>Ga0255219_1000495_pt1 | contig 11051 bp, 9 predicted proteins | sample Miss_Colum_RepA__FD_183037 | JGI IMG/M metagenome (GOLD analysis project Ga0255219, IMG submission 183037) | Freshwater microbial communities from Mississippi River, Louisiana, United States - Miss_Colum_RepA_8d | ecosystem: Environmental > Aquatic > Freshwater > River | place: USA: Louisiana...
CTGCCCTGCCCCCCTTACAGTAAAGCGTCGATCCTGTCTTCCAACTCGCCGGACTCCAGCAGGTCGGAGTAGTAGGTAGTCGGGTCGCAGCTGTCATGCTCGACCAGCGTCAGGTAGTCGTCACGGGCCGACCCTCGGCGACGGACCAAGGGCTGCGTGTAGTAATCGTCGTAGATGACCATTTCCCGGTCCATCGACAGACGGTCAGCTGCAAAGCTGTATCGCTCCACGATGCGTGTGTTGGCCCCTCCTTTCATCGGCAGTCCTGAGCCATCCAACCAACCTCCGAGCAGATGCGTGGTTTCGATCACCAACTCCTCGCCCTCCCAGTGACCGACCGAGTAACCCATGGGGCGATCGGGATAATCGGCCGGTGGGGTACGGCCATCCATCCAGATGCGTCGTGGCGTGTTGTGCTCGATGTAAACGAACTCGTAGAGCAAGCCGCCATCGATGATTTCCATGTCATAGGGGGCACCGAAGATGCGTGGCAGCCCCGGCGCCACGCAGCGGAGCGAGTAATCATCGTGGTGCACGGTCTTTTCGAAGAGCGCCTTGCCCTCCGGGGTAAACGGTGTGGGCTTGGGCTCGAGATCATCGACGGTCACCCGAAATTTGTAGCTGTTGCGCCAGGCACCGCTGATGTCGAAGGGCGCGGAAGCATTCACTTTGGCATAACCGTAGTTCTTGCCTGGCGTGGCATGGACCTGCTGGGGATCGCGGCGCACGAGGTCACGCGGCGGAAAGGCGCTGCCATCCGCCTTGGTGACACCTTCGATGAAAAGCTTTCTGGCACCATCGCGACCGAGAGAGCCGCGCACCGTGATTTCGTCACCGGGCTGCAGAAAGCCCTCGGTCCAGCCGCCATTGGCAAGCGTCGTCACGCTCGATCCCTGCAGCTCCCACAGTTCCTTGCTGCCGTCGGCTGCCGTTACTTCGACCTGATAACGCGGGTGGGGATTGGCGAAGCGACCACTCTTGACCACACCGTGTATCTCGCCCTTGCGTTCCTCGAATTCGGCACTGAACGAGTGATGGGCCTGCACGGCCGTTGCTCCGAATAGTGCCACGCAGAGTGTAGTGACGACCAAAGTGTCCTGCAGATTCATGATGATCTCCCTCGTTTTATCCAGTCTCATTTGGACCCTCCAGTATTGCGGGAGACGGCGGCCGTAACCTCGCCGCCATTATAGAGAGGCGTCGACACGCCGCCAGCCTGCCTCGGCTATACTGCCGGGCAAAAATTCGGCGTGCCCGCAGCGGACGCCCCAGAGCACCCATGAAACGATTCGTACGCTTGATGTTTTTCTGGTTGGGACCCGTGGTGGTGGCCGCTGTCAGCGGTTGGCTCTACCTGCAGGGAGGCCGCATCATTACCACGGACAATGCCTACATCAAGGCGGAACTCACCAGCATCAGCAGCGAACTAGGCGGGCGGGTCGTGGAGGTGCTGGTCAGCGACAACCAGAGGATAGAGCAGGGTCAACTGCTGTTTCGTATCGACGATGAGGCCTATCGGCTGGCCTTGGCGCGCGCGGAGGCCAACCTCCTCAAGGTGCGCAGCAACATCGAAAGCCTCAAGGCGGACTTCCTCAACAAGCAGGCCGACATCGCCAAGGCCGAGGGGGAGCAGGTTTTCTTCCACAAGGAAGCTGAAAGACTGCAACGTCTGGCGGCGTCCGAGTCACTGCCGGTCATCCAGATCGATGCCGCCGTACACAAGGCCCAGACAGCGGACAATGAAGTAGCCGTGGCACGGCAGGCGCTGGAAGTGGTGCGAGCCAAGCTGGTCAGCCCCTCGTTGCCGGTAGAACAGCATCCGGACTACCAACTCGCGCTGGCCGAGCGCAACAAGGCAGCCTTGGACCTGTCACGGGTCGCGGTGGAGGCAGCCCGCGGCGGCGTACTGGCCAATTTCGGCGTGAAGGTCGGTGAAGTGGTCAACGCCAGCGTGCCGGTCGGCAGCATCGTTGACGACAGCCGCTTCTGGGTGGAGGCCAACTTCAAGGAAACCGACCTCACCTACCTGCGTACCGGTCAAGCAGCCACCTTGCATGTCGATGCCTATCCGGACCTCGAGTGGCGCGGCAGCGTAACGGTCATGACACCGGGAACCGGTGCCGAATTTTCCCTGCTGCCGGCCCAGAACAGTTCGGGCAACTGGGTCAAGGTTGTCCAGCGCCTCAACGTCAAGCTGAGCATGGAGCCGCTGGCGCAGCAGCCCGCACTGGCGGCGGGCATGAGTGTGGTGGTCGAGGTCGACACGGGTCACCAGCGGCAGCTGCCCTGGTAAGCCATGCTGCCTGCGGCCGGCCTGGCGCCGGGCAAGAAACAGATCGTCACTGCAGCGGTGATGCTGGCAACGATCATTCAGGTGCTGGATACCACCATCGCCAACGTGGCATTGCCCCACATGATGGGCAGCCTGATGGCGACGCAAGATCAGGTCTCGTGGGTGCTGACGTCCTACATCGTGGCGTCGGCAATCATGACGCTGCCGACCGGCTGGCTGGCCGGGCGATTTGGCCGCAAGACCATTCTGCTGATCTCGGTGGCAGGGTTCACGCTGACTTCGGTGCTGTGTGGTCTCGCTGCCTCGCTGGACCAGATGGTGCTGTTTCGTGTGCTGCAGGGCGTATTCGGCGCTGCGCTCGTGCCGCTTTCCCAATCCACGTTACTGGACATCAACGAACGCAAGGATCATCCCAAGGCGATGGCGGTGTGGGGCATGGGCGTCATGCTGGGACCTATCGTCGGCCCATCCCTGGGCGGCTACCTCACCGAGTTCTACACCTGGCGCTACGTGTTCTACATCAACCTGCCGCTCGGCATTTTTTCGCTGCTCGGACTGCTCCTGTACCTGCCGGAAGGCCAGAAGTCAGATCGACCTTTCGACAAACTGGGTTTCCTGACTCTCAGTCTCTGCATCGCCTGCCTGCAACTGATCATGGACCGCGGGGAATCGCAGGACTGGCTGGACTCCACCGAGATCAGGATCTACGTGGCGCTGCTGCTGGCGGCGCTGTGGATGTACCTCGTCCACACTTTTCACGCTCCCCATCCGTTTCTTTCGCCGGGCATGCTGAGGGACAAAAATCTGCGACTCGGCCTGTTCTTCATGCTGGTCGTCGGGATGATCCTGCTGGGTACCATGGCACTGATGCCGCCATTCATGCAGAACCTGATGGGTTACAGCGTGCTGGACGTCGGTCTGATTCTGGCGCCGCGCGGCTGCGGAACCTTGCTGGCCATGATGATCGTGAGTCGGGTGGCGACGCGCATGGACCAGCGCTGGCTCATTCTGGGTGGGCTGCTGCTTACGGCGGCGGCGCTGCACATGATGCGCGACTTCTCCACCTTCGTGCCGGCCTCTGACATCGTGCTGAGCGGCCTGATCCAGGGCTTTGGTCTCGGCTTCGTCTTCATTCCGCTCAGCACCGTTTCCTACACCACGCTGGACCCCAGGTACCGGGCAGAGGCGGCCAGCCTCTTCAGCCTGATCCGCAACATGGGTAGCAGCCTGGGAGTGTCGGCGGCCTTCCTGCTACTGACGCGCAGCACAGCCACGCAGCACGCCTACCTGAGTGAGGCCATCACGGCCGAGGCGCTGCTGCCGACGCTGCCGGTCACACCGGAGCAGTTCGGTCTGGGCGCCAGTGCGCCCCTGCAGTTGCTGGATCTCGAAATCACCAGGCAGGCCATGACCATCGGCTACCTGAACGACTTCACCTTGATGATGTGGGTGGTGCTTGCCTTGGTCCCCTTGGTCTTCGTGCTCTCAGGCAACCGTCCGAGCCACGCCGCCAAGGCCTAGACGGGCAACGGGAACAGCCGGACTCACGCCCGAACTTCCCACGCAAGCGCCGGCCTCGCCGCCGACCGCGCAGCAGTCTCGCCGAATGGCACGCAGCTTGCTTCTGCCAGACGACTGGCATTCGGAGCATCCCCCATGACTATGCACAGCGGCCTCGTGTCGCGAACAGGCAAGCCGACCTCGGAAACGGTGCTGGCGGCAATCCGTCAGGCCAGCGCCAGGACCGGAGTGGACTTTGGGTACCTGCTGCAAAATGCCCGCACCGAAAGCGGCCTCGACAGCAGGGCGAAGGCTGATACCTCATCGGCGCAGGGGCTTTTCCAGTTCGTGGAAAGCACGTGGCTGGAGCAGATCGACAAACACGGGGCAGAGCATGGTTTGCAGCAGGCGGCCGAGGCCGTGACGCGTGATGCCAAAGGCAATCCCGTTGTCGCAGACCCGGGTTTACGCGGCCAAATCCTCGCCCTGCGCAACGATCCGCGCATCGCGGCCCTGATGGCCGCCGAACTGGCGCAGGACAACAAGGCCGGTCTCGAAAACGCCTTGCAGCGAGAGGTAAACAACACCGAGCTGTATCTGGCGCACTTTCTCGGCACTGGTGGTGCGACCCGACTCCTGAGCCAGCGGGATGCTGCTCCGCAGTCGGGAGCTGCACAGTGGCTACCTGAAGCGGCGCAGAGCAATCAGCACGTATTCTTCGCCAAAGGCCGCCCCGTGACGGTCGATCAGCTCTACCAACGCTTTGCGGCAAAGTTCGGCGAGGCAGACGGCATGCCAGCCATTGCCGCCCCTGCCCCTGCGGCGGCAAAAATTGCCGCTGTGTACGGTCAATCCCTGCCTGCACCCCCCAGCGTTGTCGGAAACCTGGGCCCTGCTGTCCCGGCCTATCGGGCCATGACAGCACTCGCAGAAGCCGGCCAACAGCAGCTCACCGAGTTAGCCTACGCTTTGCTGCGGACTCTCAGCGTCCCCAACGAAGAAAGTCAGGAAACTGCACTCAACGCGCTCGTTTGCTGAAGGCGATGTCCTGACCAACCAGGCTGACCACGATAGTGCTGCCGGGCGGGTACTGGCCTTTCAGCACTTCCTGGGCAAGGGGATTTTCAAGCCACTGCTGGATCGCGCGCTTGAGTGGACGAGCCCCGTATACCGGATCGAACCCGAGAGCGGCGAGCTTGTCGAGCACGCCGTCCTGCAGCTGCAGCTGCAAGTCGAGGTCGGCCAGGCGCTGCTTGAGCAACCCGATCTGGATCTCGGCAATACCGCGCATCTGGGCCTGCTGAAGCGGGTGAAAGACCACGACCTCGTCGATACGGTTGATGAATTCCGGGCGGAAGTGCCGGCCAACCACCGGCATGACCGCCGCCTTAACCTGCTCCTGGGTGACACTGTCGCTGCCATCCTGCATGAGGTCCATGATGCGATCGGAACCGAGATTGGACGTCATGACGACCACAGTGTTGCGAAAGTCGACCGTACGCCCGTGACCGTCGGTCAGGCGACCATCATCGAGCACCTGCAGCAGCACGTTGAAGACGTCCGGGTGTGCCTTTTCAACCTCATCGAGCAGCAACACGGCGTAGGGCCGTCGTCGTACCGCTTCGGTCAGGTAACCGCCCTCTTCATAACCGACGTAGCCCGGCGGGGCTCCGATCAGCCGGGCCACGGAGTGCTGCTCCATGAACTCGCTCATGTCGATGCGCACCATGGCGTCTTCCGTGTCGAACAGGAAGGCTGCCAGCGCCTTGCAAAGCTCGGTCTTGCCCACGCCGGTGGGTCCGAGAAACAGGAAGGAGCCGTTGGGACGACGCGGGTCAGCCAGACCCGAGCGTGAGCGGCGCACGGCGTGCGCTACGGCGTTGACCGCCTCCGCCTGCCCGATGACGCGCTTGTGCAGTTCTTCCTCCATGCGCAGCAGCTTCTGCTTCTCGCCTTCCAGCATCTTGGAGACTGGAATGCCCGTGGCGCGGGACACGACCTCGGCGATCTCCTCCTCCGTCACCTTGTTGCGTAGCAGCTTGAGCTCGGTCTGCTGCGGATTGGCAGCCGCATCAAGCTTCTTCTGCAAGGCGGGAATCACGCCGTACTGCAGTTCCGACATACGGGCGAGGTTGCCGGCGCGACGGGCCGATTCCAGCTCTATCTTTGCCTGCTCCAATTCGCTCTTGAATTTCTGGGCGCCTTGTACTGCAGCCTTCTCTCCGCGCAGGATCTCGTCGAGATCGGCGTATTCCTTTTCCAGCTTGCGAATCTCTTCTTCGAGCTTTTCGCGCCGCTTCTTCGATGCCTCGTCCTCTTCCTTCTTGAGCGCTTCGCGTTCGATCTTGAGCTGGATAAGCCTGCGTTCGAGGCGATCCATGTCTTCCGGTTTTGAATCGATTTCCATGCGGATCAAGGAAGCCGCTTCGTCGATGAGATCGATCGCCTTGTCGGGCAACTGGCGGTCGGTGATGTACCGACTCGACAGCTTGGCAGCCGCGATGATCGCGGAGTCGGTGATGTTCACCCCGTGGTGCACCTCGTAGCGCTCCTTGAGGCCGCGCAGGATGGCGATGGTGTCGGTTTCGTTGGGTTCATCCACCAGCACCTTCTGGAAGCGGCGCTCGAGTGCGGCATCTTTCTCGAGATACTTGCGGTACTCGTCTAGCGTAGTGGCACCCACGCAATGCAGTTCGCCGCGCGCCAGCGCCGGCTTGAGCATGTTGCCGGCATCCATCGCGCCCTCGGCCTTGCCTGCCCCGACCATGGTGTGGATTTCGTCGATGAACAGAATGACCGAGCCACCCTGTTTCGACAGTTCATTCAGCACGGCCTTGAGCCGTTCTTCGAATTCGCCCCGAAATTTGGCGCCCGCGATGAGGGCACCCATGTCGAGCGACAGGATGCGCTTGTCCTTCAAGCCCTCCGGCACCTCGCCATTGACGATGCGCTGAGCCAGGCCATCGACAATGGCCGTCTTGCCGACGCCGGGTTCACCGATCAGCACCGGGTTGTTCTTGGTACGCCTCTGCAGCACCTGCACCGTCCGGCGAATCTCGTCATCGCGTCCGATCACCGGATCGAGCTTGCCGCTGGCGGCTTTGGCGGTGACATCGACCGTGTACTTCTTGAGTGCCTGGAAAGAGTCTTCGGCCTCAGGACTGTCGACGCTGGCACCACCACGCAGATTGCGGATGGCGGTCTCCAGCGCGGCGGGACTCACACCACAGCCATTGAGCACCTTACCGATTGGCGACGCGCGATCCTGCATCGCCGCCAGGAATACAGTCTCGCTGGAGACGAACTGGTCAGCATTTTTCTGCGCCAGTTTGTCCGCGAGATTGAGTACTTTGGCCAAGTCTGGCGATGCCGACAACTCGCCGCCATGGTTCTGGACCACGGGCAGCGCTGTCACTAGTTTGTCGAGCCCGCTTTTCAATGTCGCCAGGTCGAAGCCGGTCTGAGTCAGCAGTGGTTTGAGTGATCCGCCCTTTTGTTCCAACAAGGCCAGTACCAGGTGCACGGGCTCCAGATAGGAATGATCCTTGCCCACCGCCAGCGACTGCGCGTCGGCGAGCGCCTGCTGCAGCTTGCTGGTCATTTTGTCCAAACGCATAACCACCTCCGGTCATTTGCATGTCAGCAAAGTGGGGGAAGCAGGCACCGTATTCAAGGCACGGCGCTTGACAGACATCAAGACAGGATCAGTGCGTGCGAAGAATCAGCGTGGCAAAACGACCGGTCGGCGCCCCGGCGCGATGCGAGTAGAAATCGCGTTGATGGCATAGCGTGCAGTGCGGTTTGCCGGCGATATTTTTCACACCGAGCCGCTGCAGCCGAAGGCGTGCCAGCGCGTAGAGATCCGCATACCACTTATCGGCACGCTCGCCAGCACGAAAGGCGATGTCGGTGGCTGCCTGCTCGCTGGCGCAGGCGGTATCGAGAAAGGCACCGCGCACATCGCTGCCGACTTCGAAGTGGCACGGACCGATGGCAGGGCCGCACCAGACCAGCAGGCGATGGGGCGCGGTGATAAAGCGGGTCAGCGTGGCTTCGAGCACGCCAGCACAGAGTCCACGCCAGCCAGCATGGGCAACTGCAATCTCGCTGCCGTCGTCGGCTGCGATCAGCACGGGTAGACAGTCTGCGGTCAATACCGCACAGCCCAGTCCCACGCAGGTGCTGTAGAGGGCATCGGCCACCGGGGGCGGATCCGCGGGCGGCAGGCTGGCGTTGGCGACGGCATCGCCATGTACCTGCTGCAGCCACTGCAGTCCAACGAGCTTGCCACCCGTGCGCTGCCTCAGTTCGTGCAGCAAGCCAAGGCGATTTTCCCGGACTGCGACGGGATCGTCGCCGACGTGGCCCGCGAGATTGAAGCTGCCGAATGCGCCCGCGCTGCTACCACCATGGCGCGTGGTGACAAACGCTCTGACGTTGGGGGGCAGTGCCCACGGTAGCTCCAGAAGTCCGGGAGCGCGCTGGGCTCGATGCAAGGCGGAGTCAGCCAAATCAGGCATCGTCCTGTCCCAACAACTGCAACAGTTCCTGCATGTCGGCCGGCAATGGCGCTTCCCACTGCCTGTACTCCCCGGTCGTGGCATGATGGAACCCGAGCACCGCGGCATGCAGCGCCTGACGCTTGAAGTGCTGGAGAAAATCCAGCAAGGCCGGCGCGGCGCCACGCGGCGGTTTCCAGCGACCGCCATACACCTGGTCACCAACGATCGGCATGCCGACGTGCGCCATGTGCACTCGGATCTGGTGCGTGCGGCCCGTCTCCAGTTGAACCGAAAGATGGCTGTGACTGCGGAAGCGCTGCCTGACCCGGTAGTGGGTCACGGCAGGACGCGCATCCGCCGCGTCTGTCACCGCTCGTTTCTGGCGCTGCACCGGGTGGCGTCCGATCGCTGCATCGACGGTACCACCGGCGGTGGCGACTCCCTGAACCACGGCTTCATAGTGCCGGGAAACGCGCCGCTCCTGCAGTTGCTCGACAAGATCCTGATGTGCCTGCAGCGTCTTCGCGACCACCAGCAGGCCGCTCGTATCCTTGTCGAGACGATGCACGATACCTGCCCTGGGCAAGGCTTGCAGGTCCGGGCAATGGGCCAGCAGCCCGTTGAGCAGTGTTCCACGGTAATTCCCGGCGGCCGGATGCACCACCAGGCCGACTGGCTTGTTGACGATGATGACGTCCTCATCCTCGTGGACGATGCACAGCGACATCGACTCGGGCTCAAAGTGGGTCTCTGCCTCAAGTTCGGCGAGCAGTATCAGCCCGTCGCCCTCAAGGACCCTGTCCTTGGCCCGGGCCCGCTCGCCATTGAGGGTGAGCTGACCCTCACGAATCCAGTCCTGCAGACGCGCCCGTGAGAACTCCGGGAACAGCAGCGCAGCGGCCTGATCGAGTCGCAAGCCGGTATGCTCGAGCGCAACTGTTTGATTCATTTCAATTTGTTCCAGCATGGAGCTTCCTTGGACGTGGGGCACCGGGGCTGTGGCGCCAGGACGGTGCCTTGGGGCCTTGTGGCCCGGCGATGGCTGCTGCGCACGGGGGCGGTGTAAACTTGCCGGCCATTATACAAACCCGTGCCGACCGCCATGTCCGCTCTGCAACGCTATTGCACTTTTTTCCGCCTGACGGCCTCGCTGTTGCTCGCCGTCCTGCTCGCTTCCTGCGGCTCCAACGACGATGACCTCGCCAACAACACCGAGGAGCGTCTGTGGGAGCTTGGCGAGCGCTCGATACAGGTCAGCAACTGGCCTCGCGCAATTGCCGTGATGCAGCAGATCGAAGCGCAGTTTCCCTTCGGCCGCTACGCCGCCCAGTCACAGCTGGAACTGGTACATGCCTACTACATGAACAATGAGCCCGAAGCAGCGCGCGCTGCAGCGGATCGCTTCATCCGTCTTTATCCCGATCATCAAAACATCGACTACGCCTACTACATGAAGGGGATGTCCTTCTACAGCGAGGATGGGCGCATCCTCGGCCGTTACCTGCCGACTGATCCCAGCAAGCGTGACCCGGGCAAGGCGCGTGAATCCTTCACCGACTTTTCGAGCCTGCTTTCGCTGTATCCAAATTCGCCATATGCACCGGATGCCCGTGCCCGCATGGTGTACCTGCGCAATTTGCTGGCGGACTACGAAATCAACGTCTCCGAGTTCTACATCAATCGGCAGGCTTATCTGGCAGCGCTGAACCGGGCACGCTTCGTGGTGGAAAACTATCAGGGAGCGCCGTCGGTGCCGCGCGCCCTCGAAATCATGACGGAGATGTACCTGCGCCTCGGGCTGAACGACCTCGCCGATCAGTCGCTGGCCATCCTCAAGACCAATCATCCAGACAGCCCGCAGCTCGACCAGAATGGAAATTTCGTGGTCTCCACGCAGATCACCGACCCGTCCTTCCTGTATTCGGTCACCTTTGGCCTCGTGGGTAGCAACAAGAAAGACACGCCGCTCGCTCCTACGCGGCGCCCCAACCGGGACGACACGCCCTACTCCTTCGCCATGCCCCAGACCGAGACGGAGCGCTCGTGGCTGAACGTGCTCACCTTCGGGGTGCTGGGTAATCCAGGCAGCCAGTAGACTTGCAGCCGGTGTCGTTGCACTTCATCAGCGCGGAGCAGTTGCTGCAGGCGTCTGTGACTCTTGCCCTCCAGGTGGTCGACAGCGGCTTCCGACCCCAGGTGCTGCTGGCGCTCTGGCGCGGCGGCACGCCGGTGGGAGCAGCCATGCACGAGGTGTTCGTGTTTCTCGGCCGGCCATGTCGCCACGCGGTGATCAGCAGCCAGTCCTATACGGCACCCGGTCAACAGGACGAGGTGGAGCTGGCTGGTCTCGAACGACTGAGCGGTCTGTTGCAGGACCAGCAGCGCATCCTTCTGGTGGATGACGTGTTCGACAGCGGGCGCACCATGCAAGCCGTCGTCAACGCCGTCCTCGACAACTCAGGCCCGGTTGCTCCCACCATCCGCATTGCCACACCTTGGTACAAACCAGCCAGCAATCGTACGGCCCTGGCACCGGATTACCACCTGCAGGTCACGGAGGACTGGCTGGTTTTTCCCCACGAGCTGAGCGGCTTGGCCGACCGTGACCTCGCGCAGAAACCGGGCTTCGGCGAACTGTTGCCGCAGTTGCTCGCCCGCCGAGATCGTTGCTGACTTTCACCGGGCAATCGGTGTAGCGCATCCGCTATAATCGCGCGCGATTTCGATGTAGTGAGCGTACCCATGACCTACTGTGT
>Ga0255219_1000496_pt1 | contig 11045 bp, 9 predicted proteins | sample Miss_Colum_RepA__FD_183037 | JGI IMG/M metagenome (GOLD analysis project Ga0255219, IMG submission 183037) | Freshwater microbial communities from Mississippi River, Louisiana, United States - Miss_Colum_RepA_8d | ecosystem: Environmental > Aquatic > Freshwater > River | place: USA: Louisiana...
TGACCGTGGTAGTCGACGTAGACATCGCCCATTTCCACTTTCCATTCGTACAGCACGACCTTGCCTTCCTGCAGCTTGGTCTTCACTTCGGTCTCGCCGCCGGCCGGGATCTCGATGCGCAGGGTCTGCGTGCGAGGAACCGCCTCCTGCTTCTGGAACACGGCCGGGTTCGGCAGCGGCGTGGGCGTGCCGGCATCGGGGATTTCCACCTCACGCAGGGTCTCGTTGCCGCCAGACACGTCACGAATGGTAATGGTCACGGCGGGGGGCGCGGCGAGATCACTGAGACCACTGGCAGCGCCGAAACCCGTCGGGTCGATGCCGTACTCGGCCGGCAACACGACGAGCACCAGCAGCACGATCGCACCGGCCACCGTGGCCAGCAGACCCTTGAGCAGTTGCTGGCGGGACGGCGTGGGAAGCGGCGTTGCAGAAGTCTTGTCGGTCATGGTCTGGTCCTTGGGCAGGTCTTGAGTGGGGGCAACGGCATCAGGCCGTGAAGTAGCCGACGAGCTGGTAACCGAAGAGCGTAAAGCCGGCAGTCATGATCAGCAGGTTGGTGGTGACGGCAGCGCGCAGGAAGCTGTTGCTGCGGCGCCAGGCCTGGAAGGCCAGCAGCATCAGTGTCAGCGCCGCCAGTTGACCGAGTTCGACGCCGACATTGAAGCCGATCATGTTGGCTACCAGTCCGTCCGGCGAGAGCGTGAGATCCTGCAGCTTCGTGGAAAGCCCGAATCCATGCGCGAGCCCGAACAGCAGAACGGCGGCTCGCGTATCGAATTCGAGACCAAGTGCGCGGAAGCCGCCGATGTTTTCGAAGCCCTTGTACACCACGCTGAGCCCGATCAGGGCATCGACGAGGTAGGCGTTGGCGTGCAGGCCGGCCAGCACGCCGAGCAGCAGCGTGACGCTATGGCCAAGCGCAAACAGGCTCACGTACAGGGCCACGTCCTTCAGCTTGTAGAGAAAGAAGATCACTCCGGCGAGGAACAGCAGGTGGTCGTAGCCGGTGAACATGTGCTTGGCACCGAGGTAGATGAACGGCAGCAGCGCAGTACCCTCTACCCGCTGCAGGTAGTCGGCATCGCCCTCGGCAACGCCATGGGCGAGGGCGGCTGAGGACAGCAGGGTCAGCAGAAACGGCAAGGCCGCTTTGCGGAGAAGATTCAAACCAACGTCACGGAACATGGGAGATTTCACCAGAGCTTGAGCGGCTGCCCGGGGCAGAAAAGGCTGCCATAGCCTTCCGTGCGAGCTTGGCACTCCCGGGTCGCTGTTGCAAAGGTCCGGCGAAAAAATGCTGCTGAGGCCACCTGGACAGCTTGCCGTCAATCCGCCAGCGGCTTGCCCGCCACTCCTGCTGCCCACGCCAGCTTTTGCGGCCTGCCGAGCTGCTTCAGTGCATGCTCGGCTTTCGACGCAGCCGAGCGGTCGGGGAAGCGTTGAGCAGCAAGCACGGCCACGGGCTTGTTGGCGCGCGTGAAGCGCCCGCCTTTGCCCTGCAGGTGCAGGGCGAAGCGGGCCGCTACATCCGGGCTGATGCCGGCATAGGTGCGACCATCCTCGCAGAGCAGCAGGTACAGCCACCACGGTCTTGCCACCACTGCGGCTGGCGTCGGCTCAGGGCTGCCGTGGCGGATCGACATGCTGCCTGCTACCCGGCGCGGCTCAGGCCTGTGCAGCAAAGAACCGCAGCAACTCCGCCGCCGTTTCGGCCGGGCTGTCCATCTGGAAGGTGTGGCCGCCGGGCATGGCCTTACCTTCGGCGCGGGTGGCCTCCCCCTTCCAGATGCTCAGCACATCGTACTGGCGCCCCATGGCGGCCTTGTCACCCCACAGCACGTTGAGCGGGCAGGTGATGCGTTTGCCGGCGGCGAGGTCGGCCTTGTCGATGCCGATGTCCATGCCGGCCGAGGCGCGGTAGTCCTCGCACATGGCGTGGATGGCGGCCGGGTCCTTGTAGACCTCGGCCCACGAGGCACCGATGTCACCGGGGCCGCCGCCCAGGAACATGCCGGTACTGGCCAATACGTTTTCGGGGAACGGCGCCGGGCGGATCAGCAGGAACCAGTGGAAGTACGCCTCTACGAACTCGCGGGTGACGTGGTCGTAGAGGTAGTGGGCAGGCACGATGTCGAGCACGGTCAGCGAACGCACGTTGCTGGGGTGGTCGATGGTCAGCCGGCGCGCCACCCGGCCGCCGCGGTCGTGACCGACCAGGTGGAACTGGTCGAAGCCGAGCGACTTCATGACGTCGACCTGGTCCTGCGCCATCGTGCGCTTGGAGTAGTTGATGCTCTTCTCGCCGCCGTCTGGCTTGCTGCTCCAGCCGTAGCCGCGCAGGTCGGTGGCCACTACCGTGTAGTTCTTGGCCAGCGTCACGGCCACTTCGGCCCACGAAAGATGCGACTGCGGCGCGCCGTGCAGCAGCAACACCGGTGGCCCCTCGCCGCCGATCACCGCGTGGATCTCGACGCCGTTGACCTGCGTGCGCTGCGTACGAAAGCCGGGAAAGTACTTGGCGTCGAGGTCGGTGGCAGTGGCGGGCGCCTGCGCCCCTGCCTGCGCGGCGGCGAAACCGCCAAGCAACAGGCCGGCCGTGCCGAGCAGGCGGCGGCGGTCGAGGGCAGGAGCGGTCTCCGTGGCGGCGGCGCCGTGGGTCTGCGGATGGTTAGCGTTCATGTCAGTACCGTGAAGTGAGGGCAAGGTGAAAGGCCTATGCCCCGAGCGCCAGGCGCTCCTCCTTGTTGGGGTCGTTCTGCACTTCCACCTGGCTGCCGAACACCATGGTCGGATAGCTGGCCGGGTCGAAGGCTGGCCAGTGCGGCATGTCGGCATGATCGGGGTTACCGGTACGGGCGAAGGCCGCCCAGGCCGCGCTCATCACGTGGGCCAGTTGGTAGCGCTCCTCGGCGGCGCCGGTCATGGAACTGCCCACGTCGACGTTATTGAAGACGAAGGGGATGTCGAGCGTGTGGTAGGACCCCATGCGGTTGTCGTGCACCGGTGAGGCCCAGTTGAAATAGTAAAGGAAGGCCGGTGCGGCGCCCTGTGCCTGTTTCAGCCGGTTGAGCAATTGGGCATTGCGGCGCCGGGTGTTATCCGACTCGGCCAGCAGCCATAGCATGCGGTTGCGCACACCAGGGTGCTTTTTCTTGTATAGCGCGAGCAGGTTGGCGCCTTTGCCGGCGTCATTGCCCACCAGTCGGTTGAACTGGCCCTGCATGTCCGCTTCTTCCATGTCGAAGGCCGGGGGTCCAAGCCAGCCGTTCTCATGCGCCGTGGAACCAGCCATCAAGGGCACGGCGGCAGAGAACTCCGGCGCGGTCGGATCCCACTGGTGGCGGGGTATGACGGTGCCGTCGATGACGGGACCGGTGCCGAGCCCGGCGATGGCCGGCTCGCTGTACAGCGCAGCCTGCAACTGCTGCGGCGTGAGTTGCTGGATTTGCCGAAGCTTGCCCTTGTCGAGGCCCAGTTTGCCGAGGAAACGCTCGGCAGCCGCCGTGGCGTCGCCGGCGGGTACTCCGCGAATGGCCGATCCGCTCTGCGCGATGCAGCGGTGAAAGAGGCCCTTGGCCGACGGCATCGCCATCAGCGTCGTGGTTTTGCCGCCACCACCGGACTGGCCGAAGATGGTGACGCGATCGGGATCGCCGCCAAATGCCGCGATGTTGTCCTTGACCCACTGCAGTGCTGCGACGAGATCCTGGACGCCTACGTTGGTGGCACCCTGCCACTCGGCCCCACCGAGATCGGCCAGATGCAGGAAGCCAAACAGATTGAGGCGGTGCGTGACCGACACGACAACCACATCCTCCTTCCGCGCCAGCAGGGTGCCATCGTAAATCAGGTAATTGCCGGAGCCCGAGCTGAACCCGCCACCGTGCATCCACACCATCACGGGTCGCGCGCGATTGTCGGTCCCCGGCGTGAACACATTCAATCGCAGGCAGTCTTCGCTTTCTGTCTCGAGGCGGTTCATCGCCAGCACCACCGGCGCCGGCTCACCGACACCTGGCTGCTGATAGCTGCGTGTGCCCACGCTGAAGTGGTCACGCACTCCTGTCCAGGGCTGCACGGGCTGAGGCGGCATGAAGCGATTCGCACCGGCCGTGGAGGCACCGTACGGCAGGTTCCAGAACTGCTGGATGTCCTCGCGCACCAGCCCGCGCACGGAGCCGGCGGTGGTTTTTACGGTTGCACCGGGCTTGGCGAGGCGCTGGTCCTGCGCGAACAGACCCGCCGGGACACCGAGTCCGAGCAAGGCGGCGCCAGCAGCGCCGGACTGCAGAAGGGTACGACGTTGCATGAGCGTGTTGTTGTTCTTATGCATGAACAATCTCCGAAGGAGTCAGGGAAAAGGCCACGCGAGAATAAAGAGCAAGCCGCATCCCTGTCCATGCTTGCCGGAAAACTCTCGGCGCGCTTGTCACGCGTCCTCAGCCGCTGCCGTCGACGGGGAGCACACGGGTGGCGAGGATCTTGTCCACACGGTTGCCGTCCATGTCGATCACTTCCAGACGCCAGTCCTCCCACTCGGCGCGGGCGCCGGTGCGGGGCACGGTACCGAGCAGTGCCATCATCATGCCGCTCAGTGTGTGGTAGTGGGCCCGCTCTTCCTCCGGCACGCTGCGCAGTTCGAGGCGGTCCTTCAGTTCGTGGATGGGAATCAGCCCGTCCAGCAGCCAGGAACCGTCGTCGCGCCGAAAGGCCCAGCCTTCGTCGTCGGCATCGCCGGCGTCCCTGAATTCACCGGCCAGCGCTTCCAGCACGTCCTGCTGACTCACCAGCCCGACCACGCCGCCGTACTCGTCGACCACCAGCACAAGGGACTCGCCCGAGTCCCGCAGCTGCTCCAGCATCTCCATGCCGGTGATGGTGTCCGGCACGAACACGGCCGGCTCGATCACCTGCCGCAGCTCGCCACCTCCATGGCTTAGTTTCAGCAACTGCTTGGCGCTGACGATGCCGAGCACATTCTGCAGATCGCCATCACAGACCGGAAACCGCGAATGCGGGCTCTCGTCCACGCGCTGCAGCGAGGCCGGCAGGGGCAGGGCGGCATCGAGCCAGACGATGTCGCCGCGAGGAGTCATCAGTGACGACACAGGGCGATCTTCGAGGCGCAGCACCTTGCGCACCATGTCGTGCTCGTGTTTTTCGATGATGCCGGTTTCGGAGCCCTCGCTCAGCACGGCATGGATGTCGTCCTCGGTGAGGTCGCCATTGCCCTGCTCCTGCACACGCAGCAGCCTCAGCAGAGCCTCGGTGGACAGCGCCAGCAGGTTCACGAAGGGTCGCGACAGTCTCGCCAGCAGCGCAATGGGCCGCGCGGTCAGCCGGGCGATTTTCTCGGCATGCGACTGGCCGATGCGCTTGGGTACGAGTTCGCCGGCCACGATGGTCAGAAACGTGATGAGCACCACCACCAGCGCCGTGGCGAGCGCCTCGCTGGCGTCCTGCTCGAGGCCAGCCGCAATGAAGCGCAGCGCCAGCGGCTCGGCGAAGGCGGCTTCAGCGGCAATACCGTTTAGCACGCCTATGGCGGTGATGCCGATCTGCACGGTCGACAGGAAACGGGTGGGTTCGGAACCGAGTTTGATGGCCGTGGCCGCTGCCTTGTCGCCGGCATCGGCCAGCTTCTGCAGTCGGTTGCGGCGGGCCGTGACCAGCGCGATCTCGGCCATCGCGAAGCAGCCGTTCAGCACGATCAGCGCCGCGAGGATCAGGAAATCCATGAACAGGAATCGGTAACCGATGGAGGGGCTATGCTAGCGATCCGTCGAGCAGGCGTCCACGCAGAAGGGGAACGGGTGGCACTCAGCAGCCGTCGTTGCCGAGTGCGGCGATATGCAGCACGTGCAGGCTCTGGCCATCGGCATCGACATGCAGGATGCCTTTGACCTGCACTCGTTTTCCGTGCAGGCGGTCGGCCGCTGGTATCGCCTGCAGGACGTTGACCAGGGGGAAGCGCAGCGTACCAGCACCAATTTCCCGCGACAGGGCAAGTTCGTGCTCGTCGGTTTCATCGACCACGCGCACGCGCGTGAGTTCGCTGGCCTGCTCCAGCACGAAGTGGTCGGCCTGCTGCTGCAGGCAGCCTACGCTACGCACCATGGCAGAGGCCGGCAGGGCAGCGGCTCCTTCCAGACCCACGAACTGGATGTCGCCGAGAGACGGCAGCGCCAGGTCTTGCGGCCCGGCCGGAAAGCCATTGCGCTCCAGGACGAAGGCGAGGATGTCGACGTACTGCTGCGGTTTCAGACTGCCGGGCGTGCTGTTGCGGCCCTCTTTGGGCATGCGCTCGACCATGTAGTCATAGAGACTGAACAGGCGGTCCTCGCGCCAGGCATCGATGAACAGTTCGCCGATCAACGGCGGCTCGATACCCTCGCCTTGCAGATTGTTCGAATGGCAGCCTTGGCAATTCCGCGTGTAGGCGGTCTTGCCTCGCTGCGCCTGTGCCTTGCTGAAGACGCCCCGGGTGGTATCGGTGACGAACGGTTTGGCGGCGCCAGTTGTGGCAGCGTGGGTGTCGTCAGACCGGAGCGCCGAGGGTGCATCGCCACCCTGTGCCAGACAACTGCTGACGAGGCCACCGAGCAGCCACCAGGGCCAGAGGCGCGCCAAGAGCAGCGCCACTACTGCTCGCGCGGGCCCGCACGGACGCCCTGCGCTCAACAGCCGTCTCCGACGGCAACCAGCGACATCAGACCCAGACTGTCGCTGTTGAAAACTCCCTTGGCTTGAACACGCTTGCCAACCAGTGCGGCCGCCTGCTGCGGATCCGCACGCTGCAGGGCGTAGCGGTTGCCGCCCGGGGGCAGCGCAGCGGACAGTGCTACCTCGGCGTCATCGGTTTCGTCCGCCACGCGAACGCGCAGCGGAGCACTGGCCGCCACCAATTCCCAGTCGCTGCCGTTCTGCTGCAGGCAACCCACGAGGCGCACCAGCGCAGAGTCCGGCAGCGGCGCTGGGCCAGACTCACCCACCAGCAGCACCTTGCCCATCTGCCCGGCCTTGAGTTCCTGGCTCCCCGCGGTATAGCCGTTTTCCTGCAGCAGATAGGCCATGACGTCTTCGTACACCGCCGTGGTCAGCGAGCCCGGTTCGTCACCGGGCATGTTGCGGCTGAAAAAGCCGTAGAGAAAATCGAGTGGTGCCTCGCGCCAGCGGTCGATGAACTCGTGGCCGAACAAGGGATCGGCATCGGGCTCGCCGCCTTCGTGGCACTCGGCACAGATGCGCTGGTAGGTGCGGGCCCCGCGCTGGGCCTGCGTCTTGCTGTACACGCCATCCAGCGTCGTGGTCTGGACCTCGGCAGCGGACCCTGTGCCGCGTGGCAGCATGCCAGTCTGTGCCTGCGCAACAGCACTCTGGGCCAGCAAAAGAACAACTGCTAGTGACAAGCGCATGTTGGCTTCTTCATCCTCTTTCAACGAACCGCACTCAGCCCCCGCACCAACCGCGACCGCTGGCAGCCTGCCCCTGAGAGCGCAAGCAGCCGGCCCGCCTCCAATCGGTCAGTTTTGCACCACCCGTCCACCAATCGTACCGGCGAGACGTTCAAGCGGCAGATTGCGCTCCTTCAATAATTTTTCCAGCAGCTCGACGGCTTCGGCGTTGTAGATCGCCGACTCCATGCCGGTCTGGAAACCATCGGCCCAGTCCAGCACCGTGTTGCCTTCCAGCGTACCCTCACCCTGAAACTGCCCCTTGCGGTTGCTATGGGCGGTGAGATCGGTACCGGCATCCACGAGCATCTGAATACCCTGCACGAAGTTCTTGTGGGCCGCGCCGTGGATGGCGCGCACCTGATCGTCGTTGCTGGCTTCGAGGTCGATGCCGGCATCGATGAGGATGCGCATGGCTTCCAGTGACTCGTCGAGTGTGCCGACGTCCTTCATGAAGCCCTTGGTGTAACCCACCCCGGCCAATGCCATGAGAGCCGTAGTACCGTCAGAGGTAGCAATCTTCGGGTCGGCGCCATGGGCGAGCAGCAGCTTCATGACCTTGAGGTCACCACACAGCGAAGCGCGCAGGAAGGCCGTGGCACCGGCTTCGTCGAGCCAGGTGGAGCGGATGGAATTGTGTACCTCGGTGTCGGCCTGCAGGCGGGCATTGACGTTGGCCCCGTTGGCAACCAGCCGCTCGATAACTGCGTACATGCCGTCCATGTCGACGTAGGGGTTGGGCATGGTGCCCTTTTCCAGCGAACGCATCTTCACGGCCATGTACAGCGGGTTCCAGCCCCGGTCGTTCATCAGGTTGACGTCGGCGCCGGCGTCCAGCAGCAGGTTGGCAATGTCGAGGTTGGCGTTCTGGATGGCTGCCAGCAAGGCCGTGTGGCCTTCAGCGCTCTGCTGGTTCACCAAGGCCTGCTTGGCGAGCAGCACTTTCACGGTATCGATGCCGTTCTCGCGGGCTGCCAGCATGAGCCCGCTGAGGCCACCGGTCGGCAGCGCCGGACCGCGCCGGCTCTCGGTGACGACAGTGTTGGTGCGGGCATTGGGATTGGCGCCATGGTCGATCAGCCAGCCAACCACGGCAGCGTGGTTCTGCTCGGCGGCGAACAGCAGCGCTGTGGCACCGCGGTAGGCGTCCTCCGCATCGAGATCGGCGCCAGCGTCGGCCAGCACCTGCACGGCCTCCACGCTGCCGGCGCGCGCCGCGAACATCAGCGGCGTCTCCTCGTTCTGCAGCACGGTGGCCTTGGCGTCGGCGCCTGCCTCCAGGAGCAGGCGCAGCATGGTGGCATTGCCGTTGACCGCGGCCAGATACAGCGGCGTGGCTCCCAGCCGCGTGGCGGCTTCGACGTCAGCCCCTTTGTCGAGCAGCGCGCGCGCTAGATCGACATTGTCCCAGTACACGGCCCAGTGCAGCGCCGTCGATCCATCACCCTGCGTAGCGTTCACGTCGATCGACGCTTCCTGCAGCAGACCTTCCACGATAACGAATTGCTTGGCCTCAGCAGCTGCAGCCAGCGGGGCTTCGGCGTACGCAGCCCCCGTGCCCAGCAACAGTGAAAGCGCAAGTCCCAGCGCAGTTCTCTTCAACATGGCAGAAGGCTCCGCTCAGGTCAGCGACACGGCTTGCGTGCTGTCGCCGATGCTTGCCTGCTCGATGCCGTACAGGTGCAGCACGCTGAGCAGGAAGTTGGACGTGGGTCCGGTCTCCATGAGGTTGAGACGCGCAGGCTTATGGCGGCCCATCGCGCCACCGACGATCAACTGGCCGACATTGACGTGGCTGTGCTGGTTGGCATTGCCCATGTTGCTGGTCCACAGCACCAGCGAATTGTCGAGCAGGTTGCGCTCGCCGTCGGGCGTGCTGCGCAGCTTGTCGAGGAAATACGCGAAGGTCGTCATGTGGTAGCGATTGATCTTGGCCCAGTCTTCACGACGTTTCTTGTCCTCACCGTGGTGCGAGGCGCTGTGGTTGGCGGTCGTCACGCCTGATTCCGGGTAGGAGGTACCGCTCTCGTCGCGGCAGAACAGCAAGGCGGAAACGCGGGTGATGTCGGCCTGGAAGGCCAGCACCTGCAGGTCCCACATGAGCTTGATGTGGGCATCGATGGACTGCGGTGGCGCGAAAGGCATGTCCATGTCCGGTGCTGCGGAGGTGCTGCGCGTGGCAATCTGCAGACGCCGCTCCACTTCCCGTACGTTTTCCAGATAGGACTCCATGCGCACTTTGTCGCTGGCCGGCAACTGCTTCTGCAGCTGGTTGATCTTGCCGGTGACGGCATCGAGGATGGACTTGTTGGCGAGGCGGCGCGACTGGCGCTCTGCCGGCGTGGCACCGTCGCCGAACAGACGCTCGAACACCACCAGCGGGTTCACTTCATGCGGCAGCGGCTTGTTGGGGCCGGCCCACGAGATGGAGTTGGAGTAGGCACAGGAGTAGCCCCAGCCGCAGACCCCGGTGTTGGACCCTGGGTCCTCGATGCCGAGCTGGATGGACGGCAGCAGCGTTTCCTGGCCGTACTTCTGCGCGATCAGCTGGTCGACACTGACTCCGCACTGGATATCGGGGCCGCCGGTCTTTTTCGGTGGCGCACCGGTCAATGCGGCGGCTGCGCGCGCATGGTCACCGCCGCTGGTGCCCGGCGGGGGCATGGAGGACGTGGCATCGAGACCGGCGCAGAGCGTCAGCTGATCCTCGAAGGGCTTGAGCGGCGCATGCACGAACCCCAGACCGATGTTGCGACCTTCGGTGGGCGCCACTTCCGGGCGACCATCCTGCCAGTAGGTTGGAGACCAGCCATGCGCGGAAAAAACGCCAACGAAACGCGGTGCGCCCATCGCCGCGGTCTGCGCCAGCGCGGTGCCGGCCGGCACCATGGCGTCGAGGAAGGGCAGCGCCAGCGTGGCACCTGTGCCACGCAGCAGGGTACGACGGGAAAGGTGCTTCTTGGTAATGAACATGAGTATCCCCTGGTTGCGATTCTTTACTTTTTCAGCGCCCAGCCGTGGTCAAGGCCGGCTCGGCGCGCTGGTTCATCTGGAACGGCTTGCTGTTCACGACACCCATGATCAGCGCAGAAAAACGATTCTCCTGGCTGGCGGCGTCGCGCACGATGCTGCGAACCACCGGCATGTCGTAATACTCGACACCGCGACCAAGGGCATAAGTGAGCAGGCGTTCGGCGATGGTCTGCACGAACTGGGGCGAGTAGCGCAGCAGCGCCTGCCTCAGCTCGGACGGTCCATCGAAGCTCTGGCCGTCCACCAGCGTGCCGGTGGCATCGAGCAGTCGGCCATTTTCGCTGTCACGGAAGCGGCCGATGCGATCGAATTTGTCGAGCGCAAAACCTATCGGGTCCATCATCTGGTGGCAGGAGGTACAGGCCGGGTTGTTGCGGTGCTGCTCCATGCGTTCACGCATGGTCTGCGGTCCGGCTCCGGGGACGTCACTGGCTTCCAGCGCCGGCACGTTCGGCGGCGGATCGGGCGGGATCACGCCGAGCACGTTCAGCAGCACCCACTTGCCGCGCAGCACCGGCGAGGTCCGGTCTGCCACGGCACTGACCGTGAGGATGC
>Ga0255219_1000500_pt1 | contig 11001 bp, 8 predicted proteins | sample Miss_Colum_RepA__FD_183037 | JGI IMG/M metagenome (GOLD analysis project Ga0255219, IMG submission 183037) | Freshwater microbial communities from Mississippi River, Louisiana, United States - Miss_Colum_RepA_8d | ecosystem: Environmental > Aquatic > Freshwater > River | place: USA: Louisiana...
TCGAACGGCCATAGCCCGTCATGTCCATGGCGTAGGTAGCGAAGCCGCGCTCTGCCAGATAGGCCATCCACCCCTGCCCCGCCAGCGGCACATCGAAGGCCACCTCGGCAGGCGTTCCGGCACCGTGGATGAAGAGAACCGGCAACCGCTCGCCGGCGGCGACCGGGCTGACTTCCCTCACATAGAGGTCGACTGGCTCCCCGGCCAGCGCCGGTGCCGTCGAGACATGGCGGACGCTGTGCTCGCTGCGCTGCAGGGCGACCTGTGCCTGCACCAGAACCGGCAGCAGCAGGCAGGCACCGAGGCACTGCCGCGGGATACGGGACCAACAACGGGGTTCAGGCGGTGTTTGCATGGTGTACATGTCATCCTCACGACAGGTTGGTAGATAGGGCAGCGTAAACAGCACAGGAGCCGGTGCCGCTGGCTGTCACTGCCGGGGCAGCACGGCTGCTTCAATGGCTGGAATGGAAAAAAGGCGGTGCCACTTTCGCGGCACCGCCTCGTTCAGGTACGCGCCCAGCGCCGTCGGGGCCAGGAGCGCAGGGGCTTGCTGGTTCAGAGACCGCCGGTCTTGCGCGGGGCCGTTTCCTTCAGGAACAGCGCAACGATGAAGCCCAGCACGAGGCCGGAGGCCGCAAAGTAGAGCGCGCCTTTCAGACCGTATTCGCCGCCGGCAATGCTCCCGGCGATGATCGGGCTGATGCCGCCGCCGACGAACTCACCGGCGAAGATCACGAATCCCGCCATGGAGGCCAGCATGCCGGGAGGGGCCGCTTCGGCCGCCACCGGACCGGCCAGGATGGCCAGTGCAGCGAAGTTGAACAGCGAGGCGAAGAACAGCAGGGTCCAGAGCACGGTGGTGTTTTCCGGTCCGGTCTGCGTGAAGAGGATCAGCGACACGGCGGCCAGCGCGTAGGACACCAGCGTCGACAATTTGCGGCCGATGATGTCGGAGATGGCCGGCATGGCGAACTGGCCGATGCATCCACCGATACCCACGGCGGAGAACACGTTACCGGCTACCACGGGATCGAGACCGAGACCGGCGCCCAGCGGGGCAGTGAGGTAGGCAGTCAGCAGGGCAGCGATGACGAAAATGCCCCCCATGGCGCAGATCAATGTCAGCGGTGCCACCTTGGCATTGCGATGGCCGAACATGCTGAGGAAGGGCACGCTGCCACCGCCGTGACCGGTGTCGGCACGCTTCAGCGGTTCACGGACCACGAACCACATGATGGCGGCTACGATCACCCCCGGTGCGCCGACCAGCATGAACACCACGCTCCAGTCGTAGCTGTTGAGCAGACGCGTGGCGATGACGGGTGCCAACGCCAGACCGAACAGCGAGATCATGCACTGGAAAATACCGTTGTTCAGACCGCGGCGCTCAGGCTTGGACGCCTCGACCGCCACGGCCACACCGGTCGATGCCACCGGACCTTCGGCGATGCCCATGATGACGCGCACGATGACGAGGGCGGTAACGGAGCCGGCCAGCCCGCTGAAGGCGGACATCAGCGAGAACACCAGGATGGCAGGCACCAGGATGGCACGACGGCCGACCTTGTCGGCCAGATAGCCCATGACGAAAGCAGACACGCCCCAGGCCATGCCCAGGTAGCCAGCCAGCGTGCCGCCGTCCTGCGGCGTGAGCCCGAGATCGGCTCCCATGGTGGAGTTGGGTGATTGCAGAATGATCGGCAACACGAAACGGTCGAGCCCCACCAGACCGAAGGTCAGGCTGAGGAGCAGGATGATCTTCCACTCGTAATTCGTGTCCCAGGATGCAGACGATGCCGGCGCGGACGTTTGTTGCATGGTTTCCCCCTTGTCAGGTGTTGTAATCGGGTTGGCGCTGCAGCGGACCGATCAGCGATCGAGCCGTGCTGCCTTGTAGGTGGAGCGCTCGGGAAGGTAAAGGAGGCCTGCGCTGTTGGCAACCGCTCCCTGCCCGCTGCCGAATGCGCCTGCTGCGCCCCCGGCTATTTTTCTTGCTGGGCGTTCTGGTTCGAGGTGCCGGCGAATAGGCGACGGCCGTCGCTGAGGGTCACGACGCGGATGTTGGCCGTCGGGGCCCCGTTGCGAGCCTGCCAGCCCTCCACCTGCAATTCGGTGCCCGGCGGCAGGTCCTCCTTGCGCCAGCCGCGGCGTATGAGCCCGTTGGCGGCGCTGGTCTCGAGCGCCCAGTTGGTCACGTTGCCATCGGCACCGGTCACATCCAGGTAGATCCAGCCGTGCGGGTTGGACCACTTCATCTCCGTGACCTTGCCGGACAGCGTCACCGGTCGCTTGTCGTCATACTCGGCCGAAAAGGAGTGGTGGGCCTTGGCGCCGCTGCAGAGCAGCGAAGTCGCCAGGAGAAGCGGAACTGCGTGTTTCATGAAGCACCTCTGCTCGGAGTGGTTGGCGGAGTAACTCATCGACCCTGCTCGGCGCGCCAGGCATCCCGCACATCCTTGAGGTGGTGCAGGTCGTTGTTGTCCTCGAGGCAGGCGACTTCCAGCAGCTCGTCTTCCATGCGGTTGAGGGGCAGTTCGATCGTCCACGGGCGCGTGTAGGGAATCGGATCGCTGATGGTGGCACGGTAGATCACTTGGGTAGCACTGACCGGCGTGAAGGTTTCTTCCAGCGTCTGCCGATGACTGACGATGTCACCGACTTCGTTGTGCCATTGCTTGCCATTGAAGTTGCCGGTTTCCACCACCAGCGTGTCTCCCTCCCAGTGTCCGATCGAATCGCCCTGCCAGAGACGGATGACGTCAGGCAAGCGCTCTTGCCGATCCAGCGCCACCTGTCGCCACGACATGCGCTCGTGCAGGAACAGCACTTGGCTGTCGGTCTGCAGGATCTGGAACGGCGACGGCACGTACAGCGAGCGCGGAATACCGGCCACGAAGCAGTGTGCGGTGGGATCGTCATAGCCCCGGTGCGGCAACTCGCGGTCCGTGCGCTCGGCCCGCGCCCACGCCTGGTAGGGCAGTCGTCCGTCAGCCGGATCCTTGATCACACCGCGCGCGTCGGGGGTGAGAAAACGGCCCTGAAACCCCTCGAGACCGTAGTTGGCACCACCAGCATCCGCCATGAAATAGCCGCTGAGGTCGGGCTTGCCGTCGGGCCGGCGCCGCACGTCAGCGCCAACTGCGGGGAGCGGCGGTGGCGAGGACGCTGCGGCATCGAAGGGGACGTTGCCCGCGGGAATCGGTGCCGGGTACCAGAGGCGGGCATCGGGTTCGAAGTCACCGTTGGCCTCTTCCTTTTCGGCTTGGCACTGGTTTTCCAGCACACGCGGTGTGCCAGTCTGCCGCTGCAGCACGGCACGCAGGGTGAAGGGTCGGCTGAACACTGCTGGATCCGTGAGCGTGGCGGCATAGTGCAGCGTGTCGCTATCCACCATCTCGTAGCGTTCAGTGACCTGCAGTGCAGCACTATGGAAATTGCCGGCCGCATCAAGCCAGCTACGATCATTGAAGTCCCGGACTTCCACCACCAGCACATCCCCCTCCCAGTGCCCCCGCGAATGACCCATCCAGGACTCGACGCCTTCGTAGAGCGATGGTTCTCCGTTGGTGTAGACCAGGCGCCAGACCTGCTGCCACTCGAATGTCATCGCCAAGTGCTGGTCGGTCTGGAAGATCTGGAAGGGCGAGTCGAGCAGCATCACCCGCGGCACGCTTGGCAACCAGCAGCGGGCCATGGGGTCTGCCTCGGCGCGGCGGGTGAAATTTTCCCCCCGGCGCACCAGCGCCTCCGCGAGGTAGGGCAGGCTACCACCCTCCACGATCCCGAGGCCGGCCGGCATGTCGTGACGGGCCGCGTGGGGCTCGAGGTCGTAACCGACCCGCCCTTCCGCCTGCCAGATACCCTGCAGGTCGGGCTTGCCGGAGGGCATCCGCGGAAGCTCCTGGGCCTGCAGGGACGTAGCCAGAGCGCACAGCAGAACTGCGAACGGCAGCAAGGGTTTGTACTGCATGAGTTCCCCCCGATTCGGGACTTGGGCCGCCCCCGTTGCCGGGACCGTGCCGGTAGCAACAGCGGGCGAGCATAGCCAGCAGGTCAGGTACGGGCAACCGTCGATACCGCCATTGAATTTTCTTTACACGTTCCCGCCGCAGCCGAGCGAGTGCTCGCAGCAGACCCGGTGGGCAAAAGCCGCTGGCGTGACGGCCGGGGATGCAGCTCTGCGGCCGTGCTCTCAGAACACGCCGATCGCCATTTCCAGGCGAAGCGTCGCAAATATGCCGCCCTCGCGCGGGGTCAGCGACGATACCTTTTCCCACTGATAACCGGGCAAGAACTCCCAGAACAACCACGGACGCGCCACGTTGCGCCGCAGGCGCAGACCGACCTGGTAGCGCCCGACGAAGCTGTCGCGCGTGTTGCCATTGATGCCGACGAAGGTGCTGAGCCCGGAGCTGTCGGAATTGCGGAACAGGTAGGACAGCGAGCTGGCCCATTCGTTGCCATCGAGACTTTCCTGAGCGCGGAATTCCGTGGACCAGCGCAGCAGGGCACTGGGGCTGAGCGAACGATCGAGCTGGTACTGCGTGAAGGAGCCGTAGCCGATGCCGTCGATGAAATAGACGGTTTCCGACAGGCGGTGGAACAGATTTTCGGCAAGACTGTCTTCGTAGCGGTAGCGCATGCTGGTACGCAGCTTGCCACTCGAGCGCAGTCCCACGCGAAAGTCCCAGCGATCCTTGCCCTCCTCGCCCAGGTTCACTTCGAGGTTCACGCGTGTGCTCTGCTGCTCGACGAAGGCCGGATTCTGCGTGTAGTAGCTGGTTCCCTCACCCTGGTCCTCGGAAAAAATCAGGCTGAAGCGCTCGTCGATACGCGGCAGGTGCAGACGGCCGCGCAAGCGTAACCGGGGCTCCACTGCATTCGCCTCCTCCCAGCGACCTTCGACGGTCAGGCGCAGAGACGAGTAAGCCGCCTCGAGATCGCTGCGTTCCACGCCAAAGAAACGATCCAGTTGCTGGGCCAGGGCATTGGCCCGCGTCGAACTGAAGGCCTGGGTCTGGTCCAGCCAGCCGAGCGCAAAGACCCCGTCCTCGTCAGCGCCCGGTGCCGCCGGTTCGGCAGCATGCACGGCAAGGCCCGGCCCCAACGCCAGCAGCAGTGCCCAGGCAGCCCGCAGAAGGCCCCTGCTGCGGGGGCAGCGCTGACCGGAGAGCGGCGGGGAATTCATGCGGTACATCCTCAACAACGCAAGAAACGTGCAGGGCGTCATGATACCGGAGCCGGCGGGCGCAGGGCACCCGGCAGGCCCGGGGTCAGCGGGGTTGCAGCGGCCCGGCTAGACGGCGCTCTCGGCCTGCTGCAGGCGATCGATGACCCGGCGCATCAGGGTCGGCCCGCGATCGTGGGTGACCGACTGTGTGGGTGCGCCGGTCTGCAGGGCGATCACACGCTGCTGTGCCTCGATCATGTCCCTGTCCTCGGCAAACGCGCGGTTGGCCAACGACCAGAGGATGTCGATCAACTGCGGATTGGCGGCATGGTCCTCGCGGCGCGGTCCCCAGCAGAAAAAATAGCGCGTGGTTGCGGCCGTCAGCGGCGTGACGGCCTGCGATGTGAACGTGGCGGAGATCGGCTCACGCTCGCCCGGCGCGGCGAGCTGGCAGGCCTCGGCCGTGCCAACCGGGTAGTTTCCGCTGAACATCAACAGTACGCCCGGCACCAGAAAGTCGTAGGTCATGAAGTTGTCAATGAAGGGATGGCGCGGGTCCGGCGAGCGATTGCGCATGCCCCGGTTCCAGCGCGTGACGCGGATGCCGCGCTCCAGACCCTGCACGCGTGGCTGCAGCAGCGCCGTATCCTTGTTGCCCGCCGCCAGCGTGTTCTCGTGCACGAAGGCAATGTGTGAGAAATCGCTGAGGTTGTCGTTCACCAGCAGGTAATTGGCCTGGTAATCCAGGTGGCCGGCCCGCATGTGGTAGCGCGGATCGTCCGGCCCTGTCGCCGACGGGATCAGCGCAGGATCGGCCGTTTCCGGTGTGTCCATCCAGACCCAGATCCAGCCGTCGGCTTCGCGCACGGCGTAGGTGCGCACACAGAAGCGCTCGCCGATTTCCGACTGACCAGGAATCTCGATGCAGCGCCCCGTGCTGTCGAACTTGAGGCCGTGGTACATGCAGCGCACGTCATCGCCTTCCAGCCGTCCCCGCGACAGCGGCGCGTGACGATGGCAGCACTGGTCGGCCAGCGCGGCCAGCGCACCGTCCTGCCGCCGGTAGACCAGCACCGGTTGGCCGAGGATCGTCAGGCCCAGTAGCGTGCCGACCGGCACGTCGTGGCTCCAGGCCGCCACGTACCAGCAGCGCCTGAGCAGGGGGATATCGGAACCTTTGAACAAATCCATGGGGGCGCTCCTTGGGGTGTACTTGCCGCCACGATGGTAGCGGTCGCTGCCCGCTGTTTGAACCGCTAGAACACCCGCAGAGGCGGCTCGGCCAGCGCGGCCAATTGCTCGCGCAAGGCCAGAATCTGCCCAGCCCAGTAGCGCGGCGTGTTGAACCAGGGAAAGCTGCGGGGGAAGGCCGGGTCCTGCCAGCGTCGACCCAGCCAGGCGCTGTAGTGCAGCAGGCGCAGCGCGCGCAACGCCTCGATCAGCCGCAGCTCAGCCCGGTCGAACGCGCGAAACAGCTCGTAACCGTCCAGCAGGGCCGCAAGCTGGGCCTCCTGCTGCGCGCGGTCGCCCGACAACAGCATCCACAGATCCTGCACCGCCGGCCCGCTCATGCAGTCGTCGAAGTCGACGAGCAGCGGCTGGTCCTCGCGCCACAGCAGATTGCCCGCGTGACAGTCGCCGTGCAGACGCAGTGTCCGGCGCTCGCCGGCGGCCGCCACGCTGCTGCGAATGCCGGCCAGCAGATCCCGCGTGAGCGTCTGGTAGGCGGGACGCAGGTCGTCCGGAATGAAGCCGGCGTCCAGCAGAAAGCGCACACTCGCATCGCCGAAAGCGGCGATCGCCAGACCAGGGCGGGAGGAAAATGATCGACGGGCTCCTACGGCGTGCAGCTGGCCAAGACTGCGGCCAACCTGCTCGAGGTGATCGAGGTCGAGATCGGGACTGCGGCCGCCGCGACGCGGAAACAACGCAAACAGGAAACCCTCGAAGCTGTGCAGCGTGGTGCCGGCGGCGACGAGCGGCGCCACAACACCCAGCTCGGCAGCGGCCAGCTCCAGCAGGAACGCGTGCTCTTCCTCGATTTGCTCCCGCGACCAGCGCGCTGGCCGGTAGAACTTGGCCACGAGGGGCTCGCCATCCTCCACGCCCACCTGGTAGACCCGGTTCTCGTAACTGTTGAGCGCCAGCTGCCGACCGTCACAGGCCACACCGGTACTCTCGACAGCCGCCAGGATCCAGTCGGGCGACAGGTTTGCGAAGGGAGTAGCCAGGCCCGTCTCCGGACGGGTCGTGGAACGCTTCACCGGAGGAAGCGCGCCATGAGCCCACCGTAGGCATCGATGCGGCGGTCGCGGAAATACGGCCACAGGCGTCGCAGATGCTCGGTGCGTGCCAGGTCGAGGTCGGCCACCAGTGCTCCAGGGGTATGGGCATCTGCCTCGGCCAGCAGCTCACCCTGCTGACCGACGATCATGCTGCCGCCCCAGAACTCGATGCCGGCTCCGGCTCCGCCGGGCGCCGCCTCGATGCCCACGCGGTTGGCGACCAGCACCGGCAGGTGGTTGGCAACGGCATGGGCGCGCTGGATGGTCTGCCATGCGACCTTCTGTCGGCCGTTCTCCGCCAGCTGCTCCAGCGGATCCCAGCCGATCGCGGTGGGGTACAGCAGCACATCGGCGCCGGCCAGCGCCATCAGGCGGGCAGCCTCCGGATACCACTGGTCCCAGCAGATCAGCACGCCCAGCTTGCCAATGCTGGTCTGCACGGGGGTGAAGCCACTCGCTCCCTCCAGCGTCACGGCGTCGCCGGGCGTGAAGTAGAACTTCTCGTAGAAGGCCGGATCGTCGGGAATGTGCATCTTGCGATAGGTGCCGCACAGGGAACCGTCACGATCGAACACCAGCGCCGTGTTGTGAAACACGCCCTTGGCGCGCTTTTCGAAGATGCCGCCAACCAGCACGCAGCGATTGGCGCGCGCCAGCGCCGAAAGCCGCGCGGCGCTGGGGCCGTCGAGTGGCTCGGCCAGATCGAACACGCTGGTGTCCTCGGTCTGGCAGAAATAGTGGGTGGTGTGCAGTTCTTGCAGCAGCACCAGATCCGGCTGGCTGTTCTGGCAGACCTGCTGCAGCAGTCGCTCGGTTTCGGCGAGGCTGCGGCTCTTGTCGGGCCACGCCTGCTGCTGGATGACGGCGGCGCGGAGTGTGGCGTTGTTCATGTCGATCAACCGGGCAGAAGCGAAAACCGGGCAGCCAAGCGGCTGGCGTCGTTGGAGTATGGGGACGGCGGACCCGGGAAGCGGGAGTCACCGCAGCGTGCCGACGGGCAACTGCATCGTAGCACAGTGGGGACCACCGAATTGCCGGATCAGATTGCCCCCCGGCACCGTGCGGATGCGCTTGCCCGGAAAGCAGCGCCGGAGGGCGGTGATGGCCGCGTCATCTTCCGCGCAGCCGAACACCGGTACCAGCACGCTACCGTTGAGTATGAGGAAATTCACGTAGCTGCCCGGCAGACGCCTGCCCTGCTCGTCGACCTGCGGCGCCGGCAGCTCGATCGGTTGCAAGCGGTACGGTTCGCCATCGGGCTGGCGCAGGGCCTCGACCTCGGCGCGCATCTTCTGCAGCGGCGCATGGTGTACGTCGTCGGTGCGCGAGCAGGCCGCGTAGGCGATGGTGTCGGGCGCACAGAAGCGCACCAGATTGTCGATATGGCTGTCGGTGTCGTCACCGAGCAGCGCACCTTCGGTGATCCACAGCACGCGCGAAAGCCCAAGAGCCCCGAGCAGGAACTGCTCGACCTGCTGCTGCGACCAGCCGCTGTTGCGGTTGCTGTCGAGCAGGCAGTGGGCAGTGGTCAGCAGGCTGCCGCGACCATCGGTCTCGATGCTGCCTCCCTCCAGCTGGTAGTCGAGATGTTGTAACGGAGCACGCCACACGGAACCGAGCCGGCGATTGACGTCGTCGTCGAGCGACGCCTCATACTTGTCGCCCCAGCCACGAAAACGGAAATCCAGCAGGCACTGCCCCGCCTCGCTCGCTACCGTCACCGGGCCGTAGTCGCGGCACCAGGTGTCGTTGTAGGGAGCGATCACGAAGCGCGGCGTGCGCAGGCAGCGGTCGGCCAGCTGGGCCTGTATGGCGGTCTGGTGGGCCAGGTCGTGGCAAAGGATCAAGGGCAGCGCCTCTTCAGCGATCGCCACCGCCAGCTCCACGTAGTCGCGCTCGATGGCCGCCAGCCAGGGAGCCCAGTCCGTCGATGCATGGGGCCAGGCGAGTAATACCGCTTCCTGCGGCGCCCATTCGGGCAGCATCCGGAGTCTGTCTGAAACTGTCATGAACTGAGGGCTCGCGAGGCAGGAGAGGAAGAGCGCTGCGGCAGTGGCGCGGTCGCCCGGCGGAAAAACGCCGCGCAGCTTACCGAAAAGCGTGCCTTGCGGCATCCCGCGCCGCATAATCGCTGCCGGCCAGCCAGCACGCGCCGTCCGGCAGTGCGCCTGGCCACCAAGCCCTGTTTGTCGTATCGCCCTGCCGATGCCCTCACCAGCCTCCAGCCACCATCAGTCACGCTACCGCCTGCTGAAGACCCTCGAGCAAAGTCAGCGTGAGGCCGTTGCCTCGTCCACGATGACGGCGACCTGCGACAACTACATGAATGCCTTTGCGCTGCATCTGGGTGCCACTCCGATCCAGATGGGCTTTCTCACGGCCGTACCGCAATTTCTCGGTTCACTGCTGCAGTTGCTGTCCGTGTGGCTTGGCAGTTTCCTGCCGCGGCGGGCGCTGGTGATCGTGGCTGCCGTGCTGCAGGCCGCGCTGATGTTCTGCTTCGGCACGCTGGCGGCGCTGCGCGGCCCCGATCTGGTGGGACCACTGATCCTGCTGGTGATCCTCTACCACGCCTGCTCGCACTTGATACAGCCGCAGTGGCGCGCCTGGATGGGGGGTCTGGTGCCGCAAAAGCAGCGTGGGGTGTTCTTCGCCAGCCGCACGAAGCTCACCATGGGGACGTCGCTGGCGGTCTTCCTTGGTGGCGGACTGTTCCTCAGCTTCAGCGACAGCCTTGGCCTCAGCTGGGTCGGTTTTCTGTTCCTGTTCCTGGTGGCAATGCTGGGGCGGGCCTTCTCCTGCTACTTCCTGGCGTCCATGCACGACCCGCAGCCCCGCCCTGCGACCCCGGCTTCCGGACAGGTCCTGGCCACACTACGCATCGTGCGCGAAGCGTTCAGCGATCCGGTGTTCCGCAACTACAGCCTGTTCGTGGCCGGCATGCAGGGCATGGTGGCGATCTCCGGACCCTTCTTCGCCGTGTACATGCTCAACGAACTGCAATTCAGCTATCTGCACTACAGCGTCAACCAGATGGTCTACATCGCCAGTCAGTTCCTGATGCTCGGCGTATGGGGCCGGCTCAGCGACAAGCACGGCAACCGCTACATCATGCTGCTTTGCAGCCTGCTGATGCCGGTGGTACCGGTGCTGTGGCTGTTCTCCGCCAATGCCTGGTATCTGCTGCTGGTGCAGGTGGTATCGGGTCTTGCCTGGAGCGGCTTCAACCTCACCACCGCCAATTATCTCTACGACATCCGTCCCCACCAGACCAACTTCGCCAGCTATGCCGCGATCCAGGCCATCGTCACGGCGGCGCTGGTCTTCGTCGGCGGCCTCGCCGGCGGTGTCGCGGCCGAGGCCTCGGACGTGGTGGCGGGCTGGCTGCCTTTCGACCTGCACTCGAGTCTCTTCCTGGTCTTTGCCCTGAGCGGCGTGCTGCGCGGCGCTGTGCTGTTCTGGTTCATCCCGCGGGCCGCAGAGCCACGCCTGCGGCGACGATCGCAGCTTTTGAAGGTGGTGTACCGGGTGGCGCGCTACAAC
>Ga0255219_1000506_pt1 | contig 10981 bp, 8 predicted proteins | sample Miss_Colum_RepA__FD_183037 | JGI IMG/M metagenome (GOLD analysis project Ga0255219, IMG submission 183037) | Freshwater microbial communities from Mississippi River, Louisiana, United States - Miss_Colum_RepA_8d | ecosystem: Environmental > Aquatic > Freshwater > River | place: USA: Louisiana...
GGCCTGGCGATCCTGCCGTTCGAGCGCCGCGATGATCGAGTGCAACTGATCCTCGAACAGACGGGCACATTCGAGCACCGCATCACGGTTGTCGAGCACGATGTCGGCCCAAAGACTTGCCGACGACGCACCGATTCGAGTGGTATCCCGAAGTCCGGCACCGGCGAATCGCAAGGCATCTTCGGCACGCGAACCCCGCGCAATCGCGGCACAAAGCGCGAACACTGCCGCATGGGGCCAGTGCGAGACTTCAGCAAAGACCTGATCGTGATCCTGCGCGTCCATCTGGCTGATGCGCGCGCCGAGGCTGGTCCAGAAATCTTGAACACTGGCAAGCGCCTGCGGATCGGTTTCCGCTTGCGGACATAGCAAGGTCAGGCAGGACTCGAAAAGGTCGGGGCGCGCGGCCCGCGGGCCGTGGCGCTCGCCACCGGCGATCGGATGCGCGGCGACAAAGCCAGGAAATCGCGAGCCAAGCGCGCTACGTGCCGCGGCGATCGTGCTGCGCTTGGTGCTGGCCACGTCGGTCAGCAGCGCTTGGTCGCTCAGGCTTGCTGCAATCTCGTTGAACAGCCCCGGCATCGCTGGAATCGGCGCCGCCAGCACGACAAGGTCAGCGCCGTCGGCCGCCTGCGCGGCACACGCAGCCACCCGATCCAGCAGTCCCAATTCGAGCGCCAGCGCGGCATCTCCCCCCGGCGCATAGCCGACGACTTCGCCAGCAACACCGCGAACACGTGCCGCCGCAGCGACCGATCCACCTATCAGGCCAAGGCCGAGGACCGCAATGCGTCGGAAGCGGGGCACGACTGTAGCGAGCCGGCACCGGCGCTTATGCCGGTGTCAGCGCCCTTTGAAGCGCCACGAGGAAAGTCTCGTTTTCCTGCGGCAGCCCGACCGAAACTCGCAGCCACTCGGGCAGGCCGTAATTTCCAACAGGACGCACAATGACTCCGGCGTGCAGCAGGCGCTGGTACACACCAGCGGCATCACCAACCCGCACGAGCACGAAGTTGCCATAGGAAGGCACGTACTGCAGGCCCATTTGCTCGAATGCGGACTGCAGTCGCTGCAGGCCCTGCATGTTCACTTCGTAGCTGCGATCCAGAAACTCCTGGTCCTGAAGGGCCGCGACCGCCGCGGCCTGTGCCATCGAGTTGACGTTGAACGGCTGACGCACCCGGTTCAACAAATCGGTCAACTCGGCCTGCGCCAGTCCAAATCCGACTCGCAATCCCGCCAGCCCGTAGGCCTTTGAGAATGTGCGCGATATCAACAGATTCGGATGCCTGCGCAGCCATTCGCTGGAGTCAAAGCGCAACTCGGCCGGCAGGTATTCGTTGTAGGCCTCGTCGAGCACGACCACCACATCGGCGGGCACTTTGGCCAGAAAGCGCTCAATCATCGGTGCCGGTACGAAGGTGCCGGTCGGATTGTTCGGATTGGCGATGAACACTAACCGGGTGTCCGGGGCAATCGCATCGGCCATCGCATCCAGGTCATGACCAAGGTCACGCGCCGGCACGACGATCGCGCGCGCGCCGACTTCTTGCGTTGCCAGGGCATAGACCGCGAACGAATGTTGAGAATAAACGATGGACTGACCGGGCTGCACCAGCGCGTGCGCGGCGAGCTCCAGAATGTCGTTGGAGCCGTTTCCCAGCGTGATCCATTCCGGGGGCACCGAATAGCGGCGTCCAATCGCAGCCTTCAATTCGAAGCCGTTGGAATCCGGGTAGCGCCCAAGCTCAGACACTTCGCGCATCATCGCGGTGCGCGCCGACTCCGGCATGCCGAGCGGGTTTTCATTCGATGCGAGCTTGACGATCTTCGCCTCATCGAGTCCGTATTCACGGGCCAGTTCAGAGATCGGCTTGCCAGCCTGGTAGGGGGCGATGCGCCGGACGTAATCGGGAGCGTGGATGTTCATGCGTGAAACCTGATGATCTTGGGACGACGGAAATGACAGGCCCGGGCTCAGGCAGCCCGGGGGTAGGAGCCAAGCACCTTGTAGAAAGCCGCCTGCTGACGCAACTCGGCCAGTGCGGCCGCAACCGGCGGATCGTTCTGGTGACCAAGAATGTCAATGTAGAAGTAATACTCCCAGGTGCCTTGGCGTGCCGGGCGGGATTCGAATCGTTTCATCGACACGCCATGGCGTGCGAGCGGTTCGATCAGCGCGTGCACCGCACCAGCCTGATCGGGTACGGACAAAATCATCGAGGTCTGGTCTGATCCGGAGGCCGCACATTCGTAGGTCCCGACGATCACGAATCGAGTCCGGTTGTTCGGATCATCCTGAATGCCGGCAGACACCAGTGCAAGGCCGTAGCGCGAGGCGGCCACGTCGCTGGCGATCGCTGCCGTCTCGGGCTCTACCGACGCGAGCCGTGCACCTTCTGCGTTGCTCGATACCGGCACCCGCTCGATCCCGGGATGATTGCGATCGAGCCAGCCGTTGCACTGCGCAAGCGCCTGCGCATGCGCACAGATCCGGCGCACGCCCTGCATCGTTCCGCTTGCGGTCATCAGGTTGTGGCGCACCGGCACCGAGACTTCCCCGCAGATACGCAATGGAGTCTGCAAGAACAGGTCCAGCGAGCGATTGACCGCACCCTCGGAGGAATTTTCCACCGGAACGACGCCAAAGTCGGTCGCGCCAGCCTCCGTGGAGCGGAAAACCTCGTCGATGCTTGGGCATGGCTGAGGGTCGATACCACTGCCGAAGTAAGCAATCATTGCCTGCTCCGAAAAGGTACCTGGCGGGCCCAGATAGGCGACGCGCTGGCGACGCTCGAGTTCGCGACAGGCGCAGATCACTTCGCGATAGATCGCCTCGATCGCATCGCCCCCGAGCGGACCCTTGCTCGCGGCACGCATTCGGGCAATGACCTGCGCCTCGCGTTCGGGTCGAAAGACCGGCGCATCGATTTCACGCTTGACCTCGCCGACCTCGAGCGCGAGCGTCGCGCGCTGGTTCAGCAAGGCGACGATCTGCGAGTCGCAGGCGTCGATCTTCACGCGCAACGCCCCGAGGCGCTCTTCGACCGACGCGATAGCTTCAGCGGAAGGCTTTTTCATGGTTTCCTGTCTGCGGTCCGATTCCGTGCGCAGCCTTACTGGCTCACTTGCGCACCGGCGCGATGTTAGCAAACGCCCCGTGCCTGTGGTCAGCGACCGGGCAACCAGCCGAGCAAAGGTCCGACAACAATTCCGCTGGCCAGCGTCGAAATCGTGACTCCGGCACTGATGGTCTCAAGGCTGGTGCCGTAGCGACGCCCGAGAAGATAGATGTTCGCACCGATCGGAAGCGACGCCGTGATCGTCAGGACCGCCAGCGTCAGTGCATCCAACCCGAACAACCATCGACCGGCGATGTAGATCACCGCAGGATGGACAAGACTCTTCATCAGCGTCATCGCGAGCGCCGTGGTCAGTTGCGCGTGCGGCTCGAACCGGGTCAACGACGCACCGAGCAGGATCAGGCAAAGCGTTGGTGCGGCATTACCGACCAGGGCCAGCGTACGATCCAGCACCGCCGGCAAGGTCCACCCCGCTAGCGAGAACAGGATGCCTGCAACGATCGGCAGGATCACCGGGTGCGCAATCGCGGCGCGCGCCACCTCGGCCAGCGTCTTGATCCAGCCGGCATTGCGGCGCCCACCGATCAGGCGCTCCGCCGCCTCGATAATCGCGGTGGCCAAGGTCATCAGCACCAGGGCATGCAGAGCGATCACTGACAACAGCACCGCCAGACCCTGCTCGCCATAGGCCAGCTTGACCAGCGGAATACCGACCATCACGGTGTTTGCAAACACGCCGGACAGTCCCAGGATGACCGCATCGCGTATCGGCAGGTTGCGTCGCCGCAAGAACGCGAACGATGCCAGAAAAACTGCAACACCGGGCGCAAAGTAGGCAAGGGGGGCAATTAGCGGAAAGGACGAAAAATCGGTCCGTGCCATTGCACGAAACAGCAAGGCAGGCAAAAAGACCGCGAACGACAGACTTGAGAGCGCCTTGACGCCCAACTCGTCGAGGACGCGCAATCGCGCGATCGCAAAGCCGGTCAAGATCAGCAGAAAAACCGGCGCCAGCACCTCGCTCATGCGACCAACCGCGTGCCCTATGCGCCGGCGCGACCGCGAGCGGCCGCTGCGGGCTCGATCACGACGCTTCCGGCGCTTCCGGCGCTTCCGGCGCTTGCGGTTCCGCCTGCTCGGCGATCTCCTCGTCGCTGTCGCTTTCGACGACCCGCTGAACCCCCGACAGGGTTGTTCCCTCGTCGACCGCGATCAAGGTCACCCCTTGCGTGGCACGCCCCATCTCGCGAATTTCCGACACTCTGGTTCGCACCAGCACACCGCCAGTGGTGATCAGCATGATCTGATCGTCTGCATCGACCAGCACCGCGGCGACCACCTTGCCGTTTCGCTCGGTAGTCTGAATCGCGATCATGCCTTTGGTGCCTCGACCATGGCGGGTGTACTCGACAATTGGCGTACGCTTGCCGAAACCGTTTTCGGTCGCGGTGAGAACCGACTGGGTCTCGTCCCCGGCGACCAGCATCGCAATCACGTGCTGGCCATCTTCGAGAAACATGCCACGCACGCCACGGGCATTGCGACCCATCGGCCGCACATCGTTCTCGTCGAAGCGCACCGCCTTGCCGGAATCGGAGAACAACATCACGTCGTGAGCGCCATCGGTGACGGCTGCACCGATCAGATAGTCCCCTTCGTCCAGATCGACAGCGATGATGCCGGCCTTGCGTGGATTGGAGAAATCGGTCAGCGGTGTTTTCTTGACGGTTCCAAGCGCAGTCGACATGAACACGAAATGCTGCTCGTCGAAGGACTTGACCGGTAGCACTACGGTGATCTTTTCACCGTCGGCCAGCGGAAACAGATTGACGATCGGACGCCCTCGCGCCGCGCGCGAGCCTTGCGGCACCTCCCAGACCTTGAGCCAGTAAACCCGCCCACGGTTTGAGAAACACAGCAGGTAATCATGCGTATTCGCGATGAACAGCTGATCAATCCAGTCTTCGTCCTTGGTGGCCGTGGCCTGACGGCCGCGTCCGCCGCGACGCTGGGCCCGGTACTCCGAAAGCGGCTGACTCTTGATATAACCAGAGTGCGACAGCGTGACGACCATGTCGGTCGGCGTGATCAGGTCTTCGGTGTCGAGCTCGGTGGCGTTGTATTCGATCACCGAGCGACGTGCATCGGCCTTACCCTCGGCGAACTCGCCACGGATCGCAGCCAGTTCGTCACGGATGATCTGCGTGATGCGCTCCGGTTTGGACAGGATATCGAGCAGATCGGAGATCGCCTCGATGACCTCGCGATATTCCTGCACGATCTTGTCCTGCTCCAGCCCGGTCAGGCGCTGCAGCCGCATTTGCAGGATTTCCTGCGCCTGCACCTCAGACAGCCGGTAGGTGCTGCCATGCAGGCCCCAATGCGGCTCCAGCCCCTCGGGCTTGTAGGCAGAAAGATCAGAACCGGCGCGCGCAAGCATCTCGCCCGCAACCCCGGCAGACCAGTCGCGCTCCATCAGCCGATCCTTGGCAACTGGCGGCGTCGGCGACGACTTGATCAACTCGATCATCTCGTCAACGTTGGCGATCGCGACCGCCAGTCCTTCGAGCACATGGCCGCGATCGCGAGCCTTGCGCAGCTCAAACAGCGTGCGTCGCGTAACAACCTCGCGCCGATGCGCAAGAAAGTACTCGAGCATCTGCTTGAGATTCAGCAACCTGGGCTGGCCGTCGACTAGCGCAACCATATTGATGCCGAATGTGTCCTGTAGCTGCGTGTTCTTGTACAGGTTGTTCAGCACGATCTCGGGCATTTCGCCCCGCTTGAGCTCGATGACCACGCGCATGCCCGACTTGTCGGACTCGTCACGGATATCGGAGATACCCTCAAGCTTCTTGTCGTTGACCAGGTCGGCAATGCGCTCGAGCAGCAGCCGCTTGTTCACCTGGTAGGGCAGCTCATCCACGATGATCGCGCTGCGATTGCCACGATCGAGCTCCTCGAAATGCGTACGAGCACGCATCACGACCCGGCCGCGGCCGGTGCGATAGCCTTCACGCACACCAGCAACCCCGTAGATGATGCCGGCAGTAGGGAAATCGGGCGCCGGAATGAGTTCGATCAATTCGTCGATCGACGCGTCCTGATTGCGCAGCAGCAACTGGCAGGCGTCAATGACCTCGCCCAGGTTGTGCGGCGGAATATTCGTGGCCATGCCGACTGCAATGCCGGCGGCCCCGTTGATCAGCAGGTTCGGAATGCGCGCCGGCAACACGCCGGGCTCATGTTCCTTGCCATCGTAGTTAGGCTGAAAATCGACGGTTTCCTTGTCGATATCAGCCAGCATTTCGGCAGCGATCTTGTCGAGGCGGCATTCGGTGTACCGCATCGCGGCGGCGTTATCGCCATCGATCGAGCCGAAGTTTCCCTGACCATCGACCAGCGGATAGCGCAGCGAAAAATCCTGCGCCATTCGCACCAACGTGTCGTAGATGGCGGAGTCGCCGTGCGGATGGTACTTACCCATCACCTCGCCGACCACCCTGGCGCATTTCACGTACGACCGGTTCCAGACGTTGTTCGACTCGTGCATCGCGAACAGCACCCGGCGATGCACCGGCTTGAGGCCGTCTCTCACATCAGGCAACGCCCTGCCAACGATCACGCTCATCGCGTAGTCGAGGTAGGAACGGCGCATCTCCTCCTCGAGGCTGATCGGCAGAGTCTCTTTGGCGAATTGTTCCATTGCGCAGGCGTCGAGGTGATCCGCTGCGAAGGCGAGCGAGACATCCGAAGGCCGGACGCGCGCGAGCTAGCAAGATGCGGGGGGATTCAGAAAGCCAAACCCGCGGATTTTATCACGCTGCCTGGTGCCGCCTACCCAATGCGCTTGGCCGGATCTGCAGCACTGTGGTTAACTTCGCGCCATGTTGCTGATCGAACCCGAGTGGATCGCCCCGGTCGTACCCTCCGGTACCGTGCTCAAACAGCACTCGGTGGTGGTGCGAGACGAGCGCATTGTCGACCTGCTGCCGCGCGAGCAGGCCCGCGCCAGATACCCGCAGGCGATTCGAACTGAACTACCGGGCCACTTGCTGGTTCCCGGCCTTGTGAACCTGCACACGCACGCCGCGATGAGCCTGTTGCGCGGAACAGGGGACGATCTGGCACTGCAGGCCTGGCTGGAAAGCCGGATCTGGCCGCTTGAGGGGCGGCTGATGTCGCCTCAGTTCGTGTTCGACGGCAGCCTGCTCGCCTGCGCCGAGATGCTGCTCGGCGGCATCACCTGCTTTAACGACATGTATTTCTTTCCTGAGGAAGTCGCGCAGGCTGCCGGTACCCTCGGACTCAGGGCGTGCCTGGGCATCATCACACTCGAATTCCCGTCCGCCTATGGATCCGGCCCGGATGAATACCTGCGCAAGGGTCTGGAACTGCGCGACCGGCTGCGCGATGACCCGCTGATCAGCTTCTGCCTGGCTCCACACGCCCCGTATACCGTCTCCGACCAGAGCTTTAGCCGAGTCGCCCGCCTGGTCGGTGAGCTCGGACTACCCGTACATTGCCACGTCCATGAAACCCTGCACGAAGTCACCGATGCAAAGGCCAAAACCGGGGAACGGCCGCTGGCCCGGCTGATGCGACTTGGCATCGTCGGGCCGGAACTGATCGCGGTCCATGCGGTACACCTGGATGATGCGGAGATCCGGATGCTCGCCGAACACGGTGCTTCGGTCGCCCATTGCCCGCATTCGAACTTGAAACTGGGCAGTGGAATCGCGCGGACCAGCCGGATGCTTCAAGAAGGCATCAATGTCGGCATTGGAACCGATGGCTCGGCAAGCAACAACCGGCTGAACCTGCTGGCCGAGGGGCGCACCGCCGCCTTGTTGGCCAAGGGGGCGAGCGGCGACGCCGCCGCCTGGCCGGCCCATGCGGTCCTCGAGTCGTTGACAATCGCCGGCGCACGGGCGCTCGGGCTTGCCGACAGCATCGGCTCGATTGAACCCGGCAAACAGGCAGACCTGGTGGCGTTTGAACTCTCCGGTCCGGAGTTATCACCAGTGTTCGACCCTGTCTCGCAACTGATTTATGCGGCCGGGCGCGAACATCTGCGTGAAAGCTGGATAGCCGGGCAACATGTTGTACACAAACGACAGATGCAGGGCGATGCCAGGAACGCAAAGCTGGCCGAAGTGGTTGCTCGATCGCGCCTGTGGCAGAATCGTATCGGAGAAATACTTTCGCCGGGCTGATCGTCGACGTCGTCGAGCCAGGGTCTGCCCCGTTTCGTTCACGTGAGGAGAAACATGAAAAACTCGGTCTATTTGAAGTCCCTGGTTGCCGCATCGCTGCTTGCAGCGGCAGGTTTCGCGTCTGCCGCCACGGAAAACCCGTATGTGATGTCTGCTGGTGGTATTGCCAAGACCGGATCGGGCCTGTGCCTGCGGGCCGGCCACTGGACCCCGGCTGCCGCCCAGGCGTTCAAGCTTCCCGGTCAGCAATTCGCGATCGGTTGCGAGTGCGACAAGGACCTGATGCCCAAGGCCGCCTGCACCGCGCCCGCCGCAGCGCCGGCGCCCACGCCCGCCGCACCGGCTCCGAAGCCCGCGCCCGCGCCCGCGCCCGCGCCCGCCCCGACCAGCCAGAAAGTCACGTTCGCTGCTGATGCGTTCTTTGACTTCGACAAGTCGGTCGTCAAGCCGGAAGGCAAGAAGAAACTCGACGGTCTCGTCGGACAACTGTCTGGCATCACCCTCGAGGTCATCATTGCCGTCGGTCATACGGATTCGGTCGGTAGCGACGCCTACAACCAGAAGCTGTCGGTTCGCCGTGCAGAGGCCGTCAAGGCTTACTTGGTCAGCAAAGGGATCGCTGCAAACCGCATCTACACCGAAGGCAAGGGTGAGAAGCAGCCGGTGGCCAGCAACAAGACCGCTGCCGGTCGCGCGAAAAACCGTCGCGTGGAAATCGAAGTCGTCGGCACCCGCAAGCGCTGATCGAACTTCGTTCCTGAAAAGCCCCGCCTCGCGCGGGGCTTTTTTCTTTGCGCAGAGATAAAATCCGGTCGCTCCCCGGCCACCGATGCTGATGCATCGATCCAGCCGTCGGCCCTGCGCCCTGCTCCCAGCGAACTGCGGAACGACATGCCACACACCGGTTCTGACACCCCGATGACCGCCAACGCCGACCAGGCCGAGATCGCGAAGTTTCAGGCACTTGCCCATCGTTGGTGGGATCCGAATTCAGAATTCCGGCCCCTGCACGAGATCAATCCGCTGCGTCTGAACTGGATCGACGAGCAGGCTGCGCTCGCCGGCAAGCGCGTTGTCGATATCGGATGCGGCGGCGGCATCCTGGCTGAATCCATGTCGGCCCGTGGTGCCCGCGTGACGGGCATCGACCTGGCCGAAAGACCTTTGCGGGTCGCCGAGTTGCATGCGCTCGAGTCCGGAGCCGAACTTTCCTACGAGAAGATCGCCGCTGAAGATCTCGCCGATCGTGAACCCGGCGCATTCGACGTCGTGACCTGCATGGAAATGCTGGAACACGTTCCCGACCCGGCTTCCACGGTCCAGGCCTGCGCAAAACTGGTCAAACCGGGTGGCTGGGTGTTCTTCTCGACGATCAACCGTAATCCGAAATCCTTTCTGTTTGCGATCATCGGAGCCGAATACGTGTTGAACATGCTGCCCAAAGGGACGCATGCCTACGAGAAATTCATCAAACCATCCGAACTGATCGGACATGCCCGAACCGCGGGCCTGGAGCCGAACCAACTGATCGGAATGACCTATAACCCGCTGACTCGCCGCTACCGACTTGTGGAAAACGATGTCAGCGTCAACTACCTGGTGTCCGCCCGCAAACCGGATTGACGCGGATCGGCATTCGATCGAGGAAGACCGTAATGTTCCCGTTCCAACCGGCAGCCGTCCTGTTCGATCTCGACGGTACGCTCGCCGATACAGCCGATGACCTTGCGGCGCCGGTCAATGCGATGCGTATTGAGCGCGGTCTGGAGCCGCTGCCCATCGAGGCGCTCAGACCCTTCGCCTCGATGGGCGCCCGCGGCCTGATTCTGCGCGGACTGGGGGTAAGCAAGGAAGCACCCGAGTTCGAATCACTGCGGCTCGATTTTCTGGCCCGCTATGAACAGGCCATGTGTGTTCGCACCCGCTTGTTTGATGGCATCGACACCGTGCTTGCCCGCCTGGAGTCCACGGGGGTGCGTTGGGGGGTGGTCAGCAACAAGGTCGAGCGCTATGTGCGCCCGATCCTGGACTCGCTGGGCGTGCTGACCCGGTCCGGCACCGCAATCGGCGGCGACACCACCCCGCATGCCAAACCTCACCCGGAGCCCTTGTTGCTCGCCGCCCGTACGCTGGCGGTCGAGCCGTCGCGTTGTGTCTATGTCGGCGACGACCTGCGCGACATCCAGGCAGGTCATGCCGCCGGCATGGCCACCGTGGCTGCAGCCTACGGCTTTTGCGGTGATCACGACCCGCCCGAGCGCTGGGGTGCGCACGCGCTGATCGGCAAACCGATCGATCTGCTCGAACTGCTTGCGCTTCCGGCCTGAGCACATGATCACGCCGACTGCGTGACAAATCCTCACCGAGGTTCAGCAGACGGCGCTCAGCGGACCGACGCGGCGGTCGCCTCGACCCACACAGACAGATCGTCGAGCAGAACTCCAACGGCGCGACCAAAGGCATCGACGGCGGCCTGCGCATTTTGCGACTGCGCTGGCGACTCGGCAGCGAAGACCCGTCGACCGAGCAGACGATGATCGGACCAACTGACCAGTTCGGCGACGATCGCCGCACGCGCGAGTCCCGGTTCGGTGGAAACGTCGTGATACAGATGCTCGAGACGCAGGTTCAGCAGCATCTGTCCGCGAACACCGGCAGTGCTCTGCACGACTGCCGCGAACG
>Ga0255219_1000509_pt1 | contig 10931 bp, 10 predicted proteins | sample Miss_Colum_RepA__FD_183037 | JGI IMG/M metagenome (GOLD analysis project Ga0255219, IMG submission 183037) | Freshwater microbial communities from Mississippi River, Louisiana, United States - Miss_Colum_RepA_8d | ecosystem: Environmental > Aquatic > Freshwater > River | place: USA: Louisiana...
CCTCAGAGGACTCCGACATGTGCGACCAGGATACCCCGCAGGAATTCGCAGACCACGCCAACAGCTCGGCGGTGACCCGCCGTCACTTCATGGCCATCTCGGCCGGTCTCAGCTTCAGTAGCCTGCTGGCGATGTTTCCGCCGGTGGCCAACGCGCAAGCCGTCACGGAAAGCGAAGTGAACATCAGCACACCCGACGGTACGGCGGATTGCTACTTCGTACATCCCAGCCAAGGGGCCAGTGCCGCCGTCCTCGTGTGGCCCGACATCCTCGGCCTGCGCACGGCGTTCCGCGCCATGGGCAAGCGACTTGCCGAAAACGGCTATGCCGTGCTGGTGGTGAACCCCTTCTACCGCAAGGCCAAGGCGCCCGTGGTGCCCGAGGGCTCGCAGTTGCAGGCCGTGCGTGATGTGGTGTTTCCGCTGATGCAGTCGCTCACGCCGGAAATCCAGTTCACCGACGCCAAAGCCTTCCTTGCCTGGCTCGACCAGCAGCCTGCCGTCGACAAGAGCAAGAAGATCGGTACGACCGGTTACTGCATGGGCGGTCCGATCGTGATGCGCACGGCTGCCACGTCCGATCGCGTCGGCGCCGGCGCCAGCTTCCATGGCGGTGGCCTGACCACGGCCAACCCCGACAGCCCGCACCTGCAGATCGCCAAGTCCAAGGCCAGCTTCCTCATCGCCATCGCCGACAACGACGACAAGCAGGACCCACAGTCGAAGGAAACGCTCAAGCAGACCTTCGCCAGCAACGGCCAGACGGCCGTGGTGGAGGTCTACACCGGCTGTGCGCATGGCTGGACCGTGCCGGATTTCCCGGTCTACGACCAGGCAGGCGCCGAGAAGGCCTGGACCGCAATGCTGAACATGTTCAAGACCTCGCTGGCCTGACCGGCAGCGCCGGCACTGGAGCACAACCATGTGTGATTTCGATACCGAACACGCTGCGGAGGAATTCCGCAGCCGTCAGGCGCTGAGTCGCCGCCAGTTCGGCGCCTTCGGTGCCGCGTTGGGCATGGGCGTGCTGCTGCCGCGCGCGGCCTCGGCGCAGGCCGTCACCGAGAGCGACGTGCTGATCAAGACACCGGATGGCGAGGCTGACTGCTACTTCGTGCACCCGAGCCAGGGCAGCAGCGCTGCCGTGCTGGTGTGGCCCGACATCTTCGGCCTGCGCCCGGCCTTTCGCGCCATGGGCAAGCGTCTCGCCGAAAGCGGCTACGCGGTGCTGGTGGTCAATCCCTTCTACCGCGGAGCCAAGGCTCCGGTGGTCCAGCCCGGCGACACGTTCCAGAGCCCGGACTTCCAGGCGCGGGTCATGCCGCTGGCACGGGCGCTCAATGCCACCACGCACGTCACGGATGCCGAGGCGTTCGTCAGCTGGCTGGACGCTCAGCCGGCGGTCGACAAGCGCCGCAAGATCGGCACCAGCGGCTATTGCATGGGGGGGCCCATGGTGATGCGCACGGCGGCAGCACTGCCCGAGCGCATCGGCGCGGCCGCGATCTTCCACGGCGGCAATGGGCTCGCCAACGGCAATGCCGACAGCCCACACTTGCTGGTACCGCGGATGAAGGCCAGCTATCTGGTCGCGGTGGCCGACAACGATGACAAGCAGGACCCCGGCGTGAAGGACAAGCTCAAGGCCGCCTTCGCCAGCGCCAGCCTGCCAGCGGAAATCGAGGTGTATCCGGCCCTGCATGGCTGGTGTCCGCCGGATGGCGGCTCCTATGACGAGGCGCAGGCCGAGAAAGCGTGGAGCCGCATGCTGGCGATCTTCGCGCCAGCCCTCGCGTGAGCGGCACTCGCCAGACTCAGCCCGGGGGCGGATTGCCGCCCCCCTATCCCATCGGCACGCCGGGACTGCCCTGGGGTGCTGCCGAGCGTGCCCACTGGCTGGCACGGCAGCGGCGCCTGCGCAGCCACCGCAGCGACGTGCTGCAGCCGCTGGAGGTGTTGCCCACCGGTTTCGAATTGCTGACCTATGGGCAGTTGCAGTACGGGGACGATCGTTACCCCCTGGTGGCCGTACGCTCGCCGGGCTGGCAGCCCGAGCGTCCCACCGTGCTGGTGACCGGCGGGGTACACGGCTACGAAACCAGCGGCGTGCACGGTGCGCTGCAGTTCCTGCGGGAACGCGCCGCCGACTATGGCGCGCGGGTCAACCTGCTGGTGGTGCCCTGTGTCAGTCCCTGGGGCTACGAACGCATACACCGCTGGAACGCCGAGGCGGTGGATCCCAACCGCGCCTTCCGTACGCCGAGCCCGGCTCGCGAAGCTGCCCTGCTCATGGACCTGCTGGCCTCACTGCCGGTGGAGCGCTTCCTGCTTCACATCGACCTGCACGAGACCACGGACAGCGACGAGAGTGAATTCCGTCCTGCGCTGGCCGCCCGCGACGGCAAGCCCTTCGAGCCGGCGAGGATTCCCGACGGCTTCTACCTCGTGGGTGACAGTGGCAATCCGCAGCTGCCGTTCCAGCAGGCCATCATTGCCGCCGTAGCGGCAGTCACCGCCATCGCGCCCACCGAGCCGGATGGCACGCTGCTGGGCGAGCCCTGTCTGGCACCCGGCGTGATTCTCTACCCCTGTCGTCGCCTCGGCCTCTGTGCGGCGGCGACCAACGCGCCTTTCACCACCACGACCGAGGTCTACCCGGACAGCCCGCGCACGTCGCCGGCGGAGTGCTCTGCCGCCCAGGTGACCGCAGTAACCGCCGCACTCGACTTCGCGCTCGGGTCCTGACCCACAAGGAGCACCATATGTGTCGTCCGCGTTCGCTGGTCGTCGCCGCCTTTCTGCCACTGCTGGCGGGCACTGCCTGCGCCCAGCAGCGCAATCTCTATTTTGGCGATCTGCACCTTCACACCAACTATTCGCTCGACGCCTATGGGGTGGGCAACACGTTCATGTCGCCCGACCTCGCCTATCGCTTTGCGCGCGGCATTCCCGTGTACCACAAGACGCTCGATACCAAGGTGCAGATCGACCGACCGCTCGACTTTCTGGCTGTCACCGACCACTCCGACAATCTCGGCATCGATGTGCAGGTGACCGGTGGCTCCGCGCTGCTGGCACAGAGCGAGGCTGGTCGCCGCATGATCGCTGCGGCCCGGGAAAAGCCCTGGACGGGACTGCAGAGCTTCACGCGGCCGCAGCCGGATCGGGCAGAGCTCATGCAGCAGGTCACCACGCTGGCGCTGCGGCAGTCGGCCTGGCAGGACGAGCTCGACGCTGCCGCCCGCCACTACCAGCCCGGCACATTCACGACACTGCTCGGCTGGGAGTGGACCGCGATGATCGACGGCAAGAACCTGCATCGCAACGTCATCAGCTCGGCCAGTCCGGAGCAGGGCAGCCAGTTCTATCCCTACGGCGCCGGGCAGTTCCATTCGCTTGACGGCATCGACAGTAATCGCCCGGAAGACCTGTGGGCTTGGCTCGACGCCACGTCGCGGCGCGTCGGTGTCGACTTCATTGCAGTGCCCCACAACTCCAACTTGTCGGCCGGTCTCATGTTCGACGTCGTCGACAGCGATGGTCGCCCCTTCGATGCCCAGTACGCGCGTACGCGCCTGCGCTGGGAATCGCTGGTGGAAATCACCCAGGCCAAGGGCAACTCCGAAGTGCTGCCGGAGCTCGCCACCACCGATGAATTCGCCGAGTTCGAGATCCGCCGCAAACTGCTGATCGGCACACCGACGCCCCCCAACGAGGGTGACTACGTGCGCTCGGCCCTCAAGCGTGGTCTCGGCTTCGGTGCTGCACTCGGCGTGAATCCCTACAAGTTCGGCTTCGTGGGAGGCACGGACAACCATATCGGCATGGCCTCGGTGGAGGAGAACCGCTTTCTCGGCAAGATCGCCAGCGATGCCAAGCTGAGTGAACACCTGCCGCGGGAGCGACCGGTGATCTTCCCGGCCTGGGAGATGTCGGCCGCGGGACTGACGGCGATCTGGGCCGAGGAAAACACCCGAGAGTCCCTGTTTGCTGCGCTGCGGCGCAAAGAGGTCTACGCCACCACAGGGACGCGGATCGCCCTGCGGATGTTCGCCGGATTTTCCTTCACGACGCGCGACGCACGAGCCAACGACATCGCCGCCGTGGGCTATCGCAAGGGTGTGCCGATGGGCAGCGACCTCGCCGCCGCACCGCGGGGCAAGGCACCGACCCTGCTGATCCACGCTGCCAAGGATCCGGCCGGTGCCAACCTCGACCGCCTGCAGGTGATCAAGGGCTGGCTCGACGCCGAAGGCAACGCCCAGGAAAACATCTACGACGTGGCCTGGGCCGGTGAGCGGCAGCCCGACGCCAGCGGCAAAGTACCGGCCATCGGCTCCACGGTGGACGAGGAAACGGCCACCTACAGCAACAGCATCGGCAGCACCCAGCTGGCCACCGTGTGGACGGATCCCGACTTCGATCCGGCTCAGGCAGCGTTCTACTACGTGCGGGTGCTGGAAATTCCGACGCCACGGCAATCGCTGTATGACGCGGTCGCGCTCGGCATCGAGGTCGCGGTCACCAAGTACCCGGCCTCGATTCAGGAGCGCGCCTTCTCTTCGCCGGTCTGGTACACCCCCTGACTTGCGCCGCGGTGCCTGCAGCCATCCTCTCGCACGCCCGCTGACGCCCGGCCCTGCTTTCAGCGCTGCAGGTGCGGGACCAGCAGATCAAAGATGCGGCGGGCGATGATGGCGTAGCCGGCAGCATTCGGATGCCTGCCGTCGGCAATCAGCAGTGAAGGCTCGCCGGCGATGCCGTCGCGCAGGGATGGCATGAGCTGGGCGCCCTCCTGGTCGGCGATGCGGGCGTAGAGCGAGACGTCCAGTTCGCTGCCGCCATCGGTTTCGCTCCGGCGATCGGCCAGATAGACGCGGGCCCCGGTCCTGACGAACAGGCCCACCAGCTTGCGCAACTGCTGCTCGGTGCGCTCGACTGCCACGCGGTTGCCGGCATCGTTGCCACCGATGGCGATCAGCACGATGGCTGGTTGCAGGCGCAGTCCGCGGTCGAGCCCGGCCAGCGCCATCGCCACCGTACTGCCGCTGCGACCATGGTTGACCACTCGGTAGGCAAAGCCCTGCGCGTCGAGCAACTGCTGCAACTGGGCCGGGTAGCTCTGGTCCGCGGGCACGCCGTAGCCGGCGGTAGTGCTCTCGCCCACGGCGAGGATCACCGGCCGCGGATCCGCGACGGGCTGCGCGTCAAGGCGCGAGACCAGTAGCAGCAGGCCCAGCCAGCGACAGACTGTTTGCATGGCACTCACTCCGTGTGGGCCGGCGCTGCGCCGGCAGGAGCTGCTGGCGGTGCCCGGCGCGGCGATGGATTGGCTTGGCAGTGTAGCAGCACTATCATCGTCGAAGCCCACGGCGCAACGGCGCCCGCCTACCGGACTGCCCGCCATGCTCACACACGACTTCGCCCAGGCCTTCGCGGCCAGCTGGATCGCGGCCTGGAACAGCCACGACCTCGAACGCATCCTCACTCACTACACGGACGACTTCGTGATGAGTTCACCGCGTATCGCACTGGTGGCGGGCGAGCCGTCAGGCATCCTGCGGGGCAAGCAGCGCATCGGCCCCTACTGGCGCAAGGCCTTGGAACTGTCGCCCCACCTGCACTTCGAGCATCTGTCTACCTTCGTCAGTGCCGACAGCATCGTCATCCATTACCGCGGTGTGCGCGGACTGACGGCCGAGGTACTGTTCTTCGACGATGCCGGCAAGGTCCACCGCGCAGCCGCCCACTACCTGTGAGTCCTGCACACCCGCTGCTCATACCCAACCAACGAGGAGCCCCCATGAAGCGTCGATTCCACACCATCCTGCTGGCCATCGTCGTGGCTCAGGCCGAGGCCCAGCAACCTGCCAGTGCCTTCGACCGCGGTGCCAGTCTGCAGGCCTGGCAGCACGGCGATCATGCAGCCCTCGTGGCCAGCTGCAAGACGCCACCCGCCCCTTTCCGCCTGGGCGGCGCGGCCCAGCCCGGCAGCAGCGCGGAGCCACCGGCCCCGGCGCTGCCGGCCGTACAGGCCATTCCCGGCCTGGTCGCCGCGTCGGCGGCGTGGAAAGTGGTCTGGGCCTGGCAGGGCAACAACGCCGACGGTCCGATCGCCGGCGACGATGGGACGCTGCTGTTCGCCAACAACGATGCCAGCAACGTCATGCAACTGGATCCAGCGACCGGGCTGGCACGGGTGCTGCACTCCAACACCAATACCGGTGGTGCCCTCTCGCGCAACCGCCAGGGTCAGCTGTTCGTGGCCATGCGTGGACTGCACGCTGGCGTGCTGCAACTCGAGCCCGAGCGCAAGCTGTTTGCCACCGAGCTCGACGGTGAGCCCTTCGACTGCGCCGGCGGTGTCGTCAACGACATCAGCGCCGCCAGCGACGGCAGCGTCTACATTGCAGTCAGTGGCAGCGGTGTGTTCCACGCCAGCCCGCGTGGCGTGATTACGCGTCAGGGTGAGAATGTCAGTGGTGCCAATGGCATCGTGCTCAGCCCGGATGAGCGTACCCTGTACGTGACCAACGGCGCCGTGCTGGTGGCCTTCGACGTGGCGGCCGACGGCACGCTGACGAACCAGCGCGACCTCGCGCCGCTGAGTGGCGGCGGCGACGGATCGGCTGTCGATGAACAGGGCCGCCTCTTCGTAGCGGCCGGTGGCGGCGTCGACATCATCGCGCCCGACGGACGCCAGCTCGGGCGCATTCCTGGTCCAGCTGGCCTGCACGGTGTGGCCTTCGGCGGTGCCGACCGCAGGACCCTGTTCGGCATCGTGTTCTACGGGGGCTGGGGCACGCCCTCCGCCCGCAACCAGATCGTCGCCTTGCCGGTGGAAGTCCAGGGGCTGACGACCCGCGCCAAGTAGAGGAAGGGTCATGGACTCGCTGTTGTTGCTGCTGATCGGCTTCATTGCCGCCCTCGTGGTCGGCCTTGCCATCGGCATGGCGGTACTGTTCCGACGAGGCCCCGGCCGGAGTGTGCAGTCCGTCCATTCGACCATCGAAGGCATGCGCGCCATCGGCGACCTCTCGGTATTCAAGGTCTATACCAAGGAGATCGTCACCGAGCTCGACCACAGCTGGGGCGAGTTTGGCAAGAAGTACCTGGATTGGATCTACAGCAGCAAGAAGATGGCCATGATCTTCGAGTTCGAGATCGACTTCCGCTACGACCTGCGCACCCGCGAGTTCGAGATCGTCGAGACCACGCCCGGTGCCTTCATCATCCGCATGCCGCCCTGCTTCCACCAGATCAGCATTCGCAACATCGAGTTCTACGACGAGCAGCGCAGCCGTCTGCTGCCGTGGCTGCTGCCCGACCTGCTCAACAGCTTCCTCGGCAAGGGCTTCACCGAGGAAGACCGCAACCGGCTCGTCAACGCCGCCACCAATCATGCCCGCGAGCGGGCGACCACGATGATCGGCAACCTCGCCAACGAGGTCGAAGCGTCCGCCAAACAGACCCTGAGCGCGATTGCCAAGTCTTTCGGCGCGCAGACGGTAAGTTTCGTGTTCCAGGCGAGCGTGCAGCCACTGAGCCAGATCAGCATGGAACGCAGTCTGGGGGTGCTGCCGGGCGCGCCGCTGCCCGCTGCCCTCGCCGCTGGCCTGCCGGTCACTCCGGATACGGTGCCGCGCTGAGCGCACCGGCCTTCTCACCGCCACCGACCGGGAACCCCCGTGCAAAACACCAGAGCCCTGCTGAACCAGATCATCTTCGGTACCGACACCCGCGCCGGTCGTCTGTTCGACCTGTGGGTGATCATCTGCATCGTGCTGAGCGTGGTGGCCGCTCTGCTCGACTCCATCGCACCGCTGTCGGCCCGCTTCCACCGCGAGCTCTATGCGCTGGAGTGGCTGTTCACCGGGTTGTTCAGCGTGGAGTACCTGCTGCGGCTTTACAGCAGCGAGGCGCCACGGCGCTATGCCTTCAGCTTCTTCGGCGTGGTCGACCTGTTGTCGATCCTGCCGACCTATCTTTCCCTGTTGGTCCCCGGGGCGTCCTTCCTGCTGGTACTGCGGCTGTGCCGCGTCCTGCGTATCTTCCGCATCCTGCGCCTGGTGCGCTTCACGCAGGACGCCAATCTACTGCTGCGCGCCCTCGTGAGTGCGCGCCGCAAGATCCTCGTCTTCCTGGTGTCGGTGCTGATCCTCAACGTGATCTTCGGTTCGCTGATGTACGTGGTGGAGGGACCGGAAAACGGCTTCACCAGCATCCCGGTCAGCATCTACTGGTCCATCGTCACGCTGACTACCGTGGGCTACGGCGACATCAGCCCGCACACCGATCTCGGACGCTTCATCGCCTCGCTGTCCATGATCACCGGCTACGCCATCATCGCCGTGCCAACCGGCATCGTCAGCTCGGAGCTCGTCAGTGAGCAGCAGCGCAGTGCAGAGGGGCGCGACCGCGACTATGCCCTGCGCTGCGGTGGCTGCGGGCGCCGGGGCCATGATCGTGATGCCGACTTTTGTAAGCAGTGCGGCACTCACCTCTGACACAGCGCCCTGCCGATGGGGTCGACGCTTGCCTGCTGTCGGCATCACTGGCTAAATCGGGGGCATTACGAGGGAGACCACTCATGTTCAGACTGACTGCCGCGCTGGCCTTGCTGGCACTGGCTGCACCGACCCTGCTGGCCCAGCCGGCCATCCGCAGCGCCGAAGTCAACAGCGACGGCCAGGCGCTGTACGACCGCGTCTGCGCCACTTGCCACAACAATCCGGAGCAAACCAAGTCGCCGCCGCTCGACACCCTCAAGCGCATGGGGCCGCGCGCCATCTCCTATGCACTGACCAACGGCAAGATGAAGGCGCAGGCGGCGTCGCTCGGCGCTGCCGAGATCGACAGTCTGGTGTCCTACCTGTCCGCGGCCGCCGACATCGACAACTCGTGGATCGCCGCGCACAGCTGCACGGCTGCGCGCAGCGCGGTCAGCACCGGCACGCCCACCATCGGCCAGTGGGGCATCGACCCGCACAACAATCGCCGTCTCACGGCGGAGCAGGCCGGACTCTCCACCGCCGAACTCGGCAAGCTGCAGCTCAAGTGGGCCCTGGCGTTCCCGCAGACCGCCAACATGCGTGCGCAGCCGGTAGTAGTGGGCGACACGATGTACCTGGCCGTGGTGGACTCCGGCCAGCTGTTCGCCATGCATATCGGTGGTGAAAGCCCCTGCGTGCAGTGGGTCTACGAGCATGACGTGCCGCTGCGCACTGCGCTCGGGTACCACACGCTGCCCGACGGCCGCCACGTGCTGCTGTTTGCCGACAATGCCGCCCACGTGCTGATGATGGATGCCGTCACCAGCGAAGTGCTGTGGACCTCCACGGTGAAGGTCACCAGCGTGTCCAACGTCACCGCCATGCCCGTGCTGTTCGAGAACCGTATCTTTGTGCCGATCTCGTCCGGTGAACTCAACATGGGCGCTGCTCCCGACTACGAATGCTGCACCAGCCACGGGGCCGTGGTGGCGCTCGACGCCGCCAGCGGCGAGCGGCTGTGGGTGTACCACACGATGGAAGATGCCAAGCCGACCACGGTCAGCCGCCTCGGCGTGCAGCAGTACGGTCCTTCCGGAGCCCCGATCTGGACCGCCGCCGCCATTGATGAAAAGCGCCGCCTCATCTACGTGGGCACCGGTGAAAACACGTCGGCTCCGGCCACCGATACCAGTGATGCGATTCTCGCCATCCGCATGGACGACGGCTCGCTGGCCTGGAAGTACCAGACCACCCCCAACGACATCTTTCTCACCGGCTGCATGAACCAGCCGGACGGCCCCAACTGCCCGCCGGCCTCGAGCATCAACAAGGACTGGGACTTCGGTGCCGGCCTGATGCTGGCCCAGCGGCCGGACGGCAGCGAGGCCGTACTGGCCGGCCAGAAGAACGGCGTGGTGTGGGCACTCAATCCCGACAACGGCGAGCTGCTGTGGGACACCAAGATTGGTGGGGGTGGTGCCATGGGCGGCATCCACTGGGGCATGGCCTACGACGGCAAGACACTGTTCGCGGCCAACAACATGAGCACCGGTCCCACGGCCGACGAAGTGTCGCCGGGTCTGGCGGCACTCGACGTCGGCACCGGCAACATCGTCTGGCAGTACCGCCACCAGCCGGACTGCAGCGGCAACCGCCCGCAGGAAATCCGCAGCTGCGGCAGCAACTACGGCATGTCGGCAGCCACCCTGCTGGTGGACGGCGCCGTGGTGCAGGGCGCCAACGACGGTTTCCTGAAAATCTTCGACAGCAGGAGTGGCGAGCCCATCTTTACCTTCGACACCGCGCGCTCGTTCGACACGGTAAACGGTGTGAAAGGTCATGGCGGTGCCATCGACAATGCCACGGTGGTGGCCGCCAACGGTCTGCTGCTGGTGCAGTCCGGCTACGGTCTTATGGGCGTGCCCGGCAATCTGTTGCTGGCGTTTGCGCCGGCACCGTGATGTTGCCCGCGCGCGACCGCTTGCCGGGGGTGGGCCACCTCCGGCAAGCCCTGTGAGACGCCATGAAACCACTGCTGCTGTCCCTTACCGTCGTCATTGCCAGCCTCCTTGCCTGCGCCTCGACCTGCGCCCAGCCCGAGCCCGTGCGCCAGCACCTGTTCGACCATCCCAGCTTCCCGCGCCTCGCACCGAGCGAATTGGCCGTGACACCGCCGGCTACGTGGGTCGAGGGTGAGCCCGGTCGCATGCAACTGAAAGCGCGCACCTGCGTCGGCAACCCGGACCGCGCAGGACTGCGGCAGCGCATCGTCGCGGTGGCCACCCAGGAATGGGCCTGGTTCGGTTTCAACGTCGATGACCTGCACGGGCAGACGCTTGCCACGCAGGACGGTCGCCGTGGCACGACCGAGTCGGTGCGTCGCTTCCCGCCGCTCGATGCCAGCGAAGTGGCCCGGGTGGCGGAAACCGTGGGTGGCTAC
>Ga0255219_1000522_pt1 | contig 10846 bp, 12 predicted proteins | sample Miss_Colum_RepA__FD_183037 | JGI IMG/M metagenome (GOLD analysis project Ga0255219, IMG submission 183037) | Freshwater microbial communities from Mississippi River, Louisiana, United States - Miss_Colum_RepA_8d | ecosystem: Environmental > Aquatic > Freshwater > River | place: USA: Louisiana...
TTTCGGCGGCAGGATGCGTTCCTGCCACCTTGTGTAGAAAGCAGTGATGAGGTGACACCATGGCCTACTCGGAAAAAGTGATAGACCACTACGAAAACCCCCGTAACGTCGGCAAGCTTGATGACGGCGATGTCAATGTCGGTACCGGCATGGTCGGAGCGCCGGCCTGCGGTGACGTCATGCGCCTGCAGATCAAGGTCAACGACGCGGGTATCATCGAAGACGCCAAGTTCAAGACCTATGGCTGTGGCTCTGCGATTGCGTCGAGTTCCCTGCTTACCGAGTGGGTGAAGGGGCGCTCTCTTGATGACGCTGCCAAGATCCGTAACACCGAGATCGCCCAGGAACTGGGTTTGCCGCCGGTCAAGATCCACTGTTCGGTACTGGCCGAAGACGCCATCAAGGCGGCGATTGCAGATGTCAGGCAGAAGCGCGACCAGAACAAGGTCGGGCAGCAGTAATCGGATCGGTTCGCAGCAGGGTTTTCACATGGCAATCTCTCTTACAGAAAATGCGGCCAAGCACGTTGCTGCGCAGTTGGCGGCGCGTGGCAAGGGCGTCGGAATACGAATCGGTGTGACTACGACTGGCTGCTCCGGTATGGCCTACGTGCTGGAATTTGTCGATCAGTTGAATGGAGAGGACCGCATCTTCGAAAATCACGGGGTCAGTGTCGTCGTGGATCCCAAGAGTCTGGTCTATCTGGATGGCACCGAGATGGATTTCGTGAAGCACGGTGTGAATGAGGGCTTCGAATTCCACAATCCCAACGTCAAGGCGGAATGTGGCTGCGGCGAAAGTTTTACCGTTTAGCAAGACGGGCGCCTGATCGTGCTGAACTACTTTTCCCTTCTGGACATGCCCGTGGCAGTCGATCTGGATCGTGCACTGCTCGACCTGCAGTATCGTGAGCAGCAGCTGCGCTGGCATCCGGATCGCTTCGCGGCCGCCCCAGCGGCCGAGCGGCAGCAGGCACTGCAGCGTACTAGCCTGTTGAACGATGCCTACCTGGTTCTGAAGACCCCGTTGCGCCGCGCCGAGCACCTGGTGGAACTGCTTGGCGACGGTGTCACCCACAACGCGCGGTTGCCGATCGATTTCCTCGAGCAGCAACTGAGCGCACGGGAGTCCCTCGAAAGCGCCGCCGAGGCACACGACCGCCAAGCTGTCGAGGTCTTGCGCAAAACCGCAGAGGCTTCGGCTTCGGAGCGTTGGTCCCGACTGCGCGAGCAGATTGCCGAACATGATCTGAGCTCTGCACGGGTCAGCCTGCAAGAACTGCAGTTCCTCCACAAGTTTGTGGAGGAAGTGGAGCGGCTCGAAGAGCGCTGGCTGGATTCCTGACCATGGTTCTTTTCTCCATCGCCGAACCGGGGCAGGGTAGTGCCCGTCAGGTAGTTCGTCGCAAGCGTGCCGTGGGTATCGACCTTGGAACCACCAACTCTCTTGTGGCTGTGGCGAAGGAGGGACGTGCGCGTGTCCTGCCTGATGCACATGGCAACCGACTACTGCCCTCGCTTGTGCGCTTCTTCGAGGATGCAGTCCCGCTTGTTGGCGACCAAGCCCTCGCGGCTGACGGGGGAACGCTCGTGTCTTCCTCGAAGCGTCTGCTAGGACGTGGACTTTCCGACATCAACTACCCCTTGCCCTATGCCCTGCAGGCTGCCGATGACGGGGGCATGGTCCAGATCCGTACCGAGGCCGGTCCGGTGTCACCCGTGCAGGTCGGTGCCGAAATTCTCAAGACACTCGCTGGCCGCGCCGAGGCCGCGTTGGGCGGCAGCATCGATGGCGTGGTCATCACGGTGCCAGCCTATTTCGACGAGGCACAGCGTCAGTCCACCCAGGCGGCTGCTCGAATTGCCGGGCTCAACGTACTGCGATTGCTGAGCGAGCCAACGGCCGCAGCAGTTGCCTATGGTCTCGACCAGCGACTCACCGGGACCGTCGTGATCTATGATCTTGGGGGGGGCACTTTCGACGTTTCTCTCATGCGCCTGGATCAGGGTGTTTTCACTGTCGTGGCGACAGGGGGTAACAGCGCTTTGGGGGGCGATGATTTTGACAGGGTGATCGCCGACTGGTTGTTGCAGGAGTCAGGACAGCCTTGCGGAACCAAAGAGGACTATCGACTGCTGCTCCAGCAGGCCCGGGCCGCGAAGCACCAGTTGAGCACGGCTGAGCAGGCCCGCGTGCAGATCGGATCCTGGCAGGGCAGTCTCGATCGGGCCAAACTCCAACAGCTGATCGATCCTCTTCTCGACCAGACACTGCTGGCCTGCCGACGCGTGCTGCGCGATGCCGGCCTGCAGGTCGGCGACATCAGCGATGTGGTGTTGGTCGGCGGGTCCACTCGGACGCCGCGCGTGCGTGAACGGGTGAAGCAGCTCTTCGGTCGCGAACCGCTCAGTTCGCTCGACCCCGATGAGGTGGTGGCGCTCGGAGCTGCCCTGCAGGCTGACTTGCTGGTGGGAAACAAATACGGTGATGCCGCGCTGCTGCTCGACGTCATCCCACTGTCGCTCGGCATCGAAACCATGGGTGGTCTGATGGAGCGCATCGTCCCCCGTAACAGCACGATACCGGTCGTACGTGCGCAGGAATTCACCACGTTCAAGGATGGCCAGACCGCCATGTCTCTGCACGTGTACCAGGGTGAAAGGGAGCTGGTCAGTGACTGTCGCTCACTCGCCCGCTTCGACTTGCGCGGCATTCCCCCGATGGTGGCCGGCGCCGCCAGGGTACGCGTGACCTTCCAGGTCGATGCCGATGGTCTGCTGCAAGTGCAGGCGGAAGAATTGACCAGCGGTGTGAAGAACAGTGTCGTGGTGAAACCTTCCTTCGGTCTCGAGGAGACGCAGATCGCGGCGATGATACGGAGTTCCATGGAGAGCGCGGCGCTCGACAAGGCGCAGCGCAGTCTGCGTGAACGGCGCGTCGAGGCGCTCCGGCACCTCGAGGCCCTGCACGCAGCGCTGCAGCAGGACGGAGCGACCTTGCTCGACGACGACGAGCGTAGCGTCCTCGAGCGCGCCATGCGGGAGCTCGATGCTGCTACAGTGGGTACAGATGCACGGCTCATCGAAACGCTGACCGAGCAGCTCAATGCCCTCAGTCGCGATTTTGCTGGTCGCCGCATGGACGCGGGTATCCGCGCAGCGTTGGCTGGCCAGCAGATTGATGCCATCGGAGAGTAGGTACATGCCGCAGATCGTTTTTCTACCCCATGCCAAGCTGTGTCCACAGGGGGCGGTCATCGACGCCGATAGCGGCGAAAGCATTCTTGACGCTGCCCTGCGCAACGGCATCGAGATCGAGCATGCCTGTGAGAAATCCTGCGCCTGTACCACCTGCCATGTGTTGGTGCGAGAGGGCTTTGCCTCGTTGTCGCCCTCTGATGAGCTCGAGGACGACCAACTCGACAAGGCCTGGGGACTGGAGCCGGACTCTCGGCTTGGCTGCCAAGCCATCGTGGCGGGCGAGAACCTGGTCGTGGAACTCCCGCTCTACACGATCAACATGGTTGCAGAAAAGCGTTAAGCCTTGATTTGCAATACAAAACTGCGTTGCGGGGTGCAAATGTCCGGCAACGCGCATACAATACGCGACCTGTTTTTGAGCCCCTCCTGGAGTTACCCATGGCAGTCGAACGCACCCTCTCCATCATCAAACCGGACGCAGTCGCCAAAAATGTGATCGGCAAGATCATCTCTCGCTTCGAAGAAGGTGGGCTGCGCGTGGTTGCGGCCAAGATGCTGCAGTTGAATGATGATTCCGCAGGAGGGTTCTACGCCGAGCACAAGGCGCGACCGTTCTTCAAGGACCTCGTTGGCTTCATGACCTCCGGGCCGGTGATCGTGCAGGTGCTTGAAGGGGAAAACGCCATTGCGCGCAATCGCGAGTTGATGGGTGCTACCAATCCGGCTCAGGCAGCGCCGGGTACGATTCGTGCCGACTTTGCCAAGTCCATCGACGCGAATGCCGTTCACGGTTCGGATTCCGCTGCCTCCGCGCAGCGCGAGATCGGCTATTTCTTCAAATCCGAGGAACTCTGCCCCCGCTTGTTCTGACCAAGCGGAGGTGGGTCGCCTCCGGGCGGCCATGCTGGTAAGCCCCATGGAGCGGCCTTTGATCAATCTGCTGGGCATGAACAAACAAGCGCTGGAGGCCTTTCTCCTTGAGATCGGGGAAAAGCCCTTTCGTGCTGTCCAGTTGCAAAAGTGGATCCACCAGCAGGGTGTCATCGACTTCGATCAGATGACCAATATCAGCAAGCCGCTGCGGGAGCGTCTGAAGACGCTCGCGGAAATCCGTCCTCCGCGTCTGCGTGATACCTACTCTGCGCAGGACGGTTGCCACAAGTGGATCATCGAGGTCGAAAGTGGCAGCGGCGTGGAGATGGTCTACATACCGGAATCGGGTCGTGGCACGTTGTGCATTTCCTCGCAGGCCGGCTGCAGCCTCGATTGCAGCTTTTGCGCAACCGGCAAGCAGGGGTTCAACAGCGACCTTACCGCCGCGGAAATCATCGGACAGCTCTGGCTCGCCAACCGGGAGCTGGGCGGCTTCGTCAGTCACGAGGCAAGACCCATCACCAATGTGGTCATGATGGGAATGGGGGAGCCGCTCCTGAATTTCGACAACGTCGTCGGCGCCGTGGCGCTGATGATGGACGACAATGCCTATGGTCTCAGCAAGCGGCGCGTGACGATTTCCACCTCGGGCGTCGTGCCCGGTATTCGGCGTCTGCGCGAATTCACGGATGCCTCACTGGCTCTGTCACTGCATGCGCCCAACGACGCGTTGCGTGACCAGATCGTGCCGATTAATCGCAAGTACCCCATACGCGAAGTCCTCGACAGCGTCCGGGACTATCTGGCAATGCTGCCGGACAGCCGCGTGGCGACCATCGAATACATCCTGATTGCCGGCGTCAACGACCACCGGGCGCACGCACGTGAGCTCGCCGAGTTGTTGCGCACGCTGCCTTGCAAGATCAACCTCATTCCTTTCAATCCATTCGAAGGCTCTGAGTACGCTCGCTCGAGCAACAGCGCCATCGCCAACTTCCGCAAGCTCCTGCAGGATGCCGGGTACACGGTCACCATCCGCACCACGCGAGGTGACGAAATCGGTGCGGCCTGCGGACAGTTGGTCGGACAAGTCGATGATAGAACCCGACGCAGTGCTCGGCATCTGGCAGAACGCGCACGCAACGAGGCCCTCAAAGAAGCGCGGGTGGTGACACTGTCATGATGAGCCCGCGTATACCTGCACCCGCTGGCCGGCAAGTCAGCCGAGCCTGGCGTAGCTGCGCTGTCCCAGCACTCGCCTTGCTGCTTGCCGCCTGCGTGACCGAAACCACTGGGGGCTTCGCTGCGAAGCGCTCCGAAGCCGAGGTGCTGCAGGACTACCTGCAATTGGCAACCGGCTACCTGGAGCTGGGCGATATGGCCAGTTCCAAGCGCCACTTGGGTAATGCGGAGCGACTGGGTCGGGAGAGCAGCGAGCTGTGGGCGATCTGGGGTCTGGTCCATGCCCGGGAGGGAGAGATGACTTTGGCCCGGCGCGATTTCGAACGGTCTTTGCAGATTGACCCATCCAATGCGCGGGCACGCAACAACTTTGCCGCTTTCCTCTTTGCCGTCGAGGAGACGGAAGCGGCCTTCGCTCAGCTGGAACGGGTGGTTGCCGACACGCAATACCCGGCGCGGGCGCAGGCCTTCGAAAATCTTGGGCTGGCGGCACTCCGGCTCGGTCGTATGGAGGAGGCGCGCCTCGCGTTCGAGCGGGCGGTACAGCTTAACCCCGAGCAGTTGCGTTCCCAGTTCGAACTTGCCGGTCTTCACCTGGATCAGGGCAGACAAGGCAGCGCTGAGGCGGCATTCGGTGAGTACTTACGACTGATGCCGAAGTTTTCAGCTTCCCATGATGCCCGCAGTCTTTGGCTTGGCATCAGGCTGGAAGCAGCGCGTGGCAATCGCGTCTCGGTCCTTGGTTACGGTGAACAATTGGAGGCGGGTTTTGCCTCGGCACCGGAAGTGTCCCGTTACCACGCCCTGCTGGAAGAACTCGAATGACTGACAACAGCCAAGCCCGCGAGTCCCTGCCGGCCGGTCAGCGTCCCGGTGCGCTGTTGCGCAGTGCCCGCGAACTCAGCGGGCGCAGTCACGCTGTCGTTAGCGAGGCGCTGCATCTCACCGTACATTACCTCAAGGCCCTGGAGAACGACGACTACGAAAAACTGCCCGGTCTGATTTTCGTCAAGGGCTACATACGCAGCTATGCCCGCTACCTCAAGCTCGATGTAGAGGCCGTCGTCGACTGCTACGAGTCCTACGTGAAGGAGTTGCCACCGGTGAAGAGTCATACTCTAGCCGGTAACTACACGCGCAAGCGCAGCGATGGCGCCTTGGCGGGTGCTTTGGCTGCAGCGCTCATTGTCGTGCTGGGACTGGTAGCTGGCTGGTGGTTCGTTGGCCGAGCGGAGACCACGCTGTCACCGCAGCCTTCGGCGGCCTCGATTGCTAATCAGGGTGCGGCGGTTGCAACAGCGGCACTACCCACGGCCGATGTGGTCAGATCGGCGACGACCATCTTGCAGGCGGACACTGCGGCTGGCCCGGGCCCTGTGATTGTTGCCACACTGCCGCCCCCTGGGCTGTCCGAAGGTCCCGCCGCTGTCATGCCCGGTGGCACTGATGTCGGCGAGCCGATCACTGCAGGACCGCTCAGCGCAGCCGCCTCTCCGACTATTACGGCGCGGGAGGGAGGTGGACGTCTGCTGAACTACGTACGTGAAGGCTCCGATCGGCTGCAAGTGACCTTCAGCGGCGAAAGTTGGGTGGAGTTGGATGACGCCCGCTCCGGCAGGGTGCATGCCGAGACCTTGCGTGCAGGTGACGAGATCGACCTGCAAGGAACCGCACCTTTCCAGCTGCTGCTGGGCAACGGCAATAACGTTCAGGTCATGCTCAACGGGTCTGTTATCGACATTAGTGGCAGCATTCGCAGCGACAGCACAGCGCGGCTGACGCTGCCCATCCCCGTGTCGCCAGCCGTGCCAGTTGGAGTGACCGTGGGCGACGCGGTTGATGCCACCAGCCCACCACAGGCTGCTGCCCCAGTGACGGCCACCGCGCTGACCGCGCCTGACCCCTCACAGGGCACTCTGCCAGAGCCGAAGTCAGCTGCGTTATCGGCAGTCGCTGCAGATCCAGCGCTGACGGCTGCAGGGGCTGAGAACATCGGCACGCAGACCTCCGCCGACAGTCCACCGACCCCCACGGACAGTCTAGCGACTCCTACGGCCAGTCCGTCGAACCCCGCCGACAATCCACCGACGCCAGTGGCAGAGGAGGCGCTGTAATGCGGATGCAATCGCCGATCACCCGTCGCAAGTCACGCCAGATCATGGTGGGGTCCGTGGCAGTCGGCGGCGATGCGCCTATCTCCGTCCAAAGCATGACCAACACCGAAACCTGCGATGTGGAGGCGACACTCGCCCAGATCCGGCGCCTCGAAGCGGTTGGTGCCGATATCGTGCGAGTTTCCGTTCCTACCATGGAAGCCGCGGATGCCTTCCGGCGCATCCGCGCCGGTACGCGCGTGCCGCTGGTGGCCGACATTCACTTCGATCATCAGATCGCCCTGAAGGTGCTCGAGTACGGAGTCGATTGCCTGCGCATCAATCCGGGCAACATCGGTCGCGAGGACCGCGTCAGATCCGTGGTGGAATCTGCCCGTGACAAGGGTGTGCCGATCCGTATCGGGGTGAATGCCGGTTCTCTCGGCAAGGAATTGCTGCGCAAGTATGGTGAACCCAACGCCGACGCCATGGTGGAGTCGGTACTGCGTCACGTCGATATTCTCGATTCGTACGACTTCCAGGATTTCAAGGTCAGTCTAAAGGCGTCGGAAGTCTTCATGACCGTGGCGGCCTACCGCAAGATTGCCGCACAGATCGAGCAACCGCTGCATCTCGGCATCACCGAGGCCGGTGGCCTGCGGTCCGGCACCGTCAAGTCATCGGTCGGGCTCGGATTGCTGTTGATGGATGGCATTGGGGACACGATCCGTATTTCGTTGGCAGCCGATCCAGTCGAGGAGATCAAGGTGGGTTTCGACATCCTCAAGTCGCTCGGTTTGCGCAGCAAGGGGGTCAATCTCGTGGCTTGCCCGAGCTGCTCACGCCAGAACTTCGATGTGATCGGCGTCGTCAACCAGTTGGAAGCCCGTCTCGAGGACATCACCACCCCCATCGATGTGTCGGTGGTCGGTTGTATCGTCAACGGTCCCGGCGAGGCCTATGTGGCCGATGTTGGTCTCACCGGTGCCACGCCATTCAACATGGCCTACGAGAACGGCGTCACCAGTCACAAGATCGCCAACGAAGACTTGGTCGATGAACTCGAACGCATGGTCCGGCGCAAGGTTGCCGAAAAACAGGCGCAGCAGCAACAGGGCGAATCGCGCCCTGTGCGGCTCATCGGCGAAACGCGCTAGGAGCAAGCCCCCGTGAGTAACAAGATCCAGGCCATTCGCGGCATGAATGATGTGCTGCCCGCGGAGTCTTCGCGTTGGCAGTACCTCGAGCGCGTCCTGCGTGAACTGCTGGGCGGGCATGGATACCGGGAAATCCGCTTTCCAGTTCTCGAACAGACGCAGCTCTTCAAGCGCTCCATCGGCGAGGTCACGGACATCGTCGAGAAAGAGATGTATACCTTCGAGGACCGCAACGGCGACAGTCTGACACTGCGGCCCGAGGGTACGGCCTGCTGTGTGCGCGCAGCAGAGCAAGGTGGCCTGCTTTACAACCAGACCCAAAAACTTTGGTACATGGGCCCCATGTACCGCCACGAGCGACCCCAGAAGGGTCGCTATCGGCAGTTCCATCAGCTAGGTGTCGAGGCGTTCGGCATGGCCGATGCCGACATCGAAGCCGAGCTCCTGCTGCTGTGTGCCGAATTCTGGCGAGCCTTCGGCGTGGAAGATCTCGTGCAACTGGAGCTCAACAGCATCGGCAGCTCGGAAGACAGGGCACGCTATGGTCAGGCCCTGCGAGACTACCTGCTGCCTCTGCGCCTGCAGCTCGATGAGGATAGCCAGCGTCGTCTGGAGTCCAACGTGCTGCGTATTCTCGACAGCAAGGACCCTGCCACGCAGGCCTTGTTGCAGGACGCCCCCCGGCTCACCGATTTCATAGGAGGGGAGTCCCGGCAGCGCTTCGAACGCCTGCTGTCCTTGCTCGGCGAGGCCGGTATCCCGTTTCGCCACAACCCGTCGTTGGTGCGCGGCCTTGATTACTATAACGGCATGGTGTTCGAGTGGACCACGGAGCGCCTCGGCTCACAGGCAACCGTTTGTGCCGGTGGTCGTTATGACAGTCTCGTGCGCCAGCTTGGTGGGCCACCGACCCCGGCCGTCGGTTTTGCCATGGGTCTTGAGCGCCTGCTGCTGCTGTTGACCGACAGCGCGCGTTTGCCGGCCGGCATCGATGACTGTCTCGACGTTTACCTGGCCCTCGTGGGCGGAGGCGTACAGGCACAAGGGCTGCTGCTGGCGCGGCAGTGGCGGCAGGCGCTGCCCGGCCTGCGGCTTTTGACCCACTGTGGCGGCGGAAAATATAATGCGCAGCTCAAAAAAGCCTACGGTTCCGGTGCGCGGCATGCTCTCATCCTCGAAGGGGACGGGCCGCAGAGCAGCATCAAGCTCAAGGCGCTGACGAGCGACGAGCCGGCCACTGAACTGCCGCTCGCGGACGTGGTCCCTCGCCTGAGTCAGTTGTTGCAAGCCCATTGAATCAGTCAGCAGGAGCACAAGACGTGGCCATCGATAGCAGCGAAGAAGAACAACTCCAGGCGCTCAAGCAGTGGTGGGACGAGCACGGAACCAGCGTGCTGATCACGGTAGCGGCCGTACTGGCACTGCTGTTTGGTGCACAGCGCTGGCAGGCGTCGCAGTCTTCCGAAGCCGGTGCTGCCGGTGAGCTTTACCAGCAGATCAGCGACTTGCTGGTGGCCAACGTGACCCGCACGGCCACCGAAGACGATCTACTGTCGGCCCAGGGTGTTTACAGCCAGTTGAAGCAGCAACATGGCTCCAGCATCTACACGCGCTACGCCGCGCTGGCCATGGCAAAGCTCAACGTGGAGCAGAACAATCTCGATCAGGCGGCCGAGGAACTGCAGTGGCTGCTGGACAACCCCTCGCTGGGCTTGATGCAGGAGGTTGATGAGGAGCTACTGCTGATCGCCCGCCAGCGACTGGCGCGGGTGCGACTGGCCCAAGGGCAGCCGCAGGCAGCGCTGGATCTGCTGCGCGCCGTGACGCCTGGTAAATTCGTGACGACTTACGCCGACACCGAAGGCGACGCCTTGCTGGCCCTTGGTGACCGGGACGCGGCCATTGCCGCCTTCCAGCGTGCGCTGGCCGGCTACGATGGTGGCAATACCACCCTGCTGCGGCTCAAGCTGCAGGAGCTCGGGGTGAGCATGCTGGGAACCGAATGATGACCGTGCTGCAACGCCTGTCCAGCCTGGCGCTGGCGCTCGTCTTTTCGCTGCTGCTCGGTGGCTGCAGCTGGGGAGTCTGGGACTTCCTGCGTGACAAGGACAAGGTACGCCCGGATGACCTCGTCAACTTCGACGAGGAGGTGCGCATGCGGCGCAATTGGAGCATCAGTGTCGGAGACGGCGAGGGCAAGCGTTACAACCGGCTGAAACCCGCGCTGGCCGGCGATCGACTGTTCGTGGTCTCGGTCGATGGAGAAGTCGTTGCAGTATCCACTGACCGCGGTCGCCGAGAGTGGCGCACCGAGCTGGACGATGTCGAGGTGACCGGTGGG
>Ga0255219_1000529_pt1 | contig 10716 bp, 12 predicted proteins | sample Miss_Colum_RepA__FD_183037 | JGI IMG/M metagenome (GOLD analysis project Ga0255219, IMG submission 183037) | Freshwater microbial communities from Mississippi River, Louisiana, United States - Miss_Colum_RepA_8d | ecosystem: Environmental > Aquatic > Freshwater > River | place: USA: Louisiana...
CCCCCCGGGTCGCTGGCGCGAAGGTCGTCGCCACCGTGGTCAAGCACGACCGCGGCGACAAGGTCATCATCTTCAAGAAGCGCCGCCGCAAGAATTCGCGCCGCAAGAACGGCCACCGCCAGGACCTGACGGTGGTCAAGATCACCGACATCGTGGCCGCCTGACGGGCGCCCGGGACTTTAGGAGAGTCAGATGGCACATAAGAAAGCCGGCGGCAGCTCGCGCAACGGCCGTGATTCCGAAGGCCGCCGCCTCGGCGTGAAGAAGTATGGCGGCGAGAGCGTCGTCGCCGGCAACATCCTGGTCCGCCAGCGCGGCACCACCTATCACCCCGGCACCAATGTCGGCATGGGCCGCGACCATACGCTGTTCGCGCTTGTCGACGGCCATGTGAAGTTCGAGGACAAGGCCGGCAAGCGCACCTATATCGCCGTGGTCCCGCCGAGCGCCTGAGCCGCTCGAACGACCCTTCCTTAAAGACGTCGACGGGGGAATGGGTCGCCATTCCCCCGTTCGCATTTCAGGGTCGTTTTTCAGATGAAATTCCTCGACCAGTGCAAAATCTACCTCCGGAGCGGTGACGGCGGCGCCGGCTGCTGCTCGTTCCGGCGCGAGAAGTACATCGAGTTCGGCGGCCCCGACGGCGGCAATGGCGGGCGCGGCGGCGACATCATTTTCGAATGCGTCGACGGCCTCAACACGCTGATCGACTACCGCTACCAGCAGCATTTCAAGGCGCGGAAAGGCGATCACGGCCAGGGCCGGCAGAAGACCGGCGCCGACGCCGAGGACATCGTGCTCAAGGTCCCTGCCGGGACCCAGGTGATCGACGACGAAACCGGCGACGTGCTGCTCGACATGGTCAAGCCCGGCCAGCGCCAGCGCCTGCTGAAGGGCGGCGACGGCGGCTTCGGCAATCTCCACTTCAAGTCCTCGACCAACCGCGCTCCCCGCCGCTTCGACCAGGGCTGGCCGGGCGAGGAGCGCTGGGTCTGGCTCCGCCTCAAGCTCATCGCCGACGCCGGCCTGGTGGGCCTGCCCAATGCCGGCAAGTCGACCTTCCTCGCCGCCGTCAGCCGGGCGAAGCCGAAGATCGCCGACTACCCCTTCACCACGCTGCACCCCAACCTGGGCGTGGTGCGCGCCGGCCCGGAGCGCAGCTTTGTCGTGGCCGACCTGCCGGGCCTGATCGAGGGTGCGGCCGACGGCGCCGGCCTGGGCCACCTGTTTCTGCGCCACCTGCAGCGCACCCGGCTGCTGCTGCACGTGGTCGACCTCTCCGGTTTCGACGGCAGCGACCCGGTGGCCCAGGCCAAGGGCATCGTCAAGGAGCTGCGCAAGTACGACGAGCAGCTCTACGACAAGCCGCGCTGGATCGTGCTGAACAAGCTGGACATGGTGCCGGCCGAGGAGCGCGCCGCCAAGGTCAAGGACTTCGTCAAGCGCATGCGCTGGAAGGGCCCGGTGTTCGAGATCTCGGCGCTGGCCCGCGAGGGCCTGGACCCGATGGTGCAGGCGATCTACGACTTCGTCGCCGCGCAGAAGGCGCCGCCGGTGCCCGAGGTGGACCCGCGCTTCGGCGTCGACGCCGAGACCGTGGCCGCCGCGGTCAAGGCCGCGGCTGCCGCCGAGGTGGCCCAGGTCGCCGCGGCCGAGGCCACCGACGATCCGCGCTTCCGCCCGCTGGACGAGGCTGAGGACGCGCCGGCGGCCGCTCCGGTGCGCAAGCCGCGCGCCACGCGCTCGCGCAAGAAGGAGCAGCCCGATGCCTGAGGTGCTCAAGCCCGCCCGCCGCATCGTCGTCAAGGTCGGCTCCAGCCTGGTCACCAACGAGGGCCGCGGCATCGACGCCGAGGCGGTGGGCAACTGGTGCCGCCAGCTGGCGGCGCTGGCCCGCGAGGGCCGCGAGGTGGTGATGGTCAGCTCCGGCGCCATCGCCGAGGGCATGAAGCGCCTGGGCTGGAAGACCCGCCCGACCGAACTGCACGAGCTGCAGGCCGCCGCCGCCGTCGGCCAGATGGGCCTGGCGCAGATGTACGAGACCAAGCTGCGCGAGCAGGGCATCGGCAGTGCCCAGGTGCTGCTGACGCACGCCGACCTGGCCGACCGCGAGCGCTACCTGAACGCCCGCTCGACGCTGCTGACGCTGCTGGCGCTGCAGGTGATCCCGGTGATCAACGAGAACGACACCGTGGTCAACGACGAGATCAAGTTCGGCGACAACGACACGCTGGGCGCGCTGGTGGCCAACCTGGTCGAGGCCGACGCGCTGGTCATCCTGACCGACCAGCGCGGCCTGTACTCGGCCGACCCGCGCAAGGACCCCGACGCCCGCTTCATCGACGAGGCCGCCGCCGGCGACCCGGCGCTGGAGCTGATGGCCGGCGGCGCCGGCTCCAGCATCGGCAAGGGCGGCATGATCACCAAGATCCTGGCCGCCAAGCGCGCGGCCGGCTCGGGCGCCAGCACCGTCATCGCCTGGGGCCGCGAGCCCGACGTGCTGCTGCGCCTGGCCGCCGGCGAGGCCATCGGCACCGCGCTGGTCGCCGGCACGGCCAAGCTGGCCGCCCGCAAGCAGTGGATGGCCGACCACCTGCAGCTGCGCGGCGCGGTGGTGGTCGACGACGGCGCGGTGGCCAAGCTGCGCGACGAGGGCGCCAGCCTGCTGCCGATCGGCGTGACGGCGGTGGAGGGCGAGTTCCACCGCGGCGACGTGATCGCGGTGCGCTCGGCCGCCGGTGCCGAGGTCGCCCGCGGCCTGGCCAACTACTCGTCGGCCGAGGCGCGTCTGATCGCGCGCAAGCCCTCGTCGCAGATCGCCGGGCTGCTGGGCTTTGCCAACGAGCCCGAGCTGATCCACCGCGACAACCTGGTGCGGGCCTGATGGCCTGATGGTCCGTGCGGCCGGGCGGGCAGGCCGACGCGGCCCCGCCCGCCGGCGTCACGCCGCCAGCTCGGCCTTGGCCATCTCCACGTCCAGGCGCTCCATCGCGTCGGCGGCGGTGCTGGCAGCGGCGTCGGCGTAGAGCTGCTCGGCCTCCCTCATGCGCTTGTCGCCCTCGAGCATCACCAGCCCGTTGGCGTACTCGACCATCGCGATCGCCGATCCGGGGTTCAGCTTCAGCGCCTGCTGGAACAGCTTCAGGCCGGTGGCGGCGTCGGCACCCTGGGTGCGGCCCAGCAGCTTGCCGACCTTGTCGATCACCTCGGCATGGAAGGCGCCCAGCGCGATGTGGGCGTCCGCATGCCTGGGCTGCAGGCGCAGCGTGGTCTCCAGCGCGGTCTTCACCCGGGCACCCAGGCCCTGGGCCAGCGCCTTGGCCACGCTGATGCTCTGGCTGTAGCGGCCCAGCGCGTAGGCCAGCCAGTAGTGGGCGTTGGGGTTGTCGGGCTGCTCGGCGATCTGGGCCTCGGCGCGTGCGGCCACCTGCTGGAACATCGCCAGCCGCGTTTTCTCGCTCTTCTCCAGGTAGTTGACGTAGATCGCCTGGGCCTTGTTGGCGCAGGTCACGCCGGCGCCGCCGGCCTTCAGCCCGGCCTCGCAGGCCTGCTGGAACCGGCCGGCGTGGAACAGCGCCCAGGCCTGCTGCACCGCCTTGTCGGCGGGCCAGGGCTCGGCGTCACCGGCGTGCAGCCGGGCCCAGGCCTTCTTCAGCGCGGGCAGGTCGTGGCCATAGTCCACGTCGTCGTAGGGAAAGGCGGTCCACTGGGCCATCAAGGCGCTCCGCTGCAGGCGTGTTGCGGGTCGGTCAGTCGCCGTCGCGGTAGGCGCCGGCGATGTGGAAGAGGTGCTCGCGCGCGGCGGGCTCCAGGTAGGGCATCAGCAGGCTGAGCACGTGGTAGGCACCGCGCGACAGCGCCGCGGCGGCGCTCTCGGGCTCCAGCGCGCGCCGCGGGTCGCGCACGTACTCGTAGCTCAGCCAGTAGGTCAGCACCACCACCATCGCGCTGGCCACCGGCTCGCTCTCGCGGCGGTCGATGCGCATGCTGTTGCCGCGGGTCAGGCCGTCGAGCACCTGGGCCACCGCGCGCGACTTGTTCTTCAGCACGAACTGGAAGTGCGTCTCCAGCCGGCGGTTCTTGCTGAGCAGGTCGTTCAGGTCGCGGTAGAGGAAGCGGTACTGCCAGATCAGCTCGAACAGCATGTGGAAGAACAGCCACGCGTCCTCCACGTTGCGCACGTTGTCGGCGGCCTGCAGCAGCTCGGTCAGCGCGCGCTCGTAGCGGTCGAACAGCGCGTTGATCAGCTCGTCCTTGGCCGGGTAGTGGTAGTACAGGTTGCCCGGGCTGATGTTCAGCTCGGCCGAGATCAGCGTGGTGCTGACGTTGGGCTCGCCGAAGCGGTTGAACAGGTCCAGCGTCACCTCCAGGATGCGCTCGGCGGTGCGGCGCGGCTTCTTGGCGGTGCTCCTCGCGCTGGGCGGGATCGGGGTGTCGGCGGGGCGGTCGGCGGCGGGCATGGTGGTGGGCAAAGCCAGCTACTAGGCTAGCACCAAGCCCGCCAGCGGCAATCGATCGGTCTCCCTACAATCGCCGCCCTATGCCAGCAGCCCAGCCGGCCGTGCGTTTCCAGGGGGTCGAGAAGACCTACACCGGAGCGCGCGGCACCTTCCGTGCCCTCAAGGGCGTTTCCTTCGACATCCAGCCCGGCGAGTTCTTCGGCCTGCTCGGGCCCAACGGGGCCGGCAAGACCACGCTGATCAGCGTGCTCGCCGGGCTGACGCGGCCGACCGCCGGCAGCGTCACCGTGATGGGCCACGACGTGCAGCGCGACGCCGCCGCGGCGCGCAAGGCGCTGGGCATCGTGCCGCAGGAGCTGGTCTTCGACCCCTTCTTCTCGGTGCGCGAGACGCTGCGCATCCAGAGCGGCTACTTCGGCGTGCGCCACAACGACGCCTGGATCGACGAACTGCTGTCCGAGCTGGGCCTGGCCGACAAGGCCCACGCGAACATGCGCCAGCTGTCCGGCGGCATGAAGCGCCGCGTGCTGGTGGCCCAGGCCCTGGTGCACCGGCCGCCGGTGATCGTGCTGGACGAGCCGACCGCCGGCGTCGATGTCGAGCTGCGCCAGACGCTGTGGGCCTTCATCGCCCGCCTGAACCGCGAGGGCCACACCGTGCTGCTGACCACCCACTACCTGGAGGAGGCCGAGGCGCTGTGCCACCGCATCGGCATGCTGCGCCAGGGCGAGCTGGTGGCGCTGAACCGCACCGCCGAGCTGCTGGCCGGCAGCGCCAGCACCATGCTGCGCTTCAAGACCGACCAGGCGCTGCCGCCCGCGCTGGCGCCGCTGGCCCGCGTGACCGGGCGCATCGTGCAGCTCAAGGCGCGCGACGCCGCCGAGGTCGAGCAGCAGCTGGCCACGCTGCGTGCCGCCGGCGTGCGCGTGGAGGACCTGGAGATCGGCCGCGCCGACCTGGAGGACGTGTTCCTCGAGATCATGCAGGGCGGCACGCCGGCCGCGGCCGCGCAGGCGGTGGCTGCATGATCCGGCTGGCGGGCGCGCGCACGCTGTTCTACAAGGAGATCCTGCGCTTCTGGAAGGTGGCCTTCCAGACCGTGGCCGCGCCGGTGCTGACCGCGGTGATGTACCTGCTGATCTTCGGCCACGTGCTGGAGGACCGGGTGCAGGTCTTCCAGGGCGTGGGCTACACCAGCTTCCTGATCCCCGGCCTGGTGATGATGAGCGTGCTGCAGAACAGCTTCGCCAACAGCAGTTCCAGCCTGATCCAGAGCAAGATCACCGGCAACCTGGTGTTCCTGCTGGTCTCGCCGCTGTCGCACTGGGCCTGGTTCGTGGCCTACGTCGGCGCCAGCGTGGTGCGCGGGCTGGTCGTGGGCCTGGGCGTGTTCCTGGTCACCGTCTGGTTCGCGCCGCCGGCCTTCGCGCAGCCGGGCTGGATCCTGGTGTTCGCGGTGCTGGGCGCCGGCATGCTGGGGGCGCTGGGCCTGATCGCCGGGCTGTGGGCCGAGAAGTTCGACCAGATGGCGGCCTTCCAGAACTTCATCATCATGCCCATGACCTTCCTCTCGGGGGTCTTCTACTCGGTGCACTCGCTGCCCGGCGTCTGGCAGCAGGCCAGCCACCTGAACCCCTTCTTCTACATGATCGACGGCTTCCGCCGCGGCTTCTTCGGCCACAGCGACGTCTCGCCCTGGCTGAGCCTGGCGGTGGTCGGCGGCAGCTTCGTCGTCGTCTCGGCGCTGGCGCTGCGGCTGCTGCGCACCGGCTACAAGCTGCGGCCCTGAGCGGAATCCCGGGCCCTGCGATGACCCCGGGTCCGGGTTTGCACGGGGGCTCTGCGATAATTTGCGCCTATGGCTGATCCGACTGCTGACGACGTGCGCGGCTACATCGCCGCCGGCCTGCCCTGCACGTACCTGGAGGTGGAGGGCGACGGCCGCCATTTCTTCGCCACCATCGTCTCGGCCGAGTTCGAGGGGCTGCTGCGCGTGCGGCGCCACCAGCGGGTCTACGCGGCCCTCGGCGATAGAATGCGCGAGCAGATCCACGCGCTGTCGATGAAGACGCTGACCCCCGCCGAATGGGCGGCCGCCGCCCCGGCGTCGCACCACCCCCACTGATTCCCCCCGCGGCTGCGCGCTGCGGGTGGCCGCCCAGCGCGCGTGCACCGCAGCGCCCGGCCCCTGTCCCAGCGAGCAGCCCACCGGACTTCCGAAGGCCTGACTCATGGACCAACTGATCATCCGCGGTGGCCGCCGGCTCAACGGCACGGTGCCGATCGCCGGTGCCAAGAACGCCGCGCTGCCCGAGCTGTGCGCCGCGCTGCTGGTCGACGGCACGACCACGCTGCACAACGTGCCGCAGCTGCAGGACGTGGCCACCATGCTCAAGCTGCTGCGCAACATGGGCGTGGTCGCCGAGCGCGACGCCGACCGCCCGGACGCGGTGACGCTGGACGCGCGCCGCATCGACAAGCCCGAGGCGCCGTACGAGCTGGTCAAGACCATGCGTGCATCGATCCTGGCGCTGGGGCCGCTGCTGGCGCGCTTCGGCCAGGCGCGGGTGTCGCTGCCGGGCGGCTGCGCCATCGGCTCGCGGCCGGTGGACCAGCACATCAAGGGCCTGCAGGCCATGGGCGCCGAGATCAGCGTGGCCCAGGGCTACATCCACGCCAAGGCGGCGCGGCTGAAGGGCGCGCGCATCACCACCGACATGGTCACCGTCACCGGCACCGAGAACCTGATGATGGCCGCGGTGCTGGCCGACGGCGAGACCATCCTGGAGAACGCCGCCCAGGAGCCCGAGATCAGCGACCTCGCCGAGCTGCTGATCGCGATGGGCGCGAAGATCGAGGGCCACGGCAGCCACCGCATCCGCATCCAGGGCGTCGAGCGCCTGCACGCGCCGGCGCAGCCGCACCGCATCATCCCCGACCGCATCGAGGCCGGCACCTTCCTGTGTGCGGCCACCGCCACCGGCGGCGACCTGCTGCTGCAGGGCGCCCGCGCCGACCACCTGGACGCGGTGGTCGACAAGCTGCGCGAGGCCGGCGCCGCGATCACCGACGGCGTGCAGGACGGCGTGCCCTGGATCCGCGTGCGTGCCGACGGCCGGCCCAAGGCGGTGGGCTTCCGCACCAGCGAGTACCCGGCCTTTCCGACCGACATGCAGGCCCAGTTCATGGCCGTGGACTGCATCGGCGAGGGCACGGTGCGCATCAGCGAGACCATCTTCGAGAACCGCTTCATGCACGTCAACGAGTTGGTGCGGCTGGGTGCGCACATCGCGGTGGACGGCCACACCGCCATCGTCGAGGGCATTCCGCGCCTGTCCGGCGCCACGGTGATGGCCACCGACCTGCGCGCCTCGGCCAGCCTGGTCATCGCCGGCCTGGTGGCCGACGGCGAGACCGTGGTCGACCGCATCTACCACCTGGACCGCGGCTACGACCGCATGGAAGCCAAGCTGCGCGCCGTCGGCGCCGACATCGAAAGGCGCAAGGCATCATGAGCCAAGGCACGATCACCCTCGCCCTGTCCAAGGGCCGCATCTTCGAGGAGACCCTGCCGCTGCTGGCCGCCGCCGGCATCGAGGTCACCGAGGACCCGGAGAAGAGCCGCAAGCTCATCCTGCCGACCAACCGCCCCGACGTGCGCGTGGTGCTGGTGCGCGCCAGCGACGTGCCCACCTACGTGGAGCACGGCGGCGCCGACCTCGGCGTGGCCGGCCTGGACACCCTGCTGGAGCACGCCGGCGGCGCGCCCAACCCGGCCGGCCTGTACCTGCCGGTGGATTTGCGCATCGCCCGTTGCCGCATGAGCGTGGCCACCCGCGCCGACTTCGACTACGCCGCGGCGGTGAAGCAGGGCTCGCGCATCCGCGTGGCCAGCAAGTACACCCACATCGCCCGCCAGCACTTCGCCGACAAGGGCGTGCACGTCGACCTGATCAAGCTCTACGGCTCGATGGAGCTGGCGCCGCTGACCGGCCTGGCCGACGCCATCGTCGACCTGGTGTCCACCGGCAAGACCCTGGTGGCCAACCAGCTGGTCGAGGTCGAACGCATCATGGACATCAGCTCGCGCCTGGTCGTCAACCAGGCCGCGCTCAAGCTCAAGCGCGAACCGATGCGCCAGCTGATCGACGCCTTCGCCCAGGCCGCCGCCGCGCGCCCGGCCGGCTGACCCTTCGTCTTCACCACCGCGAGCACGCCATGTCCGCCGTCGCCATCCGCCACCTCAGCACCGCCGCCGCCGACTTCGAAGCCGAGTTCCAGCGCGTGCTGCACTGGTCGGCCGAGACCGACGACGCGATCGAGCAGCGCGTGGCCGACATCCTGGCCGACGTGCGCGCCCGCGGCGACGCGGCCGTGCTCGAGTACACCGCCCGCTTCGACCAGCTCGAGGCGCCCAGCGTCGCCGCGCTGGAACTGACCCGCGACGAGCTGCAGCGCGCCTTCGAGGCCATCACCCCGGCCCAGCGCAGCGCGCTGGAAGCGGCGGCGGCGCGGGTGCGCAGCTACCACGAGCGCCAGCTCCAGGCCTGCGGCCTGAGCTGGCAGTACCGCGACGAGGACGGCACGCTGCTGGGCCAGAAGGTCACGCCGCTGGACCGCGTGGGCATCTACGTGCCCGGCGGCAAGGCGGCCTACCCGTCGTCCGTGCTGATGAACGCGATCCCCGCCCACGTGGCCGGCGTCGAAGACATCGTGATGGTGGTGCCCACGCCGCGCGGCGAGAAGAACCCGCTGGTGCTGGCCGCGGCCTACGTGGCCGGCGTCAGCCGCGCCTTCACGCTGGGTGGCGCCCAGGCGGTGGGCGCGCTGGCCTACGGCACGGCCACCGTGCCGCGGGTGGACAAGATCACCGGCCCCGGCAACGCCTACGTGGCCAGCGCCAAGCGCCGCGTCTTCGGCCAGGTGGGCATCGACATGATCGCCGGGCCCAGCGAGATCCTGGTGCTGGCCGACGGCACGACGCCGGCCGACTGGGTGGCGATGGACCTGTTCAGCCAGGCCGAGCACGACGAGCTGGCGCAGTCGATCCTGCTGTGCCCCGACGCCGCCTACATCGCCCAGGTGCAGGCGGCCATCGACCGGCTGATCGACGGCATGCCGCGCCGCGACGTCATCCGCGCCAGCCTGGAAGGGCGGGGCGCGCTGATCCTGACGCGCAGCATGGACGAGGCCTGCGCCATCAGCAACCGCATCGCGCCCGAGCACCTGGAGGTGTCCAGCGCCGAGCCGCAGCGCTGGGAGCCGCTGCTCCGGCACGCCGGCGCCATCTTCCTCGGCGCCTACACCAGCGAGAGCCTGGGCGACTACTGCGCCGGCCCCAACCACGTGCTGCCCACCTCGGGCACCGCGCGCTTCTCGTCGCCGCTGGGCGTCTACGACTTCCAGAAGCGCAGCAGCCTGATCCAGGTCAGCGAGGCCGGTGCGCAGCTGCTGGGCCCGATCGCCGCCGAGCTGGCCTATGGCGAGGGCCTGCAGGCCCACGCCCAGGCGGCGGAGTTCCGTCTGAAGCGTTGACACGAAGTTCGTGTGACACGAGAATCGTGATGCACGAAGTTCGTGTTTTCTTCGGCAAGAGCCTGGCATGAAGAACGTCACCGTCACGATGGAAGACAGCGTCGCCGACTGGGCGCGCATGGAAGCCGCCCGGCGCAACACCAGCGTCTCGCGGCTGATCGGCGAGATGCTGGCCGAGAAGATGCGACGCGACGACGCCTACGAGCGCGCGATGCAGGAATGGCTGCAGCGCGACCTGAGCTTCACGTCCGACGGCTCGCCCTACCCGAAGCGCGAAGAAACCTATGCCGAGCGCCTCGATCGTTTTCGTTGACACCAACGTCCTGCTGTACTCCGAGGACAGGGCCCATGTCGACAAGCATGCCGCGGCTCGCCGCTGGCTGCGCGAGCTGTGGCTGCGCCGCTGCGGGCGCCTCAGCACGCAGGTGCTCAACGAGTTCTACGTCAACGCCACGCGCAAGCTGCGGCCGGCCATGCCGGCCGGCGATGCCCGTGCCGAGGTGCGTCGCTACCAGCGCTGGTCGCCCTGGGCGGTGGACCAGGCCACCGTCGAGGCGGCCTGGGCGGTGGAAAGCCGCTATGGCCTGCACTACTGGGACGCGCTGATGGTCGCCGCCGCCCAGCAGCAGGGCTGCACCGCGCTGCTGACCGAGGACCTGCAGCACGGCCAGGTCATCGACGGCGTGACCATCCTCAACCCCTTTCTCACCGGGCCCGAGTG
>Ga0255219_1000543_pt1:0-2500 | contig 10616 bp, 7 predicted proteins | sample Miss_Colum_RepA__FD_183037 | JGI IMG/M metagenome (GOLD analysis project Ga0255219, IMG submission 183037) | Freshwater microbial communities from Mississippi River, Louisiana, United States - Miss_Colum_RepA_8d | ecosystem: Environmental > Aquatic > Freshwater > River | place: USA...
AAAACAGTGTGGCCCTACAATGGCGAAACAGTCGTGCCGCTACGGTGCCAGCGAGAGCGAAGCTGAAGTTTTCCAATTTTTGGACCCCCCGTTTTGTGATGTTTGTGAAATTTTCTACCGACGCGTTTTCTTGATAGAAATGGACTCCTGATCTGATTCCAAAACTGACATAGGTACTATGAGATGCGTTCTATTCATTCTATGTGGTTTGAGTTAGTGAAAAATCTTTTCACTCAAGAAAAATTGCACAGCAAAGAATATTTTCTCGTCGTTTTACGAGTGATTTTTGCGTCTTCGCGAACGGTGCGTGTTTTTGACCGCGATTTTCCGATTTTTTTGATCTCACTTCTCGAGGCGTGATGTCGTGACAGCGTCGACCTCCCGATCTGATCCGAAACGCTGCGCCGGCAGCCACGGATGTCGCCCATGCCTGGCTAGAAGGCGCGCCGCTTGATTTGGAGAGATACATGTGCGATTGTGGGTTGCAAAATATTTGTGCGCCAAAAAATGTCGCCATTTTTGAGCGTTTTTGACCCCTTTTTGACGCTCATTTTTGCTTGCCGCGGGCGAATTCGGAAAATCCGTTTCGATTCGCGTGGGCTGATGTCAGCCAAGACACGGTCTCCGATCTTGATTCCAAAACGGTCCCGGGTACTACGCGGCACTGCCTGTCCGGTCTGAGCGGTTGCAGATGCCAGAATACCGCGCCAGATGACCGAACACGCGCCGCAAAACATTCTCACGCTTCCGAAATTCGTCGCTTTTTGCACCCTTTTGAGTGCACGTTTTTGGCCGTCATTTTCACGATTTTTTCTGATTTTTTTTTGCAAATTGCGCGCACTTGATCGTCCGCACGGCTTGCGTTCGCGACTTGATTCCAAATGCGGCACAGAAATACGGGGCCCAGGGCTAGATACCATGGGCGGTTCCAAGGCAGATAACGCCCTCGATCCGGATCAAACGCGCAATTTGGAGGTATTTTTTGAGGCCAAAAATCGTCATTTTTCACGCTTTTTTCACTCATTTTTCACCCTATTTTTCACCGTACTTCTCGCGAACTGCGAAGTGGAGCACCTCCTCATTTTTGGGTCATTTTTCGTCTTTTGCGGCATGATTTGCGCAATAAAAACCGAATGAATCCTGTGTGCGCAATTTATTCTGACACCTCTGATGCCAAGTATTGTTCAGTGGCTAGTGGCACCGCGATTTTGAAGTCGTGGGGGTCCGTGTTACATCAGGTTAAGCTGTACGCAATTTGCACCGCGCAAAAGCGTCAACACTGTGAAAAATGGTCGTTTTCCGGAAAATCACGTTTTTCACACCGATTTTGGCAATGTCGATTTTTTCCTGCAAACTGTACGTGTGATGCGGTACAACATTTGAGCGTATCACAGTTTAAATGCACACGTACGTGTGATGCGGTACAAGGTTTGAGCCTATCACAGTTGCCATTCTTCACGCCGGCAAATCCTTATTTGTACCGTCTGTCTGCCGCTCTCTCTGTGTGTGTGTGTGTGTGTGTGTGTGTGTGTGTGTGATTCTGCTTCTTCGCTTAGTAACTTGTGTTTGCATCAGTGTCTCACTCTCTGAGTGTGCATCTGCGTGTTTGTCTCTGTGATCTTCGCACTGCCCGCTCAAGCTAACCCGTTTGACTGTATCGCGACGTGTCGCCCTTAAAAACGGTCATTTTGGGGTCATTTTTCCCATTTGCGGCATGATTTGCGCAAGAAAAACTTGATGAATCCTAAGTGCGTAATTTTTTCTGCCCGGCTCGATGCACAGATATTTATCAGACCTCGGCACTGAGCGAATTTGAGCTCGTACGGATGCGTGTTTCTCAAAGTTAAGGTGACACAAGCCTTTGCACGCAAAGAAACGTCAACGTTCTGAAAAATGACCGATTTTTGACGTTTTTGAGAAAATCACGTTTTTTTCACGCTAAACTTTTGCGCGGTGAGATCTTTTGATAGAAACGGTCTCCGAAGCTGATCCAAATTGTGAAATGGGTACTACAGACACGTGGCTGTTCATTCTAATTGGTTTGAGCGCACAAAAACGCGAGACAGACACATGTTTGTGTGTTGTGATCCATTTTTTCGAGCAAAAAAAGGGGTCCAAAATGAAGCCGATTTTGGCAGAGTCGGTTTTTTTTTTCAAATTGTACGTGTGATGCGGTACAAGCTTTTGAGCGTATCACAGTTCATATATTTAAGGGGGGTAGTCCGCTGGAGAGTGGATTATCGGAAGGGGTGTGCACCGTCACGCTCTGACCGCCCGAGATCGTGCTCAACACGCCAGGTCTTAACCGGCCCTGTTGACGCGGCACCTTTTTCGAGTTTGGATGGGAAGTGGAAATGCTGTGTACCTGCTTTGCATGTGCAAACGCAAATACCAACACAGCAGACCAACGATACCACACCGAATGACAAAAAGTCACTCACAACAACCCCGCGACGTACCGCTCGTGTATACTGTCGTGCTCGGCGTTGCGCTCACTTAA
>Ga0255219_1000544_pt1 | contig 10615 bp, 9 predicted proteins | sample Miss_Colum_RepA__FD_183037 | JGI IMG/M metagenome (GOLD analysis project Ga0255219, IMG submission 183037) | Freshwater microbial communities from Mississippi River, Louisiana, United States - Miss_Colum_RepA_8d | ecosystem: Environmental > Aquatic > Freshwater > River | place: USA: Louisiana...
TGTTCGGTGACATCCTCAGCGACCAGGGGGGTGGCATCCTCGGCTCGCTGGGCCTGATGCCCTCGGCCTGCATCGGGCCAGAAAAAGCCTACTACGAGCCCTCGCACGGCTCGGCTCCCGATATCGCCGGCAAGAATATCGCCAATCCTTACTCCATGATCGGGTCGGTGGCGATGATGCTGGAATTCAGCTTCGGCATGACCAGAGAGGCACACAATCTCTGGCAGGCGATGCAGAGCGTGTTTGCGCAGGGCTTTTCCACCCCCGATCTCAGCAAGCCGGGCAGCGGTGTGAAGATGATTTCCACACCAGAATTCGGTGATCTCGTGGTCAGCGAACTGCAGGCCATGCCAGTCGCTTGATCGAGGCGGCCTGCCGGGGATGGCGTCGATCGGTCGTTGCAGTGCAGCAGCACACGGACCTGACTAGCCGCGGTAGAACGTCCCGATGGCAGTCGCGACTTTCAAGACGTCGGCACGGGTCACGTCGAGATGCGTCACCATGCGTATCGTCGTGCCGGGGTCCACTAGGATGCCGTGCTGCGCCAGGTGCGCCGTGAGGGCGTGGGCGGTACCGGCCTTGGGCGTCATGAACACCATGTTGGTCTGCACGCGTGCCGGGTCAACATGTACGTCGGCAAGCTCGCGGAGCTCGGCGGCCAGTACGGCGGCGTTGGCGTGGTCTTCGGCCAGCCGGGCCACGTGGTGTTCGAGCGCGTAGAGACCGGCAGCGGCCAAGAGGCCCGACTGGCGCATGCCGCCCCCGAGCACCTTGCGCCAGCGGCGCGCCGCCAGCACGAAATCACGGCTGCCACACAGCAGCGACCCCACGGGCGCACCCAACCCCTTGGACAGGCAGATCGACACGCTGTCGAACCCCGCCGCAACACTGGCGGGCGGGACCCCCAGTTTGACCGCCGCATTGAACAGCCGCGCGCCGTCGAGATGGGTGGCCAAGCGGTGCCGCTGCGCCACCGCGATCGCCTGCTGCTGAAACGCCAGCGGCACGACCAGACCATAAAAGGTGTTTTCCAGGCACAGCAGTCGCGTGCGGGCAAAGTGGAAGTCGTCCGGCCGCACGGCCTGATCGATCACGTCCAGGCTGAGGGTGCCGTCGGTGTTCACAGGCAGTGGCTGCGGCTGAATGCCTCCCAGCGCAGCAGCGCCGCCCCCTTCGTATTTGTAGGCGTGCGAGTCCTTGCCGATCAGGTACTCGTCGCCGCGCTGGCAATGCGTGAGCAGCGCACACAGATTCGATTGCGTACCACTCGGCACGAACAGCGCGGCCTCCTTGCCGATGCGCTCAGCCGCCACAACCTCCAGCCGCGCCACGGTGGGGTCGTCGCCCCAAACGTCATCTCCCACCTCGGCCTGCGCCATGGCCTGCCGCATGGCCGGCGACGGGCGTGTCACGGTATCGCTGCGCAGGTCGATCATGCAGCACTCACCTGGCCATGCAGCCGGGTGTTGACCATGCGCAAGGTCGCCAGTACCGCCGCATAGACCTGATTGGCATGCACTCCGCGCGTGCGCAGGTTGCGGGGCTGACCAGCCCAGGTAATCGTGCACTCGGTCAGTGCGCCGGGCTTGCCACCCTTGGGAATGCGCACGCTGTAATCCACCAACTCGGGCATGTCGAAGCCGATGCCGGCCAGCACCTTCCGCAGCGCATCGGTAAAGGCATCATAGCCGCCATTGCCCTGCCCGTTTTCTGCATAGTCCATGCCGTTGATCTCCACCTTGAGCGCCACGCTGGACGTGCCGGTGAGGTTGCTGTGGATGTCGCAGTCGAGCAAACGGATGTGCTGGTAATCGTTGCTTTCCAGAACGTCGGCGATGATGAATGGCAGGTCATCGGCGGTGATGGTCTCCTTGGAATCACCTAGCGCCACCACGCGCTGCAGCACGCGCTTGAGGTTGTCCGGTGACAACGCGATACCGAGCTCCTCGATGTTCTTCAGCACCGAGGCCTTGCCACTCAGCTTGCCGAGCGCATAGGTGCGCTTGCGATCGAAGCGCTCGGGGCTCAACTGGGTTTCGTAGAGTCCGCCCTTCACATCACCGTCGGCATGGATGCCGGCCGTCTGCGTGAACACATCGGCGCCGAGGATGGGCTGGTTGGCCGCCACCCATTTGCCGGACAAACGCTCGACCAGCTTGCTGACCGTGGCGAGATGCGTCTCGTCGACGGACGTGCGCACCCCCATCTTGTCCTTGAGAACCACCGCGATTTCCGCGAGCGATACGTTGCCGGCCCGTTCTCCCAGACAGTTCATGGTGCAGTGCAGCGTGGCGATACCTGCCTCCACGGCGGCCATGCAGTTGGCCGTGGCGAGTCCGTAGTCGTTATGCGGATGAAAATCGAACTGCAGCTGCGGGAAGCGGCGGTACATGTCGGAAAGAGCCCGGTACACCTCGGCCGGGCTCATCACGCCCAGCGTGTCCGGCAGCATGAAGTGCTCGATGCCACTGCCAGCCAGCAGCTCGAGCAGCCCGAACACATAGGCCTTGTTGTCCTGGTAGCCGTTAGACCAGTCCTCGAGGTAGGCATTCACCCGCAAGCCCTTGCCGACGGCATAGGCCACCACCTGGCGCACGTCGGCGGCGTGCTGCTCGAGGGTCTTGCCCAGCTGGCGCCTGCAGTGGTTTTCGCTGCCCTTGGTGAGCAGATTGAGTACACGCCCACCACCGGCGAGGATCCAGTCCACGCTGTGACTGCCATCGACAAAGCCCAGCACCTCGACTTTTTCCAGATGGCCGTTGTCTCGCGCCCAGTCGGTGATGGCGCGGAGACCCGCCTGTTCGCCGGCCGATACGCGCGCCGACGCCACCTCGATGCGGTCGATCTTCAGTTGCTCCAGCAGAGCCTGCGCAATGGTGAGCTTTTCGGCCGCGGTGAAGGAGACACCCTGCGTCTGCTCGCCATCGCGCAGGGTGGTGTCCATGAACGCCACATAGGCCGGCAGGGCCTGGGCCGCTGCGGGCTGGTTGATGCCTGTCGTGCTCAAGACTGCTCTCCTCGCTTGCCGGGACTGCCACGGCAGGTTTTGCTGTCTCCAGATGCAGAAAACCCGCCGGGCTGGCGGGTTTTCAGATACTGCTGGATGCCTTCATCCAACCCGCAAGCACGGTCCCGCGGTCATGATAATGCCGGTGCGGGCGCTGCAGGAAAAGGCTGGCGTGGGGCGCGTGTACATGCGGGGCAGTGTTGGCGATTTGGCGGGACGAAGTCAAGCCAGCGGCCGCCGCACTGCGCTACCATGCCGCCCTGCTCTCTCGCCGAGTCTGCCATGCAAATCGCCCCGCTCTGGCGTCGCCTTGCCGCCATCGTCTACGACAGTGTCCTGCTGATCGCCATCTGGATCGTCGTGTCCTTTCTGGTCACTGCAGCCTTCGGTATCGAGGAGTCGCGTCAGTTGCAGGGCTCGCAAATCGTGTTCGACCCGCTCTACCAGTACACGCTTTTCGCCGCCATGCTCGGTTCCGCGCTGCTGTTCTTCGGCTGGTTCTGGACGCACAGTGGCCAGACGCTGGGGATGCAGGCGTGGAAGATCCGCGTACAGAACGCGGATGGCTCGCCAGTCGATTGGCGTCAAGTACTGCTGCGCTGCGTCTGCGCGCCACTGTCGCTCGGTCTCCTCGGCCTTGGCTACCTGTGGGCACTCGTCGACGCCCACGGAAGGACCTGGCCGGACCTGGTGTCGGGAAGTGTAGTGGTGAGACGCGACAATTTCCCGCCGCGCAGCGGGGCCGATCAGTCCGGCTCCTGAACGCGGTAGCCCTTGGCCTTCAACTGGTTCAGCAGCCCGCCCTCGTTGAGCAGCTCGCGGATGTGCAGTACCGCAAAGGTCGAGTCGTGTTCCTGCAAGGCCTTTTCGGCGGACGCCAGCCAGCGTTGCTGACCCTGCGCCAGCAGGTCCTCGATGGTGTCGCTTTCGCTGGTAGCCAGCAGCAGACTGAAGCAGGGATCCTCGTCGCCACGCCGCAGCGGCGCATCCAGAAACTCGTCGATGTAACCGAGGGCCCAGGAATTGGCTCGGCTTTTCATGGCCTCGAGGTCGGTTTCCATGCGTCCCACCTGCCACTCGAAACAGCCCAGTTCCTGCTCGGGCGTGATGCTCGCCATCATGGCCTCGGCACGATCGGCCAGAGAGCGGTAACCTCCCTCGATGCGGATGTCGACGTCGGTAGCTTCGCGCTCGAGATCGCGCTGGCTGCGGGTGAGCCGCTGGATCTTCTTGAGTATGTCTTCGGCGCTGCCAAGCCCGGCTTCGTCCTGGATGAGATCAGTCATCTGGCTGCCGGCGATCACCGGTCGCAGGGCCTCGAGGGAGTCGTTGCGCGGGAAATAGCGGGCTTTCAGCGCGGCGTAGCGGGCGTAGAGCTCCGGTGGCAGCACATCGCTCAGTGATTTGCGGTCTTCGTTGCGGCTCAGCCGGCGTGCCAGCCGCACACCGCGCCAGAGGTTGATGGGATTGAGGGCCACCAGCGGCGAGACCGTCACCTCGAGATCGGGTGGTGGCAGGTAGGCATCGGCGTTGGCGAGCACCCGCTCGACGCGCGCCGATTCCCACTGCATGTCCTCCGGAATGGGGGACACGTAGCCAAAGATCCACAGGGAACGCTCGCCGTTGAACACGCGCCAGAGCGGAGGCCCGGGCAGTCGACCAGTCACCACGACGGTATCGGTCACCTCCGGTTGGCCAAGAACCAGTCCACAGCCCAGCAGGGCTGCCCAGCACCACTTGCGCATGTCTCCTCCGGTGTTCAACTACGAGCCTCTGATGGCAGTGCGTGGGCACATTATGGCACCGGGCGCCAGTGCACTGCAGCCGCTGCGCCCCGGCCCTTTGCCGTGCCAGCGGGGCGCAAGCATTGCTTGCTGTTCTTGGTCGCTAGCGCCGCCGCAGCAGCAGCGCACCCGCCAGCAGGCACAGCACGATCGGCAGCAGCACGGCCAGCAGCGCCGGCAGCTGGTACACGAGGCTCAGGTTCTGCAGCAGCCGCTGCAGGATGGTCGCCAGCAGCCCGAGGGTCACGGCGCTGAACACGCGCGAGCCCATGCTGGCCGATCGCAGCGGCCCAAAGATGAAGGAGATGGCCACGAACACCAGCGCCAGGGTGTTGAGGGGCTGCAGCACTTTCTTCCAGAAACCGAGCTGAAAGCGCGAGGCGTCGAGTCCCTGCGCCAGGAAGCGGTTCGCTGCCTGCCAGAGTGCACTGATCGCCATGCGGTCGGGGTCGATCACCAGGATCTGCAAGGTCTCCGGCAGCAGGCCAAGTGCCATGTCCCGCTCGGAGAACGCTGCGGGCGCTGCCTGCAGTCCCGCCGCGGTGCGGCTGAAATCCCACTGGCTACCGTCCCGCAAGCGCCAGCGGGCATCTTCGCCACTGCGGGTCTCGGCCCCGAGAAACACCGCCTGCCTGGCACTGGTCTGGCGCAGCAGTCGCTGCTGCTCGTCGTACTCGAAGACCTCCACCTCCAGCAGCGCCCCGTCGGCGTCGAGCGCGTTGAAGTGTACGTAAGTGTGGTTGTGGCGTTCCCAGTGCCCGAAGCGTGACAGCCCGACGGTCTCGCCGTTGGCAAGGGCCTTGCCTACCTCGGCCTGCAACTCCAGCCGGGGTGCCACGAATTCCCCGAGCAGCAGGCCGAGCAGCATGACCAGCACGGTGGGCTGCAGCACCGCCCAACTGATGCGCGCGCGTGACCAGCCTGCGGCCTGGATACCAACCAGTTCGTTGCTGGCCGCCAGACTGCCGAGCCCGGCGAGCGCGCCGATCAGTGCCGCCGGTGGCAGCACGTCGTAGAGGTAGCGCGGCGATTTCAGCAAGACGAAGCGCAGGGCTGCCGCGGTATCGTAGCCGCCGTCCGTCTCGATCAACTCGTCGATCAGCATGAACATGAGGTCGAGACCGCCGAGCACCAGCAGGACCAGCGCCATGGCGAGAAACACCGTGCTGGCGATGTAGCGGTCAAGCGTGGCCAAGCAGCCGCCTCCCGGGCCAGGCCATGCGCGCACAGAGCCCGAGACCGATGGTGAGGAACAACAGATGCACCCACCAGAGCCCCACGCTGGGCGACAGCGTGCCCTCGCCGAGGGCGCTGCGGCTGAGCAGCAGCAAACCGAGATACAGCAGATAGAGCAGGATCGCCGGGACCAGGCGGGCAAAGCGTCCCTGCCGCGGGCTGACCTTGGCCAGGGGTACCGCCAACAAGGTGACGATCGGCACCAGCAGCACCAGCGACAGCCGCCACTGCAGTTCAGCCAGACGGGCCGGTGCCGCGTCGCCGAGCAGGTCTTGGGTGGGCAGCGAGCGCTCTCTTACGTCCGGGCTCATGGCCAGCTGGCGAGGTGGCAGCCGCAGACCCAGCTCGGTGAACTCGGTAACGTCTACCACCGAACTGCCAGCGATACGCGTGGTGAGCGTCCCGTGGCGAAAGCGGACGAAGCGCTCTCCCTGCTCGTTCTGCACGGTCTCGGCCCGCTCGGCCTTGATCAGCCGGCCATTACCGGCGTCGTGCACGAATACCTGCTGCAAGAGACCGGCATCCAGCTGCTCGGTATAGACGGTCCGCCCACTGCCACCCAAGGCCTGAAACACGCCGGGAACCAGCAAGTCGAATTCGCTGACGGATTCCTCGGCCCGCAGCAAGGCGCTGGCCTCCCGTGAGCCAGTGGGCGCGAGCACCAGGCTGAACAGCGCCACCAGCGCCGCCACCACGGCTGCCGCCACCAGCGAGATGCCCAGCACCCGGGGCGGCCCCACCCCGGAAGCCAGCAGCACGGTCATTTCGTTGTCGGCGTAGAGGCGCCCGAGGGTCAGCAGCAAGCCCAGCAACAGGGCCAGCGGCAGGATGAGCTGGAGGAAGTCCGGCAGGCGCCAGGCCAAGACCTCCACCAGCACACGCCGGTCAAGCTCTCCGTCGGCAGCCTGCACCAGATAATTGAGCAGACGCCCCAGCACGACGACGACGAGCAGGATGATGGTAACCGCGGAGGTTGCCTGCAGGATCTGCCGGACGATATAGCGGGAGATGATCATGCGCAGCATTCTAGCGTAGAATTTCCGACGAATTTCATCACCTTGCCAGGGATCTCCATGCGCTTTTCAGTCAGGATCACCGACCCCTCCACGCTTTCCACGCCCTGCCTCGTGCTGGCCGTATACGAAGATGGCTCGCTGCCGGCCAGCACTGCCCTTGTCGACGCGGCCGCCCGCCAGGCGATCGCCAAAGTGCTGAAGGCCGGTGACCTGCGAGGCGCCGTTGGCGACACGCTGCTGCTGCAGTCGGTGGCGGGCGTGCGGGCGCAGCGCCTGCTGCTGGTGGGTGCCGGCAAGCCCAAGGATCTCGATGCCAAAAAATATGCCACGCTGCTGCGGCATGCCTGTAGCGCCCTGCAGAAACACCAACTCGCCAGTTGTGCTGCAGCGCTTGCCGACCTGGATGTGAAGGACAGTGACGCGGCCCGCAAGGCAGCGCTGCTCGCCCGCATCTTCGTCCACCAGCAGTACCGCTACCACGCCACCAAGCCCAAGGCAGCCAAGCTGTTCCAGGTCGAGGAGGTCACGCTGCTGCTGCGGGAAACCCGCGAGCGAGCGCCGGCCAAGCGCGGTCTGGACGTCGGTGCTGCCACCGGCCGCGCCATGAATGTGGCGCGCGACCTGGGCAACCTGCCAGGCAACGTCTGTACGCCCACCTACCTCGGCAAGCAGGCGCAGTTGCTCGCCAAGCGCAACGCCCGCGTGCTGAAGAGCCAGGTATTGAGCGAGGCCCAGATGCGTCGCCTCGGCATGCATTCGCTGCTGTCGGTCGGCAATGGCAGCGTGCAGGATTCGGCGCTAATCATCATGCAGTACCGGGGAGCACCAGCCAGCGAGGCACCACACGTCATCGTCGGCAAGGGCATCACCTTCGACACCGGGGGCATCAGCCTCAAGCCGGGGGCTGCCATGGACGAAATGAAGTTCGACATGTGCGGGGCCGCCAGCGTCCTTGGCACCATGAGCGCACTCTGCGAACTCAAGCCGGCCATCAACGTGATCGGCGTGATCGCCAGTGCCGAAAACATGCCGGGGGGCAGCGCCACCAAGCCCGGTGACGTGGTGACCAGCATGAGCGGCCAAACCATCGAGATTCTCAACACCGACGCTGAAGGCCGACTGGTTCTCTGCGATGCCCTTACCTACATCGAACGCTTCAAGCCGCGATCGGTGGTGGATATCGCCACGCTCACCGGGGCCTGCATTACGGCGCTTGGCAGCGTGGTCAGCGGCCTCATGGCCAACGACGACGGTCTCGCCGACACGCTGTACCAGTGTGGCCTGCAAAGCCTCGACCCAGTGTGGCGCCTGCCCCTCTGGGACGAGTATCAGGAGCAGCTGAAGAGCAACTTTGCCGACATCGCCAACATCGGCGGACCCAAGGCAGGCACCATCACGGCAGGCTGCTTCCTTGCGCGCTTCACCCGCAAGTACAAGTGGGCGCACCTCGACATCGCCGGCACCGCTTGGCTGCAGGGCAACGACAAGGGCGCCACCGGGCGGCCGGTGCCCCTGCTGCTCGAATACCTGCTCAACCACTGACGCCCGGGTCAGCGCCGCCTCGCCGCCCATGCCCAAGGTCAATTTCTATCTGCTGAAGGAAGGCGAGCACGTGGCGCGCCAGCGCTTTGCCTGCCGACTGGCCGAGCAGCAGGCCCGGCTCGGTAACCGCGTGCACATCGTCACCGGCAGTGCCGAGGAAAGCCGCGAGCTCGACCTGCTGCTGTGGGCATTCAGCGCGGAGAGCTTTCTGCCGCACGCGCCCGCCGACTCGGTGCTGGCCGGCTCGGTGCTGGTCACGGTGGGCGAGACCAGCGCGGCGCCTGCAAGCACTACCTGTTTGCTGAATCTGCAGAGCGAGCCGCTGACGGCGGCAGCCGGTGTGGCCGTGGTGGCCGAGTTCGTGCTCAACGACGAAGCCGACAAGGCGCGCAGCCGTCAGCTCTGGCAGCGCTACAAACAGCAGGGCTGCGATCTGCAACTGCACCCACTGTAGCCGGCCTCGCTAGGCCTGTGCCTCGGCAGCCTTGGCATAACGCCGCGCGATGAATACGCAGGCCATCAGCTGTACCTGGTGGAAGATCATGATAGGCAGCAGGATCAGCCCGAGATCGGGCCCCGGGAACAACACGCGCGCCATCGGTACGCCCTGCACCAGCGACTTCTTGCTGCCACAGAACACGATCACCGATTCATCAGCGAGCGCGAAGCCCCCCAGCCGCGCCAGCGAGCGCGTGAGCAGCAGCACCAGGGCCAGCAGCACGAGACAAAGGCCAGTGAGTAGCCCCAGGTCAGCCAGCGGCAGGCGGCTCCACAGACCTTCGAGGGTCGCGGCGGAGAAGGCCCCGTAAATGGCCAGCAGAATGGTGGTGCGGTCGGAGTAGGCGATGGCCGCCTTGTGGCGTGCCACCCAGTCGCCGATCCAGGGTCGCAGCAGGTGACCCACAGCAAACGGCAGCAGGATCAGCAGGGCCACCTTGCCGATACCACCGAGCGGCAGATCAGCATCGTGGGCACCGGCCAGTCCACTGACCAGCAAGGGCGTGAGCAGCACCCCGAGTACCTGCGAAGCGGAAGCCGCCGCCACGGCAGCCGGCACGGAGCCCTTGGCCAGCGACACGAAGGCGATCGACGACTGCACCGTGGAGGGCAATGCCGCCAGAAACAGCACGCCGGTCCACAGTACGGGCGACAGCCACGGCGCCAGCAGCCAGGACAGCAGCAAGCCCAACAGTGGAAAGCACACAAAGGTGCAGGCAATGATCAGCAGGTGTAGGCGCCAGTGCAGCAGCCCAGCCACCACCGCTTCCCGTGCCAGCTTGGCCCCGTGGAAAAAGAACAGCAGCACCACGGTGAGCGACGTCAGCCAGTCCACCGTCACGGCAAAGACGCCGGTGGCCGGCAGCACGGTGGCGAGGCCCAGCGCCGCAAACAGCGCCAGCAGGAAGGGGTCGGGCAGCAGGTTTTTCAGCACGCAGGGTAATCCGCAACCAGGGTGGCGCGGCATGTTCCCACGGCGGGACCCGGCAGTGCCAGAAGAGGCTGGCCGCGGGCGCCGCGCCAGCCACCGCCGGTGATCGCGGGGCAGCGGTCACCGGCGGCCCCCACGCCTCAGGCCCTGTCGCGCAGGAAAGAACGGAAGCTGCGCGGGGCGCGCCCGAGCAGCGCGGCGAAGCTGCGGTTGTCACCGACGTTGCCGGCATTGAGCATGGTCAAGGTATCGGTGCAGAGCGGGCTGAACGGCACGAAATCGCCGCAGCGTGCGCCGATGCGCACCAGACCGGCAGGCACGTGCAGGTGCAGGGCCGGTGACTTGCCGAGTTGCTCGCGGAAGCTATCGAGCATGCCGCGCAGCGTGGTGGGCTCGGCGCCCGCCGCGTTCACGCACTGGCTCCCTGCCTGCGGATCGCCGAGCCAGCGTTGCACGGCGGACACGACATCGTCGATGTGCACGGGCTGCAGCGTCTGGGAGCCTCCTCCCGGCAGCCAATGCAGCGGCAGTGCGGCCAGCAACCGGAACAGCCTGGCGCTGGCGCCATCCTCACCGTAGATCACCGATGGCCGCACTGCCG
>Ga0255219_1000552_pt1 | contig 10531 bp, 25 predicted proteins | sample Miss_Colum_RepA__FD_183037 | JGI IMG/M metagenome (GOLD analysis project Ga0255219, IMG submission 183037) | Freshwater microbial communities from Mississippi River, Louisiana, United States - Miss_Colum_RepA_8d | ecosystem: Environmental > Aquatic > Freshwater > River | place: USA: Louisiana...
AATGAAACTATCGTGTACAGGTAAGCATGGAATATTCTTTTCAATCATTTTCTCAAGAATGTCGTTGGCCAAATGACTATCAGCATTTTGTAAGATGCGTCCATAGCTGCTCTTGTTACAAAATAGTTCAATGAAGTCCGGGTAGGCATCAAAGACAAGAAGCATTACAGACTTGGCACGTCCTAGAGTGTACATAGCTTTTTCGTCTTTTGTCAATTTATTGATTTCTAGATTAATAGCCTTTTCTGCACTGTCCTCATTGTAGCAATTGAACATGATGTTTACAGCAAGTTTCACAATACGACGATCCACGAGATTGTTTTCATCTTCAAGAATACCTGAATATACATCTGTAGGAATTTCTTCATAATCAATGGACTCCAGAGCTGCTGCAATACGAAAATGCAGATTGGAGAAGTCAATCTCCACCACGCTTTGTCCGTCTATAGTAATGTCAAGGCGGGCTGATGTTCCTTTGTTCTTGATAGCCAGAATGTCAGCCTTATAGAATCTACCGCCATAATCAAAAGACTCGTTGAAGATTCGGCAATAGAAGTTGGTAAGAATATCTCCACTACCATCACGAATCTGCACAGACTCATTCAATCGATTTAGGTTACGGACAACCTCTTCCATCTTCTTTGTATCTTGTGTATGGCGATATGGTAAATTCTTACGATCCTCATCCCTAAGCTCAATCACCTGTAGACAATTGTTATAAGACTCCATAGCTTCATCTACTAACTCTTTCATATTCCAATCCTCAATAAATTTATCTGTAGGGCAGATGTAGCTTATCTGCCTCTTCTCACGATCAGCATGTGCCTTACCGATATGATTAGTCACGTACCCTATACCACAAAGGAAATCTACGCACTTGATGACCTTGCGTGCTGTAATACCTTTCTTACTGTTTGACCTACCACTCGTCTTACGACTGTACACAAGAAGATTGTTCTTTCTAATACAAGCTAACAGATTAGTGATCACAACAGCTAATGTTGTATTATCACCGTACCCGTAACCTCTTACCCTAGCACCGGTAGACTTACTGACCTTTATATCGTATGTCATCAATCTAGTATTTAATATTACATCCACATCCCTCTCCATCTCTAATATCATATGGCTCTCTCTAAAACGCTCTAGCCCTAGTCTCACTAAGGCTGTAGCCCGAAAAAGGATAGCAAACTTCTCCTTTACCCCTTCAAATCAACGAAACACATTAAACCACAGAAGGGTGAGTAAAGTCAAGCTTACTAAAAGAAAAATATTTTGAAAGCACTTGTTGACAGGGTTAGGGTTTGTGTTAGAATGGGCTACATCAACAACGAAAGGAGGTAATGCAAATGAAAAAGATTAAAGAAAAAGAAGGTAAGCCGTGGTGTAAATGGTGTCCAGATAAAACAGTCAAGGCTGTATGGAGAACAAGTGGAATGGGTTTAAGTAAGCACGCCTGCGAGCTTCACAAAGACCAACTTAGGGAGTATGAGAATCACTGTAGAGATAGTGACCACATGTCAGAAGCTGATTACCAGACTTGGTGGAACCTTTAAATGAAAATCGTTCTTCACAAACGTCCACACATCATCCGAGGACACCTTCTACAGCACATAGAAAAAGGAAAGCCTTACGAAGTGCTTGACACCTATCAGAAGTCACGTAAGATTATGGATGAAAGCGGTAAAGAGATTTGGGTATCTGGTGCTGCATTTAAAAAATACTTTTATGAGGAGAAGAAATGAAAACTTTATTTGAAGAAGTTACCGACTGGATGTTTCATCAACAAGGGAAACATGGTTTTGATGAAGACTACCCGGAGCAATTAGTAAATCAAATGTCAAATTGGGAAATGCTTAAGGCAATCAGTGAATACCTTGAGTTTGAATATAAGAAGGTGAATAGCGATGAAAACTGAAAACATTCTATTCTGGTGTGATAGTGTATTGATTGCTTCACTTGGATGCTTTATTTTACAATATTTTGGAGGATGATTTATGGGAATGTATACAGAACTGAGGGGTGTGGTAGTATTTAAATCTCAAGTGCTTGCAAAAGCTTTTGCTTACGGTAAGCACGAGTCTGTAGATTGGAATCACTGGAAGGTGATGTATGAGCTTACTCAGAGTGACGAAGTAAAAGATTTCATCAATTATAGCCGTTCCACTTGGATTCCTAACGGAGATGTTCGTAAACAAGACGGTTGTGTTGTTCAGTTCCATACAGAGCTTAAAAATTATGATAAGACAATTCAAAAGTTTCTTGAGCTTCTACCAGTAATTGCTGATAATTGGATGCTTGAAGAAAAATATGAAGAACTTTTTCATTGGACACTTCACCGGAAGAACAAAGAGTCCTGTTTCGTAAATGGAGATAATACTCACGAGATGGACTATCCTTTCAACAAGCAACCTTATGAAGTATATCCTGACTTCGATGTATTTGATTTGAGTAATCTATGACATTTGACAAGTACATCAAAGAAATTAAACAAATTCTTGAGATAGAAAGCTTGACTTCGTTCCAAGCTCGTGTTTTAATGACCATGTATCTACTGAGAACACCAGTAGATAAAGCAGCTAAACAACTGGAGGAGAAACGAGATGAGTAAGAACGACTTGATGCTCTTTATCTTTGTAACTATCTGGATTATTCTTTGTGCAGGTAAGCCAGATGTACTAGATGGAATTACAAACCTGATGATGAAAGATGAATGTAAAATGGAGGTGGTAAAATGACCCTGATTCTTTGGATTACCCTGATTTGCTACATCACTATATCAGTGATCTTTAATCTCGCAATGCTGAGCTTCTACAAAGAGGAAAAAGAAGAGTGGAGCGGTAGTGAGTTTTTTGATAAGCTGGGAATGTTCTTGGCGTCAGCTATTTGGCCATTCTTAGTTGTATACGGTATATTTAAAATGAAAAAGGAGGAGAAATGATGAGTAAGAAATTAATTCTAAATACAAACCCTGTTGTAATCATTCAGGAATTTGAGAGAGCTGTGTTGCAAGGCTACTTCTTTGTACCGGGGCGTTCTGACCTTTTTGTCCACGCTTCAGGATTAATGGAAATGGAACTATACAAGCAAGAGCTTTCTGTACAGAAGATTGAATTTGAGGATGCATTGGATATTGTCACCATCCACAATCACGATAAGACAGTGTTTATGCTTGAGATTCAGAAATATGTTCTTAGTGGTTGGTGTGTTGATCTAAACACTCTCTACTATGATGTAGTTGGTAGTAAGATGTGTCGTATGAAGCATCCTGAACATCCTGTGAGCCTTGTTTACACTAAAGAAGAGCTACAAGCTATGGAATATGAAGAGCTTAAGCGTGTTGCCAAACTGCGTAACGCATTTAATAAGAGTCGTGATGTGATGGTGACTAAAGTGCTTCAGTTTCAGGAGGCTAGAAAATAATGCAATATCTACTTACTAAGGAAGAGTATGAAAATCTAATTAATCGACCAACAAGAGAAGAGTTTATGAAGGTTAAAGAAAACGCTTTTCGCGCAGGGATACTTCTCAAACCGTTCTTGAAGTGCTGGGAGCTAGATGGAAATTACGGATATTGTGATGACTGTCCATTACAATCTAATAAAGATGCTTGCCCAAGCTACAGAGATTATTCAAAATGAATCAATATCAAATAGATAAAATCAAAGCTCTTGATCCTAATGAGTGTGATGGTAGTATTCAGCAAGTGCTCTTGCGAGACGATTTAAACCAAATTCCGTTCTCTGATGCCTGTTATCATATTGCTAAATGCTTGAAGAATGACAAAACATCTTTACAACTTGAGAATAAGAAGCTCGTGGGTGTTTTGAAGAAACACAACCTGTATAATTCAAAGGAGCTGTTTGATGATTGATCCACTAGATAACCTACTGAAAAACAGCCTCATAGCAATCTATTATGATGACCCAATGATAGTTCAAGCAATTGATAAGCTAGATTTTTCTAAAGTCAATCACAAATTTAAATCTGAACTGTATGAACGTATTGACAAAGAGACTTTCAGTAAAGTAGACTCTTTCTTGCGTAGTGAAGACTATGCAAATTACAAGAAAGCTATCGATGGTGCTAGTTTAGCTGCTACACGGGAGCTTGGTGATTTAATGAACTTCGTCTATTCACAGAAACAAGGAGATGTAAACTAATGGGTGCTAAAGAGCGAGAGTTTGTAGTGGATGTGGATGGGCAAGAAATTCACGTGCCCAGAAAACGAACCAGAAAAACCCGCAATGGTGGTGTAAAACCTGAAGTCAAAGAGAAGTTTGCTTCTGTAAGCTGCAATCGTAAACCACTTATCCCAATGAATGATAAGCAAAAGGATTACATTAAAGCTGTACAAGAGCAAAGCTGTGTGATTTGCATTGGAGTTTGGGGTTCAAGTAAAACCTTTATCCCTTCTACTATTGCTGCTGATTGGCTAATGGACAAGAAGATTGATAAAGTTATTATTGCTCGTCCAGCAGAGGGTAAAGGAAAATCCGTAGGTTTTCTTAAAGGGTCTAAAGACGAAAAAATGCAGCCGTGGTGTGCTCCAATTACCGATACAATGAAACAGCGTATGGGTGTTGCACACTTTGAAGCTATGCTTGCAAATGGTAAAATCGAACAACTTGCTTTGGAGCATGTAAAGGGTCGGAGTTGGGATAACGCCTTTATTTTGGTAGATGAGGCTGAAGACCTTGAACCAGAAGTAGCACGCAGTCTTGTAGGGCGGCAGGGAGTGAACAGCGTCACGGTAATTACAGGTGATTTGCGTCAACAAGACCTGAAGAAAAACTCTGGCTTGCAGTATCTTCTTGATGTGGCGGAATATACTAACCTACCAATCACACTAATTGATTTTGACTCTTGGGATTACTGTGTACGCTCCGAAGAGGCTAAGGCATGGGGTATCGCATTTGAAAAATTTGACACACGTAAGGAGAACAAGTAATGAGTGAAGATATGAAACTACTACCACTGATTCAACCTAACAAACTATTTGTCACAGAAAATCGTGATCATACTTTGTATGAGTATTATCTTCTCGGTAATATTGGTGATCCTGAAGATTATGTAGAACTGTGTCATGCACTACGTACTGCTCGCCCAGAAGATAAGTTCATCCTTCGTTTTAATAGTGGTGGTGGTCAAGTACGGACAGGTAATCAGATTTTAAATGCTATCCACGAGTGTGAAGCTCTGACGATTGGATTTATTGAGCATGACTGTGGTAGTATGTGTACATTCCTTTTCCTAGCTTGCAACACTTGGGGAGTTAGTCAGTATGCAGAATGGTTCTCACATACAGTATCTGGTGGTAACTACGGCAAGGAATGCGAGACATTTGAAGCATCTCAGTTTCTTCGTAGGCAGACACACAAGCGTATTCGTCAGGAGTACGCAAACTTCTTGACAGAAGAAGAAATTGAGAAGATTCTTACCGGTACAGATATCTATCTAGACTCTGATGAGATTATGCAACGTCTGGAAGTGTTTGCAGAAGCGCGGGAGAGTGAAGGCTGCTGTAACCCAGATTGCACTGAATGTGGTGTTGACAACGAAGAACCTTTTGACCTAATGTCTGTAATCGAAGAAAAAGTTGCTCAAGGTGTAGAAAAATCTCTTGACCGGATTCTCAAGAAGTATACACTTACTGAGAAACCAAAACCTGAGAAGAAACCTCGTGTAAAGGTAGAAACTAAGGTTCAGGATAAGGTTCAGGAAGAGTGAAATAATTAGTTGACAATAGGATGTGGGGTGCTTACAATAGACTCCACATTCAACCAAAGGAGGATTTATGAAATTTCTAAAGATTCTTTTCAAACCCGAGTTTTCTTGGTTTGAAGTTTTATTCTGTGTGGCCTTACTTGCACTAGAACTAAATTTTATAGTATTTCTACTTGCAGCAGTTGTTGTCGGGATGGTGAATGCTGCTGGTCAGCTCTATATTGTACATAAGGAGAAATCAGAATGAATCGCCTACTAAACCAAAAGAAAGTGATTTCAGATAACAAGTTCAATCGTCTATTTGCTAACAACCTATCACAAGCTGGTGTTGCATACATTACAGATCGTGAGTGGAATACTCGTAATAGCCTTCAAGCTGTACGGATTGGTAAGTTCGTTTACTGTCGTTTCCCTTGTGCAGACCAACCAGCAAATCGTTTGAAGTGTTATAATGTACGATATGATCTTGAGAATCCTCTTGACTTCATTATGTTCCAGCAGTACGATACACCAGTCTTTGCACAAGTAGAATTTTAAGGAGATTGTATGATAACTCATCTTGGAGATGTTCTTTTCAGATTGTCTACTCTAGGAGTGACCTCCGTTGATGAGGTCGAATGTAGTCCCAGAGTATTTTCTGCACTGTCCATACATCCAGCTTATGTGCAAAGCTCCAGAGAACAATACATGCTATTAAAAACGTATGGTATCAATGATGTGAACTGCCTTGTTTTTGAATACGTCAAAGTAAAACGAGAAGATAACCACAGTGACAACCTGATTAGTTTCTATCAAGATGGTCAGCTAAAAACAACAATTGAGGTGCAAATTTAATATGCAAGAAAATAGTATGTATGTGGGATGGTTAAACCATCTACCAACCTCTACAGAACACGACTTGGCTGATATGCTTTCAAAACAAGAGGCTTTTTGTGAAGCTGAACTAGGACAGACTTACTTCGCAATCAAAGAGGAGCTAGACATTGAATAAGCCTGTTGAGCATATAATCATCCCTGAGAACGAAGCTGAAATCTTCTCTGAAGAAGAACAACGGTTTGTTCTGAATGCTCCAAGTAACTTCACATGAACTTGTTTAATAAAACACTAAATGAACTGTCGCAAGATAATTGGAGTTTACTTAATTCCAAGTTCGGGGACAAAGATCAGCTAAAAGTTGTTGGGTGGTTTGGTAGAAATGCAAAAGGACACAAACTCTACGTCTTAGAGTGTGATATATGTTCTAAAGACGTAGAACTTTTCAATCACGGACTATTTTTAAGTTTAAAAGGAGGTCTGATACAGGGGCAGATACCGTGCGGTTGTGCTTTCAACCCTAAATGGAACAAAGATCAGTATATAGTCCTGTGTCAGAGGCAGGCAGCCGCACTAGGGTATAGTTTTATTGGATTTACTGGTAAATGGAAAGGACGTTCGACAAAAATTAGATTGCTGTGCAAACAGCACGGTGAGTATAATAATGGAACTATCGATAAACTTTTAAATACTGGCAGAGGTTGTCCGTCTTGTGCCATTGAGGCGAGTATTGAATCCAGAATCAAATCGGATGACGTTATGATTACATCATTTTTTGATTCTGGGTGTTTCCACCCCAATACCAAGTTTTGGAGGAGTGCCCGCCAAACAAGTCAAGGAAGCACATCTTATTGGTATATGTTATGTGGGGATTGCGGAGAAAAAGGAGAAGCTCACAGCGGAAATTTACAGAAAGGTAGTCATCCGTGTGCGTGTTCTAAACAAAGACAAACAGAAGGATATATTCACTTTATATATGATTGTTACTCAATAATAGCAATTAAATTTGGTATTTCCATTAAGACATATACTAGGCTTAAAGTCCAAAATAAATTGTCGGTCTATAGAATAGAAAACCACGCAATCTTTGTATTTCCGTCTGTCACTCTATGTAAGAGTGCAGAAAGGGAGTGTTTACAAGAACTGGAGTGTGGAATACTATCTAAACTGGAAGTTCCTGATGGGTATAGTGAGACAACTTGGGCATATAACTTAGAAAAGGTTATAGAAATTTATGAGCGCAATGGAGGGGTTAGAATTGAGTAAAGTTAAGATCACTATTATAGAGGCTGCCGATCTTGATAAATACGACGAGGAAGAAGGTTTTAGTTTCAGGCACCCTGCAAAGTATTACTTTGTAAACGGTCTTGGTCAGTACGTGTATGTTCACACTCGTGATATGGAAGTGGTTGTAGAATATATCAAAGAACACTATGACGGGAAGTACACTGTACGGACTGCAAAGCAGAGTAGTGGTAAAGGAGACTACACCGCCAGTGGCACTACCACTCGAAAGTGTACTGGTTCATGGCTCAAGAAAAGCTAGGAGAGGAGAATGAAGTCTAAATATAAGCTTGCCTTTATGGATATGGCAGAAAGATTTGGACAAACTAGCACAGCAGAGCGTCTAAAAGTCGGAGCATTAGTCTATAAAAATAATTCCATCATCAGCTTAGGTGTCAACGGACAACCTCCCGGCTGGGAAACAGAACAGTGTGAAGGAGAAAATGGACAGACACTCCCGACTGTGCGACACGCTGAAGCTGCTGCTTTGGAGAAGTTATATCTTAGTACAGAAACATCTGATGGTGCTGAGATGTTTATTTCACACAGCCCCTGTTTGAGTTGCTCACTAAAAATTGTTGCAGCAAGGATTAAGAAGGTGTACTATCGTCACGAATACAGAGATGATTCAGGAATTGAATATCTGAAAAAGAATGGTATTACAGTGGAGAAGATTTAAATAAATTTAGGAGGGATTATGAGTAAACCGTTTAGACCTTTACTTGCTGTTGCTTGTGAAGACCTTACGAAAGTAAAGTACCCAGCACTTCTGTCAGAGAAACTTGACGGAATACGCGCCAGCGTACACAATAGTGTTGTTATGTCACGTAGTATGAAGCCTATCCCGTCTAAAGCTGTTCAAGAGAAGTTTGGTAAGTCTGAGTATGAAGGTTATGATGGAGAAATCATCTATGGCTGGAAAAATGATAAGGATGTATTCAACAAAAGCACAAGAGCTTGCATGACACATGAGTTTCCAGAAGAATTCAGTGTTGATGAGTTAAACTTCTATGTTTTTGATGTAATTGCAGAAGAACCCTATATTGTGCGCTATAACAGTGTCACAGAAAATTTTTCAGGGAATGTTTATAAAGCTTGGTCAACATACGTAAACTCTCCGGAGGAAGTCTTAGAGTATGAAGAAGCCCTTTTGGAAGCAGGAGCAGAGGGGGTGATGCTGAGAAATCCACAAGGTAAGTACAAGCAAGGGCGCTCTACACTAAAAGAAGGCATTCTTCTTAAAGTGAAACGATTCACAGATGAAGAAGCAACTGTTGTTGGATTTGAAGAAAAGATGCACAACGCCAACGAAGCCACTACTGGAGAACTTGGTCAAACCAAACGTAGTAGTCACCAAGAACACATGATCCCTTGTAATACACTCGGAGCTTTGGTAGTATCTTCTGAGAAGTGGGGTGAGTTCAAGATTGGTACTGGTTTCGATGATGAGCTTAGGCAAGAAATTTGGGACAACAAAGAGTCTGTTCTTGGTAAATTGGTTAAGTTTAAATATTTTGAGGCTGGGTGCAAAGACAAACCTCGTTTCCCAGTGTTCCTTGGGTGGCGGTCAGAACTGGATATGTAAGGAGGAGATATGGAACAAATACAAAACACAGCACGAATCCAAATTCAGAGTGTGATTAATTTCATGCAAGAACTCGGATTCACTTTCTACCCAAATGAGAAAGTGTTTGAGAGTGTTGCTTACGAGACTAACAAAGCTAATAAAGTGATTAGTTTTAATACTGCTATCCGTTTACACAACGGATACTACACAGAATGGCATGGGAAGTATTTCAATCCGCCATTTGATACTATTCCTGCTGAGTGGTTTGCTGCTGCAAAACGGGCTAAGATTGTTCACAACGCAAAACTACAATACAGCAAGAAAAAGAATGCAATTATTACACAGAATCAGCTGGTGAAGTTCTGTGAACCTGAGAATGTTGCATTATTCATCAAATGATAGGAAACTTCTATAAGGGATTCTCTTTACAGGGAGTCCCTTTTCTTGTATATTGAGCTTACTAACTTGAACTAGGAGGATTTGTGAAGTACAAAATTAAGTTTTACTGGCGAGCATGGAGTATGCACATTGACACAGGGTTAAGCTTTGCTCAGTGTAAGGTGATGCTACATCTTGCAGATTTAATGGAGGATAAGGTTAAATGAAAAAGATTAGAATTGTACAATACCGAGGAAAATATCTTGTGATGTATGGAAAAGAACGATTGAGCGGGCCTTGGAATACAGACAAAGAAGCTGTAGCAGCTAAGCAGGAGTGGATTGTATGACAACCATTGCAGAAATTAAAGGGTTCTTTGATAAGCACAATATAGAAATCACATTAGTATATGTGAATGACTACCCTGAACTGGAAATGACCTTTGAAGATGCTCTAGGACAGACTGTATGTCTAGATCATTTCTGGGAACACCGTATTAAAGCCCACAACTTAATTCCAAAGGAGAAGTAAATGACCCAGCAAATTGAAAACGAAAACAACATTCTTAGTGGTGAACTATTCACACCAAACGAACGTCAACATCTATTTGCTAACATTGACGCACTGACAGATTTTGTTAAGATTTTCAAACTGAAAAACTTCAATGTTCGTTATGGGCAAGATGTTAATGGACGGATGGTATATCAACTGGTTTATGCAGTGGAGAATAACTAATGGATGGTTACAATATAAATCCTCCA
>Ga0255219_1000557_pt1 | contig 10497 bp, 8 predicted proteins | sample Miss_Colum_RepA__FD_183037 | JGI IMG/M metagenome (GOLD analysis project Ga0255219, IMG submission 183037) | Freshwater microbial communities from Mississippi River, Louisiana, United States - Miss_Colum_RepA_8d | ecosystem: Environmental > Aquatic > Freshwater > River | place: USA: Louisiana...
GAACCTGATCATCGACCAGCTCTCGGGCAAGGTCATGAACCAGAGCATGGCGGCGGCGGCGGTACTGGGCCGGATCGTCAACGTCGGACGCCTGGCCGGCACCCGTGCCGAGTTCGACTTCGATCTACATGCGCTCAAGCGCATCGATTACATCGGCGTGACCTTCCGCACCCGTTCGATCGAGGAGGTGCGCGAGATTGGCCGCAAGATGGCCGCCGACCTGGCGCCGCACATCGCCTCCGGCAAGCTCGCGCTGCCGATCGACACCGTCTATCCGTTTGAGCGGGTCGGCGATGCGTTCGCGCAGATGCGCGAAAACCGCCACTTCGGCAAGATCGTCGTCACAGTCGACTGAGCGGCCAGACGGGCGGATGCGAGCCCGGCGGCATCGACGGGCGAACCGGATGCACGCCGGTCTCGGCGAAGTGGGCGGCCGGGCGCACCGCCTGCAGCCGCCCCCAGCCTGAGTTGCTGTCTTGCAGGTAGCCATCAAAGCGCGCCGGCGGTCCGTCCAGACCGCCCGGCACGCGTGGCAGGCCACGCAGCCAATGGCCGGTTTGCGCCAGTGCGACCCGCACATGCCAGCTGCCCCCTTCGCGCTGCTGACGCAGCAGCGCCGCCTGCGCGCCAAGCGCCATCAGATAGCCGGAGGCGTAATCCAGAATCTGCATCGGCAGCGGCCTGGGCTGTGCGCTGCCGCCCGCCTGTGCTTCGGCCAGATTGAACCCGGTGGCGGTCTGCACCAGCGAGTCGAAGCCGCGCCGCCCGGCCCAGGGGCCCTCGTGGCCATAGGCGCTCAGCGTCACGTACACCATACCCGGCCGGATCTGCGCCGCCTCATGCGGCCCGAAGCCGAGCGCCTGCAACCCGCCGGGCCGATAGCCTTGCGTCAGCACATGCGCCTGCGCCAGCAGTTGTCGAAACTCGGCCGCCGCGGTCGGCTCACGCAGATCGAGCAAGGTGGACAGCTTGCCGCGGCTGGTGTCGATGATCGCCTCGATGTTCGGCAGGTGCGGTGCGTTGACCAGCATCACGTCGGCGCCCCAGGCGGCCAGCGCGCGGCCGCAGGTCGGGCCGGCGAGGATCCGGGTCAGATCGAGCACCCGGACGCCGGCCAGCGGCGCGTCGCTTGCGGCGAGCGCCGGCAGCCGCAGCGGCGGCGCATCGCCGATACGCTCGATGCTGAACAGCGGCAAGCCGGCGATCGCCTGCCCCTGCGGATGCCGGTCCCATTCGTCGAACGAGCGCATCGCGACCACCGGCAGCCCGGCGCCAGCGGCGGCGTCTTCAAAATCCTCAGCGCGCCATTCGCGCAGCGCCGCCTGCACCTGCTCGCGGCCGGTTGCGTCGTCGGCGCGCAAGCCAAGTAACGCAAGCGCCCCGTCGCGGTGATGCGCGAAGTTCGCGTGGATGCGCACCCAGCCCGGCGTCGCGTCGCCGCCGCACGGATACAGCCCGGAGTATTTCTCCCACGGTGTCGGCACTCGCCCGTCGATCGCGAAGTGCCCACAGCAGTCGAGCGCCGCGTGGCGCATCTCGACCGACACCTGCTGGCGCCGTCCGATCCGCGCATGTCGAATCTCGCTGGCCGCCAGCGCAGCGGCCGCGATACTGGCCTGCGCCGCGGTGCCGACCGCGAACGACGAGGGCAGCGCAGGATCGCTGCCGCTCAGGCATAGCTGCTCAAGGGCCTGCTCGGGCAGTCCGGCGAGCTGCCATAGGCCTTGCACCGCATGCTGAGCCACAGGGGACTGCGTCGAGTCCATCATCATCACTCGCTGCTTCAGTTGTTCAGCCGGAGAGCTCAGCCGGAGTTTCACCGCGTTCGCGCTCCTGTGCCTGCGCGGCCCACATCCGGGCGTAGACGCCATCGCGCGCGATCAGTTCGGCATGCCGGCCGGCCTCAACAATGCTGCCCTGGTCCATCACCAGGATCTGGTCGGCATCAACGATCGTCGACAGCCGATGCGCGATGACCAGCGTCGTGCGTCCGGCGGCCGCCGCGCGCAGCGCACCCTGGATCGCCTGCTCGTTGCGGGTGTCCAGCGCCGACGTGGCCTCGTCCAGGATCAGAATCGCCGGATCCTTCAACATCGTGCGTGCGATCGCGACGCGCTGCTTTTCGCCGCCGGACAGCTTCAGGCCGCGCTCGCCGACGCGCGTTTCGTAACCCTCGGGCAGGCGCGCGATCAGCGGATGCAGTTGCGCCGCCTGGCAGGCTGCCTCAATCTCGGCCGGGCTCGCGCCGGGGCGCCCGTAGGCGACGTTGTAGCCGATGGTGTCGTTGAACAGCACAGTGTCCTGCGGCACGATGCCGATCGCCGCGCGCAGGCTTTGCTGAGTGAGTCCGCGCAGGTCCTGCCCGTCGATCAGGATGCGCCCGTCGGTGACGTCGTAGAACCGGAACAGCAGCCGCGCCAGCGTCGACTTGCCCGCACCGCTGGCGCCAACCACCGCGGTGGTGCTGCCGGGCGCAACCGCAAAACTGATGCCGTGCAGGATCGGCCGCGACGCCTCGTAGGCAAACCGCACCTGCTCGAAGCGGATCTCGGGCCCCTTTGGATGCGCAAGCACCAGCGGCGCGGCATCCGGCGCATCGCTGATCTCGCGATTGACCTCGAGCAGCGAGAACATCCGCTCCAGATCGGTCAGGCTCTGCTTGATTTCGCGATACAGCGTGCCCAGAAAGTTCAGCGGAATGTACAACTGGATCATGAAGGCATTGACCAGCACCAGATCGCCAATGCTCATGCGCCCCTCGGCAACCCCCACGGTCGCGCGCCACACCATCAGCGTGACCGCGCAGGCGATGATCGTCGACTGCCCCACGTTCAGCAGCGACAGCGACGCCTGGCTGCGCAGCCGAGCGCGCTCGTAACCACGCAGCGTCTCATCGTAGCGCCCGGCTTCGAACTGCTCGTTGCCGAAGTACTTGACGGTCTCGTAATTCAGAATGGAGTCGATCGCACGGGTATTGGCCTTCGAATCGAGCTCATTCATCGTGCGCCGCAGATGCGTGCGCCAGTTGGTGACCACCACCGTGTAAACGATGTACACGACCAGCGCGCACAGCGTGATCACCGTGAACCACAGGTCGTAGTGCAGCGCCAGATAGCCGAGCACCAGCGCGATCTCGACGATCGTTGGCAGAATGCTATACAGCGTGTACGAGACCAGCGACGAAATCGCCCGGGTGCCGCGCTCGATATCGCGGGTCAGGCCGCCGGTCTGGCGGTCCAGATGAAAGCGCATCGACAGCGCATGCAAATGCGTGAACACCTGCAAGGCCACCGCCCGTACCGCGCGCTCGGTCACGCGCGCAAAGGTCAGCTCGCGCAGTTCGGTGAACAGCGTGTTCGACAGTCGCAACACCCCGTAGGCGAGCACCAGGCCGACTGGCACCGCAAGCACCGTGGCCGCGGTGACAGCAGCCGCATCCGTCGCGCCGGTCGCCCCGGGCCCGGGAGCGAGCGCATCGACAATGCCCTTGAGCAGAACGGGCACGCCAACATTGGCCATCTTGGCCGCAACCAGCAAGACCAACGCGAGCAACACGCGCAGGCGGTACTGCCACAGATACGGCAGCAGCATCGCGATGGTGCGCCAGTCGCCCCGGCGCGCGCCGGGCGCGACCGGAACGGCAGGAGGCAGCGAATGCGATGCGTGAGGGCGCATCCGCCCAATGCTAGCAGGCCTCAGCCACGTCCTCACCGGAGACGAACCGATCGATCGATGCGCGCACGACGCGCATTTCGGCCTGCAATGCCGCGACCTGCTCATCGGCCGCCGGTGCGTTGCCCAATTGCACGTCCACCGCGTCCGCGAACTTGGACAACTGATCGATACCCAGCATCGCCGCCGCCCCCTTGAGCCGATGCGCGAGGCGCCGCGCCTCGGCCGGCGCAGCAGCGGCGATGCGCTCGCCATAGCCTTCATATTCCTGCAGGAACAAGCGCAGCATCTGGGCGAATTTTTTCCGGGTCCGCCATCGAGTCACACCAGCCTGGACATCGATCCCCGAAAATTCCCCCGACCTTGCGGCCGGATCGGGCCGCACGATTTCTTCGGTGCCGTCGAGCCGTCCTGTCGCCGCGACCCCAACCCCGCTCGCGGAGCCGGTCGATGACGGCGTGTCCAGACATTTGACCAACTCCGTGTGCAAGCGCTGCAGTTCGATCGGTTTGGTCAGGAATCCACTCATCCCGGCAGCCAGGCACTCGTCGCGCATCTGCGTGCGCGCGTCCGCTGTGAGCGCGATGATCGGGACCTGCTCCCATCCGGGCAGGCGACGGATCAACCGGGTTGCCTCGATGCCGTTATGCCAAGCGCCAACGCGGCGGCAGTGACCAGCAGGATCCAGGAACGGTCACGTATTCTCACCTCACCAATACTGCCGCGCACCTAGGCCGAATCCGGACGCAGATCGCCCGACTCGCTGTCAGCCGGCTGCGCAGCGACGGCGCTGCGGCGCTCGAGACTGTCGAGAATCGCTCGATACATCGTATCCGGATCGACCGGCTTGCCCAGGAACGTGTCCATCCCTGCCGCCAAACACTGCTCGCGATTCTCGGGTCTTGTGTCGGCACTGAGCGCCACGACCGGAACCGAACTCCAGCCAGGCAGACGGCGAATCTGCGTCACCGCCTCGATCCCGGTCATGCCCGGCATCTGAATGTCCATCAACACCAGGGCGTACACCGACCCGCGGGCCCGGGCGAGCGCCTGCGCTCCACTCTCGGCGGCATCAACCTGCCATCCCAGCCGGCTCAACAGCACCTGCAACATGCCCAGGCCAATCGGATCGTCATCGACGACCAGGGCGCGAATGCCCCCGAACTTCTCGCGCAGGCGGGCATCGGCAGGTAGATCAGCGGCTGGCGGTTCGCCGGCATCGGCCATGGCCTGCTCGCATCCGACCCGTGCACTGAACCAGAACTTGCTGCCAACGCCCGGCTCGCTGCTGACGCCGACATCGCCGCCCATCGCAAGCGCCAACCGACGCGTGATCGACAGGCCCATGCCGGCGCCGCCATGCTTGCGAACCGACGTCATGTCGACCTGAGAGAAGGACGCGAACAGCTTGTCTTGCTGCTCTGGCGCGATCCCAGGTCCAGTGTCCTGGACCTCGAAGCGCAGCAACGCATGCGCGTCATCGCCGCACGGGCCGGCTTGCACCAGGATCTGCACCTTGCCTTGCTCGGTGAACTTCAGCGCATTGGCTGCATAGTTCAGCAGGCATTGCTTCAGACGCATCGGATCGCCAACAAACCGATCCCCGGAGCCTGTCAGGTCCGACGTCAGCACCAGTCCCTTGCGGCGAGCCTGCTCGCCGAGCATCGACTCGACCTCGGCAACAAGCTCACGCAGCGAAAACTCCTGCTCGTCCAGTTGCAGCTGGCCGGCCTCGATCCGGTTCAGATCGAGCACATCGGAAATCATCGCCAGAAGGTGTTTGCCTGAGGAAAGAATCTGCGAAACATGGCTTGCGCGCTGCGGATCGAGCCCGGATCGCGCCAGGATGTGCGCATAACCGATCACCGCATTGAGCGGCGTGCGCAGCTCGTGGCTCATCGTGGACAGGAATTCTGACTTCGTCCGGTTGGCCGCTTCCGCTTCCGCGGTGCGCTGAGCGAGTTCAGCGTTGGCCTTGGACAGCGCGCGCGCTTGCACCTCGCTCTGGTCGCGCGACTCGCGCATCGATTTTTGCAGCGCAAGTTCGCCCACGCGCCATGACGAAACCGCAAAACCCAGCGCCCCGAGCAACACGGCAAGCACGATCGCGGCCGCCAGCATCGGAACCGAATACCCCGTCAGCTCGGGATCGACGGTATCGACCGTCACAGAGATCAGAAGCTGTTCGCTGTCAGTGGTCACGGCCTTCAGGTTCGCGGCCGAGGCCTCCGGATACCCGCGTAGCAACTGCACGCGCAAGCGGGAATCTGCGGGCGCGACAGGCTCCGGGCCCCAAACCTGCACGGGCTCCGATTGGCCGGCCGAGAGCGCGACTCGCGCGATCAGCCTGTGGCCGGCCGCTCGGGTCTGAGCCAGCACCTCGTCCAGTGCCGGCAGCGCCTGCGGGAACTTCAGCAGGCCAATCGCCAGACCGGCGAAGCCCTCGGGCGTCCGGGGATGCAAATCGTGGTACAGGGGAAGCCGGTACAGCAAGCCCACGCCGCCCTGCTTGAGCTTGAACGGCCCGGCCCAATGCCCGGTGGCGGTGCGGATCGAGCGCTCCACCGCGTCGCGGCGAAGCGGGTCCGCGAGCAAGTCATGACCAAGCGCGCCCTCGTTACCAGTGAGCGGATGAATCAGGCTGACCACCGCGCGCGGAGCCCATTGCAGCGTCAGCCCCGCTCCGGAGACGTTAAACAGATCGCCGACCAGATCTTCGAAGCCGGTTTGCGAACCGATCTGCTTCACCGGAAGGTCGCCCAGTACCGACACGGTCAACTTGGCTATCTGCAGCCGCGCGGCAACCAGGTCAGCCAGATAGCGCGCCTCGACCAGGGCGAACTGGCGCGCAGTGTCCTGCCGGTCCAGCCGGTCCTTGAAAAGGATCGCCAGGCTCAACACCAATGTCGCCAGCGAGATGCAGCAAGCAAATAGCCAAGGGCGGGAGAGCAAGCCGGCGCGCTTGCCAGAGGAATTCTGCATGTCAGAAGGCCGCACAGAGGGGTTCAAAAACTCAGGACGTCGATCATTGTCGCAAGCTCCGGCGGCTTGCCAACGCTAACAGGAATCAACCGGGCACGAAGCGTATCGGTATCTCTAGACACGCTTCCAATTCAATCTAGAGACTCCTTCATAACCAAATGTTCTGGTTTTCAATGCTCACCTCCGCGCCCCGCGCGAATCTGCAATCTGTGGCTGCGGCCCTGGCGACCGCCAGCGCGGTCATGATGAAGGCGGCTGCGTTATTGCGGCCGCGCATGGCGAACGCAAGATCATTCATCAAGGTATCTCCCGAATTGCACACGAGCACCGGTCTCAGGGCCAGAACTGTTGCACAGCGCAGATCGTACTCAGCCACGCTGACTCAACCATGACGAAACTGTGAACACTTCCTGAAGCATCGATGCCGAACCGGATCACGAACGGAATGGCAGCGGCACCGACCCTCACCATTCGGGCGGCGCAGGGTTTACGATCCGCAAGCGGCTGCATCCCGCGCCCACCCGTAATCCCGATCGAGACCCGAACCGATGAAGATGCCTCTTGAAGACGTGATCGTCCTGGACCTGTCGCATGCGCTGGCCGGCCCGCACTGCTCGACACTGCTGGCCGACTTTGGCGCGCAGGTCATCAAGCTCGAAACCCCGGGAGCCGGCGACATCGCCCGGGCCTGGGGTGCACCGCTGCCGGGTGGCGAGAACTCCTACTTCGTCGGCCTGCATCGCAACAAGCGCGGCATTTCAATCGACTTGAAGAGCGCCGAAGGCAAGGAGCTGTTTTTCCGGCTGGCCGAGAAGGCCGACGTCGTGCTGGAGAATTTCCGGCCCGGCGCACTCGAAAAACTCGGCCTGGGCTATGAGGCTGTCAAGGTGCGCAACCCCGGCATCATCTACACCTCGGTGTCGGGCTTTGGCCAGGACGGCCCGTATCGGGATCGCGCAGCGATGGACCTGATCGTGCAGGCCGAGAGCGGCATGATCAGCATCACCGGCGAGGAAGGCGGCCATGGTGTGCGCTGCGGCGTGTCGATCGCGGACCTGACCGCCGGCATGTACGCAGCCTACGGCACGATGCTGGCGCTGCGGGTCAAGGAAAAGACCGGGCAGGGCCAGCGGGTGGATGTCTCGATGCTCGAAGGCCAGATGTCGCTGCTGAACGTGAACATCAGCGCGTTCCTGGCCGACGGCGAGTTGCCGGTGCCGATGGGCACTGCCTACAAGGCGCTGCTGCCCTACCAGACCTTTCGCACCAAGACCCGCGACCTGGCGATTGCGATCGGCAGCCAGAAGTTGTGGAAGCTGTTCTGCCCGCTGATCGGGCATCCGGAGATCACCGAGGATCCGCGCTTCGTGAACAACGGCACGCGCATCGTCAATCGCGACGCGCTGATCCAGTTGGTGCAGGATGCCTTCCTGACCAAGAGCTACGAAGAATGGGAGCAGATTCTGCTCGGGGCTGGCATCCCGGTCGGCGCGGTCAACAATCTGGAAGAGATGCTCGATCACCCGCAGGTGGCTGCGCGCGGCGCGATGGTCGATACCGAGCATCCGCGTGCCGGCCCGGTCAAGCTGGTGGGCGTGCCGGTCAAGTTGTCGCAAACGCCAGGCGCAATCCGTTCCCCGTCGCCGATGCTCGGCGAGCACTCGGCCGAGACACTACGCGAGGTGCTGGGGATGGGCGACGCCGAAATCGAGCGACTGATGCAGGCCGGGGTGGTACACGGGGCAGCGCAGGATTGAACCGGATTGCCGATCTGAACCGGCTGGCGAATTCTTGACAGCCCGCAATTCGTGGCATATGTTTAGCATATGCCACAACCTCTGAACAAACCGGAAACTTCAGAGCGCCATGTGCGGCTCTTTCGCAATGGTCGCAACCAGGCGGTTCGCATCCCTCGTGAGTTCGAACTCGATGGCGATGAGGCACTGATGGCCCGAGACGGCGACCGATTGGTGATCACCCCAATCAGGCGCAAAGGCCTTCTTGCCACCCTTGCTGGACTATCACCGCTGGATGAATCCATCCCCGAGATCGACGAGAACTTGCAGGACCCGGACGATGTGACGCTATGAGTGCCACAGGTCGCTATCTGCTGGACACCAACATCCTGTCGCAACTGGTCAGCGATCCACAGGGGTTCATCGCCGACAAGATCCGAACTGTCGGTGCGAACGCAGTGTTCACGTCGATCATCGTAGCCAGTGAGTTGCGCTTTAGAGCGCTCAAGGCCCGATCCCCTCGCTTACAGGAACGCGTCGACACGATCCTCGACGCGATTGACGTGCAGGCCTTTGATGCGCCCGCCGATCTTGCCTATGCGCGACTGCGGCAAACGCTGGAAACCCTCGGTACGCCAATCGGCCCGAACGACATGCTGATTGCCGCACAGGCGCTCGCAGCCGAAGCGGTCATGGTCACGGCAAACGCCAAGGAATTTTCCCGGGTTCCCGGATTGGCGGTGCAGAACTGGCTGGCAACAGAACCGGGCTGAATGCAGATTGGCCCGGGCGAAGGGCCTGTGCTGAACTACGACGGCGCGCCGATGCTGATCCGCCTCAAGCCTTAGGATTCGTGCGCGCGCTCAACTTTCCACCCTCAAAGTGCGCCTCGACCAGCACCGCCGCCCCTGAGGTGTTAAATGGCAGCGTCAGCGTACCGGTTGACACCAGCGTGCCTTTTTTGAGCGTGATGCCTTTTTCGCGCGCATGCTCGAACAACTCGGACAGGCCGAGCACCGGATCGATCGCATCGTCGCCAGTGGCAATACGCGCCATCTCCTTGCCGTCGACGCTGATCACCGCGCTATTGGCAATCTTTGCGAACGCGGCGGCGTCGACCGGCACCGACTGACCTAAAACCAAGGCCGAAAAACCAACCAGATCGGCGCAGAAACTGGGCCAGCCGACGACCTTGCGATCGACGTAACGCGACAACACGAGCTCGAAATCGACTTGCGCAGATTCGACCGCAACCAGCGGGTTCTCGAAACGATCTGCGGGTGTGACATCACGTCCGAGCACCACTGCAATTTCGAACTCGATCGTCACCGGCGCCGAATTGGGCATCGGCACCGTGTCACCATCCTTGAACATCCGGCTGCCGAGCAGTCGCGCGGCCAGCGCCCGCGACGAACCGGTCATCTTCTTGCCGTTGACGGTGCCCACGCCGAGCTTCCAGCCGGCGAAGTTGTCGCCCAGCAGCGCCGTGAAGCGATCCTGGATTGCGTAGCCGTCGTCCAGCGTCTGCGGGCGACACTCGGCCGGCAACTCAGTGAGCAGTGCACCGGAGCGAAAAGCATCGGCCAGCAGCTGGGCGGCGGGTTCGGGATTGAATTTTGCGGACATCATTCACCTCGTCAGTCAAAAAATTTCTTCACTTCGTTCTTCAGGATCTTGCCATTGGCGTTACGCGGCAGCGTCTCGCGCGAAAACAGCACCCGCACCGGTACTTTAAACGCCGCCAGCCGCTCGGCCACGAAGGCGCGCAAGGCGTTCTCGTCGGCCTGCGCGCCCGGCTTGAGTGTGACCACCGCAGCCGGCTCCTCGCCGAGCGTGCGATGCGGCAGGCCGACCAGCGCCGCATCCATCACCGCCGGATGCGCATAGAGCACGTTCTCGACTTCGATGCAGTAGATATTCTCGCCGCCGCGGATCAGCATGTCCTTCTTGCGATCGACGATATACAGGTAGCCTTCCTCATCGATCGCGGCCAGATCGCCGGTGCGCAGCCAGCCGTCCACAAAGGTCTGGGCGTTCGCCTCGGGTTTGTTCCAGTAGCCGCGAATCACATTCGGGCCGTGCACCCACAGCTCGCCGACATGGTTCG
>Ga0255219_1000560_pt1 | contig 10494 bp, 9 predicted proteins | sample Miss_Colum_RepA__FD_183037 | JGI IMG/M metagenome (GOLD analysis project Ga0255219, IMG submission 183037) | Freshwater microbial communities from Mississippi River, Louisiana, United States - Miss_Colum_RepA_8d | ecosystem: Environmental > Aquatic > Freshwater > River | place: USA: Louisiana...
CCCCTGTTCATCCTCTACACATCGGGCTCCACCGGCAAGCCAAAGGGTGTATTGCACACGACGGCCGGCTACCTGCTGCATGCAGCCATGACGCACAAGTACGTGTTCGACTACCACGACGGCGACATCTACTGGTGTGCAGCGGACGTGGGCTGGGTCACGGGGCATACCTATATCGTCTATGGTCCCCTGGCCAATGGCGCGACCACCCTCATGTTCGAAGGTGTACCCACGTACCCTGATCACTCGCGCTTCTGGCAGATCATCGATACCTATCAGGTCAACCAGTTCTACACCGCGCCGACGGCCATCCGGGCTCTGATGGCGCAGGGCGATGAACCGGTCAAGCGCACCTCCCGGAGTTCGCTGCGCATACTCGGCAGCGTCGGTGAGCCAATCAATCCGGAAGCCTGGGAGTGGTACTACCATGTGGTGGGTGCTGGCCGTTGTCCGGTCATGGATACCTGGTGGCAGACCGAGACCGGCGGTCACATGATCACCCCGCTGCCTGGGGTGACGGAACTCAAGCCCGGGTCGGCGACGCTACCTTTTTTCGGGGTGGTACCGGCGCTCGTCGATGCCGAGGGTCACGTGCTGGAAGGAGCTGCTTCCGGCAATCTCGTGCTCACCACCTCGTGGCCGAGCCAGCTGCGCACGGTATACGGCGACCATCAGCGTTGCATCGACACCTACTTCTCGGCCTACCCTGGCTTCTACTTCACCGGTGATGGTGCCCGTCGTGACGAAGACGGCTACTGGTGGATCACCGGCCGGGTCGACGACGTGTTGAACGTATCGGGGCACCGTCTGGGTACGGCCGAAATCGAGAGTGCGCTGGTGCTGCACCCGCAGGTGGCAGAGGCGGCCGTAGTGGGCTATCCGCATCCCATCAAGGGCCAAGGTATCTATGCCTACGTCAGCCTCATGGCGGGCGCTGAACCCAGCGAGCAACTGCGCCAGGAGCTCATGGTGCTGGTGAGCAGGGAAATCGGCGCGATCGCCCGACCCGATCTCATCCAGTGGGCACCCGGTCTGCCAAAAACCCGCTCCGGCAAGATCATGCGCCGCATCCTGCGCAAGATTGCCGCCAGTGAACTCGACAACCTCGGCGACACCACGACGTTGGCCGACCCAGCCGTCGTGCAGCAACTCATCGACGGCAAGCTGGCCTGAGTCGTCACCGACGCGACGGCGGCCAAAACGCACGGCAGGCAACCCCGCATTGCAGCTTCAGTGGAGCAGCGCTAGCAGTTCGGCCGTCTTGCGCTCCATGAGCGCGCGATTACCGCGCGTTTCCACGTTGAGCCGGATCACCGGCTCTGTGTTGGAGCGCCGCAGGTTGAAGCGCCAGTCGGAAAAACTCAGGCTAATACCATCGATGGAGTCGATCGCCAGGGCGCTCGCACGGTACTGCTCCATGACACGCGCCAGCACGGCATCGGCATCGGCCACGGTGCGGTTGATCTCGCCGCTGGCCGGGAAGCGCTCGATGCAGTCACCAATGAGCCGGGACAGCGACTTGCCGCTTTCGCTCAGCAACTGCAGCACCAACAGCCAGGGAATCATGCCGCTGTCGCAGTAGAAGAAATCGCGAAAGTAGTGGTGCGCACTCATCTCCCCGCCATACACGGCGTCTTCCGCGCGCATCTTTTCCTTGATGAAGGCATGACCCGACTTGCACTGCACGGCAGTGCCCCCAAGGCGCTCGACCACCGACTGCGTGTTCCAGACGAGGCGCGGATCATGGATGATTCGTCCGCCAGACTGCCGGCGCAGAAACAGCTCTGCCAGCAGCCCCACGATGTAATAGCCCTCGATGAAGTTTCCGTCTTCGTCGAACAGGAAGCAGCGATCGAAGTCTCCGTCCCAGGCAATGGCGAGATCGGCCCCCTGGGCGAGCAGGTATTCGCTGGTGACCTGCCGGTTTTCTTCCAGCAGCGGATTGGGAACACCGTGGGGGAAATCACCGTTCGGTTCATGGTGCAGTTTGATGAAGCGGAACGGCAGATGGGGTTCCAACAGATCGATGATGCGGCCAGCGCCGCCGTTGCCAGCATTGCAGACGACCGTCAGGGGCTTGAGCTTGGCACGATCGACGTAGCCGAGCAGATGCTCGATGTAGGCGGGCTTGGTATCCAGCGCGTGGACGGTACCGCGCCGCTCTGCCGGCCCAAACGCGTTGCGCTCGGCAATCTGGCGAATGACATCGAGCCCAGTGTCACCACTGATCGGCCGCGACCCTTCACGCACGAACTTCATGCCGTTGTAGTCTTTCGGGTTGTGACTGGCCGTCACCACGATGCCGCCGTCCATGCCGAGCTGGCCAGTCGCGAAATAGACTTCCTCGGTGCCGCACAGTCCGATGTCGTAGACGTCGACACCCGCATCGAGCAGGCCTCGCGTCAGCGCGTCGCAGAGTGGCTTGCTGGTCAGACGGATGTCATGACCGACGACCACCCGCCGCGGCGACAGGAAGGCGGCAAACGCTCGACCGATGCGATAGGCACTGTCCTCGTTCAGCTGATCGGGAACGCGACCGCGAACGTCGTAGGCCTTGAAGCAGGTCAAGGGCAGCAGCACCTCGTCTGGCCTCAGTCCTTGTAGACGTTGTCGAAGAAGAAACGCGTGGCCTCCATGAAGCCTGGCACGCTGCCGCAGTCGAAGCGCCGCCCCTTGAAGCGGTAACCGAGGACACGACCCTGCTTGGCCTGCGTCAGCAAGGCATCCGTGATCTGCACTTCGTTATTGCGGCCCGGGGGCGTGTTGCGAATGATGCCGAAGATGTCGGGCGTGAGGATGTAGCGGCCGATGATCGCCAGATTGCTGGGTGCCTCCTCGGGCTTGGGCTTTTCGACCATGTTGTTGATGCGGATGATGCCCGGTGCGATTTCGTCTCCGGCAATCACGCCGTATTTGTTGGTTTCGTTGCGCGGTACCTCCTCGATGGCCACGATCGAACACCGGTAGTAATTGTAGAGTTCGACCATCTGCGAAAGTACGCCTTTCTCCGTGCTGTGGCACAGGTCATCGGCCAGTAGCACGGCAAAGGGCTGGTCACCGATGAGCGTCTCGCCGGTGAGAATGGCGTGGCCGAGTCCCTTCATTTCGATCTGGCGCGTGTAGGAAAACACTGCCTGGTTCATGATGCGGCGGATTTCGCGCAGATAGCTTTCCTTGTCGCTGCCAGCGATCTGATGCTCGAGTTCGTAGTTGATGTCGAAGTGATCCTCGATGGCCCGTTTGCCACGCCCGGTGACGATGGCCATGCCACTCATGCCGGCATCGAGCGCCTCCTCGACGCCGTACTGGATGAGTGGCTTGTTGACGACCGGCAGCATTTCCTTCGGCATGGACTTGGTCGCCGGCAGGAATCGGGTTCCGTACCCTGCGGCGGGAAACAGACACTTCTTGATGGGAGCCTCGCTCATGCTTGCCTCTCGGATTTCACGTTGCAGTAGGTGGTGGCTAGCCGGGTTGCAGCGCCCTCAAGAAGTGGACCTGCGCATGGCCGGAAGTGTGGGGATTATATGCCACGCATGCGGGGAATTTAGTGGGCGCCGGGGCGGCTTATGACGATATAATGCCGGCCTTTCCAGCGGGAAAACGGCGTCGGCAACACCCGACGGGCCACCGAATGTCATTGCATTGCTTATGAGTACTGATTTCAGAACACGCAGCAGTTTCAGCAGGGACGATTTACTGAGCTGCGGCCACGGCCAGATGTTTGGCGCCGGCAACGCGCGCCTGCCGGTCGGCAACATGCTGATGTTTGACCGCATCCTCGACATCAGCGCCACCGGAGGCTCCGAAGGCAAGGGCCGCATCCTCGCCGAATTGGACATCCACCCGGCGCTCTGGTTCTTCACCTGTCACTTTGAATCGGACCCGGTGATGCCCGGTTGCCTCGGCCTCGATGCCCTCTGGCAACTGGTGGGTTTCTACCTGGGCTGGCGCGGCAATCCGGGCAAGGGTCGCGCACTCGGGTGTGGCGAGGTCAAGTTCACGGGTGAAATCCTGCCCAGTAACCGCAAGGTAGTCTACGAACTGGACATCAAGCGGCTCATCGAAAGAAAGCTGATCATGGGCATCGCGGACGGTCAGGTCTCGGTGGATGGCAGGGTGATCTACACGGCCAAGAGCCTGCGTGTAGGCCTGTTCAAGCCGGACGAGCCGATGGTTGTCTGAGTCCGGCAGACGCAGGTTTCCGGTCCTGCCGCAGGCAATCGCAGCGAGCAGCCAGTAATCGCAACGAGCATCAAGAGGTTTGGTCAATGCGGCGAGTCGTCGTCACAGGCATGGGCATCGTGTCCTGCATCGGAACCGAGACACAAACGGTGCTGCAGTCCCTGAGGGAGGGTCGCAGTGGCATCGTTTACCGGCCGGAATACGAGGCCCGCGGCATGCGCAGCCACGTGGCTGGCGCAGTCGACATGGACTTCTCCACCCTGATCGACCGCAAGGACCTGCGCTTCATGGGTGCCGCGGCGGCCTACGGCTATCTCAGCCTGCAGCAGGCAATCGCCGACTCGGGACTCGACGGCAACGACGTCTCGAACGTGCGCACGGGGCTGATCATGGGAGCCGGTGGCTCCTCGACCGAAGACCAGGTCGAAACGGCAGACATCCTGCGGGAAAAGGGACTCAAGCGCATCGGTCCCTACCGCGTGACCCGCACCATGGGCAGCACGGTGTCGGCCTGCAATGCCACGCCCTTCAAGATCAAGGGCGTCAACTATTCGATTTCCTCGGCCTGTGCCACCAGCGCGCATTGCATCGGCAACGCCATGGAGCTCATCCAGCTCGGCAAGCAGGATGTGATCTTTGCCGGCGGGGGCGAGGCCGAGCACTGGACGCTGAGTTGCATGTTCGACGCCATGGGCGCCCTGTCCACCAAGTACAACGCCACACCGGGCCGCGCCTCGCGCGCCTACGACGCCGGGCGCGATGGCTTCGTCATCGCCGGCGGGGGTGGCGCACTGGTGATCGAAGCACTCGATCATGCACTGGCCCGCGGCGCCCGCATCTACGCGGAGTTGACCGGTTACGGCGCCACCTCGGACGGAGAGGACATGGTGGCTCCCTCGGGCGAGGGCGCCATCCGCTGCATGCAGATGGCCATGGGCACCGCGCGGCGGCCGCTCGACTACATCAATACCCATGGCACCAGCACACCTGTGGGTGACGTCAAGGAGATTGCCGCCATCCGCAGCGTCTTCGCCGGCAAGCCGGTGCCACTGATCAGCTCGACCAAGTCCCTGACAGGCCATTCGCTGGGGGCCACCGGTGTGCAGGAAGCCATCTACAGCCTGTTGATGATGCAACATGACTTCGTGGCGGCCTCTGCCAACATCGACACCCTGGACCCCGAAGTAGCCGACATGCCCATCGTGCGTGAGCGGCTCGATGGCCGACGGCTCGACGCCGTCATGTCCAACAGTTTCGGTTTTGGCGGCACCAATGCCACGCTGGTGTTCGAGCGTTATGAAGGCTGACCGCGTCCAGCAGCCCCGGCCGCTGCCTTGCCATGCGGCCTGACCGCCACCAGAGCCTGTTCACGGTGCTGAGGCGTCTTGGCTGTCTGCTGGCGCTCTGGCTGCTGGCCGCCAGCGGACAGGCGCAGCTGACGAGCACTGGCGGGCTGCTGCAAGGACGCCAGCCCCTGCAGGCCAGCACGGTACTGCCCGCCGAGGACGCCTTCCGGCTCACCACGCTGGTGGCCGGCGGCAGTCTGCGACTTACTTGGCAGATCGCGGCCGATCACTACCTATACCGCGACAAGTTTGCACTCGCCCCGATCAGCGGGCAGCCGCTTGCCCTTGCCCTGCCGGAGGCCGTGCAGCTGACCGATGAGTTCTTCGGCGAAACCTCCGTGTACTTCGATTCGGTGCAACTGGCCGTCCCCCTCGAGGTCCTGAGTGCTGCGGACCGGGAGGCGGGTTTCGTGACGGTTCGCTTCCAAGGCTGCGCGAAGGAGCTCTACTGCTACCCGCCGCAGCAGCTGCAGATCCCGCTGCAGACCGCGCGCTGAATCGAGGCGTGGCGAACGGCCCCCGCCAGAGGGGGTGCCCTGCGGTTACCGGCAATTCTCTGTCTATTCGGCGAAGTTCCCGCTAACATGCGCCGGCATTCTGCCGTCGGCACCTGTGTCGGCAGGCGGCTTTTCCCCTCCGGATCGAGTCTGTCATGGCAAAAATACTCGTTTTGCACGGCCCCAACCTCAACTTGCTCGGCACTCGCGAGCCAGAAAAGTATGGTCGCACCACTTTGCCGGAAATAGACGCTAATTTGCAGAACATAGCCACAAATGCTGGCCATAACCTGCAGACTTTCCAGAGCAATTCAGAGGGAGAACTCATTGACAGGGTACATCGCGCCCGCCTTGAACAGGTTGCCTTCATTCTGATCAATCCGGCAGGGCTGACCCACACCAGCGTGGCGCTGCGGGATGCCCTGCTCGGCGTTGCGCTGCCCTTCATCGAAGTCCACCTGTCCAACGTGCACGCCCGGGAAAGCTTCCGGCACCACTCCTACTTCTCCGACATCGCGGCCGGCGTGATCGTCGGGCTTGGATCTCTCGGCTACGAGTTGGCCCTGCAGGCTGCCATCGCCCGACTGCCGTCGGCCTGAACTACTCCCTTATTCCAGTCATCGAGGTCCTGCATGGATATCCGCAAGGTAAAGAAACTGATCGAACTGCTCGAGGAATCGAACGTCGCCGAGATCGAAATCAAGGAAGGCGAAGAAACGGTGCGCATCAGCCGCAACTATCCGCAGGGGCACCTGCCGCCTCAGCAGTACTTCGTGGCACCGCCGGCCGCCGCCCCGGCTCCCGCCGCCGCTGCCGCCGTAGCGCCTGAAAGCAAGCCGGCCCAGAAGGGCGAAGCCATCAAGTCACCGATGGTCGGCACGTTTTATCGCTCGCCCGCGCCGACCGCCGGCCCCTTCATCACGGTCGGCCAAACCATCAAGGCCACCGACGTCATCGGCATCGTCGAGGCCATGAAGATGATGAACCAGATCCAGGCAGGCAAAGCCGGTGTGGTGGAAGCCATCCTGGTCGAAGACGGCCAACCGGTGGAATACGACCAGCCACTCGTCATCATCGTCTGAAGCGGGCAGGAGTAAGCCACCATGCTCGAGAAAGTACTGATCGCCAATCGCGGCGAAATCGCCCTGCGCATCCTGCGGGCCTGCAAGGAGGCTGGCATCAAGACCGTGGCCGTGCATTCGACGGCCGACCGCAACCTGATGCACGTCCGCCTCGCCGACGAGTCGGTGTGCATCGGCCCACCGCCGACCAGCGAGAGTTACCTCAACATTCCGCGCATCATCAGCGCCATGGAAGTGACGGGTGCCGATGCCGTGCATCCCGGCTACGGCTTCCTGTCGGAAAACGCCAACTTTGCCGAGCAGGTGGAGCGCAGCGGCTTCATCTTCATCGGCCCTCGGCCAGACACCATCCGCGCCATGGGTGACAAGGTGAGCGCGATCGAGGTCATGAAAAAGGCCGGCGTTCCCACCGTACCCGGCTCGGACGGGCCGATCACGGAAGACAACCAGCGCACACTGACCATCGCCCGCAAGATTGGCTTCCCGATCATGATCAAGGCGGCCGCTGGCGGCGGCGGTCGCGGCATGCGCGTGGTCCACAAGGAAGAGGACCTGCTCGGATCCATCCAGGTCACGCAGAACGAAGCTGGCTCCTACTTCGGCAGCAACGTCGTCTACATGGAGAAATTCCTCGACAACCCGCGGCACGTGGAAATCCAGGTGATCGGTGACGGTGAAGGCAACGCCATCTGCCTCGGCGACCGGGACTGCTCCATGCAGCGCCGCCACCAGAAGATCATCGAAGAAGCCCCGGCACCGGGCATTCCGGCTGGCGTACGGGCCGATATCGTCAAGGCCTGCATCAAGGCCTGCCAGGACCTCAAGTACCGCGGTGCCGGCACGCTGGAATTCCTCTATCAGGAGGGGCGCTTCTACTTCATCGAGATGAACACGCGCGTTCAGGTCGAACACCCGGTCACGGAGCGCGTGACCGGTATCGACATCGTGCGGGAGCAGCTGCGCATCGCCTCCGGACTCGGGCTTTCGGTGAAGCAGGAGCAGGTCAATCTCACCGGCCACGCCATCGAATGCCGTATCTGCGCCGAGGACCCGGAAACCTTCCTGCCAAGTCCGGGCAAGGTGAACCTGTACCATTCGCCGGGCGGCATCGGCATACGCGTCGATTCCCACCTTTACAGTGGCTATACGGTGCCGCCGCATTACGACTCACTGGTGGCCAAGCTCATCAGCTACGGCCCCGACCGCGATGCCGCCATCCGCCGCATGCAGAACGCGCTGGAGGAAATGATCGTGGACGGTATCAAGACCAACATCCCGCTGCAGAGCCGCTTGATGCGCGATCCGGGTTTCCGGGCCGGCGGCACCAACATCCACTACCTGGAAAAGCTGCTGAAGGGATCGGGCTCGCATTGAGGCCACGGCGATGAGCTGGCTGGAACTGAAACTGCGCTGCGGCGCCGGCGATGTCGCGGCACTCGAGGACCTGCTGCTCGGCAACGGAGCGGTGTCGGTGACATTGACCGATGCCGAAGACCAGCCGCTGTTCGAGCCCCCGCCGGGTGAGACCCCCCTGTGGGAGCAACTGGTGCTCACCGCGCTGTTTGCCGAAGAATTCGTGGGCGAAGCCGCCAGCGCTGCCTTGTTGGCGGAATTGCAACGGCAGTGGGCGCCGGCCCAGCTGCCGCTGCAGCAGCTGGGCATACTGGCGGACCGGGACTGGGTGAGAGTCTGGCTCGACGACTTCAAGCCCATGCAGTTCGGCGAACGACTCTGGGTTTGCCCGAGCTGGTGGTCTGCGCCGACCGAGGGTCCCGAGGCCTGGCAGCCGAACCCGGAGCAGGCCCGCTACTGGTCGGAGCGCAATCAAGGGGCGCTGACTAGCATGCAGCAAGCAGGCAACGTCGTGCTGCTTCTCGATCCAGGACTCGCCTTCGGCACCGGTACGCATCCGACCACGGCGCTGTGCCTGCGCTGGCTGGAAGGGCGTCCGCTCGCCGGGCTGCAGCTGGTGGACTACGGCTGCGGCTCGGGCATCCTCGGCATTGCCGCGCTGTTGCTCGGCGCCGAAAGCGTGCTTGGGGTCGACAACGATCCGCAGGCTCTCACCGCCACAGCGGAGAACTGCCGCAAGAACAGTCTGGATCCCCAACGATTTCCGATCCGACTGGCGCAGGATCCCGCTGAACTGCAGCCCGCTGCGGCGGTGCGCGTGGACGGAGTGATGGCCAACATCCTGGCAGGCACTCTCATCACGCTGGCAGCCACCCTGTGTGGCCAAGTCAGGCCCGGCGGTTGGCTGCTGCTGTCTGGCATCCTGCGCGAGCAGGCGGAGGCCGTTATCACCGCCTACGCGCCCTGGTGTGAAGCCTTCGACGTGGAAGCCGAGGGCGACTGGGTACGCATCAGCGCACGCCGCTGCTGAGTTGTCGCTGCGCTCAGATGTGCACGCGCGTGCCGAGCTCGATCACATGCGACGGTGGCAGTGCAAAGTAGCCCACGACGCTGCCCGCATTGCGCGACAGCGCCGCAAACAGACTTTCCCGCCAGCTTGCCATGCCGCGCCCGGGGCTCGGCACCACCGTCTCCCGGCTTATGAAGAACGAAGCCGAGTAGAGATCGAACTTCAGACCCTGCGCGTTGCATTGCAGCAGGGCCTCCGGCACGTTCGGGCGCTCCGAGAAACCGTAGTAGATCGCGATCTGCCAGAAATCATTGGAAAGCTCGTGGATGCGTAGGCGCTGGTCGGCGTCGACGATCGGCTCGTCGGTGAACTTGACGGTCACGATGAGATTTTTCTGGTGCAGCGTGAGGTTGTGCTTGATGTTGTGCAGCAGCGCCTGCGGCACCGTGGTGGGATTGGAGACGAGAAATACCGCCGTGCGAGGCGCCTTGGGGATGGGGCTGTTGTTGAGGGTGCGCACGAACTCCAGCAAATTCGGATCGCCCTCACGGATCTGGTGCAGCAGCAGCTCCCGCCCTTCCTTCCAGGTCCACATGGTGGTGAACAGCGAGACGCCAAGCACCAGCGGGAACCAGCCTCCCTCCGGAATCTTGATGGCGCAGGCCGCGATCAGCATGAAATCCATGACGAGGAAGAAGCCGGTGGCACCCAGCGCCAGCCACAGCGGGTATCGCCACTTGTGACGCACCACGAAGAAGGTCAGCAGCGTGTCGATGGACATCGCCGCCGTCACCGCGATGCCGTAGGCGCTGGCAAGCGCCGACGATGAGCCGAAGCTGATGCAGACGGTGAGCACCGCACCGAGCAGCAGCCAGTTCACGGAGGGAATGTAGATCTGGCCGGCGGTGTTGCTGGACGTGTGCACCACGTGCATGCGCGGCAGCATGCCAAGATGGATGGCCTGCTGCGTGACCGAGTAGGCACCGGAAATCACCGCCTGGGAAGCAATGATGGACACCAGC
>Ga0255219_1000574_pt1 | contig 10353 bp, 9 predicted proteins | sample Miss_Colum_RepA__FD_183037 | JGI IMG/M metagenome (GOLD analysis project Ga0255219, IMG submission 183037) | Freshwater microbial communities from Mississippi River, Louisiana, United States - Miss_Colum_RepA_8d | ecosystem: Environmental > Aquatic > Freshwater > River | place: USA: Louisiana...
CCACGTCCCGACACCGTGGCAATCGCCTGGGGCCCCAAGCACTTGCGTAGCGCGGCGATCTGCACGGTAAGGTTGGACTCCCCGACGACCAGACCGGGCCAGACCCGATCGAGCAGTTCGGCCTTGCTCACGATCCGGTCGCGGTTCTCCAGCAGGCACATCAATAGGTCAAAGGCGCGAGCGCCCAAGTTCACCACGCGGTCTGCGACGAGTACACGACGCTCGTCAGGCAGAATCTCAACGTTGGCAAACCTCAGTCGCTGCATGGCACAGACCTTATCTGTTCACCGGTACCGGTCAGCGCACGGCATTGCCGCCAACACCACGCATCTGACCATTGCTGAGCCTGCCTCTGAGAATGCGCTGTGTTTTGCACATGACTCCAGTCGCAGACGCCACCAAACTTGGGGTGAATACGCTTGTAGGGCAGAGCGACGGCAGCGATCATGGCAACTTTATGGTACGACACGGCTCGTCGGTCCGTGTCTGTCTCAAACTCATGGGGTGGGCTCTTACCCGATGCGGCTCCGCTTCCCGAAAACCTGACCAGCCAAGCAAAACGGGCCGCCACCTTCGCGCAGCGCGTATTGTTTCGCTGGCGAGATCCTCCAAGACAGTCATGCAGACCAGAATCATCACCAATGCACTGGGACAGGAAGTCGAAGTCTTCTGCAATGACCAGATCGGGACACACATCGAGAAATACGGTCTCTATGAAAAGGACAAACTGACCGTATTGATGCAGATTCTGACCGGTATGGACAAGGCCGTAGTCCTCGATATCGGCGCCAACATCGGCAACCACACGCTGGCGTTTGCCACCTGTGCCAGCCAGGTCCACGCGTTCGAACCAGTGCCGGAGACTTTCCGGATACTGCAACGCAACATCACCCGCAATCAATTGCCCAATGTCCAGGCCTGGAACCTGGCCCTGTCGGACAGGCAGGAAAAGACCAGTATTTATCTTGGCAAGCCGGGCAACATGGGCATGTCGAGCATGGAACAAAAGGAGTCCAGTGGTGCGAAAGTGGAGATCACTTCAGTCGCTGGTGATGGCTTCCTGGAACAGCACGATATCAATCGTGTCGACTTCATGAAGATTGACGTGGAGGGCCATGAATATTTCGTGATCCTGGGGCTGATGGAAACGATCCGTCGATGCACACCGGTCATCACGCTCGAATGGAATGACAGTGCCGCGATAAAGCGTTTCGCCGGTTCGCCAGCGTTCAGGTTTCTCGAATCACGCTACGACTTTTACGGTCTGGCGACGAACCATGACAGGACCGTCTGGGCCGACAAACCCTTCGCATGGTTCAAGCGGAAATTCAACCGCTGGTGCCTGCCCTCACGCCCGGTGATCCATCGGTTCAACCCCGCTTGGCGTTACGACAATATCCTGCTCCTGCCCCGGGGCGGACTTTGGCAGAAGAAACTGTCGCCGGCTTTGTTTGGCTGATCCATGCGAGGGCCGCCCGAAGGTGGCCGTCATGGTGTTCACCCGGTCACCTTAAAAGGGCCCGGAGACCCTGCGTCCGTAAGTCCTCTACGACCAGTTCTGCCTGTCAAGCGACGCGGATCGCCGCCATCATTCCGCTGGCCTGATGTTCCAGCACATGACAGTGCAGCATCCAGACGCCTGGGTTATCCGCAACGAAGGCGATTTCGGCCCGCTGGCGTGCTTCGAGCAAGACGGTGTCGCGCCATTCCCGATGCAAGGTGGGGCTTCCGTCGCGGCTCACGACCCGAAACACATGGCCATGCAGATGGATCGGGTGGGGCCACATCGTATCGTTGACCAGTTCGATGAGCGCGGTGCGGCCCAATTCAAGTGAAAGAATCGGCTTGGCGTCATGCTCATGCACCGGTTGGCCGTTCACCGTCCAGATCATGCCGCGCGCCGCAGGTTGGCGCGGCATGCTGCCCATCATTCCGCCGCCGAACACAATCTGGTGGCGCTCCGCGCGCTCCAGAACCGGTTCGGCAACCGGGTTCGGGGCAAGCGGCTGCAGTGCGCTGCCGGCGCGTCCTGCCCGTGTGTTCTTTGAGTAGCGAAGATCAAGCAAGCGATAGGCAAGTCGCGGGTAATAATCATCCACCACCGGATAGTTGCGGCCGGACTCTCCTGCGAGATCCAGGATCAGGTCTGCTCGCATTGCCGGGCCGAGCACCACACGCCCGCGCTCCGGTCGGTGCGGAGCAACCGGATGACCGTCGTAGGCGATCACCACCGGATCATGTCCCTGGAAATTCAGCCCGTAGATTCGTGCGTTGGATGCATTGACCAGCCGCAGCCGCAGGCGTTCGCCAGGGTTGACATCGATCGACTCGGGTAGCGATCCGTTCACGCTGACCGTATTGCCGATGCGTCCGGCATGACTGGCATCCATGAAGTTGCCAAAGTTCGGCACGATCCTGGCTTCCCGATCCAACCGCCAGTCTGAAAGGACCCAGAGCAGTTCCCGATCGACTGCGGGCGGGGCGTGCTCCTGCACAATCAGTGCTCCGGAAAGTCCGCGACCGACCTGCTCCGCGCTGCCAAGGTGCGGGTGATACCAGTATGTGCCCGCATCTGGCAAATCGAATTCGTACTGGAACTTCGCACCCGGTTCGACCGGCGTTTGGGTCAGATGAGGTACCCCGTCCATCGCATTCGGCAGGCGGATGCCGTGGAAATGTACCGTGCTCGCTTCTGGCAGGTGGTTCTCAAAGGTAATTCTCAGTCGCTCTCCCTGCCGGTAGTTCAGCACCGGTCCGGGGATTTTGCCGTCGTAGCTCCAGACCTCGGTCGGCGGATACCCCTCACCCACCAGGGAATGCCTGGCAGTGACTGCCCGGAGCACCCGGGCGGGTGGATCGCTGGCGCGGACCAATCCTGGGAATGCGCCCGCTCCCAGGGCAAAACCGGAGCTCAGGAACATGCGTCTGGGAAAATTCACAGGCATGCGTCAGCGCCTCATCAGGGTGGACTCCCCGCCACCAATGTCGGTGATCGCGGCGGTCTTGTGCGGGCATAGCCGTTCGATCAAGCGCGACGACTTCCCAAGGTGGGGCGCATACCAGCTGACATCATCGAACTGTTTGCGGCGATAGACCGCGTCCCAATGTTCAGAAGCGCGCATGCTTGTTCTCCCGTTAATGGTACTTGCACAGGCGGGCGCGCAGGAAACAGTCGCGCCCTGGGCCTACAAGGCCCGCTGTCGCAGCGCGAGCAGGGCACCCAGCCAGAGCGCGCCTGCCGAGAACACCAGGCCGCGCGCCAGACCACCCGCGCCATCGGCGATCAATCCGACTATCGTGGGGCCAACGATCTGGCCGGCGGCAAACGTGACCGTGAAGGCGCCAATGCCCGCCGCCCATTGCGAGGCTGGCAGGTTGTGTCGCACCAGGGCGGTGGTGCTTGCCACGACGGACAGAAACACCGCCCCAAACATCAGCGCCGAGATCATGACCAGCGACCAGGCGCTGGTGACTGCCGGCAAAATGGCTGTCACCCCCAGCAGCGCGTTGAGCCGCGCGAGCGGCTGGCCGTCGCGATGGCGGTCCAGCAGACCGGCCCAGATCCGCGAAGAGGCGATCACCGCGACACCCAGCAGCGTGTAAAAGATGGTGATATCCGACCCTGGCAGGTGGCGTTCGGCAAGCAGCGCGATCACGAAGGTCATGTAGCCGATGTAGCCCATTCCAAAGCACAGGTAGCCGAGCAGCCCGAAGGCAAAGTCGCGCCAGCGAAACTTACGCTGTTCGGGCGTGCGCTGCCCGTTCGCCGCGACCGGCGCCGGACCCTGCGCCTCAAGTTGCGTCAATACCCGCGCCGGCCAGGCGAGCAGCAGCGTGGCCAGCCCGCACAGCAGTGCCATCGCCCACCAGCCCCAGGCCCAGGGGTGTGGCTGACCTGCAGCCGCCAGCAAGACCTGTGGCACCAGCAGCGCCGACAGCGCAATGCCAACGCCGGTACCTCCGTAGTACAGACCAAGCAACAGGCCGCTGCGCCGTGGCTGGCGCGCCCCCAGGCGGGCTGCCAGCAGCCCGCCGGTGCCGAACACCAGCCCGCTGGCCACCCCCGCCAGCAAGCGCTGCAGCAGCAAAGCCGCGGCATCGGTGAAAAACCCGCTGGCCGCCATGAATACCGTTGCCAGCGCCGACCCGGCGATGAACAGCCGCGTCGGCGCCAGGCCGCGCAGCAGCCAGGCCATGGCCATGGCACCAATCAGGTAGCCCACCGCATTGGCGGTGTTCATCGCGCCGGCCAGCGTGTAGCTCCAGCCCAGGTCGGCGCGCATTGGTGGCAACAGCAGTCCGTAGGCAAAGCGTGTGATGCCCAGCGACACGGCGGCTCCTAGCGACAGCGACAGCGCCAGCCGCAGGTAGGGCGTGGAGTCTGGCGGTGATTCGTCGTTCAGGCCGGCGGGCAGGCTGGTGCGGGGCATGGCGCAATTGTGCGCCAATCAGGCCGGGCACCGTGGCCGGCGCAAGCCGTTCAGGGGCGACCGCATCGAGCCGGCGATGGCGGTCTGCATCGCGCCGCCCGACACCTTGCTTGTTAGTCGCCCGCTCTGTCTGCGGGTTGTACCCGGGCGGCAGGATCAAGCGCAGGTTTGGATTTTGCGCGGCCTTAAGTCGGAACTGCTTCACCTTGGCGTGAAGGTTGGTGACCATGTCCTGGATGGCAGTCTCGAAACTCCGGGTGCGAGCGAGTCTGGCTTCTTCGGAAAAACCCACCATCGTCGCCTCGCCCTTGTTGTTGGAAAGTCCGCCCGCGCGAAGCAGCAACTGCCGGCTGCGAATATCAAAGACCGAGGTTTCCACCGCGGTCAGGATGTCGTACTGGGCACCTTCGAGCACGTAAGCATCGATCCCTGTCCAGTAAAGGAAGGACCAACTCGTCGCGCCGGTGTTCTGCATCTGGTTGAAGGACACCAGTGCAACGACGTCGAGCTTGAACAGCGAGACCAGTTGGTCCAGGTTCGCGAACCCTCCGCCTGGCGCCAGATAGACGGACGGGATCGCGACGATCTCGCGCACGAATGGGTTAGCCGGAAAATGCGTCGCTGACGCTGCTGGCCAGGTTGATCCGTTCTTTTTCCGACAGGGGAAATTCAGCGTTGCTGTTGTCGGGTACGAAAGCCACCCCGATGCGGAACGGCACCTTGAGTTCGGCCACCTGGCTCGATGGCGGCGGCACGGTATTGGCATCCGGATAGAGATCGGCGACGATCGACGCAACCTGTCTTTGTTTGCTGGTTTCCTCGGCGGATGCACAGCCGGCCGAAACGAGCAGCGCGGCAAGCAGGGTGCAGAAAAAGAACTCAATTTTCATCATGTCGCCCCATCGATGCGCGTGGTCGCTGCGATTTCTGGTGGCCGGCTCGTGCTGTCGTTGCCGGGCTGCGGGGCGAAACGGCCCATTCGCTCTAGTTGATTGACGGTTTTGAATCGTCATCGTACTCTGACGAGACCGATTGCCTAGATGAGTTGAAATATGTCTAAGCGCGTACCTGCGGATCAGAAGCTTCTGGAGCAAGCGGCCCGCCTGGCCGACCTGCCGCTCGGGCCACAACGCCTGGAGCAGCTCGTGCCAGAGATGAACGGCTTCTTCCAACTTCTAGACGTACTGCATTCCGGCGATCTTGGGGAAACCCCACCGGCGATCGCCTTCCGTGCTCGCCGAACGGAGCCCTGATATGGCTGACCTGCTGGACTTGTCTTTGCGGGAGGTATCGGCCGCGCTACGGACCCGCTCAGTATCGCCCGTAGAACTAACCCAAGCATCGCTTGCACGAATTCGCAGCGACGAGCCGCGGCTAAACGCGTTCGCCCGCCTGACCGAGGATCGCGCGATGGCGGCAGCCCGCCAGGCTGAACGGGAGATCACGGCCGGTCACTGGCGCGGCGAGCTCCATGGCGTGCCGGTCGCGGTCAAGGACCTGTACGACATGGCGGGCCTGCCCACCACCTGCAGCTCCAAGGTGCGCCACGACCACCATCTCGCGCGCGATGACTCCGCCTGCGTGGAACGCCTGTCGGCAGCAGGAGCAGTCATCGTCGGCATGACCCATACTCACGAGTTTGCGTACGGAGTCATCACCCCCACAACCGGCAACCCCTGGAACGTCGAACACATCCCCGGCGGCTCCAGCGGCGGGTCGGGCGCGACGCTGGCTGCCCGCGGCTGCTTCATGGCTCTGGGCACCGACACGGGCGGCTCGATCAGAATCCCGGCCGCGGTATGCGGCACGGTGGGGCTGAAGCCGACTTATGGCCGCGTCAGCCGAGCGGGCATTGCCTCGCTGAGCTGGTCGCTGGACCATGCCGGCCCCCTGGCTCGCACCGTCGGCGACTGTGCGGTCACGCTGGGCGCGCTGGCCGGATTTGATCCGCGAGATCCTGGCAGTGCGGATGTGCCGGTGGGAGATTACCTGTCCGAGCTTGAAATGGGCGTCAAGGGCCTGCGCATCGGGGTTCCGCGCAACTTCTTCTTTGACCATGTCGAACCGGAGGTGCAGGCGCGGGTTCGCGACGCCATCGCCCGGCTCGAGGCGGATGGCGCTGAGATCGTCGAGGTCGAGATTCCGATGGCCGACATGATCTCTGCGGTGGAGTTCGGGCTTTGCATGCCCGAGGCTTCGGCATATCACCGTGAGATGATCCGGACCCGCGCCGAGCTCTACGAGCCGGACGTGCGAACCTTTCTCGAGGCGGGCCTGATGATCCCGGCCGTCGACTACATCGCGGCGCTGCGACAGCGCACGTTGATCCAGGCGGCCTGGCAGCGGATGTTCGAGGGCCTGGACGCGATCATCGGCCCGGCGGTCGCCGCGGTCGCCACGCGCCGTGACCAGACCTCGGTCACCTGGGCCGACGGCACCGAGGAGGCCACCGCACTGGTGTTCGTCCGCCTGTCCGCCCCGGCGAACGTCACCGGCCTGCCATCGGTGAGCGTGCCGTGCGGATTCGGTCGAGGCGGGCTGCCAGTTGCCTTCCAGGTGCTGGGGCGCCCGTTTGGCGAAGCTCGGATCCTGCGGATCGCCAGAGCCTACGAGCGCACCGCGAACTGGTCGACAGCCAAGCCGTCCCGCTGAACAGGCGCCGCACCGGCCGTCCAACTTCCCCCAAATCTTTCCTATACCCTCGGAAGCCATCACGATGAGCGCGAGCCCCGCGGAGAGTCCTGTCAGGGTGGCCTGCATCCAGACGTCGCCGGCGATCGGCGACATCCAGGCCAACATCGCCGACAGCGTGGCGCGCATCGACGCCGCGGCAGCCCTAGGCGCGCGGCTGATGGTCCTGCCTGAACTGGCCAGCACCGGTTATGTGTTTGAGTCGCGCGAGGAGGCGTTTTCGCTGGCTGAGGTGATTCCCGATGGATTGGCCTGCCGCGCCTGGATCGCCGCAGCCCGCCGTCATGACGCCTACATCGTGGCCGGCGTCGCCGAGCGGGTGGGTGAGCGGTTGTTCAATTCGGCGGTGCTTATCGGGCCGCACGGCCATGTCGGCACCTTCCGCAAGATGCACCTGTGGGCCGCCGAGAACCTGTTCTTCGAGCCGGGCAACATGGGATTCCCGGTGTATGCGACCCCGATCGGTCGCATCGGGATGCTGATCTGCTATGACGGCTGGTTTCCCGAGGCCTATCGACTGTGCGCGCTGCAGGGTGCGGACATCGTGTGCGTGCCAACCAACTGGGTGCCGATCCCCGGCCAGGATCCGAAGCAACCGGCCATGGCCAACGTGCTGGCCATGGGTGCGGCGCACGTCAACTCCATCTTCATCGCTGCTGCCGACCGCGTGGGTACCGAGCGGGGCCAGCCCTTCCTGGGCTGCTCGTTGATCTGTTCGTACACTGGGTGGCCCGTCGCAGGCCCGGCCAGCCGGACCGAGCCAGAGACGATCATGGCCGACCTGAACCTGTCCGAGGCGCGGCGCAAGCGCAACTGGAACGACTTCAACCAGATCCTACGCGATCGCCGCACCGACACTTACGACATGATGCTCGGCTCCGGCGCCAAGCCCGGCTGGTACTGAAAGGCTGCAGGTCGCGCACATGCTGGTGGACATCGTCCGGTTCGCGTTCGACATCTTCGCCTTCACTTCGGTGATGGTGCTGATCGTGCTGGGCTTGGGAGTCATCGCCAGCATGATGGGCATCTTCAACTTCGCCCACGGGGAGTTGGTGCTGTTGGGCGCGTATACCGTCTTCGTGGTGCATGAGGCCGGCTATAACATCTGGCTCGGCGTCATCGCAGCGCCGATCACGGTAGGACTTTTCGGGGTGCTGCTGGAACGCACGATCATCCGGCGCTTCTATGCGATGCCCATCATCGCGATGCTGGGCACCTATGCGGTGGGGTTGATCATTCGCGAGATCGTGCGGGGGCTGCTAGGGGGCCACTACCGCTCGGTGCCCGAGCCTCTGTCGGGCTCGTGGTCGGCGATCGGGTTGGACTTCTCGGTTTGGCGCACCTTCATCATCGTCGTGACCACCGCAGTCATCGCCGGAAGCTGGGTGTTTCTGACGCGAACCTCGTTCGGTCTTCGAATCCGCGGCTCGCTCGAGAACGCGATGCTTGCCCGCGCCTGCGGGATCTCGACCGGCACGCTGTACACGGCCACCTTCGCCTTCGGCGCTGCGCTGGCCGGCCTGGCTGGTGCACTGGTGGTGCCGCTCTACCAATTGTCGGCCGACATGGGGCTTCGCTTCCTCGTGCAGGGATTCCTGTCGGTGATGCTGGGCGGTGTCGGCACCTTCGAAGGTCCAGTACTCGGTGCGGCGGCGATTGGCGCTCTCGCCGCCGGGCTTCCCTGGGTGGTGCTGCCAGTCCTGGCAGACCCGCTCGTGTTCGTGATCGCGCTGGTCATTGTCAAGTTACGCCCACAGGGCTTCATCGCAGGAGCAAGCAAATGAAAGACGAAACGCTTCAAAGCACCTCCGCCGCACCGGCCCCCGCCGGGCGCCGGGGTTTTCTGGTAGGCGCAAGCGCGCTTGCCGCTGCAGGTTGGACTGCCGGGGGCTCCGGCAGTTGGATGCTGCCTGCCGCCTGGGGACAAGGCAAGAACGCCATCAAGATGGGCATCGCCACGGACATCACCGGCGCCATCGCCCCGTCGGGCAATTCCGACTGGCAGGCCGCACAGTTGGCCGTCGAGCAGATCAATGCCGCAGGCGGAATCGCCGGCCGACCGATCCAGCTGTTCCTGGAGGACACCGCGTCCGACCCGAAGGCTGCGGTCGCCAACGTCCGCAAGCTGATCCAGCGCGACAAGGTCGACGTGGTCTGCGGTGGCATCACCTCGGCCATGCGCCAGGCCATCAAGGACCCGATCGTCAACCGCGGCAAGACGCTTTACATCTATCCGCAGCTGTACGAAGGCCAGGAGTGCACCAAGCACCTGTTCAACACCGGCCCCTCGCCGGCACAGCAGGTCGACGAGCTGATTCCCTATCTGATCAAGACGCTGGGCAAGAAGCGGTTTGCGATGCCCTCGGCCAACTACGTGTGGCCGCAGCTGCTCAACAAGTACGCGCGCAAGGTGATCGAGGCCAACGGTGGCGAGGTGGTGTTCGAGGAGTACTACCCGCTGGACCAGCCCGAGTACTCGGCCACGATCAACAAGATCCGCGACGGCAAGGTCGACTGTGTGTTCAACACCGTCATCCCGCCAGGCCTGCAGCCCTTCATGAAGCAGCTCTACGAATCGGGCTTCCCCAGGAACGGCGGTATCCAGGCGTGCGTGTATTTCGACGAGAACTCGCTGAACTATGTGCCGGCCCGCGAGCTCGAGGGCATCTACTCATGCCTTGACTTCTTCCACACTGTCGACGACCCGTTCAGCCAGGAGCTGCTGGCCGCGTATGCGAAGAAGTTCCCGGGGACCAAGTATCAGTTTACCGCGGGCAGCGCCGCCACCGGCATGTACCGGGGCATCCGGCTGTACGAGGCGGCGGTCAATGCAACCAAGGGCGACACCGCCCGGGATGCGGTGTCGGCGGCGCTGGACAAGGCCAAGATCGAAAAGGGGCCCGGCGGCGGCGCGGAGATGGTCCCGGGCAAGATGCACGCGAAGATGAACATGTACATCGCCCAGTGCAAGAAGACCGATGGCGACAAGCTGCGGTGGGACATCATCTCGAAGTACAACATGGTCGACCCCAAGGAGTGCTGAACGCTGGCTGAGGGCGATCACGGTGGCCGGCTTCGCCGGCTCCCGTGACTCCGAAAGTCGCCGAGCATCACGATCCATGAACAAGCAAAAGACCCCGCCTGGCTCCGTCAATTTCTCGGCCCTGCGCATCGGGCGGGTGCTACCCGTGATCGAGGTCGCGGTGCTGGTTATCGCGCTGGTCGCGCCCTG
>Ga0255219_1000578_pt1 | contig 10319 bp, 8 predicted proteins | sample Miss_Colum_RepA__FD_183037 | JGI IMG/M metagenome (GOLD analysis project Ga0255219, IMG submission 183037) | Freshwater microbial communities from Mississippi River, Louisiana, United States - Miss_Colum_RepA_8d | ecosystem: Environmental > Aquatic > Freshwater > River | place: USA: Louisiana...
CTGACGAGCGCCCTGCGCGCCGACGACGTCAAAATCGTGCTGCATCAGTGGCAGCCGTCAGAGCCGATCCGCGAGGCCATCGCCGCGGCCGGCGCTGAACTGCTGGTGCTCGACACGCTGGAGACCACGACCGATTTCCGGGCTGACCTCACTCAGGACCTGCAGGCCCTGCTTGCCGCGCTGGAGTGACGATACTCCCGCCAGCGCGGGCGCCCCAACCGTCCCCGCACCCTGGCGCGGCCGGTAGCCCTCGCGGCCGCGGTGCTTCAGGGATTGGGCGCCGCACCGCGGAAGCTGGACTGCAGCAGATGCGTCAGCGTGTGGGCGTAACGCAGGCGGCCAGATTCGACACGGAACAGATGCGTGTCGGGCGCGCCACTGCCGCCGCTCGGGCTGCCGGTACCGAAGGTACAGAACACCACGACGGCACCGAGCACTTCGTCGACCACGAAGCGACGGTTGGCAATATTCACTCCGGCCGGCACGCCGACTTCACAGGAATCGTCGTCCCGTCCCTTGCCCGTGTACATGCCGCCTTCGATGCGCACACAGGGGTAGCCCCATGGCACCTGATCCTTCTTGCCTTCGAGGAAGGCGTCGAGATAAGCGTTGGCTGCTGCCACGATCGTACCGCGGGAGTCGCGGTCGGCAGCGGGGATCGGGCCCCAGTCCTCGGCCGAGGAATACTTGAGGTAGTTGTCGGCGTTGAACAGCCAGTAGCCGGTGGTGGTCCACAGCACTTCGACTTCGGCGATCTTGTCGTGGTTCACGCGCAAGCGGGTACCAAGCACGTAGGGCTTGGCGCTGTCGGTGATGATGACTTCGGTGAAGGTCTGGCAGCTGGAATCGTCGACGATGCTGCGATGGTGGTCGACCTTCATGGCCTGACTGACGATGCCTGTCTTGATGTCGCCAATCACCATGTTTTCCCAGTAGCCGACGTTGGCCGCCAGTGGCAGTCCCGTCAGGTCACCACTGCCCTGCGCAGCCACATACAGCTCGGCCGCCTTGAGCAGTCCGCCGCGCGTACAGTCGATCTGAGCCTCGGCAGCAGCCGGTGCGAGCGACACACCCGCCAGCACCAGTGCCGCGACTGCCAATGCTTGACGATTCATCGAGTAGGTCTCCTGTGAGTTGGTTGCCCTGCGCGCACGATTATAGATCGACCTTCTGAGGACAGGTCGGCTCTCGGGCAGGCCCGGCCCCGGGAGCAACTTCAGGATCGCGCTGGCTTGCCAACGCCAATCCGTCCCAGCGCCAGCAAACGCATATGGACGTCGGCATAAGCGGTTTCGATCAGGCAGGTCAGCGCTGGCTCATCGAGTGGAGTGCCCGGCTGCACCTTGACGTGGCGCATGGCCTTGCCCGTCCCTTGCAGCAAGCCCTGTGGGTCAGCAAGGTCGGCGCCCTGATAGAAGCCCACGTTGACGTGCAGACGGAATACGTTGACATAGAGAAATGCCGCGTCCTGCAGGCAAGCGACTGGACAGCCATCATGCAGCAGCCAGCCCACATCGGGAGCACAGTGCTTCGCCACATCGAACCACTGGCGAGCCAGCGTCCCCAGGATGCCGGGTCGAGCCTCGAACCAGACGCGCAGCTCTGCCTCGCGCCGCGACGCACCGCTCAGCAGAAAAAGCCGCTCCACTGCCATCAACGTCCGCCCTGACGCGTTGCGGCACCCGGACGAGGCGCTGTCCGAATCTCAGCCGACCACGACGACATAGCGAGCACCTCCGAGCGAAAACTCTGCCACCTCGCGCAGACCGGCGGCGCGGTGTGCGCCTCGCGACGCCAGGTTATCCGCGCGGATGAAGGACTGCAGCGGGGCATGGCCACAGTGCTCGCGCTGCGCCCGCAGCAAGGCTTGGGCCACGCCACGGCGCCGCTCGGTGGCTGCCACACAGATGGGACCGTGCAGATAAGCACCGGGGTGGTCGTAGGCCTGCAGCATCGCCTGGATGATCGGCACGTGGGCCTGCAGTTCCCGGGATGTGAAGGCCACGTAGCCGATCACCACACCATCCCGGCGGGCCACCAGCAAGGCGGCGTGCGCCATGGCCTGCAGGAACCACTCGCGCGGGAAACGCGCCGACAGGCTGCCACCCCGTTCGATCTGGTTGGCGTCCTGCAGGGCAAGAATGCCGTCAACATCCTCTGGAGCCGGTGCACCGCAGGAAAAAGTCCCTTCGCTCACTGAGTGGTTCATTGGTGAGGCCCGCCGAGGCAGGACGCAGGTCGCAGAGGCGAGTGCCGAGTCACTGTCATGCTCCGCTCACTCGACCAGCAGCTTGCCCTGCATCTGCACGAAATGCGCGGGAAAACTGCAGAAGTAGGTGTAGTCACCTCCTGGCTCGAGGCGCGAGGGATCCAGACTGATCGTGGTCTGCTCGCCGCCGCCGATCACCCGCGTCGCGGCCAACACACGCACATCGCCCGGTTTGACGAACTGGTTGTCGAAGCCGGCGCGTTGTCCGTCCTGCACCGCGCCCTCGAAGTCTTCGGCGCGGGTGAGCACCCAGTTGTGCCCCATGTTGCCTGCCGGTTGGGTGCCGATGTGGCGGAGCGTGAGACTGAACTCGGCGCAGCGGCGATCCACGCTGATTTGCTTGAGGCTGAAACCCAAGGTGTCCTTCACGTCGATCGTGACTGCGCAGGTCTGGGCGAAGGTCTGGCCAGCCAGCAGCAGGGCTGCTGCGACCGCGCCGGTCAGGTTCCGTTTCATGCTGGTCTGGCTTCCTCGGAGGGCAGCAATTATCGACAGGGGACTGCAAAAACCGGGCGGATGCTAGCAGATCGCCTCGGGACGGTTAAGGCAACGCGCGCGCGGCTTTTTTTCCGCATTCTTCGCGCTTACCATCCTGCTCGCCTATTGTCGCAAACCTGCGCGGCAACTGCCGGGTGGACTACTGATTGTCAGGGGAGTACTCACGATGAAGCTGTCTCTCAATGCTCGTTTGCTGGGGTTGGCGTTGCCGGCCTGTTGCCTGCTCGCCAGCTCCGCCGCCAGCGCTGCCTCCGAAGCGCTCTGGTCAGATCCTGCCACCTGGCCCAGCGGCCGTGTGCCCGCCGAGGGTGAGGCGGTCACCATCGACACCGGCATGGACGTGGTGCTCGACATCAGCCCGCCCACGCTGCGCAGCCTGACGATCAACGGCAAACTGCGCTTCGCCAGCGACAAGGATCTCGAACTCACCACCGACTGGATCATGCTGCACGGCGAACTGCAGGCTGGCACCGAGGCAGTACCGCATACCCGTAAGGCAACCATCACCCTCGTCGACAACGTTCCCGGCGAAAACACCAATGCGATGGGCGACCGCGGCATCATGCTGATGGGCGGCACGCTCAACCTGCACGGGGACCGTGTCCACACCTGGAGCAAGCTGGCCAAGACGGCAGAGGCAGGCGGTCTGACGATCGAAGTACTCGATGCCAGCGGCTGGCAGGTCGGCGACGAAATCGTGCTGGCATCCACCGATTACGATTTCGAGCAGGCAGAGCGGCGCCACATCAGCGCCATAGAAGGGAATACCATCACGCTGGAACGCACGCTCGACCATATGCACTTCGGGGAAATCACCTTTGGCGTGGACGAGCGCGGCGAAGTGGGCAATCTCACCCGCAACATCCGTATTCAGGCCTCCAATGATTCGGCCAACACCCATCAGGGTGGCCACGTCATGGCCATGCCGGGCAGCAAGATGTACGTCTCGGGTGTCGAATTCTTCCGTATGGGGCAGCACCTGCAACTGGCTCGCTATCCGATCCACTGGCACCTCGTGGGTGATGCGGCCGGCCAGTACGTGCGCAACTCGGCCATACACGACACCTTCAGCCGCTGCGTAACGGTGCACGGCACCCACAACGTCCGCGTGGAAAACAACGTGACCTACAACAACGTGGGCCACTGTTTCTTCCTGGAAGACGGCATCGAGACCGGCAACTGGTTCGTCCACAACCTCGGCATCATGACCAAGTGTCACCCAACGCTCCCCTGCGTGCCCACCAATCTGGTGATTGGCACTTCGCAACCGGCCGGTCAGGAATCGAAGAACGTCCTGCTGCCCTCCGACAACACGGTCTCGACCTACTGGATCACCAACCCCGGCAACCACTTCGTCGACAACGTGGCTGCAGGCTCCGGGCAGATCGGCTTCTGGATCGCCTTGCCGGTGAACGGCATCGGTCAGTTCGACGGCACGGAGGTCGGGCAGAACACGTTTCCGCGTCGCAGCGCGCTCGGGACCTTCAAGGGCAATGTGTCGCACTCCAACTTCGACGGCATGATGTTCGATCGTGGCCCGCGCCCCGACAACCACTTCAGCGTCGTGGGCAGCAACTACCACACGGCCCGAGTCAATCCGACCGACCCGGACAGCCCCCGCATGGAAACCCTCATCGAAGACTACACCGGCTACAAGAACCGCAACGGCGGGATCTGGGCACGCGGTGCGCTGCACGTATTCCGCAACATCAAGCTCGCCGACAACGGCATCGGTTTTACCCATGCTGCGGGTGATCTCGGCGCGGGTGTGACCTTCTCGTCGCGCGTGGAGGATTCCCTGTTCGTGGGGGAAACCGCCAACAAGGGCAATCCCTCTTCCGCGGTGGAGCTGGCCTACGGGCGCAGTCTGCCCTTGCCCAACGGGCATGCCGACTTCCCGATCCGCGGCTACGAGTACTACGACTTCCGTCACGATGTGGTGAACACCACCTTCCGCAACTACGAAGACAACGCCACACGGCAGGCGGGTAGCCTGTCCTATCTTCTCTACACCAGCTTCGGCATCAGTACGCGCAACGCCGTCGAAGGCCTGAAATTCGAGAATGCCAAGCCCGTGCACTTCCCGGCCCTGGATCGGCGCTGGGCCCAGGACTTCGGTAGTTCGCTCAACTACAAGGGCGCCGTCATCCACGACAAGGATGGTTCGCTGGGCGGCAAGCCCGGGTCCTTCGTGGTCATAGACAACGGCATCGCGTCCGATCGTGAGGCCTGCGAACTCAAGCCCACCTGGAACGCCGCGATCTGTGACGGGCAGTTTGGCCGGGTCGGCGTACGCGTACCGGCGGGTGGCGGTTCGGCCATGACGCCACCGTCCGGCAGCTATCCGGCCATCACGCTGGTCCGCAACGAGCGCGAACTGGTAATCGGTGGCGGGACGGGCTTCGGTGCGACTGGTGGCGAGACTACTGTCCGCAGCGGCGTTGAACTGAAGACGCTGAGCGAGAATCCCACCTTGGCCCTCAGCCTGCGCGAAATGGACAATGGCGCTTGGGTGGTGTTCGAGCTGCCGGGCTTCACGACTGCCAAGGCCGGAGCAGAGCAGAGCAGTCTGGACGCCCTGCGCAGCGCCAGCAGCACGTCGTGGTACCGAGGCAAGGACGCCCTGTGGGTCAAGCTGGTGGTGGACACAGCCAGCGCCGCTGCCGGCCCCGGCGGCGGCAATAGCCTCGAAGTCACGAGGTAAGCACAGCAGGCGAGCAGGAGGGGCAGGCGCCTTGGCTGGCGCTGCCCCACGTCGCGAGTCGACGCCAGTTGGCCCGCTGACCTGCCTCCGACGTCGGCGGTCTAGGCCAGCTCAGCCACCGAAAAAGCCTGCACAGTGGTTTGCCTGCCTTTCACACTCAGACTGCCCACACCCGCGAAGCGCAGGCCGGGCTCCCTGTCCAGTCGATTGGCCAGTTCTTCCGCGACCAGAATGTCGAGCTGATGCTCGTTGCACATGCCCTGCAGGCGGGCAGCCGTAATCAGTGTTTCACCGTGATAGGCAATTTCGCGCTTGAGTACGCCGACTTCGGCGACGGTGACTGGCCCGAGGTTGATGCCGGCCTTGAACTCGGGCACGAGACCGTAGCGTTTCAGGTAATAGGCACTGCGGGCCAGCAGGGTGGCCTTGAAGTCGAAAAAAGTTCGTACGCAGTTGGCGCCCTGCAGGCCATCCGCCCAGTTCCAGGTCAGCACGGCTTCGTCACCCACGTATTGATACACCTCGACCTGATGGCGCAAGCCTGAGTCGGTGAGGTCATTGAAGCAGTCCTGCAGCAAGCGGCTGAAACGGTTGTGCCCGAGTCGTTCGGCATGACCGGTCGAATCACGCATGTCGAGGAACATGAAAATCCGCTGCTCCTCCACCGGCTGCCGATACTTGCCGAGCAACAGGTTACGCAGCACACGAGGACCCAGCATCAGGCTCATCTGGCGCACGAAGTTGAAGAGGCCGGCCACCAGGAAAACATAGGCCATGAAGATGATCGTGGGCGGGGCGATCATGCGCACCGCAAAAGTCGGCACGATTTCGGCGGCCGTGATCTGGCCCAGCCACCAGGCAGCAAGCCGCGTCAGCATCACCATGCCGATGGTCGATGCCACCAGCAGCAGGGAGCGAAACAGGATCAGGAAACCGTAAGACTGCACGCGCAGTGCCGGACGGTCGCAGAGCAGGTCGGCCAGCCAGAACATGAGTCCGAAAAAGCAACTGCCGACAAACCACAGCAGCACCACCATCGGCGTGGACAGCGTCCAGTCCATGAAGTCTCGCGTGCCGTAGAAGCGGATCAGCGAATAGATCGCTCCGGCCGCAAGCCAGGCCAGCATGCTGGTAAGCAACCAGCCCAGTCTTTGACGAAAGCCAAAATGCATGAGCGCACCCGCGGCAAAGGACACTAGTGCTCGAAGGACTGCGTGAGCCCGAGAAGCAGACAGCACCATAAGGTGCCGGTGTCGCGCCGTCCAGCGTGGCAGCAGTCTCTTGTCAGGATTTCCTTGGCTGGGGCGCCTGCTCGCTATACTTGTGCCACCGACGATTACCTATGCGCCGTAATCAATCGAAAAATACTTCACCCGGAGGAAGAATGTTCCGTTTTTCTTGGCTGATCCCAATCGTCTGTGCCGCGCTGGCAGCTGGTTCCTTGCAGGCGCAGGACCGCTCGGGGCCGACACTGCCTGCGCCTGTCGATGACATTCCGGTGGCGGAGGATCGGGCGTTTCCCGGCACCATGCGGCTGCGCGTCGATGCCAGTGACACCACGCAGCGGCTGTGGGTCGTGAAGCAGACGATTCCCGTGAGCAGTTCTGCACCGCTGACGCTGCTGTTCCCGGAGTGGCTGCCGGGCAACCACGCCCCGCGTGGCCAGCTGGAAAGGATGACGGGGCTGAAGATTACCGCCCTCGGGCAGCCGGTTGCCTGGCAGCGGCACCCGCTGGACGTCTTTGCCATCGTGGTTGCGGTGCCCCCAGGGGCAACGGAGATCGAACTGGACTTTCAGGCCGCCAATCCGACAGCGGAGAACCAGGGTCGTGTGGTGGTTACCGACAAGCTGCTGAATCTGCAATTCGAGCGCGTATCCTTCTATCCGGCCGGCTACTACGTGCGGCGCATCCCGGTGCAGGCGAGCGTGACCTACCCTGCTGGCTGGCAGGCGTTTTCGGCCCTGCGTGGTAGCCAGGAGGGTGCCGTGGTGAACTACGAAACCACCGACTACGAAACCCTGATCGATTCGCCGGTCTTCGCTGGCCAGTACAGTGCAACCGCCGATCTGGGCGAAGGCGTGACCCTGGCCATGGTGGCGGACGACCCCAAGGAACTGGTGCACAGCGACGAGCAACTCGCCATCCACCGCAAGCTGGTGAGCGAGGCTGTCGCCCTGTTCGATTCCCGCCACTACGACCACTACGATTTCCTGCTGGCCATCACCAGTGAACTCGGCGGCATAGGACTCGAGCACCATCGCTCGTCGGAAAACAGCGTAGAACCCGGCTATTTCACCCGCTGGGAGGACGGGCCCGGTGACCGGAATCTGCTGCCGCACGAATTTACGCACAGCTGGAACGGCAAGTTCCGCCGCCCCGCCGGACTGTGGACACCAGACTATCGCACGCCCATGCAGGACGAACTGCTGTGGGTCTACGAAGGCCAGACCCAGTTCTGGGGCTATGTCCTCGGTGCGCGTGCCGGCCTCTTCAGCAAAGAGCAGACGCTGGATGCCATCGCTTCCATTGCGGCCCGCCTCGATCTCGCCAAAGGACGGCAATGGCGTCCGCTGGTCGATACCACCTTCGACCCCATCATTGCTGCTCGCAGACCCAAGGCCTGGAACAGCTGGCAACGCTCCGAGGACTACTACAACGAAGGGCTGCTGCTGTGGCTGGAGGCGGACGGCATACTGCGACGCGAGAGCAACGGTGCACGCGGGCTCGACGATTTTGCCGCCGCTTTCTTCGGTGTGCGTGACGGGGATTACGGCCAACTGCTATACACGCGAGAAGACGTCATTACTGCCCTGCAGAACGTACAGCCCTACGACTGGAGCGGCTTCTTCGCCGCCCGAGTCGACCAGACCAGTACCGAGGCTCCCAAGAGCGGGCTGGAGCTCGGGGGTTACCGGCTGGTTTACCGGGACACGCCAAGCAGCATCAGCAAGAGTATCGAGAGTGATCTCAAGGGTGTGGATCAGAGTTACGGCATCGGACTCGTCGTGACCAACGAAGGCAACGTGCAGACCGTGGTATGGGACAGCCCGGCCTTTGCTGCCGACCTGGCGGTTGGCATGCAGATCGTGGCGATCAATGGCGTGCAGTTCTCGGCAGATGCATTCAGGACGGCCCTCGAACAGTCTGGTTCGTCCGGCGCGTCGCTGGAACTGATCGTCAGGCAGGGCAAGAACTACCGCACGGTAAACATCGACTACCGGGACGGAGTGCGCTATCCGCACCTCGAAAAAATCACGGATGGCGAAGGCAGTCTCGACCTGCTGCTGGCGCCTCGCACCTAGCCGCCGCAGGCTCAGGCGAGCGACAGGAAGAATCCGGCGATCGCCGCGCTCAGGAGATTGGCCAGAAACCCTCCCAGGACGGCACGCATGCCCAGCGCCGCAATCTCGTTGCGACGCTCGGGCACCATGGTGCCCACGCCGCCGAGCAGCACAGCGACCGACGCGATGTTGGCAAAGCCGCACAGGGCGAAGGTGACCACCGAGCGCGTGTAGTCGCTCAAACTCGCCTGGCGCAGCGAATATTCCGCGTAGGCAACGAACTCGTTGAACACCAATTTCTGCCCGATGAGGCTACCGGCCTGCAGGCTCTCGCCCCAGGGAATACCGAGCAGCAGCGCCAGCGGCCGGAACAGCCAGCCCAGCAGCACCTGCAGAGTCAGCCCTTCCACACCGACGAGGGAGCCGAGCCAGGTGAGAATGCCGTTCAGCATGGCGATCAGCGCCACGAAGGCCAGCAGCATGGCACCGATATTCAGCGCCAGCTTGAGACCATCCGTGGCACCGGCTGCGGCTGCATCGACGATATTGACATGCAGGTCGCTGGACAACGGCGGATCGGCCTCACGCGAGCGCACATCGCTGGTTTCTGGCTCCAGCAGCTTGGCCATCAGCAGCCCGCCGGGGGCTGCCATGAAGCTGGCTGCCAGCAGGTAACGCAGCTCCACGCCGAGCGCGACGTAGCCCGCCAGCACCGACCCTGCCACGGTCGACAACCCCACCACCATCACGGAAAAAAGTTCGGAGCGGCTCATGTGCGGCAAATGCGGTTTGATGACGAGTGGCGCCTCGGTGTGACCAACGAAAATATTGGCAGCAGCCGACATCGATTCAGCCTTGCTGGTACCGAGCAGAGCCTGCAGCGCACCTCCGATCAAGCGGATGATCCAGCCCATCACACCGAGGTAGTAAAGCACCGACACCAGCGAGGCAAAGAACACCACTACTGGCAGCACATGCACAGCGAATACCGTGCCGAGGCTGTAGCTGCCAATCTCGCCGAAGATGAATTCGATGCCGGCCTGGGCAAAGGCCAGCACGCCGGCCACGCCCTGGGAGATGTTTTCCAGCAGCACCCGACCCGCTGGCACGTAGAGAGCCACGGCACCCAGCAGGAACTGCAAGGCGAAAGCGATGCCGGTCGTTCGCAGGTTCACTCGTCTACGCTGGGAGGAGCAGAGCCAGGCAAGCGCAGGAAAGACGGCAATGCCGAGCAAGCAGAGCAGGGTTTGCATCAGGAATCCCGAGAGTCGGTGGGCAAGCGCGGATGGTGCAGCCTGCGGACGATGATGTCGATGGCCGCGACAAGATCGAGCTCAGCGGTCAAGACCAGATCGGCCTGCTGCTGCCAGCAGGCACGGTACTGCCGGGCCATCGGAGCAGCGTTGGCAGCGAACTGGGCTTCCACCGAGGCCCGCGAGCGGCCGCGCTCGCGCAGGTCCCGGTCGATACGCCGCTCCAGACACGTGGCCAGCGGGGTGTCCAGCCAGACTTTCAGGTCGAAGTGACGCAGCAACTCGGGAGAACTGAACAGCAATATGCCTTCG
>Ga0255219_1000585_pt1 | contig 10292 bp, 8 predicted proteins | sample Miss_Colum_RepA__FD_183037 | JGI IMG/M metagenome (GOLD analysis project Ga0255219, IMG submission 183037) | Freshwater microbial communities from Mississippi River, Louisiana, United States - Miss_Colum_RepA_8d | ecosystem: Environmental > Aquatic > Freshwater > River | place: USA: Louisiana...
TACAGGCATCGTTGGCTTCTGCAGCAACCGGGAACGACCAAATCGTTGGCGGCTGCAGTCCGTCGCACTGCGACGGGCCGCGGAGGGTGACCTGATGACCACGCCAGCTCCAGACTGGGGAGCGCTTCATTGCCTTCCACCGCTGCATCGGGCAGGGAATGGTGCCGTCCTAGATGAGAGTGACGACGCGGGTCTGGGTGCTCGTGACGGCAAGTTGCCTGTGCCTGCGTGCGCTCAGAGGCCGTCCTGCAAGGGGGCAGGGGGACTGCGAAAAGCGCGGCCATCGTAACAGCAGAGTCCCGTGCCTTCAAACCGTTATCTGGCATTCTTGAGAAGTTTCTTACCTTGCTCACTGCACGGCTATACTGCCGCCCCCTTTGCTCAGCCGACACATTGCATGGCAGCCGCCCCCTCCAAAAAGCCGGTCAAGACCGACAGTACCGATCGTTCCCAGAAACACCGCCTCCCGGCGCCGACCGGGGCAGGTCAGCTCAGTGTCTTGGAGCATCAAGCCAACCAGCGCCTCGACAATTATCTGGCGGGACGCTTGAAAGGCGCTCCTAAATCATTGATTTACCGAATAATCCGCAGCGGCGAGGTTCGCATCAACGGCAAGCGTGCCAAGGCCGACAGCAGGGTACAGCCCGGGGATCTCGTCAGGGTGCCGCCCCTGCGCCTCGGAGAGCAAGCGGGTCCGCCAGCCCCTGGTCAGCAGCTGACGAACCTGCTCAAGGCCTCAGTCCTGCTGGAGGATGCCGACTTTCTCGTCATCAACAAGCCGGCAGGGCTCGCCGTGCATGCTGGCAGTGGCAGCAAACTTGGTCTCATCGAGGCGCTGCGGCAGATTTTTCCGCAGTGGCCTGGTCTGGAACTCGTCCACCGTCTCGACAAGGGGACGTCGGGCTGCCTGCTGCTGGCCAAGACCGGCAAGGCACGCAAGGCCCTGATGCAGGCCTTTCGCGACCAGCAGGTTCGCAAGACTTACCAGGCCATCGTCGTTGGCCAATGGCCAAACAGGACCAAGCGCGTTGATGTTGCGCTGCTCCGGCAACCGGAACGGTCTGGACAGCGCCGCGTCGAGATCGATGACGAGGGCAAGGAGGCCGTAACGGAGTTCTCGACTATCGAGCCCTTGCGTGGCGCCACGCTGGTGGAGGCGAGGCCGCTGACCGGTCGTACCCATCAGATCCGTGTCCATGCCGCGTGGGTGGGCTGCGAACTGCTCGGTGACGACAAATACGCTTCCCGTGACCAGGAGGCCCTGCGGCAGCGCGCCGGCCACAAACGTCTTTTTCTGCATGCGGGCAGTCTGGCTTTTCCCCATCCGTCCAGTGGTCTACCGGTGCTGGTGCAGGCCCCGTATGACACGGCTTTCGACGGCGCATTGCGTAAGCTGCGGGGCTGACACTTCGCTCAGGGCGGTGTCAGGGGATCGACCCCTGCCTGGCGCAGCAGTTCGCAGAGACTGATGAGCGGCAGGCCGACGAGACTGTGGAAATCTCGGCCCTCGAGTGCAGAAAAGAGGGCGATGCCCAAGCCCTCGGCCTTGAAACTGCCGGCACAGTCATAGGGGGTTTCGCGCAGCAGGTAGGCGCGCAGTTCGGCCTCGCTGGAGCGGCGAAAGTACACACGGTACTCATCCCGCGCCTGCCAGCGTTGCCCTGTGCGGGCGTCCAGCAGCGTAACCGCCGTATGGAAGCAGACCTGCCTGCCGTTGCAGGCCAGCAATTGCGTCAGTGCCGGTTCGAAGCCGCCCGGTTTGCCGAGCGTGATCGAAGTGCCCTCGACCTGACAGGCCTGGTCCGAGCCAATCAGCAGTGCGTCCGGGAAACTCGCTGCAAGCGCTGTGGCCTTGGCGAGCGCCAGGCGTTCAACGAGAGCAGCGACCGGTTCTTCCGGCAGCGGTGTCTCGTCCACGTCGGGACTGGCCCAGCGAAAGGGTAGCCCGAGACGAGCCAGCAGTTCACGGCGGTAGCGAGAGGAAGAAGCCAGTACCAGGGGGCGAGCCATGTGGGGTCCTTGTGAGGGCGGGGGCTTGGCGACGCGCTCACCCGTGCCTACGGCTGATGCAGCGACTACAATGCAGTCTATGCCCGGTCAGCGAATGTTGTAACGACGTAGCGGCTGACGCGCAGCGGAGAACGTGACCATGACAGGAACAAAGCGATTGCAGAGGCTGGCAAGGCTGGTCTTGCTGCTGGCCTTGGTGGGCTGCGGAAGCCGTTATCAGGCTCCGGTCGATCAGGCTGGCGAAACGCTGTTCCTGAATGCAGGTCGTCGACATTTGGTCAACGAGGGGGAAAGCCTGTACGCCGTGGCCTGGATCTACGATCTGGACTTTGCAGCGCTCGCGCGCGCGAACAATCTCCGTGAGCCCTATCTGCTGACCCCAGGCCAATATTTAGACGTCGACCTGCGGGCCGAGGGCGGAACAGTCGCGCGTTCCTCGGCACCAGCCCGGGCGCCGGCGGCGGGCAACGTGGTATCGACTGCCACCACAGCGCCGGCCGCCGTCACCACCCTGCGCCGCACCCCGCTGCCCGGTGGCGGACGTCCGACCAGAACCGAACTCCCCGGCAATGAGTCCCCCAGTTCAGCGCCAGCCACAGTCCCACCCTCTTCTTCCGCCGAGGCGGCGCGTGCTCCATCCGCACCGGCTGCTGCCCAGTCATCATCGGCGGCCGTGCCCTCGACTCGCGTACCCGCCGCTGCGGCGGCAGGTACAGCAGCGGTCGGCACTCCAGTGGCGCCGGCACCATCTCCCAGAGACACCCCGCCGGTCACCAACAGTGCTCCCGCTCCAGCGGCCAATTCTGCACCGGCGGTTACAGCGGCACGCTCACCGGCGGCGGCGCCCGGGGCGCAGGCCGCGACTGCTGCGGGCGATAACATTCGTACAGATGACGCCGCCGTCGGGGCTAACCTAGTCTGGGACTGGCCGCATCAAGGCAACATCGTTGGACGCTTCAGCGACGACTCTGGCGAAAACAAGGGCATCGACATCAGTGGCGCTGCCGGCGATCCCGTGCTGGTTGCTGCCGATGGCGAGGTGGTTTACGCCGGCAGCGGTCTGTTGCGCTACGGCAACCTCATCATCGTCAAGCACAGCGACCGATTTCTGTCGGCCTACGCCCACAACCGGGCCCTTGTGGTAGCCGAAAAGGACAGAGTCAGACGGGGCCAGAAAATCGCCGAACTCGGCTCCAGTGGTATCGATCGCAACCTGCTCCATTTCGAAATTCGCCTGGATGGCAAGCCAGTCGATCCGCTCCAGTATCTGCCCGCACTCCAGTAGGCAGTACGTCGCCGCAGTGCACAAGCGCGCTGGTCCTGCCTGATGCTGCACGGCGCCGCGCCGCGCAGGCAGACCTGCTCCGGTTCAGCGAAAAGGCACACAAATAAATATGCTTGAAATTTTTGCGTATTTGCGTTGCCTTACTATACTGCTAGAACTTCTTCAGCAAGGAATCAGCATGGCTGCAAGTGGGAGAATGCATTATTTTGCTTAAAAAACCGCTTTTTTCAGGGATAGTGGGCTGATCGAAATAGCAAGCTCCCTGACGGTTTCCGAAACAGACAAAGAAAAGCATTTCTCCCGAAACGGCTACTTATAGTTCGAGAGAAGTGAACTGATGGTTACATGGAAGAACCAAAAAGAAACGAAGAAATTCTGACAATCAGCAGACAAGGAAGGTGCCATGAACAAGATGACATGGGATTCCATGCCACGCACGGCCTCGCCGACGGATCCTTCATCTCGTCAGGTCAGCGACAGCGCGGGGGCCTACTTCGAGGCTTTCCGATCGGAGGAGGAGCAGGGGCTGCCGGAAATCTGCGGCGCTTCTGCTGGCGAGTCTGCGGCGGATGAACAGGAGGACTTCTCCGACAGCGACGAGACAGAGGCCACCGTTGCCAATGACGACGAGGATACGCCTCGCTCATCCCGCCGGGTGGATAACTTGCCCGATGCCACTACCCTCTACCTCAACGAAATCGGTCATATCCCGCTGCTGACTGCCGAGCAGGAAGTCTTGCTGGCCCGCGAAGTTATACAGGGTTCCCGCAGCAGCAAGCAGCGCATGATCGAAGCCAACCTCCGGCTTGTCGTGGCCATCGCCAAGCGCTTCCAGAATCGTGGTCTCTGCCTGCTCGATCTCGTCGAAGAGGGTAATCTCGGTCTCATCAGGGCGGTCGAGAAATACAACCCCGAACTCGGCTACCGCTTTTCCACCTATGCGACCTGGTGGATCAAGCAGTCGATGGACCGGGCCCTCATGAATCATGCGCAAACCATCAGGTTTCCGGTCCATGTCATGAAGGAACTGCAGAGCTGCCTGAAGGCCCAGGAGCAACTGCGCGAGCAAGCCGGGCATGAGCCCACTGCTCAGGAGATTGCCAGACGCACTGGCAAGTCGGTGGCCGTGGTGGAGAGGCTGCTGGCCCAACATCTCAGAAGCTGCTCGGCGGACCAAAGTCTGGCTGGCGAAGGAGAGAGCAGCTTGCTGGATACGCTACCGGGTGAGGCCCCGGAACCCGTGGAGATCACGGAGCAGGACGATCTCGAGCGCCATGTCGAACAGTGGCTGGGGCGACTTTCGGCGCGCCACCGTGAAGTGGTGTTGCGGCGCTTCGGTTTACAGGGGTACGAAGGGGCCACGCTCGAAGATGTCGGGGCCGAGGTCGGCATCACCCGCGAGCGGGTACGTCAGTTGCAGATCGAGGCTCTCGGCAAATTGAAGCGCATGCTCGAGCGCGATGGCTTCACCGTGGAGCACCTACGGCGGCAGTAAATGCTGCTTAGATCGTGTCGCTGTGGCGGCCTACCGCTCTACGGAAAGGCTATTTTGCCGGCCAGTCGCGTTCCAGCAGCTGCAACTTGTCTGGCTTGCCGTCCCAGGCCTCGGCGTCGGCCGGCGCTGGCTTCATTTCCGTGATGTTTGGCCAGCGCGCCGCCAGTTCGGCATTGAGGGCGATGAACTCGTGCTGCTCTTCCGGGACCTCGTCCTCAGCATAGATCGCATCCACGGGGCATTCCGGTTCGCAGAGTGCGCAGTCGATGCACTCGTCCGGATTGATCACCAGCATGTTTGGGCCTTCGTAGAAGCAGTCCACTGGGCACACCTCGACACAGTCCGTGTGCTTGCACTTGATACAGTTGGCGCCAACGACGAAGGTCATGCGGTTACTCCAGTCGAGAAGTGATGAAAATCAATCAGTTGCCGGCGACAGCCGAGCGAATGGCTGCGGATTCTAGCAGCAAGCTCCGTAGCAGATGAACTGCTGCCATGGTCGCCCGGTGGCCGCGACACGAAGCCGTCCCGCGGGAGCTCAGCCCTGCCGCAATTCCTTCAAGCGGTATAGCAGCTCCTGGGCCTGCCTGGGAGAGAGCTGGTCCGGGTCCATGGCATCCAGCATGTCGAGTGCCGGGTGCCCCGGCAGGGAGGCAAACATGTCCTGCTGCTGCCGCGTGACCTTTGCGGCAAGCCCGCTCTTGAAGCCTTCGGCTTTTTCGAGTTCCAGCAACTTCTTGCGTGCCTGCTGGATGACCGGCCGGGGAATGCCAGCCAGCTGCGCCACCTGCAGCCCGTAACTCTGGTTGGCGGGTCCCGGCTTGACGGCGTGCAGGAAGACGATGCTGTCTCCGTGCTCCGTGGCATCCAGGTGCACGTTGGCCACACCGGCAAAGTCGTCCGGTAACCCGGTGAGTTCGAAGTAGTGAGTCGCAAACAGGGTCATCGCCCGCAGGTGGCAGGCAATGTGCACCGCCGTCGCCCACGCCAGTGCCAGTCCATCGAAAGTGCTGGTGCCGCGGCCGATTTCGTCCATCAGTACCAGCGAAGTGACCGTCGCATTGTGCAGAATGTTCGCCGTTTCCGTCATCTCCACCATGAAAGTGGACCTGCCGCCAGCCAGGTCATCGGCCGATCCTATGCGGGTGAAGATTCTGTCGATCGGCCCGATCCGCGCCGCAGCTGCCGGCACGAAACAGCCGGTATGCGCCAGCAGGACGATCAGGGCATTCTGGCGCATATAGGTGGATTTGCCCCCCATGTTCGGCCCGGTGATGACCAACAGCCGGCGCTCAGCATGCAGTTCCAGGTCGTTGGCAACGAAGGCGCCCTCGGTCACCTGTTCGACGACGGGATGCCTGCCTCCGGTGATTTGGATGCCTATGTCATCGACCAGTTCCGGACAGGTGAGGTCCAGCACGAGGGCGCGCTCAGCAAAATCGTGCAGTACATCGAGTTCAGCCAGTGCGAATGCCGAGGCCTGCAAGGCGGGCAGTTCTGTCAATAATTGGTCGAGCAGGTCGTCGTAGAGCGATTTTTCGCGGGCGAGCGCCCGACTGCCGGCGCTCAGGACCTTGTCCTCGTACTCCTTGAGCTCCGGCGTGATGTAGCGTTCGGCATTCTTCAACGTCTGCCGGCGCAGGTAGTGCGCTGGCGCCGTCTCGGCCTGCAGGCGGCTGAGTTCAATGAAGTAGCCATGGATGCGGTTGTAACCGACCTTGAGCGTGGACAGCCCGGTGGCGGCCCGTTCCTGGGCTTCGAGTTGCAGCAGAAAATCTCCAGCATTGCTGCCGAGAGCACGCAACTCGTCTAGCTCGGCATCGTAGCCGTCGGCGATGACTCCACCGTCGCGAAGCACGACCGGGGGCTGTTCTACCAAGGCGCGCTGCAGCAGATCGGCCAAGCCAGGGTAGCTGGCAACCAGCTCTCGCAGCCGCGACAGGTGTGGATCACTGGCTGGTGCCAGCACCGCCCGCAGGTCCGGCAGCACCAGCAAGGCGTCACGCAGTTTGCTGAGATCTCGCGGTCTCGCTGATCGCAGGGCCACCCTGGCCAAAATGCGCTCGAGGTCACCGATTTGCTTCAGCAGTGGCTGCAGGCTCTCGAAAAGGTAGCCATCGAGCAGTGCCTGCACGGCACGCTGACGGTTGCGTATTTCGTCCTGAGCCCGGATGGGTCTGTGCAGCCAGCGTCGCAGCAAACGGCCACCCATCGGTGTGGCACAGCGATCCAGTACCGCTACCAGGGTATTACCGAGGCTGCCGGACAGGGTGACGTCGATCTCCAGATTGCGACGGCTGATTGCATCGAGGATCAGACTGTCGCTGCTGTTTTCCACGCGAATGCTGCGGCAGTGGGCGAGATCGCTGTGCTGTGTTTCACGGGCATAGTTGAGCACGCAGCCGGCGGCCTGCAGCGCCAGCGACAGGTGGGCGCAGCCAAAGCCCTGCAGGGTGTCGGTCTGGAATTGTCGGGTCAGGCTGCGTAGCGCCGCATCGAGATCAAACTCCCAACCCGGCCGCTGGCGCAGACCACGACGACCGCTCAAAGCCTGCGGCAGACTCTGATGCTCGGCGACCAGCAACTCGGCCGGGTCCAGCCTCTGCAGTTCTGCCAGCAGGTTTTCCTCTCCCTGGCACTCGAGTACGGAAAAGCGACCACTACTCACATCGAGCGCGGCGAGGCCGTAGTGCTCTCCCTGCCGCCAGAGGGCCATCAGCAGAAGATCGCGCCCCTCCTTGAGCAAGGCTTCGTCGCTGAGGGTGCCAGGCGTGATCATCCGGACCACTTTGCGCTCGACCGGGCCCTTGCTGGTGGCCGGATCGCCGATTTGCTCGCAGATCGCTACGGACTCGCCCAGTTCCACCAGCTTGGCGAGATAGCGCTCCGCCGCGTGGAAGGGGATTCCGCACATGGGAATCGGTGATCCGCCCGACTTGCCGCGCGTGGTGAGCGTGATGCCGAGCAGTTCGGCCGCGCGCACGGCGTCCTGGAAAAAAAGCTCGTAGAAATCACCCATGCGGTAAAAGAGCAGCACCCCCGCATGCTGCTGCTTCACGGCGAGGTACTGCTGGATCATGGGCGTGTGAAGAGGCGGTACGTTGTGCAAGCGGATGGTCGCGCGCCAGGGGGGAAAGTGGGCCGGATGGTACCCGATTGGCCAGTCCTGCAGTAGGGCGCTCCAGCCCCGGCTAGACCCGCTCCAGAGTGCGCGGAGTGACCAAGTTTTTTTTGAAGAGGCAGTTTTTTCCTGCTTAAATGCCAGCACCCCGTGAGAGCCGCAGGCAAGACCCGGCGCGGCGTGCTACCGACCAAAATCGGTGCGCGGAATCCCTCGATAATCCCAGTGTATTCCCTCATCCACGACAAAGTTCAGGACCACGGATATGGCAGAAAAGGAAGGTAACAAAGACAAGGCATTGGCGGCCGCACTCGCGCAGATCGAGCGCCAGTTCGGCAAGGGTTCCATGATGCGGCTCGGCGACCATGAAAACCATGCGATACCAGCCATCTCTACGGGATCTCTCGGCCTCGACATGGCGCTTGGCATCGGCGGTCTGCCGAAGGGACGCATCGTCGAGATCTATGGGCCGGAGTCTTCGGGCAAGACCACGCTGACGCTGCAGGTCATCGCCGAAGCCCAGCGCAAGGGCGGCACCTGTGCCTTCATCGATGCCGAGCATGCGCTCGACCCCATCTACGCCAAGAAGCTGGGAGTAGACGTCGACAACCTGCTGGTCAGCCAGCCCGACACCGGTGAGCAGGCCCTCGAAATCTGCGACATGATCGTCCGCTCGGGGGCGGTCGACGTGGTCGTCATCGACTCCGTGGCGGCTCTCACACCGCGGGCCGAGATCGAAGGTGACATGGGAGACAGCCATGTGGGTCTGCACGCCAGATTGATGTCCCAGGCCCTGCGTAAGATGACGGGCAACATCAAGAACACCAACACGCTGCTCATTTTCATCAACCAGATCCGTATGAAGATCGGTGTCATGTTCGGGTCGCCAGAAACCACCACAGGGGGTAATGCCCTCAAGTTCTACGCCTCGGTCCGTCTCGATATCCGTCGCATAGGGTCGATAAAGGATGGCGAGGAGGTGGTCGGCAGCGAGACCCGCGTCAAGGTCGTCAAGAACAAGGTTGCGCCGCCATTCAAGCAGTGCGAGTTCGAGATCTACTATGGGGCCGGTATCTCCCGCAACGGCGAGATCATCGAACTGGGCGTCGCCAATAATCTGGTGGAGAAAGCCGGTGCCTGGTACGCCTACAAGGGCGAGAAGATCGGGCAGGGCAAGAAGAACGCGGTGGCCTATCTGGCCGAGCACCCCGAGGTGGCGCACGAAATCGAAGCGAAGCTCCGCAGTATCCTGCAGACGGGTGGCGTCACCGCGGCCGCCAGCGAGGAAGACGACGAAGCGTTTGAAGACGCTTGATCGCCGGTCTGCCGCCGACGGGTCCGCGTCATGAGTGACGATGCGCGGGCACTGGCCCGCCGCGCCGCGCTCGACTTGTTGGCGCGGCGTGAGCATTCCTTGGCCGAACTTTTCGACAAGGTGGTTGAACGTCACCCTGAACTGTCGCCTGACGACATCGTGCGTCCGGTGCTGGAGCAGTTGGCGGAAGATAATCTGCAGTCCGATACTCGGTTTGCGGAAGCGTTCGTGCGCTACCGCAGCACACGAGGAGATGGTCCGCTGAAGATCGCGGCCAGTCTCAGGCCGCGCCGCATCGACAGCGCCTTGCTGCGGCGCGTGCTGTACGACGAAGGTCCCGACTGGGTGAGCCTGTGCCGCGCTGTGCTGCAGCGGCGTTTCGGTGTTGCTTCGCCCGCCACCCGCACAGAGCGCGCGCGCATCGAGCGCTTCCTGATGCAGCGTGGCTTTGCCAGTGAACAGATACGCCAAGCCCTACGGCTGCCCGACGACGAGTAGGGCAACCGCCAAGAACTGGCCGTAGCAGCTTCAGTTACAGGGAAATTCCTGGTTCATCGCCAAGGCAGGTTGCTCTTCGCGCGGCTTACCCACACGCACCGCGGGAACGCCAGCTACCGTGGTGTGGGCTTCGACATCCCTCAGGACGACACTGCCGGCGCCGACCTTGGCACCTTCACCCACGGTCACATTACCAATCACGATGGCGCCTGCGCCCAGCAACACGCCGCAGCGAATCTTGGGGTGACGATCCCCAGTGTCCTTGCCGGTACCACCGAGCGTGACGCCTTGCAGGATCGATATGTTGTCCTCGAGTACGCAGGTTTCACCGATCACGATGCCGGTGGCGTGGTCTACCAGGATCCCGGAGCCGATGCGCGCTGCCGGGTGAATGTCCACGGTGAATACTTCGCTGATGCGGCTCTGTAACCACAGAGCCATGCTGCTGCGCTCCTGCAACCACAGCCAGTGGGCGATACGCCAGGCCTGCAGTGCCTGGAAACCTTTGAAAAACAGCATTGCAGTCGAGTAGTAGCGCACGGCAGGATCGCGTGAGCGGGTGGCTAGC
>Ga0255219_1000589_pt1 | contig 10233 bp, 8 predicted proteins | sample Miss_Colum_RepA__FD_183037 | JGI IMG/M metagenome (GOLD analysis project Ga0255219, IMG submission 183037) | Freshwater microbial communities from Mississippi River, Louisiana, United States - Miss_Colum_RepA_8d | ecosystem: Environmental > Aquatic > Freshwater > River | place: USA: Louisiana...
GAGACGTCTATCTGCATTACGTCAAGGCCCCGGTGCTGCGCATGCTCGCATCGACCGGTTCGCTCGATGCCATCGGCAAGTCCAATGTCTTCGACATTGGCGCAGCGACCATTGAATCAGTGGTCGAGCGGCTCGACCCACGCGTCTGTGCCCAGTGTACGGTTCGATCCTTCCACTGCTGTCCGCCGCTTGAAGACGCCGACGATCACAAGCAGGCGGCATCTGTCACGGCGCAGCCCGGGCCCTGAACTGACCCGCACGCAGGCATTCACCAGCAAGAGGCATAGCGATGTACTACGAACCCGGCGCGATCCCTCACGGGTTGCCATACGACCCGTTCAAGTCCTGTGTCGTGCCGCGCCCGATCGGCTGGATCTCCACGGTCGACACGCTGGGGCGCGACAATCTCGCGCCCTATAGCCAGTTCCAGAACATTAGCTTTGATCCGCCAATCGTGATGTTCTCGGCCAACCAGAACACGCAGGGCCGGCGCAAGGATTCGGTGCAAAACGCTGAACAGACCGGCGAGTTTGTGTGGAACATGGCCACCTTCGCGCTGCGCGAGGCGGTCAACAAAAGTGCGGAGGAACTACCACCCGAGGTCGATGAATTCGAGCACGCCGGCCTCGTGAAGCTGGCGTCGCGTCGGGTCAAACCCAAGCGCGTGGCAGGCTCGCCGATCCAGTTCGAGTGCGTTTATCTCAACACGCTGCGCTTTCCCGGGACACCGCCGCTGGGTTCGGCCGATGTGGTCTTCGGTCGCGTGGTCGCCATTCATATCGATGACGAGGTCATCGACGAGCGCGGCATCATCGACATCCTGAAAATCCAGCCGATCGCACGCATGGGCTATTACGACTACACCACGGTTGCCAACCGCTTCGAGATGGTCATCGGCGGGAACAATCAGGCACTGCTGGCCGGCATGGAAGGATCGAGCGCAAAGACTCGAAACGCCTCCAGTTGAGCCTGGGGCGCCGGTCGCGACTTGCCCGCAGGATCTCCACCGGAACCCATGATGATCGGTACGGCCCCGTTTTTGCGGAGACAGGCAAGCTTTCTGCTGCTTTCGGCGATTGCCCTGGTGCTGGTGTTCGAGTTCACGGCTCTGGACATTCGCGTCAACAACCTGTTCTTTGACCCGCAGACGCAAACCTTCCCACTCAGACAACATCCGTTCATGACCCGGGTCATGCATCAGGGTCTGAAATCCGCGATGCTCGTTGCGGGCATCGTCAGCATCATCTTTGCCATCTGGAAACTCAGGCAACGCAACTCGGGCCTGCAAAGTCGGCATGTCTGGGCAGGTTCACTTGGCATCATTCTGATCCCGTCTGCGATCGCACTGCTCAAGCGCGCGACGAACAAGCATTGCCCCTGGAGCCTGGACATCTACGGCGGCAACATCCCGTATACCGGGTTGTTCGAGTCGCATGCTGCACAGTTCGGTGCCGGACAATGCTTTCCTGCGGGCCATGCATCAGCCGGATTCATGTTGTTTTCCTGGGCCGTGGCGCTGTGGATGATCCAGCCCAAGCTAGCGAGATTCGCGCTGTATCTTGCCATCGCGCTAGGCGTCCTGACGGGCGTTTCCAGAATGATGCAGGGGGCGCATTTTCTGTCGCACGTGCTGTGGACTGCCTGGTTTTCATGGGCGATCAGCGTGATGCTTGCCGCCGCATTCGGGATTTTTCCGAAACAAGGCATGCAAGTTCGCTAGTCGACGCAATCGAGTCACGAGCACCAGATTCTGGTGCAGGCAGCAACTCTGCGCTAACTGGAATGCGATGCGACCCAGATAATGAAGCAGCCGGGTGTGGGGACTTGGAGGAGATGGGGTGGCTGATGGGATTCGAACCCACGACGACCGGAATCACAATCCGGGACTCTACCACTGAGCTACAGCCACCATCGTCAAACAAACAGCATCCAGACACGCAGGCAGCCATATGGCCTGCCCGACAGGATTCGAACCTGTGACCCTCAGCTTAGAAGGCTGATGCTCTATCCAACTGAGCTACGGGCAGCGATTTCTGTCGGTCCCGCAGGCGCGCTTGCGGCATCGCGCTTGGCGGGAAGTCTCTGGTCGGGGCGAGAGGATTCGAACCTCCGACATCTTGCTCCCAAAGCAAGCACTCTACCAGGCTGAGCTACGCCCCGGAGGAGCCGAATTGTAGCGCATCCGCGGTCAGGCCCCAAACGCGTGGCGATCGCGCGCAGCGTCTGACGCAACTGAGCGATCGCTTTAGCGCACGCTGTCAGCGATCCGGGTAGCAATCTGGTCGGCGAGCGCTGCATCTGCGGCCTCGACCATCACACGCAACAGCGGCTCGGTCCCCGAGGGACGGATCAGGATACGCCCCTTGTCGCCGAGTTCGGCTTGCGCCGCCCCGGTTTCGGTACGCAAAGCTGCATGGTTCTGCCAGTCGAAGCCACGGGCGATTCGCACGTTGATCAACTTTTGTGGAAACAACTGAAGGTCGGCGCACAACTGTGCCAATGGAAAGCCGCTGGCCCGAATCGCCGCCAGCACCTGCAGCGCACTGATCGTCGCGTCGCCGGTGCTGTGACAATCCAGGCACAGCAGATGACCGGAGCTTTCTCCTCCGTAGAGCCATCCGCGGGTCTGCAAGGCCTCGAGCACATAGCGGTCCCCGACCTTTGCGCGCACGAAACCCACGCCCTGACGCTGCAAGGCCTGCTCCAGCGCGAGGTTGCTCATCAAGGTACCCGCAACTCCGGCGACCGCATGCGAACGCAACCGGTCGCGCACGATCACATACAGCAATTCATCGCCGTTGTAGATACGCCCATCGCCATCAACCACCAGCAAGCGATCAGCATCACCATCGAGCGCGATACCCAGATCGGCCCCCTTGTCGAGCACCGCGTCGCGCAAGGCCTGCGGCGAGGTCGCGCCATGGTTGGCATTGATGTTGAGCCCGTTCGGGCTTGCGCCGATGGTGACGACATCGGCACCGAGCTCATGGAACACACTCGGCGCAACCTGATACGCAGCGCCATGCGCACAATCGACGACCAGCTTCATGCCGCGTAGGTCGAGAGCGCCCGGAAACGAGCTTTTGCAGAACTCGATGTAGCGGCCCGCAGCATCGTCCACGCGTCTGGCCCTGCCCAGCAGTTCCGAGCGCACGCACTGCATCGGCTCCTCGAGCGCCTGCTCGATGCGCTCCTCGATCGAGTCCGGCAGCTTATTGCCATCGCCCGAAAAGAACTTGATTCCGTTATCGTCGTACGGATTGTGCGACGCGCTGATGACCACGCCTGCCGATAATCTGAGTGCGCGCGCCAGGTAGGCGACAGCCGGTGTTGGCAGCGGTCCGGTCAAGTAGACATCCACACCCGCAGCCGAAAACCCGGCCTCGAGCGCTGCCTCCAGCATGTAACCGGAGATGCGCGTGTCCTTACCGATCAGCACTCCCGGCCGACCTTTGCCCTCTCCGCGTCGGGCGAGCACACTGCCAGCCGCATAGCCAAGCTTCATCACAAAATCCGGAGTAATCGGCATTTCTCCGACCTTGCCCCTGACGCCATCGGTTCCGAAGTATTTGCGCGCCACGACCTGATCCTTTCGATGTCCCTGCGGTGCCTTCAATCCCCGATCGACTCGCCGGCTTTGCGCGCTGAAGTTCGCACGGCGACATCATCGATCGCGCTCCAGACCGCGAGCGCGTCTCTTGTCGCTGCCACGTCATGCACACGCACAAGACTTGCGCCATGCGCGACCGCTGCCAGAGCTCCCGCAACGCTACCCGCCAGCCTGTCATGCATCGATCGGCCGGTCAGTTGTCCGATCATCGATTTGCGCGACACCCCGACCAGCACTGGTGCCAACCGGGCAAACCGCGCGGTCGCTGCCAGCAATGCAAGATTATCGTCCAAGGTCTTGCCGAATCCGATTCCCGGATCAACGAGCAGCCTCGCTGCAGCAACCCGCGCATCGCGCAGAACCCGGACACGATTTCGGAGAAACCCAAGCACTTCGTCGACCACATCTGCGTACACCGCTGCGCTTTGCATCGTGCGTGGATCGCCGCGCATGTGCATCACGCACAGCGCCGCAGAGCTTGCAGCGACCGCATCGACCGCACCATCGCCAAGAAACCCGTGGACGTCATTGATCATGTCGGCGCCCAGATCCAGCGCCTTGCGCATCACCGCAGCATGCCGCGTGTCGACCGACAGCGGCACGCCGCTTTCCGCGAGTGCCTCAAGCACCGGCGCGATCCTGCGCCACTCGTCTTCTGCATCGACCGGCTCAGCTCCGGGGCGTGTCGACTCGCCTCCAATGTCCAGGATGTCGGCACCTTCGCAGATCAGCGATCTTGCATGCGCAATCGCATCGTCAACGGCCGCAAAGCGGCCACCGTCCGAGAACGAATCCGGCGTGACATTGACGATGCCCATGACACGGGGTCGGTCGAGGGGCAACTCGAACCGACCGCATTGAAGAAACATGGGGATGGCCCTCAAAACGGCGGATCGAGCCGCCGCGTTGCTGCGGGGCCGCGGCCAGCCCGATATAGGCCTGCCGCGAACTCGCTGCCACCAGATCTCTCAGGCAGGCGGCGCCTCGGGCGCACCAGCGGGCTCCACCGGCGACGGAGCGCTCGGCTTGCCGCCTCCGCGACTGTCCGAGGAGTTGTCCTTCGGGGGCCGCGGCGGACGACCGGCGACGATGTCATCGATCTGGTCGGCGTCGATGGTTTCCCATTCCAGCAGAGCCTTGGCCATCACCTCGACCTTGTCGCGATTGCCTTCGAGCAGATCGCGGGCAACCTTGTACTGTTCGTCGATGATGCGACGGATCTCGGTGTCGACCTTGCGCATCGTTTCTTCCGACACGTTGGTGGTCTTGGTGATCGACCGGCCAAGGAAGATCTCGCCCTCGTTTTCGGCATAGACCATCGGCCCCATCAGGTCGCTCATGCCGTAGCGGGTCACCATGTCGCGCGCAATCGCCGTGGCGCGTTCGAAATCATTCGACGCACCAGTGGTCATCTGATTCATGAACACTTCTTCGGCGATGCGTCCACCGAAGAGCACCGCGATGGTGCTCAGCATGCGCTCCCGGTCCATGCTGTAGCGATCGGTCTCTGGCAACTGCATCGTGACGCCAAGCGCCCGACCACGCGGGATGATCGTGACCTTGTGAACAGGATCGGTCTTGGGCAAGAGCTTGGCAACGATTGCGTGCCCTGACTCATGGTAGGCAGTATTGCGACGCTCATCTTCAGGCATGACGATCGAGCGACGCTCTGCGCCCATGATGATCTTGTCCTTGGCGCGCTCAAAATCCACCATGTCGACCAGCCTGGCACTGCGACGCGCGGCAAAGAGCGCCGCCTCGTTGACCAGGTTGGCCAGATCGGCACCCGAAAACCCCGGTGTGCCGCGCGCGATCACATCGGCGCGAACGTCGGGGCCAATCGGCACCTTGCGCATATGCACATTGAGGATTTGCTCGCGGCCGCGGATGTCGGGCAGCGGCACCACCACCTGCCGGTCAAAGCGGCCCGGACGCAGCAAGGCGGGATCAAGCACGTCAGGACGGTTGGTGGCGGCAATCACGATGACGCCCTGGCCGGTTTCAAAGCCGTCCATCTCGACGAGCAACTGATTGAGCGTCTGCTCGCGCTCATCGTTACCCCCACCCAGACCCGCCCCACGCTGGCGCCCAACTGCGTCGATCTCGTCGATGAACAAGATGCAGGGTGCCTGCTTCTTTGCATTCTCGAACATGTCGCGCACGCGCGCAGCACCGACCCCGACGAACATTTCCACGAAATCCGAGCCGGAGATGCTGAAGAACGGCACCTTCGCCTCGCCGGCGATCGCCCTGGCCAGCAGCGTCTTGCCGGTGCCGGGCGAACCAACCATCAGCACGCCGCGCGGAATTCGACCGCCAAGCTTCTGGAATTTGGACGGATCACGAAGGAACTCGACCAACTCGTAGACATCTTCCTTGGCCTCATCACAACCGGCGACATCGGCAAAGGTGATGCTGTTATTGTTTTCATCGAGCATGCGCGCGCGCGACTTGCCGAACGAGAATGCTCCGCCGCGTCCGCCGCCGTTTTGCATCTGACGCATAAAGAAGATCCAGACGCCGATCAGCAGCAGCATCGGAAACCAGGAGACCAGCGCGTTGATCAGCAGCGACTGCTCTTCCTCGGGCTTGGCATTGACCTGTACGCCGTACTTCATCAGGTCGCTGACCATCCATGGGTCGGACGGAGCGAATACCGTGTACGCCTTGTTATCCCGCGTGCGCACGCGAAGAGTGCGACCGTCGATGCTGACCGTGTCGACCCTGCCGTCGCGGGCTTCTTCCATGAACTGCGAGTACGGAAGATCGCTGCCGCGGCTTTGTCGCGAATCGAACTGTTTGAAAACCGTAAACAGAACCAGCGCGATCACCAGCCAGACCGCAGCCTTCGAAAAAACATTGTTCACTAACTTCGCTCCTTTTGCGGGCGATTTGATTTTACGCAGATTGGAACAACCCTGCCAGCCGCACGCCCTTCATAAGTCGTTGATCCGTATGGTCCTTACAAGACCGGGTTGGGTTTCGGGCCGCGCCCGAGCAAATACGTCTCAGCTGACTCGTCACGCGAGGCCTTCGGCTTACGTACCGCGACCTTCGTGAAGCGACGCTTGAACAGTTCGACCAACTGACTGTAGCCGCTGCCGTGAAAGCACTTGACCAGCAGCGCGCCGTCGGCCCGCAGATGTCGCAACGCGAACTCGAGCGCCAGCTCGATCAGGTCGGCCATCCGGGCAGAATCGGCACTGGCCACCCCCGACAGGTTGGGTGCCATGTCGGACACCACCAGATCAACCGGCTTGCCCCCCACGAGTTGCTCGAGTTGCGCAAGCACCGCGTCCTCGCGAAAGTCGCCCTGAAGGAATTCGACATCGGCAACCGGCTCCATCGCAAGCAGGTCCAGCGCAACGATCCGACCACTAATGCCACCGCCAGGCTGCGCCAGACGCTCACGCAGCACCTGGCACCAGGCTCCCGGCGCCGAGCCGAGATCGACCACGGTGATTCCAGGCCGGATCAGGCGGTCCTGCTCATCAATTTCGATCAGCTTGTACGCCGCGCGCGAGCGATAGTGATGTTGCTGCGCGAGCTTCACATAGGGATCATTCAGGTGCCTGGCGAGCCAGGCCTTATTGAGTTTCTTCTTCTTGGCCATCTTGTCACTGCAGGCAGGCACGGCTGCGCGGGCGTAAAATTCGGGAATGAACCAATCCAATGAAATTGCGGCTGCCGAAATTGCGGCTGCCGCTCCAGCCTTGACGCCAGCGCAGCGCAGAGACTTGCGTGCCCAGGCGCATCATCTCGATCCGGTCGTCATGATCGGCGATGCCGGCCTGAGCGAGGCGGTGCTGGCCGAAGCCAACCGGGCCCTGCTCGCCCATCGACTGATCAAGATTCGCGTACTCGGCGATGACCGTGAACTGCGTCAGGCCCTGATGCGCGAGCTTTGCGCATCGCTCGGCTGCGCGCCGGTCCAGATGATCGGCAAACTGCTGGTCGTCTACCGTCCACGTCCGGATGATGCTGTCGCCCCGAACTCGCGGCCGCGCAAGCCGGGCGAACCGCACCGTCCGAAGAAGGCGCTTGGTGCCCGTCTCGAGGCGGGATCGTCCGCACCACCAGCCCCCGCCCGTCAAAAGACCGCTGCTCGCGCCGCGCCCGTGTCGCCGCGCAAGTCGCTGAGCGCCAAGACCGCGGGCAAGCGCACCGACCTGCATTCGACGGAAAAACCGCCTGCCAGGCGCGGCAAACCCTCTGCAGCCACTCGCGGTCCGGTCAGGTTGCAAGGCAAGCCCGGAGCCCGCACCGGCGGCCCGCGCAGCCGCGCCAAGGGTCGCGCCGGAAGCTGACTCGCCAGTCCCGCCGCCTGGTCCGCATCGAGACACAGCGCTCGAACACCGGCTGCAAGCTTCGTAGCCGGCGGCGAACCGCGCCGCGCGCGCGATTCGCGGCTTGCACATCTATTCGTACCGGACGTCGAGCACTTCGTACTCGCGCACGCCGCCGGGCGCCTGTACCTCGGCTACATCGCCAGCATATTTGCCGATCAATGCGCGCGCGATCGGACTCGACACCGAGATGCGCCCGGCCTTGATGTCGGCCTCGTCATCGCCAACGATCTGGTAGGTCACCTTGGCCCCCGATTCGAGATCCTCAAGGTCGATGGTCGCGGCGAACACCACGCGGCCCTCCGCATTGAGCGTCGCCGGATCGATGACCTGTGCGTTTGACAGTTTGGACTCAAGCTCCGCGATGCGGCCCTCGATAAATCCCTGCCGCTCGCGAGCGGCATCGTACTCGGCGTTTTCAGACAGGTCGCCCTGCGCGCGCGCTTCGGCGATCGCAGTGATCACCGCCGGGCGTTCGACGCTCTTCAGGCGCTGCAATTCATCTTTGAGCAGCTGCGCACCGCGCAGCGTCAACGGTATCGTCGGCATCGTTTCACTCCGGTAGACGGTTGCCGGCGCACCGCCCGCGAGCAGCAGGCGCGCGCCAGGCGATCAGGCAGCCAGCGCCGCGTGCAGTTCCTGAAGACTGTAAACATCGAGATCGCGTAAGTGCTTCATTCCCTCGACTGCGGCCCGGGCACCGGCCAGCGTCGTAAAGAAGGTCACCCTCTGCGCGAGCGCCGTGGTGCGGATCGAGCGTGAATCGACGATCGCACCGCGCCGCTCCTCGACGGTGTTAATCACCAGCGACACCTCGCCGTTCTTGAGCAGATCGACCACATGAGGTCGGCCCTCCTGCACCTTGTTCACTGCGGTGACCGGAAGACCCTGCTCGGCGATCGCCGCAGCAGTGCCCTTGGTGGCAACGAGCCGAAAGCCCATCTCATGCAACGCGCGCGCGATCGGCACCATACGCTGCTTGTCGGCGTTCTTGACCGAAATGAACGCAGTGCCGGACTCCGGCAGGTTGACGCCGGCGGCCAGTTGCGACTTGACGAACGCCTCGCCGAAGGAATATCCGACCCCCATCACCTCGCCGGTTGACTTCATCTCGGGCCCAAGGATGGTGTCCACACCCGGAAACTTCACGAACGGGAACACCGCCTCCTTGACCGAGAAGTACGGGGGAACGACCTCGGCACCAACGCCCTGATCGGCCAGCGATCGCCCGGCCATGCAGCGCGCGGCGATCTTGGCCAGTTGCAGGCCGGTCGCCTTGGACACATACGGCACGGTTCGCGAGGCGCGCGGATTCACTTCGAGCACGTAGACCGTACCAGGCGCGGCCGGATCGGCGGCGTCATGCTGGATCGCGAACTGCACGTTCATGAGCCCGACAACGTTCAGCGCACGCGCCATCAATTCGGTCTGACGCTTGAGTTCGGCCACCATCGGCGCCGACAGCGAATACGGAGGCAGCGAGCAGGCCGAGTCGCCGGAGTGCACGCCAGCCTGTTCGATGTGTTCCATGACGCCACCGATAAAGACCCGCTCGCCATCCGACAGGCAATCGACGTCGACCTCAATCGCATCGTTCAGGAAGCGGTCAAGCAGCACCGGGCTGTCGTTGCTGACCTTGACCGCCTCGCGCATGTAGCGTTCCAGATCGCGCTGCTCATGCACGATCTCCATCGCGCGGCCGCCGAGCACATAGCTCGGGCGTACAACCAGCGGATAGCCGATCTCCTGCGCAAGCGCCAGCGCTTCGGCCTCGGTGCGCGCGGTGCGATTGGGTGGCTGTAACAGACCAAGCTTGATCAGCAACTTCTGGAAACGCTCCCGATCCTCGGCGATATCGATGCTCTCCGGGCTGGTTCCGATGATCGGCACACCATTCGCCTCGAGTGCCTTCGCCAGCTTCAGCGGGGTCTGGCCACCGTACTGGACGATGACACCGACCGGTTTTTCCAGGTCGACGATCTCGAGCACATCCTCGAGCGTCAGCGGCTCGAAATACAGACGATCGGAAGTGTCGTAATCGGTGGAGACAGTCTCCGGGTTGCAGTTGACCATGATGGTCTCGAACCCGTCGTCACGCAGCGCGAAGGCCGCGTGGACGCAGCAGTAATCGAACTCGATACCCTGACCGATGCGGTTCGGACCGCCGCCGAGCACCATCACCTTCTTGCGATCGCTGGGCGCTGCCTCGCATTCGTCCTCATAGGTCGAGTACATGTAGGCGGTGGTGGTGGAGAATTCGGCCGCACAGGTGTCGAC
>Ga0255219_1000597_pt1 | contig 10182 bp, 8 predicted proteins | sample Miss_Colum_RepA__FD_183037 | JGI IMG/M metagenome (GOLD analysis project Ga0255219, IMG submission 183037) | Freshwater microbial communities from Mississippi River, Louisiana, United States - Miss_Colum_RepA_8d | ecosystem: Environmental > Aquatic > Freshwater > River | place: USA: Louisiana...
ACGCCCCCGACGCGATCGAGTATGGGCGCATCCTGCTGACCGACATCCGCGACGTCGTGTTCCAAGGCGACCCGTTCAAACGCGCCCCCCAGGGGCGGGTGCTGTTCTTCCTGGAAACCGACCGCACCATCGGCGCCTGCCCCATCAACGGCGACTGGATGGCCCGCGCCTACGGCCCGACCGTGGCCGGCGAACTCGCCCAGCAACCCGTTTCATGCGCCGGCACCGTGATGGGCACACCGGACGGCCTGGTCGAGTACCTCGCCCACATGGTGAGGGACATCCTGCGGGTGCATCCCCAGCACCGCTTTTCGGGCGTCGACCAGGCGATCCACAACCACATCCTGGCACGCCAGCTGATCGACGGCGCGGTCGCCGTGCGCAACGGTGGCGTGGTGATGACGGTGCCCAGCAGCGACGAACCCGGCATGCGCATGCTTGCCGACGGCGCCATCACCAATCCGGACGGCAGCCGCAGTGAAGTGGTGCACCAGTACGACCGCGACAGGGATCTCAACGCCGCCGTGCTGGCGCGCTACCAGGTCTGATCCAGCGCACCCGCTGGCGACAGCGGATGCGGCACGCGCCTATCCCGCGGCGTCCCGTCCCCGCACCAGTCGCTGGTACACCGCGGCCGGCAGCAGAGCAGGCAGCAGATACTTCAGGTCCTTCGCGCCGTAGAAGCCGGCCGCCAAGCAATCCTTGAACAAGGCCTGCGCGAGGGGCAGTTGACGCGCCCAGTAGGCATCGTAGGCGCAGCGGCGGGACTGCTCGAACAGGATCCGGCGACGCGCCGCGCGCCCGATCGTGCGGGCGATCCGCGGCTGCTCGGACAGGAACAGGCTCTGCGCCTCGCGGGTCTGACGCACGACGCGCAGCACGTTGCGCGTGGCCTGCGGCCGGCTGTCGTCGTGGTGGTACAGCGCCAAGGGCTCAGGGACCTTCACGATGCGGCCACGCGCCGCAACGCGCAGCCACAACAGAAAGTCCTCGGCGATCGCGAATCGTCGGTCGAACCCGCCGACGTCGCGGATCGCCTCGGTCCGCGTGATGGCCGCGTGGATCACCCAGGGGCAGCGCTGAAGCAGCAGTGCCCACTTGTGCGCGCCCGCCGCTTCGAAGTCCGGCGGATCGTGCAGCCGCCGCTGTCGGGCCGGATGGTAGACGTCCTCCCAGCCGCTGTAGGCCAGGACGGCATCGGGGCTTGCCGCCAGGGCCCCCAGCAGGCGCTCCAGTGCCGTGGGAAGCCAGGCGTCGTCGGCGTCCAGGAAGGCGACGAAGGGGGTGCTCACCTCGGCCAGCGCACGGTTGCGCGCCGCGCTGACGCCGGCGTTGGGCTGCTGAATCAGCCGGATGCGCGCGTCCTGGATCGAGCGGATCCGCGACACCGAGTCGTCCGTGGATCCGTCGTCGACGACCAGCAGCGCCCAGTCCTGCACCGTCTGGGCCTGCAGGCTGCCGATGCTGGCTTCGACCGTGGACGCCGCGTTGAAGCACGGCATCACGACGGTGACGCGCGGCGCGCTCATGCCCGACGGAGCCGCCAGGCGACGTGCTTGGCCCAGACCTCCGAGGCGCGCAGCAGCCCCCGCCGGAGGGCCAGCAGCGGGGGCCTGCGCGTGGGCTTCGCTGCACGAATTGCCTCCAGCAGGCTGGGAATCCGCGCTGCGACGGACTCGCGACTGAAGTGCTCCGCGACGACCCGGCGGCCTGCCTGCCCCATGCGCTGGCGCAGGTCGGGACTGGCAAGCAGTTCGATCAACGCTGCCGCGTAGTCCTCGGGCGCGTCGACGACAAAGGCGGACTGCCCCGACTCCAGCCGATAGCCTTGTGCACCGAAGGTCGTGGTGACCAGTGGAAGTCCGGCAGCCAGCGCCTCGCCGACCTTGCCCTTCATGCCCGCGCCGAAACGCAGGGGTGCGATCGACACCCATGCCGACGCGAGGTAGGGTGCGGTCGACGGCACATGTCCGAGCAGTTCCGTCCCGACGCTGCCCGCGGGCAACAGATCCTTTGGCGCGCGTTGGCCAATGATCTGCAGCCGAGCCGACGGGTGCACAGCGACCACCCGCGGCCAAATATCCGACGCCACCCACTGCACGGCGTCGACATTCGGCTCATGGGTGAACGAGCCGATGAACAACACCGTCGGCTGGCTCGCCTCCGAGCGGGCGAACTCCGGCATCGGATGGATGTTGGGCACCTCGAAGACCGCCACACCAGGGATGTGCCGGCGGAGCTCGGTGGATTCGTCCGCGGTCAGCGTGAGCACCAGGTCGGACCGCCGGTAGGTCGCCAGTTCGCGCCGGCGCACGTCCTGGGCCCGTTGCAGGTCCTCCGCCTTGCGCGTGACCTCCGCCATGGCCGCCCAACGCAGGTAGGTGAGGTCGACCGAATCGATGACCAGGGCCGCCTGCGGCTGGAGCGCGCGTACCACGTGCCCCAGCTGCTCAGCGCCGCTGTAGAACTCGAACACGACCGCGTCGTAACGGTGCTGGCGAAGGACTTCAGGCAAGGTCGCTGCCCGAACAGCGACCCCCACGCGACCCATCTCATCGGCGTAGCGGTCCACCTCGGCATCGCCGTAGCGCCTGAGCTCTCGGTTCGGCGCGGCGAGGAGGAAGTCGCATGCCGCTCCGCCCTCGACGAGCAGCGACATCAGCGTGAACAGCCTCAGGCCACCGGAGGTCCTGTCGAAGGTGGGCAACTCCCAGCTGACGATCAATACCCGCATCGACATTGCCCTACGCCCACAGCGGCGGCCACCAGGCCTTCATCCAAAGCTCGGCGCGCCGCCGAACGCGAAATCGAACGTCCCGACGCACCCTGTGGGCGCCCCACGCCTGATAACCAAGGAAAAATCCTAGCTCCATCTTCAAAAGACGCCAAAGTAGCGCCCTACTCGGCGCCTGAGCAGCAATCTCCGCGGCGTAATCAATGATATCCAAGGCCCACCACCCCAAATCCACGCTCTGGTGTTGATTGGCCAACTCCGTGATCTCACGGCTGATAACCCCTAGCGACGCTACACGTCGACTCACCTGAACCGGATCAACGCGCTGAGTGATGGACCCACTCCGTCTGAAGTAGCGATAAATGATCTCATCCGTGACCAAAAGCGAATCACAACGAAGCAAGGCTGCAGGCGTGAAAAGCATATCTTCGTGCAGCAAGCCATCCTCGAAGCGCAATCTCTGCCCCAGGAGCCAAGAACGCCGATAAACATACGCACAACTCGGGGTATAAAACGCTCGCGCACCCAAGGAAGCGCCCAAATATTCCGCACCACCCATCACACCGGCCGAGCCAATGTGCTTAACAATGGCGCCGTCAGTCCCAACCTCCTCCACGCCAATCCTCACCATTTCATGGTGGCCCGAAAGAAAATCCTGCGCCCGCGGCAAAATCAACTCGTCGTCGGCGTCAAGCAGCATAATGTAGTCGCCAGCTGCCCGTTCGATACCAAAGTTCCTAGCCCGAGATAACCCACCGTTCTCAGTCCTGAAGCATCTCAGACCGGGGTACTTCCGAGACAACTCGGCCAAAATGCCTGGTGTGGCATCCTCAGAGCCGTCATCCACGACGATGACTTCACCACGCCCGGAACAAAACGCCATCGCCGACGAAACAGAACGCACCAAAAAATCGGCACAGTTGAAAGCAGGAATGACAATTGACAAAATCATCAGAAACCTCAATGCCGACCCGACCTACCACAAGAACGCCAAGAAATCATTCCAATGCATCAAAGCCAAGGATAGCCCAAGTTCCGATGACTATCCGATAACACCCAAGACCAGCCACAACCAAGATGCACGTGTCGTCGAAGACCGCTGTCCGGAAGAGCACTGGCTCGCACCACGGCTCGAGAGGAATCTGAAAGCGCCCATCCCATTGAATCCAGCGGCAAGCCCATTAGGCTCAATTGCACACACACAAAGTCTACGCCGGGAACTTGCCTCGCTTGCGCCAGCAACCTCTGCCTCACACAAGCACTGGCGCTCACTGATCTCAGGTCTAGCCCTCGGCCTAGGTACAAGACCGGAATGAAGCAGAACGAAGACGACCGACCATACTCAGCCCGAAAAACAACGGAAAATGATGAAGTCCTGGCATGGTCGACACCATGAACATGGTGTCGTCAACGCCTCACATCCGAGCGGCCAAAGGACCTCAAAAGAGCAGTTCTTGCCAAGATTCGCGTAAGAAAGCTCCTTGAGGCAAGGCTCTCAAGATATTCAGACCACTGCTCTACGACGGTTGGACCACTGTAAGCGCTCTCCACCATTCGGCGATTTGCCAGGCCGAGTGCGTCGCTCCGCTCCGGGTCATCCAACAATGCCTTCAGGCGTTCAGCACATTCGACATGGTCGCCGACGTCAAAGAGACAGGCCTTCGAATCAGCGGGAAGCATCTGCTCAATCCCAGATATTCTGGTAGCAACGATTGGCAGCGCGTGACCCATGTATTCAAGAACAGAATTTGGGCATCCCTCACTCCGGGAACTGAGCACACCGATAGCGGCCCGGCCAAGCATATCGTTAACCTGCCCCGAATTGAGCTCCCCTGCGAACGTTACTTGATCCGAGATACCCAGTGCCTTGACCAACCGCCGCGCGTTCTCGAACTGTTCACCCGAGGTCCAACGCCCAACCAGAACAAGCGTCGGCTGCCGCGAATGATCGCGTATCAAAGAGAACGCCCTGATAAGGGTCTCAGGATCCTTTTCCGGGTAGATATTTGCGACCTGAACGATGATTGCACCCGTGGACCGGCGACGTTGATCGGATCTAGCCAAATAATTACCAACCTCGTAAATATTCGGCATGAACCTGGCGCAGTCACCGGAAACACCGAACAATCCGGCCAAGTAAGAAACCCCCACACTAGAGTTCGCCACCCATCCATCCAAGCGCCATTGACCAATCAACGCGAGCGCACGGTTGTAAGGAAAGCCCCCGGGATCAGCGCCACCCCGGTGATTCCAGACCAAGACCTTGGTCTGAATTCTCCCGCGATACAACAACAGATACAGACCCGGGTCCGGAGTAAATGGTATCGCCCAATCGAACCGTGCCGTCGGAACATCTTTTAATTGGCGCCGCCACTCCCTGACCAGTTCACGAAGAGCCGACAGGTTATATATGTAGCCATGCCTTCGACCCATCTTTACCCAAGACCAACAAAGCGACCGTTGAATCGTCCTCGTGACGACATCGATCCTTGCCAAGTCGATCTGAAGTGACCCCTCCCCTTGGCCAGACTCAAACCCCCACACCTCTACGCGGTGACCGGCCTGCCTGAGGTGCTTCGCCAAGAGAAACACCTGGCGCTCAGCACCGCCAATGGAAAACCCATCAACAAATATCAGAATCCGTCTTGGCGCAACACCGCGAGGAGCCACCAATTCAAACCACCTCCATCAAAGTCATCCAGCGAAGTCTCGACCAAGTCAACGCCGACGGCCCACGTGCCAGGAGGCACCAAGGAAGGGAAGCGCCATCGACACCACGAATGCCGCCATCCCCATAGGCTAGTGATCGATCGGACGCACTCGGCGCCGCCAAGGATTGAGGTTGGCCCACAGGGACCACCCGCAAGCAGATGCACACGCGCAATGGCGCGAATTTGCCAAGGTCTTAGTAATTATCCAAAGACTTGGCGTCAGAAGAAGCACACGGAAAATACCAAGCATTGAATTCTTGAGCCGCAATCCAACGATAGCCAATAGGTCGCACGCAGCTGAGGCCTAGATGCCCCGGGCAGCCGAAAGATCGATAGGCAATCTAATTTGGCCAGCACTGCACTCAATGCCTCTGCGCCACAACACAGCGCGCAACCGCCAACAAGAGTTCATCCGTTCGAAACACGCCACGCTGACGCCACGGAATACATCCGAGGAAGGCATCGCCGACCAAAGAAAATCGAATCAAGCAACGCCAAGTATAAGTATAGGCGAGGCAATTCCTAAAGACTCCATCGACCCGGAATCTCAATCAACCTCATCCCCGCCTTCTGAATTTCCCCAGAGGACGGCGTAACCATGAATGAACTCAGACTTTCACCAAGGAAGACAGGTCGATGGTTTCCGTCATAGACAGAAAACCTGATCAAATAGACACCCGGAATGACCGGGAAGGCCGGAATCTCGTAGGAGACACGGTGCACACCAGGAACGATGTCCGGCCGCTCGGCTTCCGTAGCCGATGATCCGGCATTGATGTAAATATAGTCGGGCGTATGTGTTCCAATGATGATCGACGGTTGTTCGATCGTCGCGCTCGACGAAAACTCAACCGTCACCTTCAAGCTTTGCCCGGACCGGATCGAATCGACTAACCGGCCATCATCGGAGGAGACCTCTATGCCACACAAAGAGATCTCGCCGGTCGACTCAATTCGAGTATTGACAGTCGTGCGGGCGCTGGCAATTCCCTGCATTCTCTCGAACAAACTTTCACATACGACGGACGAGGTGTCGTCCAGCAGGAGCTTCCCGTGGTCCAGCAGCAGCGCGCGACTACACAGGCGCTCAACCTGACGCAGATTGTGACTGACGAAGAGTACTGTCTTACCACCCCTGCGAAGCAGCTGATCCATACGCTCAAAGCACTTGCGCTGGAAGGCCAAATCACCAACAGACAAAACCTCATCAACGATAAGAATATCTGCATCGATCGACGTCGCGATGGCAAAGCCCAGCCTAGCCTGCATACCAGAGCTGTACCGCTTTACGGGTGTATCAATGAAGTCCGCGAGCTCGGAGAACTCAATGATCTCGTCGACCTTGGCATCAATATCCGCCTTCGATTGCCCGAGAATCACCCCATTCAGGTAAATATTCTCAAGCCCCGAGAGTTCGCCGATTAGCCCCGCACCCACCTCGATGAGTGGTGCGACGCGGCCGCGGACCGTGACGCTGCCGCTCGTGGGTGTTGTGATGCCACACAAATGCTTGAGCAAGGTACTCTTTCCAGCACCGTTGTGGCCGACGATGCCCACGACTTCCCCTGGCTGAATCGAGAAGCTGACATCATCAAGCGCCTTGAACTGTCGTTGCTTGTCGACCGCGCGCCCCAGCAGACGCTTTGCAGTGGTGCGAAAACTCTCCAGAACACCCAATCGGTATGCTTTGGTCAGATTCTTGACTTCAATGACAGGCTGCCCATTGGCATCGGGGGTGCGCTCACTCATATCACATCGGCAAAGTAGGCTTCAGCACGCTTGAAGAACAGGTAGCTCAGCGGCAACAGCACCGCCACCATGGCCGCGCCAGGCAAGAGCACCGCCCAATCAGGCGGCACATCCTCCAGCAGGCAGCGCTGCATGCTGCTGATGACGCCCACCATGGGGTTCATCGTGTAAAGCGTGTAGAGAAAACTGCTGGACGGCCCAGCCGCTTGGTGCTCCAGGAGCGCACGCTGTACCAGCGCCAGAGGGTACATCACGGGCGACAGATACATCACCAGACCCAGCAGCAACGGAACGCCTTGCGACAGATCACGCGAGAACACATTCAAAGCCGCCCCAGCCAAGGAGATGGTCAGCGCAACGAGCATGGTGTAGAGGAGTATGGGCACGACCCATAGGGCCTGCCAGCCCGGAACCCAGCGAAACCACAGCATCATCAGCGCCAGGATGGCCAGGCCGACGATCAATTCCACGGCCTTGGTAAGCAAGCTGGCCAAGGGAAATATCACGCGGGGGAAATAGATCTTCTTGATCAGGTTGGCGTGCCCAACCACACTGCCGACGCCATCGGTTGCAGCCTCCTGGAAAAATGTCCAGGGGACCATGGCACAGTAAGTCAGAAGCGCATAGGGGACCTGACCGCTGTCAATACCAACAAAGCCTCTGACCACCATGAAGATGCCCACCAGCATCAGCGGGCGCAGTATCAGCCACATCAGACCAAGGCGACTCTGCTTATAGCGTAGCGTGACATTCTTCCACACCAGCACCCACAGCAAGTCACTGTAATTTTGATAATTTCGCGGGCTTGAACTCATAAATCAAACCGAGCCTTCTCTGACCACCTAGAGACCGGAGTCCTCGTCAACTCAACTCCAGCCAATTCCCAGCCAATCTGACCGACCAAGATCCTCACGGACAACACGACCGGTTATTCAACGAATCACAGCGAGTCAAAACAACCTCTGGAAGACGTGGGGCAAGACTTGCCGCGCCGGCCCAGGATGCAACGAAGACTCACGTCAACACGAAGCACACTGCACTGGCCGCAGGTGACCAACCTCCAAGACCGGAGACCATCGGACCGAACCAGCTTCCCAAAGGCGGCGGCTCGGGCCGTGCATGCGCCGGCTGCGCACCGTCGTCCCGCGCCAGATGGCGCTCCAGGGGCACCGAAATGCCTCGGCCACATCCGGGCGCGGAAGGCGGTCTCCCGTCGCTATCGATCCTTGCGGCTTGCAGCATGCATCGCGACCAACAGGAATGCGGTCGCCCGGTAGGCCCAAAACCGCTGAATCGAGCAGAGCCGCACCAGCACCCTGCCCGCGCGCCCAAAGCCCACTGCGGCGACGATGTCGTCACGGTGGAGCGACACAAATGTTGCCATGGCTTGAAGTGCATTCCGCCATCGATCTCGCGCTCGCCGATCGATTCGACCGGCAGCAAGCCACACTTGGGGGATCAATGTGAACTGCTGGGCCAGGAGCTTCGGCCTCAGGCGGGGGTAGCGACTGGCAAGAACCTCTCGGCGTGCCTGCAAGGCCTCGTACTGCTCGATCAGACCGCCAATGCCTCCAGCCTGCGTGATGCTGCCCGCGCGGATGCGGTAGTGGTACTTGGCCATCGGCAAGGACACGACGACCTTGCACTTGAGGAAGATTCGGTAGGTTGTGTGGATGTCCTCGAATCGCCGCCCGGGAGGGAAGCGGACGCCGTCGAACAAGCGCGTGCGATACAGGTATGACCAGGCGAAGTTTCGCAGCCTCTGGTCTTGCAGCAGTGCTTCCAGCGCGGCCTCCCGATCGTAGGTCTTCGCCACGCCATCGTGGTCGACGCGGGGAAATGCGGCCGACAGCCCGTCCTCGATCTCGGGAATCGGCATCACCGACGCCAGATCCGCCCCGTGGTCGACCAAGCCGCGAAGCATGACTTCGACCATGTCTGGCTCGATCCAGTCATCCGAATCGACGAACGCGATGAACTCGCCGTTCGCGGCGTCTAGGCCGGTGTTGCGCGCCGCGGACAATCCCTGGTTCGTCTGGTGGATCACACGGATTCGTCCGTCGTGCTGCGCCAAACGGTCGCAAATGGCAGGCGAGCCGTCCGGCGAACCATCATCTATGAGCAAGACCTCCAAGCGCTGGTGGGTTTGCGCCAAGATGCTCTGTACGCATGCCTCCAAATACTGCTCCACCTTGTAGACCGGGACGACAACGGTCACAAGCGGCGGCGGCTGACTGGCATACATGGCGAAATGGAGTCGGTGCTCGGTCTGCGCAACTGGTCAGGGGCTGCGCCGCATCGGTTGCGACGCTTGCCCGACTGAGCATGGCCCTCCGGACATGCAGCGAGTCGCGGAGACCTATCTGTGTGGCGATGGCAGTCCGAATGTGGAGGAGCGGCGTTGAGGCCGCGCCATCAAGCCCCGAAGCGAAGTGAACAGATCAAGCTTCGGCGCGTCACTCGGCTGTTGTTCGCGCCGCGCCTGCTTGACCAGCATATGCGTCACGACAACCACCGCGATGAGGTGGTACAGGTAGTCGAAATACGCCAGGCCGAGGAAGGTTCCGGCTGACATGTAGCCGACGAGAGACACCTGGATCATCAAAGCGAGATCGCGGGCCCACGTGGTATCGGGGTGCTTCTTGGCCATGCGCTGGATCGACCAGCACTTGAACCACGTGGTGACCAACAGCAGCACGAACACAACCAAACCGGGCCAACCCTGCTCGCCAAGAACCTCGAAATAGATGCTGTGAACGTCGTGGACGTCGTTGGGCACGGGGGCATGGCGCTGGAAGATGGCGGGTGTCCACATCCCGGCGCCACCACCGAACATGTGTTCGTTGGCCACCCGGAACGCGACCCACCAAGCGTTGATCCGTCCCATGGCCGAGGCATCTTGCTCATAGGTCTTGATGGTGTTCATGCGCTCGAACCAAGAGTCGGGCATGAAGCTCAGGATGAATGCGGCCGCCGCCGCAATCAGGA
>Ga0255219_1000601_pt1 | contig 10144 bp, 5 predicted proteins | sample Miss_Colum_RepA__FD_183037 | JGI IMG/M metagenome (GOLD analysis project Ga0255219, IMG submission 183037) | Freshwater microbial communities from Mississippi River, Louisiana, United States - Miss_Colum_RepA_8d | ecosystem: Environmental > Aquatic > Freshwater > River | place: USA: Louisiana...
CGCGGCGAGGGCCTGCAAGTCTGCGCTCGTCGTGGCCGGCAGATGCCCGGCGGCGTAACGGATCAGCTCCCGCAGCGTTGCGGCGTGGGGTCTGAGGGCAGCCAACACCGGAGACAGCTCCGCGTCGATCAGCTCGACCAGCAAAGCTTCCAGCTCTGGCCGGGCCTGTTCCGCCTGTTGACCGAAACGCACCATCGCACCCAGCCATTGCTCGCGCCTTCCCAGCAGGGCCATCAACAAGCGTTCGGCCTTGCCCAGATTGTTCTGGACCTGCGGCAGTAGCTCGCGCAGCGCTGCCCCGAGTGCGTCCTGGCCGTCGAGCTCCTCGAGCAGCGATCGCACGGCCCTACGCTGCATGGCGCTGACATCGGTGGTCACGGAAGGACGCGCACCGAAGTTGGCACTCAGCGGCAACTGTCCGGCCAACGAGGCCGTGAAGCTGTCGATGGTGCCGAGTCGCAGACGCTTGCTGTTGTCGAGCAGCTGCCAGCCGAAACGAGCATCGTGCTCGAGCACTGCAGCCGCCAGACGCTGGGTCAAGGCTTCGTGCGGAGCGAGCGTGGCGGGGTCGAAGTCGGGATTGGCCAGGCGTTCGCGCGCGCTCTGCAGGCTGTCGAGCAGGCGGCGCCGCATTTCCGCGGCGGCCTTGCGCGTAAAGGTGAAGGCCAGTATTTCCTCGGGCTGCTCCACGTGAGCGAGCAGTTTGAGCAGGCGCTGGGTCAGCAGTTCCGTCTTGCCGGAGCCGGCAGGGGCCTGCACACAAAAAGAGCGTGTGATGTCGAGTGCCAGCTCACGCTGCCGAGCATCCGGTGGCAAGGCAGTCATGGCCCCGTCTCCTCCTCGTCGTCATCCTCGCTGCGTTCGCCCTGCACCTCGTCGATTCGGCACAGGGCGGCAAGATGACAGTGATCGCAGCTCGTCCGGTGTTGGGGATGGACGGCGCTCAGACCCTCGGCAAACTCCTCGGCGAGCGCACGCAGCGACAGTTCCCACTGTGCTTTCAGTGCCGACCAGGCTGGTGTGTGATTCTTGATCTGCCTCGGCAGTGCCGCCTTGGTCCAGGCCTGCTCGTCAGCGGCGATGCCCGCGTAGTCGGGTTTCTCGACATTCACTCCAGCATGCAGCAGGGCGGCCACCGAGCCGCAGTCGCTCTGCTGGTCGACGGCAACCTGGTAAAGCAGCAACTGCGGATCCCGCGGCCGTTTAGCCTGCCAGTCGATGGACTTGCGCAGGCCGGTCTTGTAGTCGACTACCACCAGGCTGCCGTCGGGTTGCCGGTCGACTCGATCGATCTTGAGCATGAGGCGCAGCGGTCGCAGGTCCAGCTCGACTTGCTGCTCCCTCATCGCCACTTCGAAGGGGCCACGCTTGCGCTCGACCTCCAGCCACTGCAGCAGTAGCGCCCGTAGTCGAGCCGCTTCAAGCTTTTGCCAACTGACGGTCGCATGTGCAGGAAACGCCTTGGCGAGTTTCGCCAGTGCCGGCTGTACGGCGGCCGTGACTTCCTGCAGCAGCTCGGCTTCGCCGAGACTGAGCAGGCGGCCCTGATCGCGCACCGCGGCCCAGAACCCCCGCAGCGCGTCGTGTACGCAGTCGCCGACCGCGCGGGCCGGCACGCCAAAATAGGGTTCATGCAGCTCGCGGGCTTGCAGGCGGTGGGTGGCGTAGGCCTTGAAGGGGCAGTTGCTCTGATCCCGCAGGAGCCGGCTGCCGCCCTCGATCGCCTGTTCGCCCGCCAGTGGCAGCAGCATGCTCTCCGAGCATGACTCTGCAGCGGCTGCCACCCGACCCGCCTCCCGCAGCGCCGGATGCAGAGCAGCCGGCACCAGGCAGGTCGGCGGGGCGCGGCGCTGCAGGCGCGCCGGCAGCAGGGGGGTAGGTTTCTGCAGTTGGTCGTCCACCATGCGCGCCAGGCTGAAGACCAGCTCGCGACTGCAGTGACCGGCCAGCTGGTCCAACAGGCGGCGGCTGCGGGCGAGGATACCGGTCTTGTCGGTGCCGGGCATGCCATGCTGCCGCTGGAAGTGCAGGGGCAGCAGCGGGTGTGGGGTCTCCGCGAGCGGCCACTGGCTGTCGTTCATCTGTAGGCACCAGATATGACTGAAACGCAGCCCGGCGGCCGTGGCGGGTGTCAGCAGCAGGATCGCCGCGCCGCTGCGCCGCTGCAGGACCGGCAACGCGCGGGCGAGAGACGCCAGGCGCTCAATGGCCTCACGGCGCTCGAGGGAGTCGAACAGGCCGCTGGCAAGGTGGGCCTGGCGGAGCCAGTCGTCCCAGGCAGCGATCGCCTCGGCGCCGGCGTTCTCCAGCAGCAGCGGGCGGGGCAGCAGCTCCTGCCAGATCTTCTCGAACAGGGTGAGCCACTGGCTGAACGACTGTGAGACCGGCTGCCGCCGCAGGTGCTGCTGGATGTTCTCCAGTGCGGTGGAGAGCGCGCTGACGCCGGCGCTGGCCTCCAGTGCCCGGCAGTGCGCGCGCAGGGCAAACAGCGAGCAGTGCACGGCACCTTGTCGCCGCAGGCGCCACTCCAGCGCCGCCTTGCAGTCGAGGGCCTCCGCATCCTGGCCGGTCACGAACGGCGAGCGTAGCAGTATGCCGAGCGTGAGCAGATCGATCTGCTCATCGAGCAGGGCAAGCCCCAGCAGGGCGGTCTTCACGAGGGGGAGGTCTGCGACCTCGCTGCCGAGCGTGCTGGCCAGCAGCGCGGGTCTGGCGGCGAAACGCGCCTCCACATGGCGCCGCAAGGGCCCGCGCAGCAGTTCCGCCTCGGGGCAGACGATGCCGATGCGCGCAGCAGGCTGCTCTTGCAGTATCTGCTCGGCCCATTGTGCAGCCGCCTGGCATTCGGCGTCGGGATCGGCATGCTCTTCGAGAGAGTACAGCGGCTGCGCCGTCGGCAGGGTCAGCACCTCGATGAGCGTGCTCTGCGCCTGCAGCGCGGAAAAAACCGCCTGGTAAAGCGGCGGCGGCGCATCGAAACCCCACAAGAGCAGGCGGCGCGGCAGCAGGGGCAGCAGCCAGTGCGGGGGCTGTTGCAGCAGGCCGAGCAGGATCTGCAGCATGCTGCTGAAGGCCAGCACCTTTTTCTGCTGGCAGAGTCGTTCGAAATGGGAGAACCAGCGCCAGGCGATCTCGCAGTCGTCTGCCGTTTCCGTCGTGCCGCCAAACCGCAGGGCCGCCCGCAGCTGGTGCAGCGACAGACACCACTGTTGCAGCAAGCGCCAGCCGTCGGCAGCCGAGGCAGCGGCACCGGTGTGGTCGAGCAGGAACAGCCCCGGGCTCGCTTCGGTCACCACCTGTCGCCAGAGCAGCAGCTCCTCGGCCGGCGTCAGCAGGTGGTATTCCAGCACGGCATCGGTGCCGCGCTGGGCGGCCTCGGTCCAGAGATCGCGCAACCAGAGGTCGATGGCAAGGATGGCAGGTCGCGGCTGCACGAGGGCCGGCTGTCGCGACCATTCGATCAGTTGGTCACTGCTGCGGAAATTGGGCGTCAGGACGAGACCGCCTTCGGCGAGTACCGTCAGCAGCAGCTCCGGTGCTGGCGCTCCGTTGTGGAGACCTGCTTCACATGTTGGGGTATTGGGGTCCACCACCACCCTCCGGCGGTACCCAGCGGATGTTCTGCGTAGGGTCCTTGATGTCGCAGGTCTTGCAGTGCACGCAGTTCTGCGCATTGATCTGAAGCCGCGGAGAGCCAGCGGTTTCGTGCACGATCTCGTAGACGCCGGCCGGGCAGTAGCGCTGCGCAGGTTCGTCGTAGACGGGCAGGTTGAACGCGACCGGTGTTTGCGGATCGGCCAGCAGCAGGTGGCAGGGCTGGTCTTCCTCATGGAAGGTATTGGACAGGTACACCGAGCTCTGGCGATCGAACGAGAGCTGGTTGTCGGGCCGCGCATAGTCTATGCGCCTCGCGTGCTCGGCCTTGTGCAACGTGCTGTGGTCGGGCCGCTCGTCGCGCAACGTCAGGGGTAGCTTGCCACGGAACAGCGTCTGTTCTGCCCATACCAGTGCGCTGCCCGCCAAGCTGCCGAAGCGGTGGATCAGCGGCCCGGCATTGCGACAGCGCTGCAACTCGGCATGCAGCCAGGAGGTGGCGAAGCGGCGGCAGTAATCGGTGAGGACCTTGGGTGGCTCAGCCGCTTGCAGCGCACTGCAAAGCGCATCGGCCGCCAGCATGCCCGACTTCATCGCCGTGTGCGTGCCCTTGATCTTCAGGAAATTGAGGAAGCCCGCATCGTCGCCGACCAGCAGGCCGCCCGGAAAAGCCAGTTCCGGCAGGGACTGCAGGCCTCCCTTCGTGAGGGCGCGGGCCCCGTAGCTCAGGCGCTTGCCACCCCGCAGGGTGGCGGCAAAGCGCGGATGCTGTTTGAGCCGCTGGAATTCGTCGAAGGGGCTCAACCAGGGGTTTTGGTAGTTGAGGTCCGTGATCAAGCCCACGCTCACCTGACGGTCGTCGAGATGGTAGAGAAAGCCGCCGCCGGTGGCGCCACTCTCGCTGAGTGGCCAGCCCAGCGAGTGCAGAACGCGACCGGGACTGTGCGCAGGGGCCGGTACTTCCCAGATTTCCTTGATGCCGAGACCGTAGTGCTGGGGACTGCGTCCGGCGTCGAGCTGGAAGCGGGCAATGACTTCCTTGCCGAGATGGCCGCGACACCCTTCCGCCAGCACCGTATACCTCGCGTGCAACTGATATCCCGGTGTGAAGTTCGGTCCAGCACCGCCATCCCGCTGCACACCCTGATCACCGGTCTGCACGCCGCAGACGTGTCCGCTGGCGTCGTAAAGCAATTCGCGGGCGCTGAAGCCAGTGAGGATTTCCACGCCCAGTTGTTCTGCCTGCTGACCAAGCCAGCGGCAGAGGTTGGCGAGGCTGATGACGAAATTGCCGCGATTGTGTGTGTCCTGAGGCACCAGAAAATCCGGAATGCGCAGGGAACCGCTTTCCGAGGTGAGATAGCACACGTCCTCCTCGGTCACTGCGGTCGTGACCGGAGCTCCCAGGGATCGCCAGTCAGGCAGGAGTTCGTCAAGGCCGCACGGATCGAGCAGGGCCCCGGATACGATGTGGGCGCCTATTTCCGCGCCCTTGTCGAGCAGGCAGATGGAGAGCTCGATACCGCTCTCACGGGCCAATTGCGCGAGCCGGATGGCCGTAGCGAGGCCAGCCGGACCGGCTCCGGCGATCACGACGTCAAACGACATGCTTTCGCGTTCGATAGTGGAGCTTGGAGTCGACAAAATCGGAATCCCTGTGGCTGTGGGCGCGGGCGGGCCATTATAATTCCCCGGTCTCCGGCGCGAAGGATTTCGACCGGTCTTTTTCGTACAGCAATCGAGAATTCCCATGAAAGTCCTGGTGGCAGTCAAGCGCACCCTGGACCCCTACGTAAAGGTGCGGGTCAAGCAAGACCAGAGCGGCGTCGATTTGAGCGCCGCCAAGATGGCCATGAATCCCTTCTGCGAAATTGCGGTGGAAGAAGCCGTGCGCCTCAAGGAGAAGGGCGTGGCGACCGAACTCGTTGCCGTTTCCATAGGCAGCGACAAGGTACAGGATCAGCTGCGTGCCGCCATGGCGCTCGGTATCGATCGCAGCATCCACGTCCAGGCAGACGACGAACTCGAGTCCCTGAACGTGGCAAAGCTGCTGCGCGCGGTAGTGCAACAGGAAAACCCTGGCCTGATCCTGCTCGGCAAACAGGCCATCGATTCCGACAACAACCAGGTCGGGCAGATGCTGGCGGCCCTGTGTGGTCTGCCGCAAGCCACCTTCGCCTCGAGCATTACGCTGCGGGACGGCTGGGCCGAAGTGGCGCGCGAAGTGGACAGCGGTGAGCAGGTGCTGTCAGTGCAGTTGCCTGCCGTGATCACCACCGACCTGCGTCTCAACGAACCCCGCTACGCCAAGCTGCCGGAAATCATGAAGGCGAAGAAGAAGCCGATTGCCACCTTCACCCCGGCGCAACTGGGCGTCACCCTCAGGCAGCATCTCAAGGTGCTGTCCGTGGCGGAACCGCCGCCGCGCAAGGCAGGTGTGAAGGTCGCTTCCGTCGCCGAGTTGGTCGACCGCCTGAAGAATGACGCCAAGGTACTTGCATGAACATTCTCATCATCGCTGAGCACGACAACGTTTCCCTGAAGGCCGCCACTCGGCATCTGGTCAAGGCGGCTGCCGCTTTCTCCGGCACGGTGGAGGTACTGGTCGCCGGGGCAGCGTGTCAGGGAGTGGCCCAGGCCGCCAGTCGCCTCGAGGGCGTCTCTCGCGTGTTGCTGGCTGAGCACGATTGCTACGCACAGCAGGTGGCCGAAGCCGTGGCACCGTTGGTCGTTGCGCTGATGGGCAGCCGTCAGGTCCTGCTGGCCGCTGCCACGACCACCGGCAAGAATGTGCTGCCGCGGGTGGCAGCCCTGCTCGATGTGGCGCAGTTGTCGGAGATTGTCGCCATCCGGGATTCCCGGACGTTCGTGCGGCCGAACTACGCCGGCAACGTACTGGTTACGGTCGAGTCTCTCGATCCATGCATCGTGGCCACCGTGCGTACCTCGGCGTTCGAAGCGGTTGGCGAGCAGCAGTCTGCGGCCCCCATCGACCACCTCGACGCCAGTCACCCCCAGACCCAGAGCCGTTTCATCAGTGCCTCCACGCTGCAGAGCGCGCGGCCGGAGTTGACCGCAGCGCGTGTGGTGGTATCCGGTGGTCGCGGCCTCGGCAGCGCAGAAAATTTCCGTCTGCTCGACGGTCTAGCTGACAAGCTCGGTGCTGCCATCGGTGCCTCTCGGGCGGCAGTCGACGCGGGTTACATCGGCAACGATCATCAGGTCGGACAGACCGGCAAGGTGGTGGCTCCCGAGCTTTACCTGGCCATCGGCATTTCCGGGGCGATCCAGCATCTGGCGGGCATGAAGGACAGCAAGGTCATCGTCGCCATCAACAAGGATCCGGAGGCACCCATCTTTCAGGTAGCCGACTACGGTCTGGTCGCAGACCTGTTCAGCGCAATTCCTGCGCTCGAGGCGGCGCTGTGACGCGTGCCAGCAGGCGCTGCGCTCCATCGGCGCGCTCATTCAGATTTCACAACGCGGACTAACGAGGGAGAGGTAAGTATGTTGCACAGAAAGTTGGTGGTGGGCAGTCTCGCAGTATTTGCAGGAATGGCGTCGGCCGTACACGCGGAATGGACACTCGATGCAGCGTCTTCCTCGTTTCATTACGTGACCAGCAAGAACGCGGCCGTCAGCGAGGTCAATCGCTTCACGGGTCTGGCCGGCAGCATCAGTGATGCGGGCAAGGCCACACTCAGCATCGATCTGGCCACCGTGGACACGGCCATCGACATTCGCAACCAGCGTATGCGTGATCTGGTCTTTCAGGTGACGCAGTTTCCGAAGGCGGACGTGTCCGTGCAGGTCGACTTGGCGCCGCTGCGCGCTTTGGCGGTGGGCGAAAGCGTGACCGTTGCCTACCCGGTCTCCGTGAGCCTGCACGGCGTGGTCGCCGAGATCACCGCTGATCTGCAGGTGGTCAAAATGGCCGACGATGCCCTGCAGGTGCAACTCGCCAAACCGCTGATCATCGCTGCAGGGCAATTCGGACTCGACGTCGGGGTCGAGGAACTGCGCAAGATCGCCAATCTCACCACCATTACGCCTAACGTCGTGGTGGATTTCAGCCTGCGCTACGCGCCGTAACCGGCGCCTAGCGCTTCATGCCGTGACCGTCAGCCCTGCGGCTGGCGGTTGCGCGGGTCGTTTGGTGCCCGTCGACGTTCCCGTGTCGTGGCTGTCATGTCTGTGGCTGGACTGGCAACCATACTGGCGTCCGCACTGGACTCTGCGGGAGCGCTGGTCTGATCGGTCGCTGCGGCCGCTGAAATCGGGCTAGAAGTCGTCGCCTCGGTACCGATCGTTGCCGCCGTGTTGGCTGCCTGCAGCGCCTCGGCCACCGATGCCGCCAGCGGCGACAGGCGCACTGGGGCCAGCCCCTCGTCAAGCAAACCCAACGGCACTGCTGCCGCAGCAGTCTGGTCCAGTACTTCGTGCGCAGAGTCCGCTGCCAAGGGCTGCAGCTCGTCTGCTACCGCGGCCGCTGCCGTTGGTGCCGGTTCGGCGTCGCTAGAAATTACGTCGCTGCTCGCCGCTGTCGTCTCGGCGAAGGATGTGGCCTGATCACCACTGCTGAAGCCTGCGGGTGCCTCAGCCACTCCCGAAGCCGACTCTGGCTGGGACGGTGGAATGGCCGAGGGTTCGACTACTGCTCCTGTCGTAACAACGGCCAGATTGAGATCTTCGCGATTACCGCGCTGGCGCGGACGTGGCTGACGGCCACGCTTGTCTGGCGGCCGGCGACCGGGGCGCTGTGCAGCGCCCGGCTCCATGGTCAGCGCCTCGTTTTCATCGGCGGCAATACTGTCGTCGAGTGGGCGTTCGGGGCGCGGGGCGCGCTCCGGCCGCTCTCTGCGTTCCTGTTCCGGTCCTGACTCCTCGGTGCCGCCCGCTGCTGGGCGTTCCCGGTCCTTGCGGTTACGGTTGCGACCCCCGCGCCGACGACGGCCTCCCTCGCGCCGGCCCTGCCCCGAGTCATCGTCGCTCTCCGGCGCTTCTCCCTCGGGCTGCGGACGCGGACGTGCGTCGGGTCGTGCTTCGGCTCGGGCTTCACTGCGCTGCTCCGACGAGCGTTCGCCGCGTTCCGGGCGCTTTCGATCCTTGTGGCGATCGCGGCGATTGCCGCGCTCCCGGCCAGTTCCACCGGTCTGCGACGTGGCCGCCTCTGCGGTTTTGGGTACTTCTTCTTCGTTGGCCGAGGAGGTGCCGAACAGACTCGAGAAAATCTGGGCGAGGAAGCCCGGCTTGCGCGGGGCAGGGGCAGCAGCGGCGGGCGCCGGAGCTTGCACGGGTGGAGCAACCACCGGTGGCGGCGGTGCCACCAGCCGGGCCGTCTGTACCGCCGGTGCCTCTGCCACGATCGGTGTGCGGGGCAGGACGTCTTCCGGCACGTCCTCGTGTTCCGTATCGAGTTCGTAGCTGCGCTCGTGCGACTCGCTGTTGATGTTCTGGATTTCGAAATTCGGTGTTTCCAGATGCGGAGTCGGAACGATCAGTACGCGTTTCCGTGCCTGGCTTTCGATCTGCACGACATCGAGACGTTTTTCGTTGAGCAGGTACGAGGCCACGCTGATGGGGACGATGGCGCGAATTTCACGTGAATTGCTCTTGCCCGCTTCCTCCTGTATCTGGCGCAGTATGGCCAGCGACAGGCTTTCGATGTCACGGATGCGACCTTGGCCGTTGCAGCGAGGGCAGACGGTGGCGCTGGTCTCACCCAGAGACGGGCGCAGTCGCTGGCGCGACATTTCCAGCAGCCCGAATCGTGAGATCTTGCCAACCTGTACGCGGGCCCGGTCCATTTCCAGCGCGTCTTTGACGCGGTCTTCGACCATCCGCTGATTTTTCTGCGACATCATGTCGATGAAGTCGATGACGATCAGGCCGCCCATGTCGCGCAGACGCAGCTGGCGTGCAATTTCGTCGGCGGCCTCGAGGTTGGTTTGCAAGGCCGTTTCCTCGATGTCGGAGCCCTTGGTGGCCCGCGAGGAGTTGATGTCGATGGAAACGAGCGCCTCCGTGGGATCGATCACGATGGAACCGCCAGAGGGCAGTTTCACCTCACGCTGGAAGGCCGTCTCGATCTGGTTTTCGACCTGGAAGTTGGTGAACAGCGGCACACCGCCCTGATGAAGCCGCAGCCGGCTCTCGAACTGCGGCATGACCTGCCTTACGAAGGTCAGCGCTTCGTCGAAAGCGGCCTGCGTGTCGAGAATGACCTCGCCGATATCCTGACGCAGGTGGTCGCGCACCGCTCGCAGCACCACGTTGCTTTCCTGGAACAGCAGGCACGGTGACTCCCGTTCCTTGGAGGCAGAGGTGATGGCGTTCCAGACGGTGGTGAGGTAGTTGAGGTCCCACTGCAGCTCTTCGGCACTGCGACCGATGCCGGCCGTGCGGATGATGATGCCCATGCCATCGGGAATCTGCAGGGCATCCATGGCCTCGCGCAGTTCCGAGCGGTCTTCACCCTCGATGCGCCTGGAGATGCCACCCCGGGGATTGTTGGGCATCAGCACCAGGTAACGTCCCGCCAGGCTGATCA
>Ga0255219_1000602_pt1 | contig 10139 bp, 12 predicted proteins | sample Miss_Colum_RepA__FD_183037 | JGI IMG/M metagenome (GOLD analysis project Ga0255219, IMG submission 183037) | Freshwater microbial communities from Mississippi River, Louisiana, United States - Miss_Colum_RepA_8d | ecosystem: Environmental > Aquatic > Freshwater > River | place: USA: Louisiana...
GCCCTCTCGTCTATAGTTTGTCATAAGCATTCCCGCTTATCGATGAATTATAGACGGGAGGGCTTTTTTGCATTTATACGATAGCTTCGCCTTAATCGTATTATTTTTTTTATACTTAGTAAATTTTTATTTTTTATTTTATACTTTTATTATAAGCATAAAATGAAATCCTTTTTAATTAACCTTTTGTCTCCGACAAAATGATTTTTATTTCTTATTTCAACCATCAAACATCTCTTCTCAATTATCTAATAATTGTAAATTTTATAAGCTCTTTTTAAGTATCTAATATCTCTAATACACAATGTCTCAAATGATCGAATCTGCTTTCTTTTATGAATCCTTAAAATCTGTTTCTGCAAAGATTAATTCTATTGCAAAGGAAATGGATAAGAAGACAAATGACTTTGCTGAAGCTGTTATTGGCATCTTTGTTGATTATGATGAAGAAATCTTCACTCGTAATGGTAATGAAGGTGACAGAGCAGACATCAAGCAATCCATTATCAACTTATTCTCTACCTTTGCTCCAGAAAAGAAGGATAAGAAATTAACAGGTTACAACTTATATTGTCAAGAAGCTCGTGATGACTTAGTTAGAAGAAATCCAGGAATTAAAGCTGCGGATGTTATGGCTGCTCTCGGTGCTGAATGGAAGGCTTTGGATGATGATGAAAAGAAGGAATGGAACGTTAAGGCTGCTGCAAAATCCCCTGCTACAGAAGAAGAAAAAGCTGCAAAGAAAAGTAAGTCAAAGAAATCTTCTTCCGCTCCAAAAAAGACTTGTGATTATGCGGGATGTACAAAAGTCGTAAAAGACCCAACAGAACACTCTGATGGTTGCGTCTATTGTGCAAGCTGCTTAAAGAAAGTCGTTGTTGCAGAAAAGAAGGCTTCTACACCAAAATGCCAACACATGGACAAGGAACATAATCAATGCAAGGCTAATGCTATCAACGGTGACTGGTGCGCAAAACATATGAAAAAATCTTCCCCATCTGTCAAACCAGTAGAAGAACCAAAAAAGAAAGAAAAGAAAGAGGAAAAGAAGGAAATCGAGGAAAAAAAGGTAAACAAGAGCGAATCAAAGAAACCGGAAAAGAAAGATAAAAAGGAATCAATTAAGGATGAATTAAAAGCAAAGGTAAGCGCTGTTGAAAAGAAAATTGAAGAGGCAAAGAAAAAGGCTTCACCAACAATCAAAGCAACACCAGCACCGGTTAAAAAATCAGGTTTTGACTTTAGCTCAGAAGAACCAGTAGCTAAGAACGATGAAGAATATTGGCAATTCAAAAATGCAAAGGCAGGTAAGGACGAAATTAGAATTCACAAAAAAACAGGTTTAGTCTTCAAGAGAAATTCCGATGAATTATTTGGCTTAAACAAAGATGGCGAAATGGTAGCTTTAGATGAAATCGATGAAGAAGTTAAAGAATGGGTTAGAAAATGCGGTTGGGGTAATGACGAAGAAGATGTAGAAATGGACGATGACTTAGACGTAGATGCAGACCAATTAGAATCCGATGAAGAGTAAAGCGGTTCGTGCGAAGCTACCGCGTAATTTGACCCAAGGTCAAATGTAATAGGTAAGTAATAGGTAAGTAATTTGACTTGTAATAAAATGTGATGTATTCTTTAATAAATTAATCTTGGTGATGCCAAGACTAATTTAACCTCAAGGTAGCTTCGCGCGAACCTTAAATGATTTTAATATGTATTTCTTTCTATTTCACACTTACAATGTCTCACGTTATAAATACAAGTAAAAGCGATCTTTATATAATAAATGATTATTTATTTAAAGATGACGCCGACGTACTTATGCACCATATTCAAAATGACTTAAAAAATACTTTTATAATTAATCCCCAAGGTAAATTATTTGGTAAGCCAATTACTTTTCATCGTAGTATGGCTTTTTATACAAATTCAAATATCGAAGGATATAAATTTAGTGGTAAAAGATTGCCTATAACAAAATTATCTCAGCCATTAAATAATTTACTTAATAAAGTTAACGAGGATTTCAATACTAACTTTAATGCAATCTTGATAAATATTTATAATGACGGGGACGATTATATAAGCGCGCACTCAGACGATGAAAAAGAGCTCGATACTACGCACGTAATAGGTATTAGTTTAGGTTCATCGAGAATTTTTCGAGTCAAAAATAAAAATAAAAAAGAGGTGTTAGATTTTCCTACAAAACACGGGCAATTGATTTGTATGGCGGGTGAATTTCAATCTGAATTTACACACGAAATACCTAAATCAAAAGAGCACGGTGTTAGGATTAGTCTTACTTTTAGAAAACACGAAACATGATTAAGGCCGAACCTTTTAATTGAATTTTAATATGTATTTCTTTCCATTTCAATTACCCATTTTTACTAAAGTAAAAATTATGAATTTCGGCTTAATATTACCTTTACTTTGCTCTATCTACAACGAGGATCCTATGTCTTGTCCAAGAGTAGAATTACCAAATATTATCGATATTATTTTTATACTTGTTATACTTACATTTATACTTAAGAAAATGAAATTTTCTACTTTGTAAATTATTTTACGGTTGCAGTGGGCAACCATAAAATAACCTTTTTTCTACTACACTAAAGGCGTTAGCCTTTGGCCTTAATCGCCTAAATGATAAATGTAAATTATTTCAACCTATAAATATATTTTATTAATTAACTCTCAAACAACAATGAATACAGTATCAATAATTCAAGAAACTATAAATGATATACCTTTAATGGACATTGAAAATATTTCAAATTTAATTAATGATTATAGAAATAACGACTTCAATGAAGATGGTGTATTTTGTTATCTTAGAGATTTATTACGTATTGTATACGAGCCTGATTTAAATAATATTGGTTCAGAAGTAAGAAAAGGATTATATGTAGATGTTGATTTTACACTAGATGAAAAAAATCACTTTCTACATAATGAAATGTATAAATTGGAAAAAATGTTATTTTTAGAGTTTTGGCGCCTTAAAATGTAACATGAATGTTTCGGGTAATATTTTAATTTACGGTTGCAGTGGGCAACCATAAATTACTAAAGGCGTTAGCCTTCGGCCTTCTAGAAAGGTAGCTACGCCTTAACCTTTCAATCGCCTAAAACGATTTTTATTCCTTATTTTAAACGAGAAACATCTCTTCTCAATTATTTAATAATTGTATATTTATTCTCACGACAAAGTAACGACAATGTGTAAAGCTATTACAAAAAAAGGTACTCAATGCTCTCGTCAAGCTGTTGTTGACGGTTATTGCGGTCAACACGCAGATGAAATCAAAGCAAAATATCAATTTCTTATGGAGGACGATTACAATGCTTTAATTCAAAGAATAGGTAGAAATCCAGGTAATATCTCAGACGAAGATAATACCATTATTAAGAATTTTGGTTTAAAAACACAATTAACTTCAATCCCAATAGAATATAATCGTCATTTTTGTCATCCTTCCAAATATTATGCTAAATTAGTCCAAAGTTCATATATTACAACTGCTTTCAACGCAATTAAATCTGAGTTATGTTCTATTCATAGCGTAAGAAGAACTATTGATGAAATAGAATACTACAGATGTATGTTAGAACTTGCAAAAGTATTTATTATTATGGTTGCCAAGTTAACAAATTATCACAATAAAACAATAGCGATACTTAACTGTCGCGCAACTATTGAAAGTCTTACCAAAGCTATTGAACAAAAAGAAAAGGAGTATGCAGAAGAACAACTTAACATACTTAGAACAAAGGAAGTTGGTTCCCAAGAAGTATTATCTAATGATGTTTTTAAACATATTTTTACAGGCTATTTATAAATACTTTTTAGGTCGACTTAGTTTCATTTATGCTCGTAGTGGTGCGAGCCTAAATGATAAAGATAATTTATTCCTCTTTCATTCAACTTTAATTTAAACGACACTAACAAATTAACACTCTAACGACAAAATGATTGGTTATACATTTTATTTATCTGAAAGAACTGCTGAACTTAAAGGACAATTTCCATCAATTACACCTAATGAAATCGAGATAATTGTATCTATTGAATGGAAACATTTATCTAACGACGATAAAACAAAATTTATCGAGTTATCAAACGACCTCGAAGATATTACTACATCACTTGACGAATTCCTTCTCTCTGACGACTGTAAGGAGGAGAGACACGAGGATTTATCCGAGAAAGATGAGATTTCTGAGAGAGATGATTTTGATGAAGAAAAATATAATAGAGAATACGAAGAAACTTGGCAGAAAGAATATGATAAAATTTTAGAGAGAGAATACGAAGAAACTTGTCAGAAAGAATATGAAGAAGAACTTAAAAAATTAATACATCAACAACATAAACATAAACGTAAGTAAAAACATATACTGATAAATGTGGTCAATTAGAACATATGAACCATCCAGGTGCATGTATGGGTTATTTTTAATTACGACGACCTTGGGTCGTCTTATCTTTTCTTTTTGTAGGTATCTCATTTTACGTCTGTGTATACAGACATAAAATGATTTTATACTTTAATTTTTATATACTCTCAATTATTTATAATTGTTATTTAATAATGCTTTCAATTTACGCTTGTATTGCTTTAGTCGCTATATGTGAAACATATAAAATTTTCTCTATATTAAAACATGCTTTAACTGTTTTAATTAAATCGAAAAAGTTCAATGACCGTAATATACACGAAGATACAAAGAAGTTCATTGCTTTAAATAAAGACTACTTTGCAATTGTTTTTGCAATAGTAATTACTTTAATTGAAGCAGGTTCTTTTTACATATCTCCTTATATATTTGTATGTGTATTTGCTTATGTTAACGCGAAACTTTTTCTTATAAGCAGAGCAAAAGAAGAATAATTTATTTACTTTTTATTTTCGAAGAAAAAAATAATTTATGCTCGGTGTGGTCGAGCCTAAATTAACTAACGACACATTTTACCTCTCAAATTTTTGGAGCCGAAGGCGATGGGACAAATAATTAAATGATTTTATACTATTATTTTTATATATAAATATCTCTTCTCAATTATCTAATAATTGTAATTTTTTATCTAATATTATTAACAAATGATTACTCCTACAAGACCAATTGAACCAATGACACCACAAGCACCAATGCGCGTAAATAGAGAAATTAACCGTGATATAAATCCTAATGTAATTCGTCGTTTAAATTTCAATGAACTCCAACGTCAAGAAACACTCCCTCTTCCTCCTATCACAGAGGAAACTTTTCCTACAATAATGCCTCTTACCAGAGAATTTACAATGTATCTTAACTGGGCTCCTCGTCCTTTTGATGAAGCTGTAGACATTGACACAGGTATCGATGAATATGACGAATATGGTATGCTTAGATTACGCCGTATGAATGCAATGACTAGAATTCCTCCTATTCCTCCTCTTCGTCGTACTGATGCAAGTGCATTAAATTACGAGATACGTAGAATACAACAAGAAATCCCTTTACAACTAACATCAGATGACGAAGACGATGATGTTATCGAGATAATGAATTCATCGGGAGAAATTGATATGAGTGGATACGAAACCGAGAAAATAGAGGAAATTAACGAATGGGAATTTGGAATAAGCGAAGATGAATTCGATGCCTTCGACGAAGAGTAAGTATTTTTTTATTATTTTTTTGTAGGTACCCTCCTTTGAAAGAAAAACACTCTATTTTTTCTCCGAAAAAATTAATTTACGGTTGCAGTGGGCAACCATAAATTACTCCTTTATTTAATTGAAAAATATTAGTTATTTTAACGTGTCTCTAATTAATTTACAAAATGAAAACTTGTATTCATTTAACTAAGGCTGGAAAAAGATGCTCTCGCTCTGTTCATTACAAAGACAGATGTATTCAACATTACAAATTACACTTTTCTCAATATGCAACAGAAGAAACTCGAGAAATTAAGTTCCAAGAATTAATAGATACAAAAAACGATTATACACACCTTGAATATATACCATATTTCTCTAACTTAACTATCGAGTATTACAGGCAAAAATATATAGATATAGTAGTTAATTATAAATTTATGTTTAATGAAAATATAATATCTGATTTGAACAATGCAAACTCCCCAGAAATCATGTTTAACACCGTTAGGGATGATATATCTAGTTGGATTCGTGAATTAAAAAAGACAAAAGGTATAACAAAAGATACAGATCTTGACCTATTTACAAATATAAAATATAAACAATGTGTTTTACAAATATTGAAAATTAGTATATATTATTGTATCCAAGAAAACAAATTTTCCATATTCAGAGTTATACCTTTGTATAACAATCTCAAAGGTTCTTTAATAAGAAATAAAGAATTGTGGAGAGAAGAAAATATAAATAAGCTTAGAATAAAGGAGGTAAGTAAGAGTGGTGTTATGTGCGATGATGTGTTTAAATATGTATTTGCGGGGTACATTTAACGGGTTCGCGCGGAGCTACCCGTTAAACTATTAACCTTTAAGGTAAGTTTTATTTTTTATTTTATGATGGTGATTCCATCTTAAAATAATTAAATGATTTTATAAAATTATTTCAACCGATAAACATCTCTTCTCAATTATATAATAATTGTATTTAATTCTCTAAGTAAATCGAAATGAACACAGTCTCTCAAATTCAATCTGCTATTAACTCCAAGAAACCAATTTCTTTTTGGTACTCTTATTCCCATCCTGATACAAACCGTGTAGTTGAACCAATTTCTTTCACACACTGTTCTTTAGTAGCTCGTGAAAATGGTTCTGTTAAACGTTTTATTATTGATGGTATTAACTTAATTTCAACTCAATCCGATGTTGTCCCTAAAGCATCCACCTCATCTGAGGTTGAAACAACAATCAAACAAATGATTAACTCCAACGCAACAATGGTATTTAAATATTCCTTATCTCAACCTGAAAAGGTTAGATATGCATCTCCAATTGGTATTGAAGGAGATTGTGTCTTGGCAGTAGAAGCAGACACAGGTAAGTATAAACGTTTCAAATTAGCAAACATTCAATTTGTAGATGAAGCGCAACCGGAAAATTTAGAAGATGGTGAAATTCGTGAAGAACCTCGTAAGAAACAACCTTCTTACATCGAAATGATTACATCAGCTATTAAAGCATTAAATCATCGTGGTGGATGCTCAAGACCAGCTATAAAACAATATATTTCTAACAATTTTGATATGACAGTGTCTGATAGACATTTACGTGTAGCTTTATTAAAAGGTATTGATGCTGGTATATTTATTCAAAATGGACAATGTTTCAAACTTCCATCTTACCTGGAACGTCCAGGTTATCTTAAACCTTCAAATGAATTAGAACAAAAAATTCAAAAATACATTGATTACAAGGAGACAATGACATTTACATACAATTTCTCACAACCAAATTTAGTTCGTACATTTGTCCCAGAAACAATTAGAAATCACATTGTTATAGGCAAGCAATATGGTAAGGCATATCCTGAGTATAAATCTTTTTCTATTTCAGGTATTAATCTCATTGAAAAGCGTGAAGAACAACGTGAAGTCGAACTCGAAGACTCTGCAACAACTGGCGTATATATCCCAACTACTGTAACACCAGTAGAAAGGGTAAGAGAACAAATCCAAAAGGTATTAACAACATCAAAACAAATATCTTTTAGATATACAAATTCATCAAATCCAGACAAAGTTAGAGTTTTAGATATTGAAAAATTAAATGACAATTCGGTTCAAGGGTTCGAAGGTGGTGTTTTTAAGAAATTTTTATTACAACACATCGTCTTTTGCGATAGCCCATATGAAGAGGTTGAAGAAGAAAAAAAGGAAGATCATTCTAATATCTTAAATAGAAGAATCAAAATTTATTTCCCATATGACATCGAAGAAATTGGTTATGTATTTAACATTGTAGATAATATTGCTTATATTGAGATTCAACCTGAATGTAATCAAGTTAGATTACCACTTGATGAATTATCATACGATCTTCTTCCTCATTCTAAAGAATATCTTCATTTCGAACAAATGATTAATAAGACTATCAAATTTCGTCACACTCGTTTAAATATTCAGGTTGCTCTTAAGGTATTAAAGGTAGAAGAATCTTGTATGGAAGATGTGGTTGTTGTTCATGGTAAGGTAGGAGAACACACTGTAACTATCCTCTCAGATGAAATTGAAAACTTTGTTATTGTGTAATTACGATAGCCTTCGGCCTTAATCATAATATATTTTTGTAAGGTAAGTAATGTGTTGTGTTGTTTTAAAAATAAAAATTAATAAATTAAACTTGGTGATTCCAAGTCTAATTTAATCGATTTAAATATATGTACTTTGATTTTAAAAATGTCTTATGTATTACATCCAATTTTTTCTAATGTGTTAGTAGATGTTACAAAATTTAAAAACGTAAAATCTACAAATCAAGCTTATATGTATACTTTCAAAAATGGAAAATGGGAAGGGTCTGGAAAGTTTTGTTATTCACCTCCTATGCCAGATAATGAATATTTCGATAGATACTGTAAGTATAATTCTTCAAACGGTTATTACTATTACAGAGGGTTAGAGTTATATTAATTGATTTTTTCAATGAAATACATATAATATAAAAAGATGAGTAGAAAGAGAACAGTGCGTATTGTGTTCGACGATATATATGAGGAAACTTGTAATGCTATAAATAAGGAATGTTCATTTATCAAATTAAAATATTCTAGTAAAAAAGATGGAAGATTAGACAGTGCTAATTTAGAGTCTAAATTTTTGAATGATTTACAAGGATCTTTCAAGAAGAATTATCCGTCTTTTGATTTTGAAATTCCAAAGAATAGACATTGGTATGATGTAAAGATAAATAATATACCAATTAATTTAAAGATAACATCAGGAGGAAGAGATAATGCTTTTAATAAAGTATCTATATTATATACTATTTGTGGAGAGGAGATTGACAAGAAACATATGAACTTTAATAGTTGGTGGGATGAGATTGAAAAATGTAATAAAAAAGATGTTAGAGACAAGAAAAGTGAATACCATTATTTAGTTGTTGATAAGAATAGTAGTAATATTATGTTCAAATCAATATTAGATATTTCTGAGTATCATACAAACCCTTGTAACATATTACAAATTGATTGGAAAAACGAATTTAACAATATGAATTATAGTATTGAAGATAAAGATTTTAAAAAGAAAATTAATATCCTTTTAAAAACTATACAAACTTCGGTTAAACAAGATGTAGAAAGTAAAATGAAATTAGTTAATGCTAAAATTAAATAGGAATATGTACATTACAAATTTGCTTATGACCAATTTTAAATCTTCCAGAGTACATATAATCTTTTTTGAATTTTTCAGAGTTTAAATAAGCGATAATAGAGTTTAATCTATTATCACTTATATTATTTTTTGGTATTAAACATAATAAAGTACCTCCAAAGTATTTTACTGTATCTATAAATGCAATTTCTTTTTGTCTTGTCATAGTCCTTACATAGATACATTTTTTATTTATATTTTCTTTTATTGTTTTAATATTACGAGGTGCTCCCCACTCGAACCAATTCTTTTCTGTAAATTTTTTAATACGTCTTTCTAAAAGAAGATTTTTATTATTTTCTAAATGTGTATCAATTTCTTCATTATTACTTGGAAATTTATCTATAAAAATGAACTTTTCAAGCTTATTCTTATCCATTAAAACTTCTATATTTCCAAAAGGCACTTTATATATTTCATCTTTACCAGATACTATACCAACATATACATTAAAATCATTTTCTAATAATTCTCCTTCTATTTTTTCTTCGCTAAATGTGATTATACCTTTTGTTATATTACATAATGTTTCTTTTCCATTTACTAAACATTTATCACACTCTAACCCTTTTTCATATCTAAAAACTACAACATCTACATTTGCTCCTTCAAATAACCTTTCATTATTAGGGAATAAAAAATGTGTAAAAGAACCATTGTCTTTCATCTTATTTATAATAGATGATGCGCTTGTTAATTTAATAAAATCAGAGGGTACAATAAATACTAATTCTCCATTTTCATCTAATAACGAATAACATAATTCAATAAAT
>Ga0255219_1000607_pt1 | contig 10097 bp, 8 predicted proteins | sample Miss_Colum_RepA__FD_183037 | JGI IMG/M metagenome (GOLD analysis project Ga0255219, IMG submission 183037) | Freshwater microbial communities from Mississippi River, Louisiana, United States - Miss_Colum_RepA_8d | ecosystem: Environmental > Aquatic > Freshwater > River | place: USA: Louisiana...
CCCATGGCCGAGGAGACGACTGGCGCCGAAGACCCAGCCGCTGCCGGGGAGACGCCCGAGACTGCGGCCGCCACCGAGACTGATTCGGACTCCACCGAGGAGGGCGCCCCTGCGGCGGCGCCTGCCGGCGGCGATGACGAGCCCAGCCAGGACTGCCCCCCCTGCAAGGGCGGAGCGCCCGGCTGGATGGCCACCTTTGCCGACATGGCCACGTTGCTGATGTCGTTTTTCGTGCTTTTGCTGTCTTTTTCCGACACCGAGTTGCCGAAGTTCGAGCAGATCAATGGGTCGATCCAGAAAGCATTTGGCGTCAAGCGGCTCGTGCCGAGCATTAACATCCCGAAGGCGCGCAGCCTGCTGGTCGAGAACTTCAGCCCCGCGCTCGCCGAGCGGACCGTGCTGGACCAGCAGCAGCAGCGGGCGATCGACCCCAACGCCGAGTTCTTGATCCGACGTACGCGCGAGAACCCAGAGGCGTCGCCGACCGAGGCTGATTTCGAGAAAGTGCAGGCCGCGCTGGCCGAGCAGATCGAGCGTGGCGAGGTGCAGGTGCGGATCGAGGACGAGGCCGTGGTGGTGGAGTACACTGCCACCGCCAGTGGGGGAGGCGCCGGCGGCACGGGGCAGCAGCAGTCTCCGGGGGGGCGCGTGAGCCAGCAGCTGGTGGAGATCGCCTCCATCGTCACCCAGGTGCAGTCGGAGGTGGTGAGCGAGGTGCAGCTGCACCGCCGGTCGGCCACGGAAGACACGACAGAGACCAAGGATCCCGCCCGCGACGTGGCGGCCTCCGCAACCACCGGCCAGTCCGCGGACAGCGACCGCTACAACGAGATCCGTGTGGCGCTGCGTGGCGAGATCGCGCAGGGGCTGGTAGAGGTCGAGAAAGTTGGTGACGAGGTGATCATTCGCCTTGCCAGCCAGGGCAGCTTCGTGTCGGGCAGCGCTGAGCTGGACCCCGGATTCCTGCCGCTGCTGCGCGACGTCGGCGCCACGCTGGCCGATGGCAGCGGCCGCGTCCGTGTCGAGGGCCACACCGACAACATCCCGGTCGCGTTCAGCCAGCAGTTCAACTCCAACTGGGATCTCTCGGCCGGCCGCTCTGCCTCGGTCGCGGCGTTCCTCACCGACGAGTTAGGGATGCAGAGCGATCGGCTCGAGGTGAGTGGTTTTGCCGACACCAAGCCCCTGGAGAGTAATGACACGCCGGCCGGCCGTGCCCGCAATCGTCGGATCGAGATCATCGTGGAGGCGAACTAGATGGCTGACGAAGACGAGGTCCCCGCCGCCGCGCCGGAGCCCCAGCCGGAGCCCGATCCGCCGCCCCCCTGTCCCGAGTGCAAGGGTGGCGTGCCTGCCTGGATGTGTACCTTTGCCGACATGGCCACGCTGCTGATGGCCTTCTTCGTGCTGATCCTCTCCTTCGCGCACGTCAACGTGCCCAAGTACAAGGAAGTCAGCGGCTCCATGCGCACAGCCTTTGGCGTGCAAAACATCATCCCCGTCATCGAGCCACCGTGGGCGAACAACATTGTGGTGGAACAGTACGCATCGGCCAAGGTGGACCCCACGGCGCTGCGTACCGTCGAGGAGCAACGTACTGACGAGCCCCAACCGGACGAGGAGGAACTAAAGACCGACGTGGGCCAGGGTGACAACCCACAGTCGAGCACGGAGCAGGCCCTGGAGCAGGTGCTGGCGCAACAAATCGCCGAGGGCAAGGTGCGGGTAACCACCAAGAACAGCAAGGTCGAGGTAGAGCTGCTGCAAAACCAGCAGTCTGAACGCCCAGAGGACCAGCCCGGAGACCGCCGCGGTCAGATCAGTCAGGACACGCTCGAGGTCTTCGCCGCCGTGGCGGCCGCGCAAACCAGTACCACCACCCCCATCGAGGTAATCGACAGCAGCCTGACGGGCGCCAGCGCCACCGGCTCCGACAGCAACACCCAACCGGGTGACACTCGCGAGAGTCTCGCCGAGAGCCAGTACGAGCAGATCCGCGCCAGCCTGTCCGAGGAGATCGAGGCGGGGCTGGCGGAGGTGGAACGCGAGGGGGACAAGGTACTGATTCGCCTCGCCGAGCAAGGCTCCTTCGACAGCGGCCAGGCCGCCCTGAAGGCCGAGTTCGAGGCGCTGCTGTCGCGGGTGGGGGTCTCGCTCGCAGGCACCAGCGGACTCGTTACCATCGAGGGGCACACCGATAACGTGCCGCTCGGTTTCGGCAGCCGGTACCGCACCAATTGGGACCTGTCGGCCGCGCGCGCGGCGGCGGTGGCGGACTTCCTCATGAACGCCGGCTACGTGCCCCCCGGCAACCTCAACGTGCTCGGGCTAGCCGAGACGCGTCCGGTGGCCGACAACACCAGCATCACCGGCCGCGCCGCCAACCGACGCATCGAAATCATCGTCAACAACTGAGCGCGGGGACTGCCCTCTACTCCGGGCAACTCGCCAGCCCCTGAGTCAGGCACAGGTCCACCAGCGCGTCGGCCTCTGCAACGTCCTCGTCTTCCATCGAGATCACGGCCAGCGCGCGGATGTCGTCCGCGCTCGTCAGCCCCTGCCGCGCGGCCAGTTGGGCCCATACGTATGCACCAACGGGGGCGGGCTCAGCGTTCGGCGCGCCGTCGCCCGCCAGCAAGAGGTAGGCGTACATCATTTGGGCATTGCCGTAGCCCTGTCGTGCGCTGAGCAGGAACCAGCGGCGGGCCTCGGTGTAGTCGAGGTCTACGCCCTCCCCAGACTGGTAGGCCACGCCAAGCATGTACTCGCTCTCGGCAAGCTGCTGGTTGGCCGCCAGCCGGAACCAGCGGACCCCCTCACGCGGATTGGCGGCCACGCCGTAGCCGTTGTAATAGAGCAAGCCCACGTTGTGCTGGGCCTGCGCCAGCTCCTGCAGCGCCGCCTTGCGGTACCAGTCCATGGCCTCGGCGTAGTTCTGTGCCACGCCCAGGCCTTCCTCATACATGTGGCCAATGTTGTTGGCCGCCTCGGCCGACCCGGCCTCGGCCAGCGGCAACCAGGCGCGGATGGCGGTGGCGTAATGGCCTCGGTCCTTGGCGGCAAGGCCGGCATCGAAGGCGGCCTGCTGGGCCAGCGCAGGCGCGGCCGAGGTCGTGATAGCTAGGGCAAGGAAGAGGGTGCGCAGCATCGGACGGGCTCCGGGAAAACGCCGGGCCGCAGTATACGCCAGTCCTGCGTGGGATCGCGATGAGGGGGCTGGGAACTCGGCCGACTGCTACTACTGTGCGCGCAATCGCGTAAGCACTGGGACGCTACAGTCTTGGTGCCAGCTGCCGACTATGTCGTGGCAAGAAGGCGAGGCCGCATCAGCAGTAAAAGAAAATGCAGCAAGGCCCTAAAGCCAGGCGCAGAGCTGCCGACCTTACAGACAAGTGCCGCGCTGGTGCAGGCGTCACAGCATGGCAAACGACTTTACACTCGTTCAACGATGGGCCGTGAAGGCCTCGAAGAGAAGGATAAGTGGTACACGCAGCAAGCCGTAGGTCTACTGTTGTACCAGCACAGCAAAGCTTGTTTTCACAACCAACGTAATGGGCGGGCAACGCCCTTCAGGAGATAACATGACCGCTATTAATACCAACACCCTGGCGACCCTCGCCTCTAACTCACTGATGCGGAATGAGCGTAGCATGTCTACCGCGATGGAGCGGTTGTCGACGGGCATACGTATTAACTCCGCCAAGGACGACGCGGCGGGCCTGGCAATCAGCTCGCGTATGACTTCGCAGATCAAGGGCCTTGATCAGGCCAAGCGCAATGCGCTCGATGCCATCTCACTGATTCAGACCGCAGAGGGTGCGCTGGTCGAAGTGAATAACATGTTGCAGCGCATGCGTGAGCTGTCTGTGCAGTCGGCAACCGACACCAACACCTCGACCGACCGCACCGCCCTAAATACAGAATTTTCCTCGCTCCGAAGTGAAATCAACCGTGTCGCGCAGAATACCCAGTGGAACGCCAGAAACTTGCTCGACGGGAGCAGCGGTAGCGGCCTGACGGCGGCCGGTGTCTATAAGTTCCAGGTGGGCGCCAATGCAGCACAGACCATTGACCTGACTATCGGTAATTATCAGGCAGGTAGTTCCACCCAGGGGGGGACAGTAACCCTCTCGACAACTGCGAGTGCATCAGGTCCAAGTGCGACTGCAGCAGCACAGGTTAGCAAATTGACGTTCACGGGTACCGTTGCAGTCGGTGACGTCTTTACTGCCACTGTCGGGGACAAGTCTTTTGTTCATACCGTTACATCCTTAGGTGCCAACAATGACGCCTCTTTGCTTGCTGTCGCTAATGCAATTAAAACTGGATTGGGAACAATCACAGGGGTAACAGTTGCGGCTGTGGATGCTACAACTACCACCGCGCCATTTGTCCAATTCACAGCAAGTAGCACAGCCTATGGCTCTAACGCCTTTAGCATTAGCGCCGGAACGAGCGGCCTCCTGAGCGGAATTGGCGGGAGCGACATAACCACTCAGTCCAATGCCAACTCCGCCATTGCTGCAGTGGATACGGCCATCGCAACGGTAAACTCGGGGCGTTCCGGGATGGGTGCCACCATGAACCGCTTGTCGTACGCTGCTGATAACATGGCAAATATCGCAGCGAATGCCGCCGACTCACGGGCACGCGTGCTGGATGCTGACTATGCGAAGGAGACGACCGAGCTTGCTCGCACGCAGATCATCGCACAGGCCGGTACCGCGATGCTGGCGCAGGCCAACCAGGCCAAGCAGACCGTCCTCGCCCTCTTGAAGTAATCTAGCGGGCCAGAAGCCGCCCGGCGTGATGCAGTAGCCGGGCGCGTCATGGAACTGAGAGGTAACCTCCATGGTCACCGTAGACAGCAGTACCCCAGTTCGTCAAGTCGCCGTGCCGGAGCCACGTCCTGTGACGTCACGGCCTGAAGTCACCCAGCCCAGGCTGGGAGTGCAGGAATTGGCCGCGCGCTCGGAAGCCACGCGCACCGAAACGGTCTCCGAGATGGAAAAGTTGCAGGAGCGTCTGCAGGAGGCGATCACCACGCTCAATGAGCGCATGCGAACCTCGCAGCAGAGCCTCAACATCTCGGTGGACAAGGCCTCGAAGCGGTTTGTAGTCACGGTCACCGACAAGGCCTCGGGTGAAGTCGTCCGGCACATCCCGGGGGAAAGCGCCTTGCGCGTGGCGCACAACATCGAGGCGCTGAAAGGCGTGTTGTTCGATAGCGATCTTTGACCGCGCACGCAGTCTGCTACACCAGCGCCGCCACGGCTTGTATCGTGGCGGCGCATTTTTTTGTGTAAAGGCTTTATTTTTAATAAAAAACAATTGCCTATCATATAAAGTTTGCGGTGCTGTGGACGACTAGAAGGGCAGGTGCTGAGCGGTTTCAGTGCTCACCAACTGCCCCACGAGGATTCCGATGAATGCCGTTGCCCCCCGTCGCGCGCTGTATATGTACGAGCAAGTCGGCTACGAGGCCGCGGTGGACTTTGCCGACCAGCACGCGCTGGTCGCTCTGCTCTTCCGTGCCCTCATGCAGGCCCTTGCCGACTCGGAGCGGCACACGCTGAGTGCCGAGTTTGCCGCCAAGGCGCAGACGGTGACCAAGGCCCACGACATCCTGAGCGGGTTGCGTTCTACCCTCGACTTCGAGCGTGGGGGCGACCTGGCCCTCGACCTCGACGCCATCTACGGCTACTGCGCCAGGCTGCTCCTCAAGGCCCACGTCGCCAACGACCCCAGCGGGCTGCGCGAGGCGCGCCGCTTGCTCGGTAGTCTTGAGAGCGCCTGGCAACAGGTGCCGGCACAGCTTGCCGCCGCAGCCGGCGTGCAGTAACCCCCTCGCGTCGGCGGGTGCCTGACGCTAGCCCGCTCCCATAGTCTTGCGAGCCGTCTTGCCCCTATACTGCGGGTACTTTCGAGACCGACGGGACGCTCATGCGGGCAGTGTTTGGCGACAGCCAGTCCGTGGTGCAGATGCGCCAACTGATGGCGGCCTGTGCCCGCACCAGTGCCTCCGTGCTCATCCAGGGTGAGACCGGCTCCGGCAAGGAGGTCGTGTGCCGCGAGCTGCACCGCTTGTCCTCCCGCAGCCACAAGCCGCTCGTGCCGCTCAACTGTGCCGCCATCCCCGCGACCCTCCTAGAGAGCGAGCTGTTCGGCTACCGCAAGGGGGCCTACACGGGGGCGGTCAGCGACCGCAAGGGGCGGCTGGAGCTCGCCGATGGCGGGACCCTCTTCCTTGATGAGATCGGCGACATGCCGATGGACCTCCAGGCCAAGCTGCTGCGTTTCCTTGAGGACCGGGTGGTGGAACCCCTCGGTGGCGCGGGCGAGGGCATCACGGTCGACGTGCGGGTGGTCGCCGCTACCCACAAGGACCTGTCGGGCCTCGTGCAGGCGCGGCAGTTCCGGGAGGACCTGTTCTACCGGCTGAACGTGGTCCCGCTGCATGTGCCGCCGCTGCGCGAGCGCCGGTCGGAGCTGCCGGACCTGTGCCGCCACTTTGCCCGCCAGCACGCCCTCGAGGGCGTGCCCATCAGCCTCACCGAGCAGTCGCTGGCCCTGCTCGCCGCCTACGGCTGGCCGGGCAACGTGCGGGAGTTGTCCAACCTCATTGTCCGGCTCAGCGTGTTGTTTCCCGGCCAGCGCATCAACCTGCTGCAGGTCCCGCCCGCGCTGCTGCCGCCGGGGCTCCAGCCTTTACTGGCCGAGCACCCCTTCTGTGAGCAGGAGGCGCCGCCCCTGCTCGCGACCGATGGGCTTCCCCCCGCCCGGGAGGAGCGGCTGCTGGACTACTTTCGCGACCCCGATCTGGCCCCGGGCTCTGCCGGCCCGGCCGAGCCGCTCACGGCTTGGCTCGCCGGTCTGGAGTCGGTGTCCTCGCTACCGGCCAGCGGCATCGAAGCCAAGCGCCTGCTCGAGCGGCTCGAGACCACGCTCATGCGGCTTGCGCTGCACCAGGCCGGGCACAACAACACGCACGCGGCTCGCTTGCTCGGTATGGAGCGGACCACGTTCATCCAGAAGCTGGCGCGCTACGGCCTCGCCAGCGCCGGGGACCGCTGATCGCCCGTCAATAGTTGGACGGTAAGAAAATAAGATACTGATAAATATATAAAAAAAGTAATGGCATGCGGTTTGCATTGCAACTGTCACGTTCCTGACTGACAGCGGCAGCCACCATGCACGACAAGACCACGACCCCGCCGGACCAGCCCTTCGTATTCGTCGACCCCGTCAGCGCACGCCAGTTCGCGCTGGCCTGCAAGTTCGGCGAGACCGCGCTGCCGGTGCTGATCTCGGGCCCTACCGGGGCGGGCAAGGAGATCATGGCGCGGGTGATCCACGAGAGCTCGCCGCGGGCGCGTGGCCCCTTCATCGCCATCAACTGTTCAGCGATCTCGCCGAGTCTCGCCGAGGACATCCTGTTTGGCCACGAGCGTGGCGCCTTTACCGGGGCCCAGTCGGCGGTGCCTGGCTGCTTCGAGCAGGCGCAGGGCGGCACGCTCTTCCTCGACGAGATTGGCGAGATGCCGCCCGAGCTCCAGCCGAAGCTGCTGCGCCTGCTCCAGGAGCGTAGGCTGACCCGGCTTGGTGGGACCCGCGAGATCAGCGTCGACGTGCGAATCGTGGCCGCCACCAACGCCAACCTGCGCGAGGACATGCGGGAGGGGCGCTTCCGGGAGGACCTCTTTTATCGGCTCAGCACGCTCAGCCTGCGCCTGCCGCGTCTGGCCGAGCGCCCCCGCGATATTCTTCCCCTCGCGCTGCTCATGCTGCAGAAGCATGCCGCCGGTCGCGAGATACCGCGCCTCGCCGAAGACGCCGTGGCACGGCTCCTCGTCCACGCCTGGCCCGGTAACGTGCGCGAGCTAGAAAACGTCATGGCCCGGGCGCTGCTGCTTTGCAGCGGCACTGAAATCACCGCCGCCGACCTTGCCTTTGACGACGACGATCCGGTCGCCTCCCTCGACCTGCCAGGCCTGCCAGCGACGCCGTCGCTCTCACCGCGCGACAACCACCGTCATCTGGAACACGTCAGGGTGCTGACGGCCATCGAAGGCGCCCGCTGCCGGGAGGAGGCAGCTACCCGCCTTGGTATCAGCGAGCGCACGCTTCGCTACAAGCTGCAGCAGATGCGTCGGGCGGGTCTCGCGGTCCCCAAGGTATACCAGCGCTGAGGGATAAAGGATGGCCATCGTGAACGACGCCAGCAGCGTGCTGGCGCAAATCAGGGACTATCAGTCCCGCATCGCCGAGCAGCGGGCTCGCATCGACGGACCTGCTGGCGGGGTGCTGAACGGGACGTCTCCGGTCCAGGACAGTTTCTCCGGGCTGGTCACGCAAGCGCTGCGCAGCAGTCTCGACCAGGTGAACAGCCTGCAGACCCGCTCGACCGAGTTACTCAATCGCTTCGAGTCCGGCGAGGACGTGCCGCTTACCGACGTGGTCCTTGCCATGCAGAAGGCGTCGATCGGTTTCGAGGCCACGCTGCAGGTACGCAACAAGGTCATGAAGGCCTACGAAGACATCATGAACATGCCCGTCTAAGGTAACCAGTCGATCCCATGGCAACCACCACAGTACAGGAATCAGGGCGCGGCTTTCAGCCCGCCACGCCACCGCGCAGCGACGGCGCTGCCGTCGCCCGCAACGCGCCGGGTGCTCTCTCAGCGACCGCTGCCCAGCAGCAACTCAATCAGGCCTCGAAGTTTCCCAGTGTCGTCGAGGTGCTCGCCCAGCCGCTGGTGCGCAAGTCGTTGCCTGGGATCGTGCTGGTTCTGCTGCTCGTCCTTTTCTTTGTCCTGTACTCCTGGATCAGCGGGGGGGAGTACCGCAGCCTCTACCCTGAAATGGCCGAGGCAGACCGCAGCGAGGCCTACGAGATGCTGCTCGGGTCAGAGCTGACCGCACGCCTGAACCCACAGACCGGCAGCATCGAGGTCCCGGTCGATCAGTACCACGAAGCGCGGCTGATGCTTGCAGCCGCTGGGCTGCCCCGCCAGGCCAGCGCCGATACCCTCGCCAGCTTCGATGTGCAGAGCGCGATGACCACGAGCCAGTTTATGGAGGAGGCCAAGTACCTAGCGACCATTGAGAATGAATTGGCCAAGAGCATCGTCCGCATCTCCAGCATCGAGTCTGCCAGGGTCCACATCGCCGCCCCGCGCCAAAGTGCCTTTGTCCGCAACCGGACACCGACCAAGGCCTCGGTCGTGGTCGCACCGTTTCCTGGGCGTACCATCAGCCAGTCGCAGGTGCAGGCCATAACCTATCTCGTCTCGTCGAGTGTTCCCTACCTCGCAGTCAACGACGTCTCTGTCGTCGACCAGATGGGGAATCTCCTCACCAACGCCCTGACACCTACCCTGACCGAGGCGACCCTGCAGTCCGGCTACGAACGCTCCGTGGAGGAAGGCTACAAGACCCGCATCGAGCAGCTGCTCGAGCCGCTCGTGGGACGCCAGAACCTGCGCACCGATGTCGATATCGTGCTCGACTTCACGCAGCTGGAGTCCACCAGCGAGCAGTTCGACCCGGAACGCGAGGGCCCCCTGACGCGCTCGGAGGTGCTGTCAGAAGATCGCAGCAGCACCGCCGCCGCCGCAGGAGTTCCCGGCGCCACCACCAACGTGGCCCCCAACGATACCATCGTCACGCCGCTCGACCAGGGACAGGCCGCGACCGCCGCCCAGAACGGACAAACCGTGAGCACACGCTCGACGCGCAATTTTGAGTTGGATCGTACCCTCCGCTACCAGCGCAACGCGCAAGGCCAGTTGCTGAGAATGTCGGTCGCTGTCGTCCTCAACGATGGCGCCACGCTCGACGCCGAAGGCGCACCTCGCCCCCTTGACGAGGCAGCACTTGAAAGTATCCGTAGCCTGATCCAGGGTGCCGTAGGCTACGACGCCACGCGGGGCGACCAGATCACCGTCATCACCTCACCGTTCCGTCCGCTCGAGACCATCGAGAATCCGGTGATCTGGTACGAGGACGCCTCCATCGTGTCGTTGATCCGTCTCGCCGCTGTGACTCTCGCGTTTGTACTGTTAACCGTGCTGGTCATCCGTCCCGTGATCCGTGTC
>Ga0255219_1000610_pt1 | contig 10067 bp, 9 predicted proteins | sample Miss_Colum_RepA__FD_183037 | JGI IMG/M metagenome (GOLD analysis project Ga0255219, IMG submission 183037) | Freshwater microbial communities from Mississippi River, Louisiana, United States - Miss_Colum_RepA_8d | ecosystem: Environmental > Aquatic > Freshwater > River | place: USA: Louisiana...
CGGCCCAGCACCTGCAACACCCCGATCGCAGCAGGAATGCCCACCACCCACGACGCAGGCAAACCGGCTTCGCCCAGCAGGTTGATCATGTGCACCGGCAGCGCCGAGGTCAGGGCCATGGTCAGCACCATGAACAGGGCCAGCAGCCAGAAGGTCGGCTGGCGCAGGTGCGGTCGCATCGAAGCATGCGCCATGTGTGCTTGCCCGGCCAATGGGGGCAAAGGGCGTGGTGCACCGCGCAGCAACCAGGCATGCAGCGGCAGGCACACCCCCAACTGCAGGGCCCCCAGCAGACACAGGCTCACCCGCCAGCCCCACAGGCCAAACCACCAGGACACCAGCGGAATGAACACCGTGCTGGCCAGCCCGCCCAGAAAGGTGATGGTGATGATGGCCCGTCGGAAGTCCGCGCCGAAGCGCCGTGTGACGATGGCAAATGCCGGGTTGTAGAGCGTGGCTGCCATGCCCATGCCGAGCCAGATCCAGACGGCGTAAAAGCTGGCCACCGAATCCACCGCGCCATGCGCCAGCAGGCCGAGCCCCACCCACAGGGAGCCGAGCGTCATGACGCGCCGCTCGTGGCCCGCATCGATCCAGCGACCCACCGCCCAGGCCGCTGCCCCCTCTCCCAGCAGCGCCAGGCTGAAGGCGAGCGAGGATTCGGCCCGCGACAGGCCCAGCTCGGCCTCCAGTGGCCCCATCAGGAGTGAGAAGGTGTAGAACAAGGCGCCCCAGCTGATGAGCTGGGGCAGCGACAGCCAGAGGCTGAAAGCGTTGAGGGTTTGGGGGCTGGCGAAACGGGCCGCAGGCATGGCGCGATTATCGACCGGGCCGTTTCAGCTTTCCTTGAGCACGCGCCGGTACTGGATCGCTTCTGCGACATGCGCAGCCTGCACCGTCGCACTGCCGGCCAGATCGGCGATGGTGCGCGCCACCTTGAGCGTGCGGTGGGTACCACGTCCGCTCCAGCCCAGACGCGCAGCTGCCTTGTGCAGCAGGCTTTGGGCGGTCGCGTCCAGGCCGACGTGCGTGTCGATCCCCCGGCCCTGCAGCTGCGCGTTGGTGCAAGCCTGGCGTGCCAGGGCCAGTGTGCGGGCGCTCTGACTGCGTGCGGCGATGCTGGCGGTACCTTCGCCCGGTGCAGCGCCCAGCAGCTCTTGCACGCCCAGGTGGCTCACCTCGATGTGCAGATCGATGCGGTCGAGCAGCGGCCCGCTCAGCTTGCCCTGGTAGCGTGCGACCTGATCGGGGGTGCAGCGGCAGGCACGCACCTGGCTGCCCAGGTAGCCGCAGGGGCAGGGGTTCATGGCAGCGATCAGCTGGAACTCTGTCACAATGCTATGAACCAACAAAAAAATTATGAAAAACCTAGGGATGGTCTGCAAAAGTCAGCCCAGTGACGGCCTGATCTGAGACAGTCGAGCCATGAAGCAAATGAGCCTTGCCCACAGCGGATTCGAGCTGGTCACCAAGCGCACGCGCAAGCGTGAGTTTCTGGACGAGATGAATCTGGTGATTCCATGGACTGAACTGCTGGCCTTGATCGCGCCGCATGCGCCTGCGGGCAAGACAGGCAGGCCGCCGTTTCCCACCGAGGTGATGCTGCGCATTCACCTGCTGCAACAGTTCTTTGGCCACTCTGACCCGGCCATGGAGGAGGCGCTGCACGACATTCCGCTGTACCAAGAGTTTGCTCGCCTGGATGCTGGCATCAGTCGCCTGCCCGACGAGAGCACGATCCTGCGCTTTCGCCACCTGCTCGAAGAACACGGGCTGGGCCAGCAAATTTTGGCCACTGTGAATGCCAAGCTCATTGAGCGTGGCCTGATGCTCAAGACCGGCACCGTGGTGGATGCCACGCTGATTGCTGCGCCCAGCTCGACCAAGAACGACAAGGGTGAGCGCGACCCCGAGATGCACCAGACCAAGAAAGGCAATCAGTGGCACTTTGGCATGAAAGCCCATATCGGCGTCGATGCCGATTCGGGCCTGGTACACACCGTGACGACCACAGCAGCCAACGCCCATGACATCACGCAGGCGCATGCACTGCTGCATGGCGAGGAAGAAATGGTCTTTGCCGACTCGGGCTATCGAGGCGTTCACAAGCGTGAAGAAATTCAGGAGCAGCACCCTGACGTGGACTGGCACATTGCCATGATGCCGGGCCAGCGCAAAGCGATGGACAAGAGACGCCCGGTCAATGCGCTGCGCGAACAGCTGGAGAAACTCAAGGCCAGCATCAGAGCCAAGGTCGAGCATCCGTTTCGCGTGATCAAGTGCCAGTTCGGTCATAGCAAGGTACGTTACCGGGGTCTGGCCAAGAACACCAGCCAACTGCTGGTGATGTTTGCGCTGTCGAACCTGTGGATGGTGCGCAAACGGATTTTGCAAGGGCTGCAGGCATGAGTGCGCCTGCAGCATGGGCAAGGGCCCGAAAACGGGCGCCAACACGCCAAAATAACGAGAAATCGGCGGCAAATTCAGCGCTGGTTTCATCATGTGAATATTCACGCATCAACTCGCTCTGTGGCGAGGGTTATGCAGACCTTCCTTAGAACGGTTTGATTTTTTGAGGGATCGAAACATGTGTGGAATCGTGGGTGTGGTCAGCAAAACGCCAGTCAACCAACTGATTTACGACGCCTTGCTGCTGCTGCAGCATCGCGGCCAGGATGCGGCCGGCATCGTCACCCAGCAGGGACGCAAGTTCTTCATGCACAAGGCCAAGGGCATGGTGCGTGACGTGTTTCGAACCCGCAACATGCGTACGCTGCCCGGCATCTGCGGACTGGGTCAGGTGCGCTATCCCACGGCGGGAAACGCCTATAGCGAAGAAGAGGCGCAGCCCTTCTACGTGAACGCGCCCTTCGGCCTGGTGCTGGTGCACAACGGCAACTTGACCAATGCGAAGGCGCTGAAGCAAGAACTGTTTCAAACTGACCACCGCCACATCAACACAGAGAGCGACTCGGAAGTGCTGCTCAACGTGCTGGCGCACGAACTGGAGAAGGTCACGCGCGGCATCACCTTGAAGCCGGCCGACGTGTTTGCCGCTGTGCGCGGCGTGCATCAGCGCGTCAAGGGTTCATACGCAGTGGTAGCGATGATCGCAGGCCACGGCCTGCTGGCCTTTCGCGATCCGTTCGGCATCCGCCCGCTGTGTGTGGGCCACAACGACCAGGGCAGTGTGATGGTCGCCAGCGAATCGGTGGCACTCGAAGGCAACGGGTTCGAGCTCGACCGCGACGTGCTGCCCGGTGAAGCGGTGTTTGTCGAAATGGAAGGCAAGGTGCACTTTCAGCAGTGCGCCGATAAGGTCAGCCACAACCCCTGCATTTTTGAGTTCGTCTATCTGGCCCGACCCGACTCGGTGCTGGACGGCATCTCGGTCTATCAGGCCAGGCTGAACATGGGTGTGACTCTGGCCAAGCGTGTGGTCTCCACCGTGCGGCCGAGTGACATCGACGTGGTCATTCCGATTCCAGAGACATCTCGCCCGAGCGCCATGGAGCTGGCCCAGTTGCTAGGACTGCCGTACCGCGAAGGCTTTGTGAAGAACCGATACGTCGGCCGCACTTTCATCATGCCGGGGCAGGGCGTTCGAAAAAAATCGGTGCGCCAGAAGCTCAACGTGATCGGCAGCGAGTTCAAGGGCCGCAACGTGCTGCTGGTGGACGACTCCATCGTGCGCGGAACCACCAGCCGGGAGATCGTGCAGATGGCGCGCGACGCCGGCGCCCGAAAGGTGTACCTGGTCAGTGCTGCGCCTCCAGTGCGATATCCGAACGTTTACGGAATCGACATGCCAACAACCGACGAATTGGTGGCGCACAACCGCACGGTGGAAGAGGTCCGCGAGAGCATCGGCTGCGATGCATTGATCTACCAGGACCTGGATGCGATGACGCAGGCCATCGGTTCGCTCAACCCCAAGCTCACCGGTTTTGACGCATCGCCTTTCGATGGCGTGTACGTAACCGGTGACATCACGCTGGAAGACATTGCGCGCTTGAATGCCGGGCGTGACGTGCACGAAGAGGGCGACGGCGACACCTCGCGTCTGGCGCTGCCCAACGCGTAGCTTGCCTGAGTGCTCCGGTTGATGATTTCGCGGAAAACCGACATGACCGCGAAACGGCGGCCGGGCGAGAGACTGGGGAGCAAAGGTAGTACGGCGAGAGCTCCGAGGCTCACTGCGACATAAGCGGTTACATGTAATTCAAGGGCGAGGTCGCCGCGCGCCGTTTTTGCCAGTGAAGAAGAAGGCTTCTCCTGCGGTCACTCGCGACCCGCCTTGACCTAGCTTCGAATCTTGCCTGGCTGCACCCGAGGGTGCGGAGGCCATAGAGCGCACCATGCTTGCTCTGGAGCATCCTGTTCCTTGTGAGGACGGCCGCGGCGGCCTGGGGCACCTCTCGCTCTGCGTGCCCCCAGATTAAGCCGTCCTTGCGGAAGACACGGTCCGTATCGAACGTGTAGTGCCGCCCGAGCTCAGGCTAAGGTGCCTCAGTTGCCTGTCCGTCAGTTCTTCGCTCCACCAGCTGGATCCTCGGAGGCTCATAACCCGGCGCGATTGTTGCGTTGGAGGATCCGTAGAGAGACAAAGGATCTTGAAGCCAAAGCGCGTACTCAAGACCTTGGAGGTGATGATCCGGGGAGCAGTCCACGTTCCATCGTCTGAGCATGTAGCCCGCGTTGGCTGAGCGGACTTTGACCGTAAAGACGCCGTCTTGCATCGGATAGTCCATTTGGACTATCTCTGGACGAGGGTGGTTTGGATGAGGCACTAGCTTCAACTCAATGATGCGGCTCCACTGGTCATCCTGGTCTGCGCGTTCTTCCCGGCCAATTGGGCTGGTTTCGAGCACCTCTACGTCTTCCATCCGCGTCGGAACGAAGTCGGTGAAGTGCTTCCTCAGACGGTCGAAGGCGCGGACATGCCAGCGAACCCCGTTGTCGACCAGCGCTAGTGGCACGATCTCTCGACGAGTCTTGCCGCTGCTCACCGAGTGGTACGCCAGTGAGACGGCTTTACCCCGGTGAATTGCACGGGTGATGGGAGCAAGGACCCCATTGACCTGTACGGCGCTCGAACAGGGAACTGCCTACGTGTAGCTATAGCTCTTGAGGAGGCGGGATTACCCTATCGCCCTGTCCGACTGGACCTGCGGCGAGGAGAGCATCGGACAGCTGAGTTCCTGGCGCTCAACCCAGATGGCAAAGTGCCGGTGATTGTCGACCGCGTTGATGGCGACGAAGTCCTTGTACTTACGCAGTCCAACGCCATCCTGTTCTATGTCGCCGAGGCTGCTTCAGAAACCTTGTTTCCTGTCGGTGGCACGCGTCGACGTGTCGTCGCTTATGAGCGGTTCTTTTATTTTCTGACGGATGTGATCGCCCCCAGCCACGCCGCATTCCAACTCCGGGCAAGTGGCGTGAAGGACAGTTCGCCGCAAGCACTCGACCTCCGTGCGATGAAAGCCCTCTCCGTTGCAGAGCGATTCGTAAAGACATCCGAGTTTATCGCTGGGGAGACATTTACGTTGGCCGACATTGCAGCGGTCACCATCGCCTTCGCTGTTGAGCGCCACATCGATTGGAGCGAGCTTCCGCAATTGCGGCGGTGGTATCAAGCCGTCATGGCACGGCCCTCCGTCATTCGAGGATTCGCTGCCTTCGGAACGCGATAACAAAAAGGAAGTCAGTTATGCAGAATTCACACCCCCTCGACGACTTCATCTGGAAGTCACTGACCAACTGCCATCAGCATCTAGCCGCGGGGGACGCGCTCGCGCTACGTTACCCAGCGCCGATAGGCCCCTTCGCCGTGCTTGGCGGCAACTCTCCCGCGAATTGGAAAGCGCTTGCAGATCTAGTGCTGGCAGGTGATCACGCCGCGCTCGTCACGCTTCAGGAACTTGAGCCCCCATCCGGATTGAATGTAATTCAACGTGGTCTTATCAATCAGATGGTGCTATCGACAGCACCTTCCGACAGCTCAGTGGCGAAAGCATCGCGCCTCGGTGTCGCCGATGTGCCCGACATGCTCGAGTTGGTAGCAATGACGCGTCCCGGCCCGTTCGGAACTCGTACCCATGAGATGGGCGAGTACTACGGCATTCGTGTTGGCGGCAAACTGGTTGCCATGGCGGGCGAACGAATGCGTCTGCCCGACTACACCGAAGTCAGCGCTGTGTGTGTGCATCCTGACTATCGTGGTCATCGGCATGCGGAAACATTAGTGAACCTCGTCGGAAAGAGAGTAGTTGCTCGTGGCGAGACGCCGTTCCTTCATGTCTTCAGCGACAACACGGGTGCCATTAAGCTCTATGAGAAGCTCGGATACGTTCTGCGGCGGCAATTTCATCTCGTCGTGTTAGCTCGCGCTGGCGATGGGGATGCGGTGAGTTAGAAAGCTATCAATACCCTGAAGGCCGGTAGTCCGCATTTCAAATCGCAATCCCAGCCTTTCGGCAGCCAAACGCGCCTTTTTCTCCAGCACGGGATCAGGAATCTGAGCGAGATACAGTGCCCGGGTGAAGTTCCCGAAGTAGTCGGGGAGTAATTCTGGATACAGATCCAGGCCCAGATTGCGGATAATGAACTGATCAAAATGACGCACCAGGAAATCAGTCAGATAGAAGGTTCCACCTTCTGCCTCGTGCAATGCTTTGAACTGCTCAACACCAGCGAAGAACGCATAACAGTGGTCGCCTTCAATACGTGCGACCCCTTCCTCCTCAAGAACTTCGTCCAGTTTCCCACCCGTTCCGCAGTCTCCATACAGACATAGGATTTCGTCATAGGAAGATCGGTTCTCTTTGATCTTCTGCCTCATACCTTCCGGTATTTTTTGCGGGGTCATATGCCACGACGCCGGGAGACAGGTGACATCGATATCCGTCAATTGATTCATGCGTGTCACTTCCAGCAGCTCTCGGGCTACGGCTCCGCATGCAATGACAAGCGTCTTCTTCTTGCGTGGTTTGCGGCCTCGCTCTGGAGGATTCGAGGATTCGGCGTGGGCGGTGTTATGTGTGTGCATTCTTGGAGACTCCTGCCACGTTGTCTTCGCGAGCTTTGGCCCCAAGGTATCCCCCGTGATGACGAAGCCCATAGTCGTGGCGAGAGAAGCCTTTTCTCTCCATGAGAATGAGTGCGATCGCATCCCCGATCGCGGACATCACTGCGATGCTTGCGGTCGGTGTGAGGCCCAATAGGCAAGGCTCTTCAATGAGTCCCATATCGATGACGTTATCGCTCAGGCGGCGCATTTCGGACTCGGGATGGGATGTGATGCCAATGATCGGACCACAATCCAGGTGGCGGGCAAGCTCGATCAACTCCAGAACTTCCCGCGTCTTGCCGCTAGTCGAGAAGGCCACGATGCAGTCGTTCGGAGAGATTAGGCCTAGATCGCCATGCGCAGCCTCGCCTGGATGAAGGTAGGTCGCCGGCGTGCCGGTGGAACAAAGCGTAGCGGCAAATTTCTTGGCCACGAACCCGGCTTTCCCCATTCCAGTCGTGACGATCTTTCCCTGACATTCGAACAGGGTGTCAATGGAATTATCGAAAGAAACATTTAGATTGACGGCTGTTATGGCCGCCGCTTCCGCGGCTAGGATGGCCTTCGCCCTGGTTATCCATTGAGACATTGTTTTCCTTAGCTCAGCTTCCGCAGAAGAATGGACGCATTCACGCCACCGAATCCGAAGCCATTAGATATGGCGTACTCGGACGCAATGGGGTGAGCGGAACCACCAATGATGTCGAGCCCTTCGGCTGCGATGTCCCGGTTTTCCAGATTAAGTGTGGGCGGAGCGATCTGATCTCGTAAGGCCAATGCCGTGAAGATCGCTTCCGTCGCGCCGGCTGCTCCGAGAAGATGGCCCGTGGACGATTTCGTTGCGCTGATCGCGGTGCGGTAATGATCGCCAAAGACTGCCTTAATGGCCGAGATCTCGCCCCTATCACCAACCTGAGTTGAAGTCGCATGAGCGTTGAGATGGCGAACTTCGTCTGGCGGTATGTTGGCTTGTTCTAGGGCGATCTCCATCGCTCGTCTCGCCCCACGACCATCCTCAGGCCCGGATGTTATGTGATAGGCATCGGAGGTCGTCCCATAGCCGACGACCTCCGCGATTGGGCGGGCGCCCCGTGCACGCGCGTGATCCAGATCCTCGATCACGAGCATGCCAGCTCCTTCGCTCATGACGAATCCATCCCGTGCGGAGTCAAACGGCCTTGAGGACTTCGACGGTTGATCATAGTTAGCGGTAGATAAAGCTCGCGCGGCCGCGAATCCGCCTAGGCTGACCTCATTGATACAGGCTTCCGCGCCGCCGCAAAGCGCAATGTCGGCCTCGTTGGCGCGGATGAGCCTGGCGGCGTCACCGATAGCTTGGACGCTGGCCGCGCATGCTGTGACCGGGGCCCCTGACGGTCCGGTAAAGCCGTACTTGATTGAGACTTGGCCCGCCGCCAGGTTGATCAGAAACGAGGGAATGGTGAAAGGAGAGAGTTTCCCCGGGCCCCGCTGGCGAACCGTATCCACAGCGCTCGTAATCGCATGAAACCCTCCGATTGCGGAGGCGACGATAGTGGCGGTTCGAGCGCGGTCGCGCTCTGAGGTGGGACGCCACCCGGCTTGGCCAATAGCCTCTTCCGCCGCGGCTAACGCGAACACGATGAAACGGTCCATTCTGCGCAAATCCCGTTCCATAACGAAAAGTACAGGGTCGAACCCAGCCGCCGGGTCGTCATCAACACCCGGTACTTGTCCGGCTACCTTGACTGATAGGTTATTGGACAGAGCTGTAGGCAGCCAACTCAATCCTGACTTTGCCGCGAGGAGGCGAGTCCAGACGGATTCCAATCCAACCCCCAAAGGCGTAACCAAGCCCATCCCTGTGATCACAACTCTACGCATATGAAGTGCTCTCAAGATCGGCGCCATTGACGGCGCCCTATGAATCCACAGCTCATCAGTGAGCATGGCTTCCTGCAAAATTAGATGTTACTCAACATCTTTACACGTGCAATGATGCCATGTAACATCTAAGAGCGCAAACTATTCCATGCGAGAGGCGCTACGCATGCTGTGACGTTCGCGCAGCAGCGGGGCTGTCACAACCCGTCTTCTAGTGCGGGCGAACCTTGCTATGGGCAGGCAGGAGCGGCATGAACGGATTCGATCCTGTTGAACACTGTTTACCTTGAGGGCATTGCTGCACGATGAGAAAGTCGAGAGAAGAAACTGTTGCTACCCGCGCACGGATCGTTGAAGCCGCTTCCAGTGAATTTCGCCGCAATGGCATTGATGGAACCGGACTAGACGATCTGATGGCTGCAGCGGGGTTGACCCGGGGCGGCTTCTATCGGCATTTCGAGTCGAAGAACCAACTCGTCGCCGAAGCGTGTTCGGTCGCTGCGCAGCGGCAAATTGACGGCATCTCGCTGGCACTGCGAGGAAAGCGCCGCTCATCTGGCCTGCGTAGTGTCGCCAACTTCTACCTGGATCAATCTCGCCGAGATGATCCGACCATCAGTTGCCCGCTCGCGATGCTTGGGAGCGAGCTTGCTAGATGTGATAGCGCGACACGCTCTTCTGCAACAGATAGTTTTTCCAAGCTGGTAGATATCATTTTCTCCCAGATCGATTCGGAGGACTCCGAAAAGGCACGCAGTAAAGCTGTCGTCATCGCCACCACACTTATCGGCGCTCTTACGGTCGCTCACTTCATCAACGACTCGTCCCTCTCGGATCAAGTCCTTGAAACAGTCAAGCAAGCCTGTGCCTCCGCGTAATGTCTGCTTTCAGTTGACGCTGACAGTTGGCTTGCCGCCGCCGGGCACAAAGCAGGCGCCGCGTCACGTGTGCTAATGCGCACTGACGCTAGGGCTAAGAGCCTAGGGAAGGTCTTACATGGGCACGTATCGTTTTTCCTAACAGCGCACCCGTCCTTGATGGACGGCTCCGAAGATACATCTCAAACAGTCCACAAACCGTCTACTAAAGCCATTTGAACCAGCGAAAGACCGCTACCAACCCAACACTCATTAGT
>Ga0255219_1000611_pt1 | contig 10061 bp, 8 predicted proteins | sample Miss_Colum_RepA__FD_183037 | JGI IMG/M metagenome (GOLD analysis project Ga0255219, IMG submission 183037) | Freshwater microbial communities from Mississippi River, Louisiana, United States - Miss_Colum_RepA_8d | ecosystem: Environmental > Aquatic > Freshwater > River | place: USA: Louisiana...
TCCCGAGAGAATGACCGTGGCCCCGAAGATGCACGCCCCCGAACATGATGCCGACGCCCGCTTCCTGGCTTCGCCCGCTTCCCAGATGCGCCTGGGCCACAAGCTGGCGATCGCCACCAGCATCCTGCTGCTGCTCGCCATGTGCGTGTTCTGGCTGGTGACCAACCAGACCACCGAGAACATCCTGCGCCAGCAGGCCGACAGTCTGGGCGACACCCTGGCTCGACAGACAGCCATCCTGGTGACCGAGCTGGTGCTGGCGAATGACATGATCAGCATGAACGTGCTGCTGAACCAGCTGACCCGCGAGGCGGCCATCGCGGAGGTGGCGGTGCTGAGCATCGACGATCAGGTGATCGCCAGCTCCGGCGCCGGCAGCCGCGACCCGGGCACCGGACCTGCCGCCATCTTCGGCACCTATGTCGCGCCCATCGCGCTGCAGGATTCGCTGGCCGGCTACGTGCGCGTGCAGCTGGATCAGGACTACATCGAACAGGGCGTGACGCGCAATTTCCTCTTCATGCTGGCCGCGCTGGCGCTGATGCTCGTGACCGGTGTGACCGTCATCCTGGCGCTGATGCAGTATTTCGTGACCTTCCCGCTGCGCATGCTGTCGGCTTCCATCCAGAGCGTGCGCCGGGGCGAACCGCAGCCAAGTGAATTCGGCGAGCGCGGCGACGAACTGGGTGCGGTGATCCGTCAGTACAACCGCATGGTCTACGAACTGGACGACGACGAGGCGCGCACCGCCATGTTCGGCCCCGACTACGAACGCCCGCCCGTGGTGGAATCCCCGGCGGTGTACCGCCGCCCCGGCAGCACCTTCGTCAGCATCCTGCACCTGAACATCGCCAACTACCGCTCGGCCCTGCACCAGCACGAGGCCGAGGAAACGGTGGAGCTGCTCAACACCTGCTATTTCTACATCCACCGCGTGGCGCAGCTCTACAACGGTCATGTGGAGAAATGCGCGGGCGACGAAGTGCTGATCACCTTCGGTGCCGCGACGGCAGACGACGAGCACTGCTTTCACGCCGTCTGTGCCGCGCTGCTGTTCCTGGACATCACCAGGACGCTGGCGCGGGAGCTGGAGGCCGAGTCCCTGCCCACACTGCAGTTCCGCGCCGGCCTGCACTGCGGCGAACTGCTGACCGGCGTGTTGTCCTCGCTGGAGCAGAAAACGTACACCGTCGCGGGTGAGAACCTGGCGCTCACGCGGCAGATCTGCGAGGAAGCGCCGGTAGACACCCTGCTGATCAGCGAGGCCGCCTACATCCTGGCCGAGGGCGACAGCCGGCTGATCACCGAGGAATTCAACGAGATCGTCGATGACAGCCGAGGCGATTTCATCAAGACGTGGCTGGTGGACGAACCACTGGCCAATTTCAAGACGCTGCTCGAAGGACAGGTGGAACACCTCTTGTCCGAGGAGATGGATATCTGATTTCCCTCCGGGCGGCCGGCAAGGCGCTGGAGGTGTCATTGACACGCGTGCAGCTGCGCCGCCCGGACACTGTGTCAGCCTGGTCTCCGCTGCACCGCCTGCTCGGCCCGCGCCCGCAACTGCCCGCAGCCCGCGTCCACGTCCTGCCCCGCGCTGTTGCGCACCTTGGTCAGCACCTGGCGGCTGTGCAGGTACGCGACGATCTCGCGGATGCGCCCGGCATCCGGGCGTTCATAGCGCACGCCGTTGTCGGCGCTCAGGCCCGTGCCTTCCAGTGCGTTGAAGGGAATGACATTGAGCACCGCGTACTTGCCCTTGAGCAGACGCAGGATCGCGTCGAGTTCATCCTGCCCGTCGTTGATGCCCTTGAGCAGCGTCCATTGATACTGGATCGGGTAGCCCGTGGCGCGCGCATAGGCTTCGCCCAGCTCGATCAGTTCATCCGGCGCGATCTTCGGCGCACGCGGCAGCAAGTGCTCGCGCAATTCGGCCCTGGTGGTGTGCAGCGACAAGGCCAGCGCCGGCCGCACACGCTGCTGCGGCAGCAGCTCGAACACGCGACGATCGCCCACTGTGGAGAACACCAGATTCTTGTGGCCGATGCCGCCTTCGGTGCCCAGCAGCTCGATGGCCTCGAGCACATTGTCGAGATTGTGCGCCGGCTCGCCCATGCCCATGAACACCACTTTCTTCACCGCACGAAGGCGGCGCGCGAGCACCACCTGGGCCACGATCTCCAGGCTGCTCACCTGACGAATCAGGCCGCTCTTGCCCGTCATGCAGAAGCGACACCCCACCGCACAGCCCACCTGCGTGGACACGCAGAGCCCGTCGCGCGGCAGCAGCACACTCTCGATCATCTGCGCGTCGGCCAGCCTCACCAGCAGGCGCATGGACGCATCGGCGCCCGGGTGTTGCGAGTGGATCTGCGCCACGGCATCAAGTTCGTCGCTCAGCGCCGGCAAGCCGTGACGCACGGACAGCGGCAGAAAATGTTCCTGCGGCTGCAGGCGCGGCCCGGCGCCCAACGCCTTGCCACCAAGCCACGCGCGCAGCACACGGCCGCGGTGGACGGGCAGGGCCTTGAGTTCGTGCAGCAGGCGATGGTCGAGGTCGGCGAGTGTGAGCAGAGACATGGGGCGGGATGCTAGCACTGGCGGGGGTGGGGATGTATGGCAAGACTCGCTATGTCTTGATCTTGTGAATGGCAGCCCCTTGCCACACCAAGCCCGGCACGACTACCTTGGCGTTGATACCGCGCAAATTCAGCGACTTACCTAAAGGCGAATTCACAAATGCGGTCGCACCTTGACCGTAATGACGACGAAATTTTGCACACCCCAGATGGGGCTCTGAGGTCACTTCGATCATTGCTTCGCCAAGCACAAGCCGTGTGCCCGGCCGAACATTCGAGTACGAGAGATCAAAGTCGACGAAAAACTGGTCGCCGGCGAGTTTCCAACGATTTTTTTCCTTCGCTATTGCCGCGATAGCTCTCGAATTCATCAAGGTGAGCTGCGTGTCAGCCAGTGCGGGTGTCCCTCGCTTTCTTGGGTTGCCACGCGTTGCCCAATTGTCTCCCAGCAAACCCATTACAAGATCCAGCTCGGCTTCAAGCAGTTCTTGCCGTTCGCCCTTCACTGGGCGACAGACAATCAAGTCAATCGATCCATTATCCTTGGGGGAAACTTTTATGTGAGCTGTTGCTCGCAACAACTCCTCGCTGGTAGCGAACATGCGACAGTCTCCATGGCAATTGAGAGAAAGCGCCAACAGGGCAAGGCGGCCAGCCGTCGGCGCTGCAGTTGAACGACCTGTCAGGCTTCGCCTTCAGTCAGCGATGGCAGCCCGTCTATGCTTGATGCGTTCTTCTCTTTGCGATATGCGCGCAGGGTGTCTGCACCCTTTGTCGCCACCCATCTGTGGAAGATATCGCGGTCTTGCTTGAACTCCATCGCAGGTACGCCGTAGCCGCAACTGTCGCTGATACGAGTCACATTGACAGAGATGACTGATCGAGGGGCTGCCTGGGTCGGGAAGATGCCTTCCCAATCCTTCCAATCGGGCGCTGTCCGCGTGATAACACTGCCCTTGCCATGGAGTCGCACAATCTTGGGTGGGCCGGTGAACGCGCAGAACATCAAGACGATTCGGCTGTTCTCACGCAGATGGGCGATGGTTTCTGATCCACTGCCAGTGACATCCAGGAAGGCGACGTGATGCGGCCCAAGTACTCTCAGGCAATCCAACCCCTTCGGAGAAGTGTTCACGTGCCCGTCTTGGGACAGAGGAGCCGTGGCCACAAAGAAGACGTGCTGCTGCTGAATCCAGGTCGTGAGTTCGAAAGTGATGGAGTCGTACAACTTGCCCATGGAAAATGGTCTCAGAATGGATTCCCAAAGCACTAAGGCTCAGCTAGTGCGCGGCGTCTCTGTTCAGCGGTTTGTTGACAGCGTCAGCCAGCGTTCAACCGCTCCGCGAGCCATACCTTGATGTTTGGCTGCCGGGTGACTCCACTACGAGCGACTTCGCGATCCAACGACTCGCCAATCCAAGAAGGAAAATCGGCATGGATGCGCCTGTGTTCCAGATTGGAACAAGGCGCCGCAGAAGAATCAGGATCATCAGGGATGCCTTCGTTGCCTCGGTCAAACTGCTTATCAAAATCGCCAGCGTTCATATGACTTTACCGTGCTTCCTCAACTTTCTGTCCTCCTTTGCTGTCGTGTCATGCCATGCTTTGCAAGCGACGCTTTATGAAACACTGATACATTCTGAGCCATTGGCGAGCACGACTCGATGAGGTATCGAAAGAGCAGATTGGATTGCGATGCCGGGATCCCCTCGACAACCCCAAAGAGGGGTGGGCCCCGTACGCCGTCTCAGTCTTCACTCCAACACGACAGGTCTTGTGCCAAGAACAAAAATCTTGGCTTGAATATGTGCGAATTCAGTTGTGTTTCTCTCGCAGAATAAATTATCTGTGTTTAGCGCATTGACTCGAGTCGTTGTCCGACTTGCTCACAGATCTCTCTTTCCCGAAAAACTCCTACACAAAACCATTGCACAAAGACAACGCTGTTTGCAGCAGGCCCTTCAGCCCGCGACTACCCCTTCCTCCACACCGACACCTGACTCACGATGTACTCGTACTTGCGGCGGTGCTCGCGAATCATGAACGGCAGGTTGCCTTCGTGCACCAGGGTGAAGCCCTGCAGAATCGCGCCAATCTTTTCCAGCGCGGCGGCATTGCTCGGCCCGTCGATGAACTGCTCGGTGGGGGTGTACTGCTCCATCCAGCTGTTGGGGGAGACCAGCACCAGCACGCCGTCGTCGCTCAGCAGCGTGTCGTCTTCCACGAACTGGCGCAGACACGCGGCCGGGTCGGGCAGGCGGCACAGCAAGTTGCTCAGCAGCACGGCGTCGAAGCCTTTCATGTTCACGCTGCGCAGCAGCTCGGGGGCGCGCAGCTTCGCGGCGTCACCGCGCACGAAGTGGATGCGATCGCACTGCGTGCCTTCTTCCAGCCGGGCCTGCAGCGCGGTGCTGAAGCGGCCGCTGTCGTGGCGCACATAGTCCAGCACGCCGTGCTGCTTCATGGCATTGGCAGCGTCGATGAACGACTGGCTGTAGTCCAGGCCCACCACGTCCTTGAAGCTGCGGCTCAGCGCGAAGCTGGCGCCGCCCACGGCACAGCCCAGGTCGAGCACGCGCTCGCGGCGGCTGGCGAACTGTTTCACCAGGGCCACGGTAGCGGGCACGAACTGCTGCACCTGCGGGTGGCCCACCAGGGCGCTGATCTCGGCGTCGCGCTGCTCGTCCTCGCTGCCGAAATGGAACAGCAGGTATTGATTCAGCAGCGCGTCGGTTTCGTAGCGGTCCTTCTTCTGCGCGGCGGTCTCTTCGCTCTGCACGATGCGGAAGCCGGCGTGCTGGAAGAAATGCGGGCGGAAGTGGAAGCGCGACCACACGCTGGCTTCGTCGCCGGTGCTGATGAACGAGCCGCCCAGAATCATCTGGTGCTGTTCGTCGAAGCAGGGCGTGCTGAAGTCCACGTAATAGGGGTGAATGCGGAAGCCGGGCAGGGGGTGGAAGGGGTCTTCACACCATTGCCACACATTGCCGAACACATCGTTGAAGCCACGGCTGTTGGGGGCGAAGCGGTCCACGGGGCTCTCGCTGCCGAAGTGCAGATTGTTGTTCACTTCGTAGGGCGCGGCCAGTTCGGCTTCGTCGGCCATCACGCGGTCAAGGTGCAGCAGCTCGGGGCGCTCGGGGCTCCACTGGGCGGCGTTCTGCAGCGCGGGTTCGCGGATGGCCACGTGTTCCTGTTCCTGCAGCAGGCGATAGGGCGAACTGGCGCCATCGCGCTCGGTGCGCCAGGCGCAATAGGCCTTGGCTTCGTAGTAATTCACGCACACGGGCCAGTCCCACTGCATGTCTTCCACGCTGAAGGTGGTGCGCAGGCGGTAGCGGTGCGAGCCCACGGGGCCGTCCTGCACCCAGAAGGTGGGCCAGCGGGTGTTGCGGAAGCGGCGCCAGGCCAGGCCCTTCTCGCTCCAGTGGCGGTCATCCAGATAGCCGCCGCTGGCCACGAACTCGTAGAACTCGCCATTGCTGATCAGGCGCTGGCTGGCCTTGAAGGCAGCGGTGTGGCGCTTGTCTTCGCCGTATTCGTTGTCCCAGCCGAAACTGGGCCAGTCGCGCGGCTTGCCCAGCCGCACGCTGCTGGCGGCCACGGAGATCATCGGGTTCTGCGCCGGGTAATGCACGCCGGCCACAGGTTTGGTGTTGGGCTGGGGCTCGGGGCGCAGCAGCACGGCGGGCCAATGATCGGGGGTACGCACGTGCTGGATGGGCAGTTCGCGCATCAGCACGCTGGAGGTTTCCAGGTGAATGCGTTCGTGTTCGAAACACATCACCAGGGCCCAGCCGGGGCTGTCCATGGTGATGGGGCCCTCGAAGGCAGGATGGGTCTGAATCAACTGGCGCACGATGCCACGCACCGTCTGCCGGTAATCGACAACCTCCTGCAGCGGGGGCCAGATGCTCTGATCGCCCTCGTGCAGATCGTCCCAGCTCATCTCGTCCACGCCGGTTTCGAACAGCACTTCGAAGTGCTTGTTCACCGGTTCGGTGAGGATGCCGGCCACCAGCAACTTGTTGATGTAGAAGGTGACGGGGTGGGCGTAATAGAAGATCAGGGGGTGGCGTGTCTTGTGGTAGGGGCGCAGGTAATACGCCTCTTCGCTGGTCAGGGCCGAGAACAGCGTTTCGGTCAGCGCCCAGGTGTTGTCGAAATAGTGCAGCAGGGCCTCGCGGCCGGCGCGGGTGTCCACCAGCTTCAATGACGAGACGGGTTTGGGCGCCAGGCGTGACGCGGGAATGATGCTGGTCTGCGCCCTGGGGGCCGGGGTCTTGCCGGGGATCTTCTTCATGAGGGTCACGCTGCCTTGAATGGGTGAATGTGATGCATGGGTCTGAGACCTTGGTACGCGCGGCACGTGACAGGCGTGCGGCAGGCGGTCTGGTTGCCGGCTGTTCTGGTCGGGTACACTGGCCACGTCACCAACGATGAGGCCTTCCCTTGCGCAGCAAACTTCCGGATATCGGCACCACCATCTTCACAGTCATGTCGAGAATGGCACAGGAGCATGGGGCCATCAATCTTTCCCAGGGCTTCCCGGATTTCGACTGTCCCGCGCGTTTGCGCGAGCTGGTGGCGCATTATCTGAATGATCGGCGCAATCAATACCCGCCCATGACGGGAATTCCTGCGCTGCGCGAGCAGATCGCTGCCAAGGTTCTCGATCACTACGGTTGCATGGCGGACATGGATCAGGAGGTGACAGTGACATCGGGCGCCACCGAGGCGCTGTTCGATGCCATTCAGGCCACGGTGGGGGCGGGGGACGACGTGATCGTGCTCGACCCGGCCTATGATTCCTACGAGCCGGCCATTCGTCTGGCAGGCGGCCGCGCCGTGCGCATTCCCCTGCAGCTGCCGGATTTTCGTGTGGACTGGAACCAGGTGGAAGACGCGCTGTCCCCGCGCACGCGGCTGATCATCATCAATACGCCGCACAATCCGACGGGGGCGGTGCTGAGCGCGCAGGACATGGACACCCTGGCGGCGCTTACGCGCGACACCGACATTCTGGTGCTCTCCGACGAAGTGTATGAGCACATGGTGTTCGATGGCGGCGTGCATCACAGCGTGCTGCGCCATGCGGAACTGCGCACGCGCAGCTTCGCCGTGTTCTCCTTCGGCAAGACGTATCACGCCACGGGCTGGAAGCTGGCCTATTGTGTGGCACCCGCTGCCTTGACGGCAGAGTTCCGCAAGGTGCATCAGTTCGTCACCTTCACCTCGCCCAGCTTCATTCAGTACGCGCTGGCCGACTTCATGCGCGAATGCCCCGAGCACGCGAAGGAACTGCCGGCCTTCTATCAGGAAAAGCGCGACACCTTCTGCCGTCTGCTGCAGGACTCGCGCTTCACGCTGCTGCCCTCGCGCGGCACGTATTTCCAGTTGGCGGATTACGGCGCCATCAGCACGCAGCGCGACACGGAGTTCGTGACGTGGATGACGCAACACAAGGGCGTGGCCGCCATTCCACTATCGCCCTTCTATGCGAAGGCGCCACAGAGCACACTCATCCGCTTCTGCTTCTGCAAGGACGACGCCACGCTGGAAGCGGCGGCGACGCTGCTGCGGGCGCTGTGAGATGGCCCCCGCCGCAGACGCCGAGCACACCCATGCGCCGCAGCGCCTCGACGCGGCCGCACTGACGGCGCTGGCCCGCGACATCAAGCAGTGGGGGCGCGAGCTGGGCTTCGCCGACGTGGCCATTACCGATGTCGATCTCTCGGCGTATCGCCCGCATCTGGAACGCTGGCTCGCGAATCACTATCACGGCGCGATGGACTACATGGCACGTCACGGCGCCCTGCGCGTGGCGCCGCAATCCCTCGTGCCCGACACTCTGCGAGTGATCTGCGTGCGCATGGACTATGCGCTCACCACCACCAATTCCCTGGCGCCGCTGAGTCAGCCGCACCGGGCCTATGTGTCGCGTTATGCACGCGGGCGGGACTATCACAAGCTGATTCGCAAACGCCTGCAGAAGCTGGCCGACCGCATCGAACAAAGCAGCGGCCCCTTCGGCTATCGCGCGTTCGTCGACAGTGCGCCGGTTCTGGAACGCGCCCTCGCGGAAAAGGCGGGGCTGGGCTGGATCGGCAAGAACACCATGCTGATCAACCGGCAGGCCGGCTCGTGGTTCTTTCTGGCCGAACTCTTCACCGATCTGCCGCTGCCGGTGGACACGCCCACCAGCGCCCATTGCGGCAGCTGCACCGCGTGTCTGGACATCTGCCCCACTCAGGCCTTCGTGGGCCCCAACGTGCTGGATGCGCGCCGCTGCATCTCCTACCTGACCATCGAGCTGCGCGAGGCGATTCCGCTGGAGCTGCGACCGCTCATGGGCAACCGGGTGTTCGGCTGCGACGACTGTCAGCTGATCTGCCCCTGGAACAAGTTCACGCGGGTGAGCACCGAGGACGACTTCCGCCCGCGCCACGGCCTGGACGATGCGCAGCTGACGACGCTGTTTCTGTGGAGTGAGGAAGAGTTTCTGCGCTGCACCGAAGGCTCGGCGATCCGCCGCATCGGCTACGAGTGCTGGCTGCGCAATCTGGCGGTGGCCCTGGGCAATGCCCCGACCACGCCGGCCGTGCTCGCCGCCCTGCAGTCCCGCACCGACCACCCCTCGGCCCTGGTGCGCGAACACGTGGCGTGGGCGCTGGGGCGGCATGGGGAACAGCAGGGCGACGCGAACAGCTGAACGCAGTCCTGCGGCCGGGATGAGGCCGTGCAGGACTGTGAGCCGCCTGGACGGCGGCGAATCAAGCCCCCAGGGATGGGTTCACGGCGTGTCCTGAACGGCCTCATCCCGGTCGCAGGACGTTTTCTCAGTGCGGTTCGCGCGGGGAGCAACTGACATCAATCGCGGGCAGGCCCGCTCCTACGCCGGCATCAGAACCTGAAGAAATGCTCCCGGTAGTGCTGCAGCTCCCCGATGGAATCCTTGATGTCATCCATGGCCTGATGCGTCGTGCGCTTGTTCAGAGAGTTCAGCACCTGCGGCGCCCAGCGCCGCGCCAGCTCCTTCACCGTGCTCACATCCAGATTGCGGTAATGGAAGAAGGCTTCCAGCTCCGGCATGTAACGCGCCAGGAAGCGGCGGTCCTGACAGATGCTGTTGCCGCACATGGGCGAGGCGCCACGCTCGGAGTACTGGCGCAGGAAGTCGAGCGTGATGGCCTGCGCCTCGGCATCGCGTGTGACACTGTTGCGCACGCGCTCGATCAGGCCCGAAGCCCCGTGCGTGCGCTGATTCCAGTCGTCCATCGCCGCCAGGGCCGCGTCCGACTGCTTCACGGCCAGCACCGGGCCTTCGGCCATCACGTTGAGATTGCCGTCAGTCACCAGCGTGGCGATCTCGATGATGCGGTCAGTCTCGGGGATCAGGCCGGTCATTTCCAGGTCGATCCAGATCAGGGTTTGCTTCTTGTCTACAGCGCTCATCGCGGGTTCCTGTGCAGGGGGGGGGGC
>Ga0255219_1000616_pt1 | contig 10015 bp, 7 predicted proteins | sample Miss_Colum_RepA__FD_183037 | JGI IMG/M metagenome (GOLD analysis project Ga0255219, IMG submission 183037) | Freshwater microbial communities from Mississippi River, Louisiana, United States - Miss_Colum_RepA_8d | ecosystem: Environmental > Aquatic > Freshwater > River | place: USA: Louisiana...
CACGCCCCTGCACGCGCAGGTGCAGGCCTTGCGATCGGCCCTGGTGCCCCGGGTGGACCTGGGCCACTACACCTTGCAATGGCGACCCGGTGCGAGCAATCAAACGCCCGAACTGTGGTTGGACACCCGCCAAGGCCCCTTGCAGATGCGCGGTCAAGGCCGTCTGCTGCAGGGTCGTTGGCAATTCCGCGGCGAGGCCTTTGCCGAGCCGGGACACGAGGCCTTGTTGGCCAATCTGTTGCAAATCATCGGCCGCAAGCAAGGCGAGCGGACGATTCTCTCCTTGGGATGAACCATGATTGAACGTGATGCGCTGCGGTCCATCCGCACCCCAAGACCTGCGCTGCGCTGCAGCGCTTGGTGCCTGGTAGGTCTGCTGGGGCTGGCCCATGCCCAAGCCCCGGTGATGCCCGCGCCCGCCGCGCCACCCCAGGCCAGTCCAGCGGCCCCGAGCGGCCCACGCCAGCCCCCCCAGGCCACGCGTGAGCGCAACGGCATCCGCCTCGATTTCCAGAACGCCGACATCGACGCTGCCGCCCGCACCCTGGCCAGCCTGACCCAGCGCCAGGTGGTGGTGGACCCACGCGTCAAGGGCACGATCAGCCTGACCAGCACCCGCCCTCTTGGAAATGACGAGGCGCTCCAACTGTTTGGTGCGCAGCTGCGCCTGCAGGGCTTGGTGCTGCTCGATCGCCAGGGGCGCTACATCATCGTGCCCGAGGCCGACGCGCGCCTGCAACCCGGTGCGGTGTGGACAGAGCCCAGCAACGCCAGCAGCCCGCAGCTCGTCACCCGGGTGCTGCGGCTGGAACACGAATCGGCCAGCAACGTGGTCCCGGTACTGCGCCCGCTGATCAGCCCCAACAACACCATCACCATCGGCACCACCAGCAACAGCCTGGTCATCACCGACTATGCCGACAACCTGCAGCGGCTGGAGCACATCGTGCGGGCGCTGGATGTGCCGCGCAGCGGCGACATCGAGGTGCTGCGCCTGGAGCACACCCTGGCCAGCGATCTGCAGCCACTGCTGCAGCGCCTGCTCGACATGGGCCCGGGCAGCGGCGCGATCAACCCGGCAGGGGGCGCGGCACCAGCGCCCCAGCTGGCTGGCAGCGGACCCAAAACCGTGGTCATGGCCGATGTGCGCGCCAACGCCCTGATCGTGCACATCGCGCAGCCCGAGCAACGCCAGCTGGTGCGCCAGTGGCTGCGCCAGATGGACCAGCCGCCCAGCAGCAGCGCGCAAGCCAGCGGCAACATCCGCGTGGTCTACCTGAAGAACGCCGATGCCACCAAGCTGGCGGCCACGCTGCGCGCCGCGCTCAGCGGCGAGGCCCGCAGCCCCGCCAGTGCCGGCGCGGGCGCGCCCCAAGCCGGCGCCACCAACACCGGCGGACAGATCCAGGCCGACCCGGCCAACAATGCCCTGGTGATCACCGCGCCCGAGCCCCAATACCGGCAACTGCGCGCCGTCATCGACATGCTCGATGCGCGCCGTGCCCAGGTCTTTGTCGAAAGCCTGATCGCCGAAGTGAGCGAGGAGAAGGCCGCTGAATTTGGCATCCAGTGGCAAGGCCCCATCGGCCGCGCAGGCGATGCCAATATCGGCCTGCTGGGCACCAACTTTGGCAGCGGGGGCGCCAACATCCTGGCCCTGGCCCTGGGCGCCGCCAAAGGCACCGTGTCACCGGGGCAGGGCCTGAACGTGGGCGTGGCCACGCGGGTCAACGGCGCCTATGTGCTGGGCGCCCTGGGCCGCTTTTTGCAGACCAATGGCGATGCCAACGTGCTGTCCACGCCCAATTTGCTGACCCTGGACAACGAAGAGGCCAAGATCGTGATCGGCCAGAACGTGCCCTTTGTCACCGGCCAGTTCACCAACACCGCGGCCAGCACAGGTGGAGTGGTCAATCCCTTCCAGACCATCGAGCGGCGCGACATTGGCCTGACCCTGCGCGTCAAACCGCAAATCAGCGACAGCGGCAGCATCAAGCTGCAGATCTACCAAGAGGTCAGCCGACTCGACCCGGCGTCGCTCAATTCCACCACCGGCCTGATCACGCAAAAGCGCTCGATCGAGTCGAATGTGCTGGTCGACGACGGTGCCATTGTGGTGCTGGGCGGCCTCTTGCAAGATGACACCGGACAAAACCAGAACCAGGTGCCGGGCCTGGGCAATGTGCCGATTCTGGGCGCGCTCTTTCGCGCCGAGAACCGCACCCGCAAAAAGTCCAACCTGATGGTCTTTCTGCGGCCCGTGGTGGTGCGCGATGCGGCCTCGACCGAGGCCTTGTCGCTCGGCCGCTACCAGGACATGCGGCGCCTGCAAGAGACCGTGCAGCCCGTGGCCACCCCCACCCTGCCCGTGGGCGGCAGCGCCGTGCTGCCCGATCCCGCCAAGACGCCCAAGGCGGCGGGCGACACGGCCCCTGCAGCCAAGCCCTGAGCACCGGCCAACATGCGACCGCTTTTGCCCTACGCCTTCGCCCAGCGCCATCAGCTGCTGCTGACCGAGGACGGCGCCGAATGTGTGCTCTGGCACACCCCCGAGAGCCCGCGCAGCGCTTGGTCCGAGCTGATGCGCCAGCACGCCGGGCTGGCGCTGCGCCTGCAGGCCTGCAGCCCCGAGGAACTGCAGCAAGCGCTGCAGCGCGCCTATGCCGGCCAGGGCGACGCGCAGCATGCCGCCCATGTGGTCAGCGAGGTTGAGTCCCAAGCCGACCTCTCGCACATCTTGCAGACCCTGCCCAGTGCCACCGACTTGCTGGCGGCCAGCGACGATGCGCCCATCATCCGCATGCTCAATGCCTTGCTGATGCAGGCCACGCGCGAGGGGGCCAGCGACATCCACATCGAGCCCTATGAGCACCACTCGTCGGTGCGTTTTCGCATCGACGGCAGCCTGCGCGAGATCGTGCGCCCGCACCGCGCCTTGCACGCCGCGCTGATCTCGCGTCTGAAGATCATGGCCGAGCTGGACATTGCCGAGAAGCGCCTGCCGCAAGATGGCCGCATCCGCCTGCGCCTGGGCCAGCAGGCGGTCGATGTGCGGGTCTCGACCTTGCCAGGCGCACATGGCGAGCGCGCGGTGCTGCGCCTGCTCGACAAGCGACAGCAAGGCATTGACCTGGGCCAGATCGGCATGACCGCCGCCCTGCGCGAGCGATTGCAGCGCCTGGTCGCCCAGCCGCACGGCCTGCTGCTGGTGACCGGTCCCACCGGCTCGGGCAAAACCACCACGCTCTATGCCCTGCTGCAGCAACTCGACACCCAGGCGCGCAACATCCTGACCGTCGAGGACCCGATCGAGTACGAACTGCCCGGCATTGGCCAGACCCAGGTGCATGCGCGCATCGGCATGGACTTTGCCCGCGCACTGCGCGCCATCCTGCGCCAAGACCCCGACGTGATCATGATCGGTGAGATCCGCGATCAGGAGACGGCGCAAATTGCGCTGCAAGCGGCGATGACGGGGCATCTGGTGCTGGCCACCTTGCACACCAACGACGCCGTGAGCGCCGTCACCCGCCTCACCGACATGGGGGTCGAGCCCTACCTGATCAGTGCGAGCGTGCTGGGCGTTCTGGCGCAGCGCCTGCTGCGCAAAACCTGCGTGGCCTGCGCGGGGCGCGGCTGCGCCGCTTGCGGCCACACCGGCTACCAAGGCCGCACCGGCATTTACGAGCTGATGGTGAGCGACGACGCGCTGCGTGCCGCCATCCACCATGGCGCACCCGAGACCGAGCTGCGCGCGCTCGCGCTGCAGGGGGGCATGACGCTGCTGCGCGACGATGGCCAACGACTGGTCGACGCGGGCATCAGCACCGCCGAAGAACTCTGGCGCGTCACGCGCGACTGAACGAAAGCCCACGCCCCATGCCCGTCTTTCGTTACCAGGCCTTGTCGGCGCAGGGACAGTCCCGGCAAGGCCGGCTGCAAGCCGACAGCGCGCGCGCGGCGCGCCAGTTGTTGCGCGCGCAAGGCCTGGTGCCGCTGCAGGTGCAGTCCCTGCAAGACGAGGCGGGCGGCCAGGCCGACGCCGCGGCCCTGCCCTGGTGGCGCCGGCCGATCGGACCGCCCCGCCGGCGCCTGAGTGCCAGCGCCCGCGTGCTGTGGCTGCGCCAGCTGGGCAGCTTGCTCGACAGCGGGCTGCCGCTGGACCGGGCCTTTGTGGCCATGCGCGCCCAAGCCCAGCAAGCCGCACAGGCCGACATGCTGGCGCTGATCCGTGCCGATGTGAGCGGCGGCAGCGGCCTGGCGCAGGCCTTGGGCCAGTTCCCGCGCGAGTTTCCAGCGGCCGAGCGTGCGGCCATTGCGGCGGCAGAGCAAGGCGGTCAGTTGGGCGCGGTGCTGCTGCAACTGGCCGATGGCCTGCACGCCATGCAGCAGCTGCGCCAGAAGGTGCTGTCGGCTGCGCTGTACCCCGCCATCGTCAGCCTGGTGGCGCTGGCCGTGGCGGTGTTTTTGCTGACCACGGTGGTGCCGCCGATTGCCCAGGTGTTTGCGGGCAGCCAGCGCGAGCTGCCCACCCTCACGGTGCTGATGCTGGCGCTCAGCCGCGGCCTGCGCGACTGGGCACCGCTGTGTTTGGGGCTGGTGCTGGTGGCGCCGCTGCTGTGGCGGCTGGCCATGCGGCGCGCCCCATGGCGCTTGCGGGTGTCGGCGCTGTGGCTGCGCCTGCCCGTGATCGGTCCCTTGGCGCGCGCCTACCAAACCGCGCGCCTGTGCCAGACGCTGGGCATGCTGGTGCAAGCGGGTGTGCCCCTGCTCAAGGCCTTGCAGACGGCCACCGCCACGGTGGGCAGCCCCTACCTGCAGCAGCAGCTGCAAACCTTGATGGCCGAGGTGCGCGAGGGCGCACCGCTGGGCCTGGCCCTGGAGCGCCAGACCGAGCTGCACCCGCTGATGGCCACCTTTGCGCGCGTGGGCGAAGAGACCGGGCGCTTGCCCGCCATGCTGCTGCAGGTGAGCCAGCAACTGGCCGCCGAAGTGCAGCGCCGCGCCATGCTGCTGGCCACCCTGCTGGAGCCCGCGCTGATTTTGCTGATGGGCGGCATGGTGTTGCTCATCGTGCTGGCGGTGCTCACGCCCATCATGGAGCTCAACACGCTGGTGCGTTTGTGAGCGGGTGAGGCGGGAGTCAGCAAGCACCCCCAAAAAAAGAAATCCACCCCGAAGGGTGGATTCCCGCGCTTTGCGCATTTCCCTGAGCGTTTTTCGTCAACTGACGATGGGCAGTGTGCCGGGGCCGGGCCTGCGAAACAATCGCAAAAACTTGCTAGCCATCCGAATGGGTGGCGGCCGGAGCGGGCCGCCTTGGCGCCTTATCCCAAACGCTCGTTGGCCAGGCGGGCGCCCTCGACCAGGGCGCGCAGCTTGGCCTCGGCCACCGCGCGGTCCATGGGGGCCAGGCCGCAGTTGGTGCAGGCGATCAGGCGCTCGCGCGGCACGTACTTCAGGGCGGTCCCGATGGTCTGCGCCACCTCCTCGGGGGTTTCGACTTGCTCGCTGGCCACGTCGATCACGCCCACCATGACCTCTTTGCCGGCCAGCAAGGCCATCAGCTCGGGCGGCACGCGCGAGTGGATGCACTCCAGGCTCACCTGGTCGATGCGGCTCTTGGCCAGCGCCGGAAAGATCTGCTCGTACTGGCGCCACTGCTCCCCCAGCGACTCCTTCCAGTCGATATTCGCCTGGATGCCGTAGCCGTAGCAGATGTGCACCGCCGTCTTGCAACGCAGGCCCTGCGCGGCGCGCTCGAGCGCCTGCACGCCCCACTCGGCGGCCTCTTGCATGTAGACGTTGAAGGCCGGCTCGTCAAACTGGATGATGTCGATGCCATCGGCTTGCAGGGCCAGGGCTTCCTGGTTGAGCAGTTCGGCAAAGGCCATGGCCATGCGCACACGGTCGCCATAAAAGCGATCGGCCACGGTGTCGACAATCGTCATCGGGCCCGGCAGGGTGAACTTGACGCGCCGCTCGGTGGCCTCGCGCAGCCAGCGCGCCTCGCGGGCATGAACGCGGCCCTTCAGGCGCAGCGGCCCCACCACCTGCGGCACCATGGCCTCGTAGCGGTTGTTGCGGATGCCCATGGCCACCTTGTGCTCAAAGTCGATGCCCTCGACCTGCTCCAGAAAGCCGTGCACAAAGTGCTGGCGCGCCTGCTCGCCGTCGCCAATCACGCTCATGCCAGCCTCTTCCTGCAGGCGCACCCACAGGCGGGTGGCGTCGCGCTGGGCCTCGTCCAGCTCGGCGCCTTCGTGGCGCCAGCGGGGCCAGAGTTTGTGGGTCTCGGCCAGCCAGCCGGGTTTGGGCAGGCTGCCTGCCATGGCGGTTTCAAACATGCGCGTCTCCAGAGCGTTTATGCGGTGGCCGGCATGCTAGCGCGCTGGCCCTGACCTTCTGCGGACAGGGAGAATTCGCGCGCCAGCAGCTCGTAGGAACGGGCCTGCACCTGCGGGTCGTGGGCCCAGGTGATGATGGCCAGCTCCTGCACCTCCAGCTCGGCGGCCAGGCGGCGCAGGCGGTGCGCGACCTGCGGGGCGCTGCCGACCATTGATCGCTGGCGCAGGCGCTCGAGTGCAAGCGCTTCGGCGCTGCTCCAGGCGCGCTGGGCCTGCTCGGGGGGCAGCAAAGGCCCCAGGCGGCCCGCATCGCGGTCGATGCGCCAGCGCGCACGGCTGGCAAAGGCGTGCCAGGCGGCCTCCTCGGTGTCGGCCGCCAGGGCCCACACGCACAAGAGCGCATGCGGCCGCGGCTGCTGCGCGCTCGGCACAAAGCCGCTGCGGTACAGGTCCAGGGCCTGCTGCGCGCCCTGGCCGTCGGTGATGAACCAGGCAAAGGCATAGGGCAGGCCCAGATGGGCCGCCAACTGGGCGCCGTAGTCCGAGCTGCCCAGCATCCACAGCTGCGGCGCGGTGGCCGATTGCGGCAGCGCCTGCACCCCGGCGCCGGGGTGACCGGGCGGCAGTGGCTGGCCGCTCACCCAGGCCTGCAGGTCCTGCACCGACTGCGGAAACTGCAGGTGCGCCATGCGGTCGGGGTTGAGCAGCTGGGCTGTGCGCCCGTCGCTGCCCGGGGCCCGGCCCACACCCAGGTCGATGCGACCGGGCGCCAGCGCGTCAAGAACCCGAAATTGCTCGGCCACTTTCAGGGGCGCGTAATGCGGCAGCATGACCCCGGCGCTGCCGATGCGGATGCGCCGGGTGCGGGCGGCAATGGCGGCCATCAAGACCTCGGGGGCGCTGCCCACAATGGCCGGGTGGCTGTGGTGCTCGCTCACCCAAAAGCGCGCATAGCCCCAGCCATCGGCCTGTTCGGCCAGGGCCAGGGTCTGGCGGATGGCGGCGTCCTGCGGGCGGCCTGCCATCGCCACGCTCTGCTCCAGGATCGAGAGTTTCAAGTCCATGCTCACCCCGCTGCCCGGGCCTGGGCTTCTTGTTCTTGCAGCAGGCGCCACATCACCTTGCCGCTGCCGCTCTTGGGCAGGCTCTCGGCCAGCGCCACCACGCGCGGCACCTTGTAAGCCGCCATGTGCTCGCGGCACCAGTCGATGATCTCTTGCGGCGTGGCGCTCTGCCCCTGGCGCAGCACCACCACCGCCTTGACGCTCTCACCGCGGTAGGGGTCGTGCGTGCCGATCACGCAGGCCTCCTGGATCTTGGGGTGCTTGAACATCAGCGCCTCCACCTCGGCGGGCCAGACCTTGAAGCCGCTGGCATTGATCATGCGCTTGAGGCGGTCGGTCATGAAGAAATAGCCGTCCTCGTCCACCCGCCCCATGTCGCCACTGCGGAAAAACCGCTTGCCCTCGCGCTCGAAAAAGGCCGCGGCGGTGGCCTCGGGGCGCTGCCAGTAGCCCTTGAACACCTGGGGGCCACTGATGACGATTTCGCCGCTCTCGCCCACCGGCAGCTCCTCCAGGGTGTCGGGGTTGACCACACGCGCATCCACCCCCACAAACGGAATGCCCAGGCACTGTTTCTTGGGATGTTGCGAGGGGTTGTTGTGCGAGGGCGCGGCGGTTTCGGTCAGGCCATAGCCCTCCTGGTAGCGCAGGCCGTAGTCATCGAGCAGACGCTGCGCCACCGCCTCTGGCATGGCCGCCCCGCCGCCGCCGATCATCTTCAGGCTCAGCAGGTCCTCGCGCGCCAGGTTCGGGTTGGCCAGCAGGTCGATCACCATGGTCGGGATGTTCGTCCAGTGCGATATCTGCCAGCGGCGGAACAGGTGGCGCGCCACCTCGCGGTCCCAGCGCGGCATCAACACCATGGTCGCGCCCAGGTAGAGGCTGGTGTGCATGACCACCACCATGCCGGTGATGTGGAACATGGGCACCACCGCCAGGTTCACGGTGCCCGCGGTGTTCACGCCCCACACCGCGCAGGCGGCCACGTTGTGCATGATGCTGCCGTGGGTGTGCATGCAGCCCTTGGGCAGGCCGGTGGTGCCGCTGGTGTAGGGAAGCACCGCCAGATCGTCCGGCCCTGCCTGCACCGGAGCCAGGGCCTCGCCCACCCCGCCCTGCAACACGGCGGCCCAGGCGTGCACCTGGCAGCCGGCGTCGGTGGGCAGGGCGCGCTGCGGCAGCAGCCAGTCGTGCCAGGACGGGGCCAGATCGTCCGCCGCCAGGGTGGCGGGGTCAAAGCCGTCGTCAAACTGGGTCACCACCATGTGTTGCAGGCGCTCGGCCTCGGGCAAGGCCGCATTGGCGCGCGCCAGCTCGGGGGCCAGGTCGGCGGTGATCAGGGCCACGCGCGCCTGGGGGTCGCGGATGTAGTGCTGAAGCTCGTCGGCACGGTTCATGGGGTTGACCGGCACGACCACCGCATCCAGGCGCAGGATGGCGTAATGCGCCATCACCAGCTGCGGGCAGTTCTGCATGTCCAGCATCACCCGGTCGCCCCGTCGCACCCCCAGCACCTGCAGGCCCGCGGCCAGGGCCTCGGCGCCGTCGTGCAGGCGGCGGTACGACCAGGCCGTGCCCAGGTACTGCAAGGCCGTCTTGTCGGGATAGCGCAGGGCGCTGATGGCCAGGTTCATCCACAAAGAGGTGGCCGGTGCCGGGATCTGGTGCGGCAGGCGATCGGGCCAGTGTCTGAAATGGGCGCGCATCGAGGTGGTCTCCATCGGTTCTGGCTGCCATTGTGTCGCAAGCCCGCCGTGCACTGGCCGCCTGTGGGCGACACCCCGGGCAATCCCTCAGAACAAAAGCACCGGGCCTGTCCTAGCATGGGGCCACACACACAGCGGGCGTGCCCATGGGCCGACCTGCAGGGAGGAACGACATGCACCCAAGCCCCACCTGGCGCGCACTGCGCCTGTCCTGGTCCCAGCGCCTTCACCGCCATTGGCCGCTTGCCTTGCTGCTGGCCAGCCTGGCGGGGCCACCCGCCCAGGCGCAAGCGCGCGATCCGGCGCTGCCCCTGTTGTCGCCCACCCTGCCCCTGGCGCAGCGCGCCGAGGCCGCCCTGCAAGGCTTGTTTGCGGCTTTTCGATCGGGCCAGGCGTCCCTGGTGCAAGCCTGGCTCTCTCCGGCTTTTCAGCTGATGCGCGGCGACGGGGCCCTGCACGACCGCGCGAGCTACCTGGCGCGCAGCATTCCGCAGGTGCAGGGGGCGGTGCGCTTTGAGGACCTGCGCGCCAGCCAGGACGGGGACATGGTGATCGTCAGCCTGCGCCTGCATGCGCAAGAGCAGATCGAGGGCCGCCCCCTGCCTGGTGGCGCGCCCCAGCTGGTGGTGTTCCGGGTGCACCCCGTGGGCGGCGCCGAGCGCTGGGAGATCCTGGCCGCCGCCAACATGGCACCGCTGCCCCCGCTGCCCAGCGCCACCAACCCGCGGCCTTGAGGCCGGGTCCTGCATGCCCGACTGCATGCGTTTGCCAGCAAAAACCCTGAGCGGTCAACACAATACGAACTTTGGTTTGACATTTGGTGTGCGCATGGACATCATCCGTGACTCGCATGCCGATAGATCGCGCTTCTCCCTGATTCGGCATGTGTTGGCGCCCT
>Ga0255219_1000617_pt1 | contig 9992 bp, 9 predicted proteins | sample Miss_Colum_RepA__FD_183037 | JGI IMG/M metagenome (GOLD analysis project Ga0255219, IMG submission 183037) | Freshwater microbial communities from Mississippi River, Louisiana, United States - Miss_Colum_RepA_8d | ecosystem: Environmental > Aquatic > Freshwater > River | place: USA: Louisiana...
CTTTATCGTGTATCAATAACTTATCTATATCATCGTCTTCATCTTCAAAATATGAAATTATATTGTTTAATAGACATTTGCCTCTTCTATGAGACGAAAAATAAGATGTAGGACAATCACATTTTTCATTTACATTTATAGTAGGAATTTGTGGATTTTTTATAGAAACTTTTTTACAATCATTCGCAAAATGGTCTCCTTTACCACAAATATAACATTTATCAGTTACACCTTTAATCATTTGATTTAATGTAATTATATTATTATCGCTTAACTTAATTTCACAAAAACTTCCACCACGAACATTATTAATACCATATTTTTCCATACATTTAATAGTATGTTTATCTTCATCATAATTATCGCAATTTGGTATAAGTTCTAATACATTTATTGGTTTATATTTTTTAGTCCATCTCGAACCACTAGAACCAAAATGTTTGTCTAATCTAAAAGCATAATTGGTTGTTTTACCAACATAATATTTTCCTTGTTCTAATTCAAGTATGTATATAAAAACCATTGTAAATATTATATTATTTGCTTTATAAGCAACTCTTTAAATCAATTTTATTATAAATAATCGGAATTTGAACCGTAAAAAGGTGTATAAAAAACATTAGTAAATTCGGTGTGTTAAATTCCGAAATAAAATGTAGGAAAATAAATGAATTATTTATATGAAATATGGGTTTATGACAATAAAGGTAAAATTTATTTTATAATTATAAATAAAATTGATTTAATAATTATAACATATATAATTATTAAACTATATAATTATTAAACTATGGATTACAAAGAGCCTAAAACGCGCAAAGAACTAAAAGGGAATAAAAGTAAAGATGTTTATAACCAAAGGACTATCAGACTGAAAGAAGCGCTTATTGAAAAAAATAAAGAAAAAATGAAGAAAAAATGAAGCTATAAAAAAAATAAATTTATCAAATTGAAATGTTATATCATTTATTTGAATAATATGATTTGATTTTTTTATACATTATTAAATAGAGTAATACTCTGCCACCCTGCCATACTATGTCACCCTGCTACCCTGCCTGCTACCATGTCATCCATATTGCCTTCTAATTAGACTGCTAATGTGTGTCGTCTTTTTACCTCTATGAGCAGCAGCTGGCAGCAGCATTACCAGCAGCAGCAGGCAGCAAGACGACAACAAAATTGTCTCTTTCCTTATGCTCAAATGGCTTTAAATCCTTAAAAAAAATACTACCACCAAGTTTCGAAACATAATGCTTTGTTGGAACTCGCTTTTTTTACGCTTAATTATTATTACGATGGCACTAACAAATCTACTATTTGTATGGAACAGTAAAAAAGTGAGCCACTTGGCCCTACCTTTTTATGCTAACTAACTACTTTTTTTATTTTTTTTTATTTTTTATTTTTTATTTTTTATTTTTTAACTACTAACAACTACTTTTATAATACAATATATACGCTTATATTTTATTACCAAGCATCAACACAGACTTCCTGGTGAGGAGCGCCTACATCATCATCTTCATCTTCTGAATCAGACCAGTCAGCCCAACACTTCTTTATCTGTGCTGGCTTTGGTTGCTCAACCTTAGCCTCTACAGCCTGCTGAATTGGCTTATTCGACAAGGCCAGAAGGCCTGAATTTTGGATCACTACAGGCTTTCTTTCCTCAGGGTCTGCCTTTGGCTTCGCGGCAATTGCTGCCCAATCGCTCTTTACCACTGAATCGACTTTCTTAACTTGTTGACATAAAGATGGATATTCACCTATAGCGTTACTTACTTCTTCTTCCTCTGAATCGACATCGTCGCATAATGCTGCGAACAGGTTCTTACCTTCGGAAGCCTTCTTCTGGACTACTGATGGATTAGGTTGGTCCCTGTAGGAGCCCAAAGCATTACGACCTCTGAGACTTCCACTTTGTCTGCGTTCCGCCCTTTCTTGGTTCTTCTTATTCTTTGCTAATACATCACAAAACTTGGTAGTGTGACCAAGTTTGTAGCAGTAGCGACATTCTGTATTCAACAACGTAGGACAGATCGTATTACCTGTGAAATCTTTCACCCAGTGGCTAGTATAATCACTCTCCGGCTTGCCTGCATCATGGCAAACCTTGCAGTATGGCTTCTTGACATTAACGTTCTTAGTATTGCGCGACATCTTTCAGTTTAACTTTGATAATTGTATTTTGATGTTTAACTTTGTTTTAATAAGTATTTCAATTTTTCTATTTTTAGGCTTTAAAAGCCAGTTACTAAAAAATTATAAATAAACATACTTATCACTTATAATAGGATGAATTTAATTATTCCGTATTTTTTCCTAATGGCTATAGAAAAATACCAAATAATTAAATTCGGGTCACACTCCATCAAACATTATATGGAGCTATATTTAATTTAATCTTGGCCTATAAAATAACTAATATAAATTTTCAGTTAACGCTTAAAATAGCTTTAATTTTTTTAAATTGAAATACTTTTTTTTCAATTTAATCATTAGTACATTCAGTAACCAGATAAAACTCACATCAATTTTTAAAATTCCTGAAAATGGAGAAAACTATGGAAATGCGTATGGATATGTTCAAGAAGTACTTGGACAAAACTGGGATGGAACATAAGGATTATCAATATGATGGGGTTCGCTGGTGTCTGAATAATGAACTTAGGCTTCTACCTCCTTGTGGCGTTCGCGGCGGCTTCATCGCTGACGAAATGGGTTTGGGGAAAACAATTATGATGATTGGCTTAACATATTGCAACTTTGTCGCTCATACACTTATTATTGTTCCACCAATTCTCATCGACCAATGGTTCATACAAATCTATAAGACTACTGGTCATAAGGCTATTATTTATCATGGCGACGCTAAGAAAACTATCACCTTACAACAACTTTCGACCGCTCCTATTGTCATCTCGAGTTATGGAGCTATTACTATGAACAAAAAACTCGTTAAAAATAATGCTACTACTATGTTACATAAAGTCTGTTGGGATCGTATTATATTTGATGAGGCTCATCATTTAAGAAACTCTAATACCACTCTATATATCGGCGCACGACTATTGTCTGCTAAAATGAGATGGCTTGTTTCCGGCACTCCCATTCAAAATAGCAAGAAAGACTTCTACAGCTTATGCGCTCTTGTTAGATTACCTACGAGCTTCTACACCGAGACTTCTAATTTGCCACTATTAGCTCGCTCCTTCATATTGAAGCGAACTAAAAAACAGGTTGGCATACTTATTAGCGACATTCATGTTGGCAATTCTGTCGTCAATTGGACTTCACAAAACGAAATGTCATTGTCTGAAGGACTACATTCTGCTTTAGCTTTTAGTCGTGTCAACCCTAACAAAGGGATTGACAATCAAATCGTCAACATATTACGAAATACTGGACAACTCACACTTATGTTGCGAGCTAAGCAGAGCTGTGTTTATCCTAAATTAATGACTAAATGTCTCGATAGACTTGTTGCTAGAGGATTTATCAACGATTATTCTTCTTACAAAGATGCCTTTGACCATAGCAGCAAATTAGATGCCGCAATTAATACTATTCTCGAACATAAAGGTAACGGTTGTGGCAAAATCATATTCTGCCATTTCCGTGAAGAAATCGATGAAATCGCTCACCGATTACGCTCCGGCGGCATGACTAAGGTCGCCACTTTTGACGGCAGAACCAGCAACTATAATCGGCGTTCTATTCTTTGTGACAAAAATGAAGCTCTTATATTACAAATTCAGACTGGATGTGAGGGCTTAAATCTACAAGAAAATTACAGCGAAATCTATTTCATATCACCCCATTGGAATCCTGCTATTGAAGATCAAGCCATCGCCAGATGTCACCGAATCGGACAAACCAAACCTGTTTATGTTAAGCGTTTCGAAATGTCTTCTTTTGTTTCTGATGACGCTGAATTATCTACTAAATCTATTGATAAATATGTCAATGATATTCAAGAAGGGAAGCGTATTATTAGTAGTAAAATTTTAGTTCAATAAATTTTGGTATTTCAAGTAAAAATTTTAAATGAGACCCTTTTTTCTTTAAGTTCTTTTTACTATTTATTATTTAAAAATAGATGTTTTCGAAAAATGAAAAGTATTTTAGCTTTTTAAAAATGGACAAAAAAAATGTCCAAAAACCAATAGTCAAAAACACTCTTACTGACGAAAAATTTTGTCTTGATAAACAAAATTTATGGTCTCATTTTTTACCATAAATTTTTATTTTATTATTGTAATTTTTTTAAAAAAACTTAAAAATATTTTCTCAACAGAAACAAATGGCAACATTAAGCAACAATTTAGTGGCAAAAAGTGGCAAAAGTGGCAAATCGAATTATTATTGTGAAAAATGCGATTATACATGCTGTAAAAAATATAATTGGGATAAACATTTAACTACATCTAAACATAATAAAGCAACAAATGACAACAATTTAGCAACAGAAAAGTGGCAAAAAGTGGCAAATAAAAAGCTTTGCTGTGAAAAATGTGGAAAAGAATATAATGATAGAACTGGATTATGGAGACACAATAAAGTTTGTATAAACAATGAAGAAAATAATAACTCATATGATGATAAAAATTATAAATTAGTTGAATACCTTATGAAAGAAAATAAGGAAATTAAGGAAATGATTTTAGAAATTGTCAAAAATGGCACTCATAATACTACTAATAATACTAATAATACTAATACTAATCACACCAATTCTCATAACAAAGCATTCAATCTTAATTTCTTTTTAAATGAGACCTGTAAAAATGCTATGAATATAACTGATTTTGTAGATTCCATTAAATTACAACTTAGCGATTTGATGGAAGTAGGTGAACTTGGATATGTAGAAGGTATTTCGAAAATAATAGTGAAAAACTTAAATAACTTAGATGAAACTGAAAGACCTATACATTGCACAGACAAGAAAAGAGAAACTATGTATGTAAAAGATGAAGGAGAATGGAACATAGAAGATGACAAGAAAACTAAGCTCAAGAAGGCTATTACTAAAATAGCAGATAAAAATATAAGATTACTTCCACAGTTTCGAGAGAAATATCCAGAGTATAAGAATTCATCTTCAAAAGTATCAGATAAGTATGATAAGATGGTTGTAGAAGCGATGACTAGTGACCAAGATAAGAATGAAAAAATTATTAAAAATATTTCTAAGGTTACTGTTATAAAAGATAAATAGAGGACAATCTAGAGGACAATCTAGGTGTATTTATCAGCCACAAATTAACTGCTAATTAGCCTGCCTAATTTATGTCGGGTTTTATACTACATATATCTAGCTTGCACAGCAGCAGGCAGCAGCTAATATTTTTCACTACACTAATATTGTTATTTAGAACCAACGACTACATTGTTCTCAAGTTATGACCTGTTCTGCACCACTTACTAAAGGTAGTTGCTGCTTTTTTAGTTGTTTTATAGATTAACTCATTTACCGGCTGGCAAAGTATGTCTTGTGCAAACATCTTATATATTATTGTTAGTCATTCTTTCTAATATTTTTACAAAATAACAATTAGAGAGAAAAAATAAAAACTGTTATAAACAGCCTTTATTTTTTTCAAACTTATTTACTACTCTACTTACATTTGCATTTGTATTCTATTTTTCACTACACTACACTAATATTGTTATTTAGAACCAACGACTACATGTTCTCGCGTTATGACCTGTTTTGCCGCACTTACTACAGGTTGTTGCTGCTTTTTTTGTTGTTTTATAGACAAACCCACCTACCGGCTGACAACGTATCTCTTGTGTAAACATCTTATACAATTATTGTTAGTTATATTCTTTCTAATATGTTTACAAAATATTTCAATTTTATGTTGTTTTACTTTATTTAATCGATTACTTAAAATTTATAAATTCTTTTACTTTTTTACAAATAACATGATAAATAGTGTGCGATATAAATATATTTATAAGCGTCTAATTAGAAACAAATAATTGCGGTGTTTTTACACTATATATATGTAGAGGGTGTAACAGCATACAGACATCTACTTGTTATAAGTGTAATAAATAAAAAAGTGTGGCCACTTGGCCCTACTTTTTTACTACAAATTCTACAAACTACTTTTTTTTATGAGAACATTTCATAAGAATGAAAATGTTTTATAAGAGCAACTCGACGGATTGTGACCAGTTCTACCACAAAAGGAACACAACGCAGGTCTTTTAGCTCCTGACTTATACCTCCAGCTATTGATTGGTTGACAAATTAAATCAAACATCTTTATATTATTGTTAGTTACTCTTTCTTATATTTTTACAAAATATTTCAATTTTATTTTGTTTTACTTTATTTAATCGATTACTTAAAATTTATAAGCTCTTTTTCCAATTTATTATGAAAAGGCAGAAAAATTATAAAACAAATGTCTAACCCACTTTGAATATATAAGGCAGGTGAATAGAGTTCATAAATTTGATTACCATATTGTTCCTATTGGTGTATAATTGGAACCTTATGGCTTAATATCCTGAATACATTCCAAGTCATATTCTCTGTGACACCAATTAACGTATTCATTATAGTCACCATGAAGTTGATAACTATACATATTTAACCTTATATTAAAATTTTTCATAGCTTGTCTTTTTACATCTACACAATTTATTTCACTTGAGCAGTTAATCTTACTTGAATTATTTCCCATTTTGTTATATTTTATGATTATTATGATTTTGAAATACTTTTATTCAATTTTTTTTATAAAATTAAATATTTTACATGAAGATTTCTAAACAACTTTGCATAGATAAGGAAGGTGAATAATGATGACTTCGACTTTAAGTTCTTTTTTCAATTTCAACCATTTATGGAATAAAAACTCTGTTTTCGAAAAATGAAAAGTATTTTAACTTTTTAAAAATGGACAAAAAAAATGTCCAAAATCGGATAGTCAAAAACACTCTTACTGACGAAAAAAATTGTCTTGATAAACAAAATTTATGGTCTCATTTTTTACCATAAATTTTTATTTTCTTATTGTTATTTTTAAGAAAAAACTAAAAAATATTTTCTGTTGTTAATGTATGACAACGGGCGACAACGCTAATTTAGTAAAAACTAGCAACCAATTTAATTGTGAATTTTGTAATTATAATACATCACGAAAATATAACTTAAATCTTCATTTACAAAGCGAACGACACAAAAACAACACTAACAACAACGATGACAACGTTATTTTAGCAAAAACTATCAAAAAATATGAATGTCAAAATTGTAGCAAAATATTTAATGATAGAGCTGGAATATGGAGACATAAAAAAAAATGTAATAAACCTGAAGAACAAGAAACAACTAAAAATGACACAATTTTTGATAAAGAACTGATTATGATGTTAATTAAGGAAAATTCTGAATTAAAAAATTTGGTTATAAAAGTTTTAGAAAATAACACACCCAATAATACTAATTCAAATAATACTACTAATAATACTAATCACACAAATTCTCATAACAAAGCATTCAATCTAAACTTCTTTTTAAATGAAACATGTAAGAATGCTATGAATATTACTGATTTTGTAGATTCCATAAAATTACAACTGAATGATTTGATGGAAGTAGGTGAGCTAGGATATGTAGAGGGTATTTCGAAAATAATAGTGAAAAACTTAAATAACTTGGACGAGACTGAAAGACCTATACATTGCACAGACAAAAAAAGAGAAACGATGTATGTAAAAGATGAAGGAGAATGGAACAAAGAAGATGATAATAAAACAAAGCTGAAGAAGGCAATTACAAAAGTAGCAGATAAAAATATAAGATTACTACCACAATTTCGAGAGAAATATCCAGAATATAATAATTCATCTTCAAAAATATCGGATAAATATGATAAGATAGTAATTGAATCTATGACTTGTGACGAAAATAAGAATGAAAAAATAGTAAAGAATATTTCAAATGTGACTGCTATAAAGGAAAAATAGAGTGCAATATAGAGTGCGATATAGAGTGCAATATAGTGTGCGATATAGTGTGCGATATAGTGTGTGATATAAGTATATTTATAAGTGTCATGTTTTACACTACATATATGTAGAGGGTTTAGCAGCAGCAGGCAGCAGGAAATAATAGTGTGTTATAAAGGATAGACTACAAATTAGCTGACAAATTAGTTGCCATTATGCGAGCGTATTTTTTTTTATTCCAAAGGGATATAGGTTCACCTATGTTATGAATATAGAGCAGCAGGCAGCAGGAAATAATAGTGTGTTATAAAGGATAGACTACAAATTAGCAGATAAATTAACAGCCATGATGTGGGCGTATTTTTTTTATTCTAAAGAGATTAATATGGCTCACCCATGTAATTGGATATAGAGCAGCAACCAGCAGCACATTATAAAGCACAATAAATAAAAAAAGTGTGACCACTTGGTCCTACTTTTTTTACTACAAACCCCCTACAAACTACTTTTTTTTTTATTTTTTTTTATTTTTTTTTATTTTTTTTTATAAAACTAGAAATACTTACTTACTCATAATCATCCTCTTGTTCCTCCTCTTCGGCAGAAGCTGTGAATACAATCTTGTTCGCGGTATCGTTCCATTTGCCAACTACAACTTGTTCTCCATTCTGGACATACTCGTTGTAGTCATAGATAATACCAGTCTTCTTGGACTTCAAGTATTTCTTCCCGTCAAACTCAACCTTCTTGACAACATCAGGCTCTTCTTCGTCTTTGCAAACTGCCTCAGGTTGAACTGGCACTTGCTTGGAACTCTTCTTTTGCTCTTTAGCTTCACGTTCCTTAGCCTTCTCTGCCTTCTTGGCCTCCTTTTCTTGGAGCTTTGCTAGTTCCTCAGCCTTCTTCTTCTCCTCGCGAGCTAGACGTTCAGCTTCACGTTCCTTTGCCTTTTCTGCCTTCTCTATAGCAAGTTTTTCCTCCTTTTCTTTCTTTGCTACCTCTGCAGCAATACGCTTGGACTCCTTTTCTTGGAGCTTAATTAAGCGCTCTGCTTCTCTCTCCTCTTCGGATTTAGAAGATTTCTTACCAACGCTTGGCGTTGACTTACCATCAGATTCAGGAGACTTACCATCAGATTCAGGAGACTTACCATCAGCTTCAGGAGACTTTACGACATCTTCAAGTGTAAGCGAGTTTGCGACTAAGGCTGCGAACAAATCATCCTCATCTCCTTCGCCTTCAACAGTAAGAACCTTTTTTTCCTTCTTTGGACGACCCTTGACACCCTTTGCTTTTGGCTCCTTCTCTGCCTTAGGACGACCACGCTTTGCACCTTCGGGCTCTGCGACTACAAAATGATTTGGATTTATTGTTATACCTAACTTTTCCGCTTCTTCAATCACCTGTTCCTTGCTAATTTTATACTTCTTCATGACCTTTGTGAAACCAATTGGCTTCCGACCCTTTGGATCCGTATAGTTGAAAATATCCACCGCCATGCGCTGTTGAATTGTTCCGTATTCCGGAACTTCAGCTCCCGTCTTTTGCATTAAACTTGCACAGCTCTTACAGTATTCTCCTTTACGAATGCTTGTACATTGCGTGTATAAACCATTATTCTGACGCAATGCATAGCAGCACAAATCATTGAATTCACCGTTGTAAGGAAGAGGGAACGCTGCTTTTTTCACTGATACCTTTTCACTCTTTTTATTCTTTCCTTTATTTCTTTCCACTTTTATCATTCCCAAACCTAGCAGCCTATTCGCCTCATCCGCATCGAAATTATACTCCTTTGCTAATACACTCACACATCGACTCGCCAAATCTTTACTCATATTTATCGCTTCACGACTCAGCACCTCTGACATATACACTGTTGCATTAAAACCTTCTGACATTCTTGTTTATTACTACTTTATTTGCTTTTACGCTTTACATCTATACACCATTTTACTTTTCAATTTTTTTACTTTTTATATACTTTTTACTCTTACTGAAAATCTTTAATTATT
>Ga0255219_1000619_pt1 | contig 9972 bp, 9 predicted proteins | sample Miss_Colum_RepA__FD_183037 | JGI IMG/M metagenome (GOLD analysis project Ga0255219, IMG submission 183037) | Freshwater microbial communities from Mississippi River, Louisiana, United States - Miss_Colum_RepA_8d | ecosystem: Environmental > Aquatic > Freshwater > River | place: USA: Louisiana...
GGTCAAGCGCTCTGTGGTCACGCCGAGGCGCCTGAAGCGGGTGGCATCGCTGGCTGTCTGCGCCCCAATGCAGTCAATCGATCTCAGCATGGGTTTGCTGAGCAAGCCAACCCGCTCGTAGCCCTTGCAGGATTTCTCCGAGAGACGGGCATTGACCACGACCACGGCTGCCCCGCTGGCCTTGCTGTAGTGGATGAGGTTCGGCCACAACTCGGTTTCCACCAGAATGACCAGTGCAGGGCGAAAGCTGCCGAGGAAGCGCTTGACGGCCCCGGTGTAGTCGTAGGGTGCGTAGACCTGACATACCTGGTCCCCGAACAGTGCGCGAATGCGATCCGATCCCGTGGGTGTCGTCGAGGTGACCACGATGCCCCACTCTGGACGCTCCTCCCGGAGCTTGCGTATCAGTGGTGCTGCCGCGTTCGATTCACCGACGGAGACGGCATGCACCCATATCCAAACTGGATAGGAATATGCCTGCTGAGCTGTTCGCACGAAACCGAAGCGCTGGCTCCAGTGATGATTCGGCTGATCACCATCAAAGAAGCCGAGACGTTCGCGCCAGCGTTGCAGGTAGGACGGGGCTTGCAGCGAGCGCCACCACAGGCGCAGGAACAACAGGGGCAACAGCAGGTGGAAAGCGAGGTCGTAGAGGAGTCTGGTCACAGCCGAAGCCCGGGTTCCTGCAACGGAACGAATCAGTAGGATTTGCGTTTTGCCCCCAGTTCCAAGACTGGCAAGGGGCCTGCCGTTTCGTAGCCCTGCAGCAAATGCTGCCAATCGGCATCCCGATAGTGGGTACTGGCATCACTGCACAGGAGTTTGTTGAGCGAGCGCCGAAGGCGGGCGAGATTATCCTGCATCCAGTACTGCGTGTGGTTGGCTGGTTTGATCACGCTCTTGTCGAAATCGACCAGATGGCTGTGGCCGGCATCATCGAGCAGCACATTGCGCGCGTTCAGGTCAGCATGACACACCTGCAAATTGTGGAAGCGAGCGATCGTCTGACCGATGCTGCGCCATTCCGCGGCGCTGAGTGCCGTCTGGCTCAGCCGTGTGGCCAGCGTCTGGGTGTTGCGGATTTCGCGGGTGATGAGGTCGCCGCGGTACGTCAAGGGCGAGGTATCGAGGCAACGCGCGGCCACGGGTTCGGGCACTGGCAAGCCCCACTGCCGCAATTTGGCCAAAAGTGTGAATTCCTGCCACATGCGCGGCTGATGGCTGGAAGGAAAGGCAGGACGCCAGTACGTGTCCGCCACGAGGCGGCTCAGCAGGCCGCCGCGGTGATAGTGCTTCAACACCATCGGCATGTCGTTGTGCGTGAAAAACAGCACGGACCCTCGTTGCAGCAGTCGAGGCGTCGCTGCCTGCAGAAGACCGAGCCGCTCGAACAGATCCGCAGGAGCACTTGGCAGCAATTCGCCATTGAAAAGGATACGCGCGTTCTTATCGATGAATTTTTTATGGAGCACGATCGCCTATCGCCAAAATGGCTCCGCTCAAGATCGAGCGAAACAGGAAAACTGCAGACTAGTTGGTCGAACAACGCGGAGAGTGCTGGCCGCTACGCCTCTCATGACGGAAGCTGGAAGGGAGTGTACTTAGCGCCACGATCCGCCACAATCACGAAGATTTCTCCCGGACCCCACTACACACGCTACCTGCAATGACGGCATTTGGAAGAGCTACGGACCGTTGGCGCTCGCGGATTTGCGGCGCATGGCTGCGCATGGCGGCTAGCGGGCTGATGCCCGCCCGTTGGTTCAGGCCGCCCCTGCTGGCCGAGTCGCAGCGCAGGGCAGCGACCGGGCACCTTAAGTTCGAGGTGGTGAGTCACTGTTGGCAGTATGCGCATCTGCTGCAGTATCAACTGAGTTCTCTGGTGCTGTTCCCGCCGACACGGGCGACGGTGACCATGACGGTCTATTTTGCCACCGAGGACCGCAATACCGCTGAACTGCTCGAGCGTTTTGCTGCCATCGAGGTGCCGGGTGTGCTTTGGAATTGGCGGCCCCTGCCCAAGCAAGCCTTGTTCCGGCGCGCCATCGGTCGCAATCACGCAGCACTGGCGACCAAAGCCGACTGGATCTGGTTCACCGACTGCGATCTGATGTTTCGGCGTGCTTGTCTCGATACGCTCGCCGAACTTCTGCAGGGGCGGCGCGACGCGCTGGTATTTCCGCAACTGGAGCGTTGCACGAACCTGCTGTCAGACGAGGACCCCTTGCTCAGGCCCCTGCAGGCCACGCTGCCCGTGGTTGACGTGGACGATGACAGCTTCGTCGCGCTGCGCCGCACGCGCGCGACTGGGCCACTGCAGATCACCCACGGCGATGTTGCCCGTACGCAAGGCTATTGCCGCGATCTCTCCTACTATCAGCAGCCTTCGGCTGTCTGGTGCAAGGCCTACGAAGACCGGGCGTTCCGCTGGCTGCTCGGCACGCGCGGCGTGCCGCTGGACTTGCCCGGCGTGTACAGGATCCGACACGAAACCAAGGGCCGGTATACCGGAAGCAGCCGCAATTCCCGTTGGCGCAGCGGCATTCGTCGGCTGGCAAGGCTGTTCAAAGAACGCGGATAGCCGCCGGGTCGAGTTGCCGGATGCCGTAGTCGGTGCTGCTGATCCGCTGGCGCTCGTTGTTCTGGCGTAGCGCTTTGTTGGCCGCCACGCGGGCGGGATCCACGTAGGATCGGTTGTGATCGAGGTGCAGGCAGGCTGCGTCGTAGCGGACGTGACGTGCCTTGATGCCAGCATTCTGCAGGCGCACGCCGAACTCGCGATCTTCGCCTCCCCAATGCATGCGCTCGTCGAAGCCGTTGACGCGCAGCACATCCTCCAGCCAGGCAGAGGCGTTGGAGCCCTTCAGGTTGCATTTGGCCGGTGTCAGCCGGTTCAACAGCGGTGCCAGCCGCTCGTTGCAGGCCACCTTCCAGGTGTTGCGCCAGACTGGCAGGCCCTTGCTGCGCAGCCACGCAGGATCGAAGCAGCGACCGCTGACGATGTCGGAAGTCTCGATGGCCACACTCGTGGCCATCGGCAGTTTGTAGTAGCTGCCCGACAGGAAGTAGCCTTTCTCGGCCCGTCGCAGATGCGTCGCCACGAAATCTCGTCGGGGTATGCAGTCGCCGTCGCTGAATAGCAGGTAGGGGGCGCGCGCCTGCAGTATCGCCTTGTTGAGAATGCGGCATTTGCGAAACCCCCGGTCTTCCTGCCAGACGTGGGTCAGGGCGAGGCCCAGCTCCGTGCGCAGTTGTCGCACCAGGTCGGCTGTCTCCGGCCCGGAGCCATCGTCGGCCAGTACGATCTCGAAGTCCTTGCAGGACTGGCAGGCATAGCCCCACAGCACCTTGGCTAGCCAGGCGGGCGAGTTGTAGGTGGACAGAATGACGCTGGCTTGCATGGGGGCGGATGCTGGAGTTCGAACGCCGCAACAAAGGGCCGAGGCTGCCATTGCAGGACTTTTGCGCGATCAACGCAACAGGCGTCGCAGCTTGAGCTCCAGCGAGTTCAGCCATTTCAGCAGGCGTCTGCCCTGCAGTGGGTGGTAGGCCCAGGGTTTTGGCAGGCTGGTACCGACCAGTTCCAGCCAGTCCTCTGCATAGGGCAGTTTTTCTGGCTCTCGAGTCAGGAACTCGGCCGTTTGTGGGGCGTCGAGGCAGCGCAGGGGATGCAATCCGCAGTTCCCGCTACGGTGAGCGAGACGCAGTCCCAGTGTTTGCTGTTTGCCGCGCCAGGCCGGCACATTGGGCAGCCAGGCGACGAAGGGATTCTTCAAATACAGCAATTGCCCGAGGTTGCGCCGTGCCTGCTGCTCGTTGGCAGCTTCGGAGGGAAGGAACTGCCAACCGGCTTGACGCAAGCGGCTGGCAGATCCCAGCAGGATGTCCGAGTACCAGGCGCCTGCGCTGTGCCGCAGTCGGTCGATGCAGTAGGCATCGCTGTCGCTCCGATAGCGAATCAGCCCCTGATGCCTACGCCGGTCGGAGCCCTTCATGAAGGCGGGCTGCAACAGGCAGGGCAGAGGGCTGCCATCAAGCACCGCTGCAAAGTGGGCCAGATCCTGAGCGTCGAGCCGGCGCACCAGTTGCATGTCGTCCTGCAGGAAGCAGAACAGGGTGTCGGCGGGGCAGGCCTCGAAGGCGCTCTGCATGTTGGCATACAGGCCGCCATGCTTGCTGGCCCTGCTGTGCCCCGGTCTGACGATGCGGTGGTGACCGTCCAGTCCAGCGAGCACGGCCATCGTTGCGGGATCCGTGCTGTTGTCATCGACAATCGTGACAGGGCACTGCGGGGCACAGCGCTCGAGGGAACGCAGACAATTGAGCAGGTGCTCGCCGCGATTGAACGAAAATACGAAGAACTGCAGCGCGGGGCCATTATCCGAGGCTGGGGGTGAAGTAAGCGGCGGGCTGGCAGTCATGACAGAGCAAACGCTAACGGCAGTCACTGAAATGGAGGGGGCAGATTTCGGGCGCGGCAGCGCCGTTTCCGAAGCATACTGGCGCCGCTGCAGGAAATCCGCAGCTTTCTGGCGGTGAACTGACGCGGCGGCATTGTGTCGCCTTGGAGTCGCTCGTTATAGTCACGACTCGCTATCCCTGCAAGGAATCCTGCTTGAGTTACTCGCGTACCCAGGTCCGCAGCCCCGGCATCACGGGTCAGCGCATCCTCGTGACCGGTGGTGCCGGTTTCCTTGGCTCCCACCTCTGCGAGCGGCTGCTGAAGGATGGCAACGAGGTCATCTGCGCCGACAATTTTTTCACCGGCAGCAAATCGAACGTGCAGCATCTGCTTGGTGATCCGCACTTCGAGCTGATTCGTCATGACATCACGTTTCCGCTGTATCTGGAGGTAGACAGGATCTATAACCTGGCCTGCCCGGCCTCGCCGGTGCACTACCAGCACGATCCGGTGCAGACGGTGAAGACGGCGGTGCATGGCAGTATCAACATGCTCGGCCTCGCCAAGCGCACCGGCGCGCGTATCTTTCAGGCGTCCACCTCCGAAGTGTACGGTGATCCCGAGATCAGCCCGCAGCCGGAAAGCTATCTTGGTCGCGTCAACACCATCGGACCACGCAGTTGTTATGACGAGGGCAAGCGCTGTGCGGAGACTCTGTTCTTCGATTATCACCGCCAACATGGAGTGGAGATCCGGGTGGCCCGTATTTTCAACTGCTATGGTCCGCGCATGCACCCGAACGACGGTCGCGTGGTCAGCAACTTCATCGTGCAGGCCCTGCGTGGCGACGATATCACCCTCTACGGGGATGGCTTGCAGACTCGCTCATTTTGCTACGTGGACGACATGATCGAAGCGTTCATCCGCCTCATGCAGCAGGAGACCAGCTGTGGTCCGGTGAACCTCGGCAACCCCGGCGAATTCACCATCCGGCAGTTGGCCGAGTTGGTGCTGAAACTCACGGGGTCACGCTCCCGCATGGTGTTCCAGCCGCTGCCGCAGGACGATCCGCGCCAGCGCAAGCCCGATATCACGCTGGCGAGGTCGCTGCTGGACTGGGAACCGCAGGTGCAGCTCGAGCAGGGCTTGCTGCATGTTATCGACTATTTCCGCCGGGTCCTCGGCGGGCCAGCAGCAGATTCCGCCCAATGAAACTCAGTATCGTCATTCCCTGTTACAACGAGCAGCACACCATTGCCGCGCTGGTGGCGGCCGTCGTGGCGGCGCCTTACCCGGACAAGGAGATCATCATCGTCGATGACTGCTCCCGTGACGGTACCCACGCAGAGCTGGCCAAGCTGCAGGACCGGGTTGCCCGTGTGATTTATCACGAGGTGAATCAGGGCAAGGGAGCAGCGCTGCGCACGGGTTTTCGACATGCGACGGGGGATGTCGTCATCATCCAGGATGCCGATCTCGAGTATGACCCCAGCGAATACGGGCAGCTCGTGCAGCCCATCGCGGAGGGCAAGGCCGATGTCGTCTACGGTTCACGCTTCCTGGGCGGAGGCCCGCACCGAGTGGTGTTCTTCTGGCACCGCGTCGGCAACGGTGTGCTCACGCTGCTTTCGAACATGTTCACCAACCTCAACCTCACCGATATGGAAACCTGCTACAAGGCGTTCCGGCGTGAGGTCATCCAGTCGATACCGCTCGAAGAGAATCGCTTCGGTTTCGAACCCGAGATCACCGCCAAACTGGCCAAGCGCAACCTGCGCATCTTCGAGGTGGGGATTTCCTACCACGGTCGCAGCTATGTCGAGGGCAAGAAAATCGGCTGGAAGGACGGCTTTCGTGCTCTGTATTGCATACTCAAGTACAACCTGTTCCGCTGACACCAAGTTTCCGTATAATTCGCCGCCATGAGCCAGAATCAAGACGACATTGACGACATCCCCAGTCTTGTCCCCGAGCGGGACGAACTCGCGTCCCACCGCAAGGTGAAGCGAGATACCTCGGCAGCGCGGGCTGGTCGGTCAGCGGCAGCTCCGGTGGCCGATACTTACGTGGGCGGCGGTACCAGCGGAGTCGTGGTGTTCTTCCTCACCTTGCTCACCCTCGGGCTGGTGGCAACCGGCGGCGGCGCCTTCTACTTTTTCAAGCAGGGGCAACAATCGCAGGCCGACCTGCTGACAGCACTCAACCGCATCACCTCGCTGGAAGCCACCCTCAACGACATGGATGCCGCGACCAAGGAGTCGTCGCTGGGCCTGCTCGAGAAAGTGGACACGAGCATGTCGGAGATTCGCAAACTCTGGGACGCCCGCAACGCCGTCAAGAAGGAAGTAGAGACCCTCACGGCGTCGATGGCTGCCGTGCAAAAGGCAGCCAAGGACCTGGAAACGGCTCTGTCTGCCCAGGCTGGCACGGTGACCCAGCAGCGCACGGCGGTGACGGCCCTGCAGGGTCGTCTGGAAGAAATCAGCAAAAACTTTGCCGGCATGGGCAATCTGGGGCAGCAGCTCACCCAGCTCAACGCCGATCTGAACCGGACCAAGAATGCGATGGACCAGGTACAGAAAGACGTAGAGGGTCGCCTCAAGGCCACCGAGGACGACATCGAATCGATCAACATCAATCGGCTGCAGCTCAATCAGACGCTGAACGCCCTGCAAAACAGCATCAACCAGCTGCAACAGCGCGTGGGGCAGTAATCTGGCCCCGGCAGTCTTGGCAGCCTCAGTCGCGCGGTCTGCCGGCTCCTCTCCAGCATGGCGCCATCCGTGTGGAACGCAGTACAATCGCGCCGCCTGCGGACGTGGCGAAATTGGCAGACGCACTGGATTTAGGTTCCAGCACCTCACGGTATGAGAGTTCAAGTCTCTCCGTCCGCACCATCCTTCCAGCCCTCTTTCTTTCCTTCTGTCGAGTGAGTGCCCATGCGCCCTGGTCAATCACGTGAGTACGCGGCGCTTCTGCTGCCTTGCCTGCAGCGGGGCCCGGTCGCCGCGCTGGCCTTCGCCAGCGGTATGGCCTGTGCCCAGCCCGCCATCACGGCAGCCAACAATCCCGTGGATGTGGATGTGGCGGAAGCTCTGCAGCGCATCAAGCTGCCGCGGGGCTTTGCCATCTCGTTGTTTGCCCAAGGCATGGAGGAGGCTCGCAGCCTTGCGCTGGGGGACGATGGCACGCTGTACGTCGGCACGCGTGGTGCACAGGGCGCTCCGGCGATCGGTAAGGTCTATGCCATCCCCGACGCCGATGGCGATGGTCGAGGGGATCAGGTCATCACCATTCTGGAGGGTCTCAATTACCCCAATGGGGTCGCCTTCCACGCCGGGGATCTCTACGTGGCGGAGCTCGGACGCATCCTGAAGTACGAGGACATCGCCGGTCGGCTACTCGACATGCCAGAGCCCAGCATTCTGGCCGACCAGTTGCCCGAGGATTACCACCATGGCTGGAAGTTCATCGGCATTGGTCCCGACGACAAGCTTTACGTGCCAGTCGGTGCTCCCTGCAACGTCTGTGAGCCGGACAGCAGCCACGGACTGATCCTCCGCATGGATCTCGACGGCAGCAATCCGGAAACATTCGCCAAGGGTGTACGCAATACGGTGGGATTCGACTGGGAGCCAACCACGCGCCAATTCTGGTTCACCGACAACGGCCGCGACCTGTGGGGCAACGATCGTCCTCCAGAAGAACTGAATCATGCGCCTGTCGCCGGCCTGCACTTCGGTTTCCCTTACCGCTACGGCAAGGACCTGGTCGATGCGGAGTTTCCAACCGCGTTGGCTGACAGCGCCTTCACCCCGGCCGTCCTGGAGTTGCCGGCTCACAACGCCGGATTGGGTATCGAGTTCTATACCGGTACCCAGTTCCCGGCCGAGTATCGTGGACAGCTGTTTGCGGCGTACCACGGTTCGTGGAATCGCAATCCCATCGACGGCTACCGCCTGAGGTTGGTGCGCTTCGAGAAGGGGCGGGCCGTCGGTTACGAGGACTTCGCCACCGGATGGCTGGAAGACAATACGTACTGGGGTCGACCTGTCGATGTCGAACAGGCGGCGGACGGCTCCCTCCTGGTGTCGGACGATCACAACGGCGTGATCTACCGGATCAGTTACGAGGGCAACTGAGCGCCAGCGGTGGCCGGCGATCGTCGCCTTGCTTTGGCAGGGCGTCCGCACGCTCCCGCGCGAAGATGCCGTGCCTTACAGCCCGGCGAAGCGGTAGGCCACTTGCTGGGGCGCCGTGCCAACGGTGAGGCGGCCTCCGGTGCGCTTGCCGGCAAGTTCCGCCCGCAGGTCGTAGCTGCCAGCGGGCAGGTCGAGAATCAGCCAAGGACCGGGGCAGGTGGTGTCCACTAGCTGTTTGCCGCTGCTGTCGGTGATGGTCACTTTGACGTTGGCAACGAAATGACCAGCGTCTCCCATGAAGATCAACCGCGTGCCGGTCGCTGGTGCACTGGCGCGCTCCTCCTGCCCGACGCCGCCGCTGAACATCACATAGTCGTTCTGGGCCGTTGCCGGCGAACCGAGTGCAGACAGCAGCAACAGCGTCACTACTTTGTTCATTACAAGCCTCCCGAGACTACCCAACGAAGCCACCCCGATGGCGCTCCTGTTGCCAGTCTAGGCTGCTCCGGCGGGCGGGACTTGATCCAGCGCAGATCAGGCCCGCTGCAGCAGAAAGCATTGCCGTTCGAGCTTGCCCTCGAAATCAAAACCGGTGGTCTGCCGCGTGATGTCGCGAATGGTGGCGCCGTTGATGTGCTCGTCGTAGAGCCGGAAGCGGCGATGATTGGTGCTGAAGTACAGCTGACCCGCGGGGGACAGCAGGCGAAGACAGAGATTGAGCAGAGCAGGGTGGTCGCGCTGTACGTCAAAAATGCCGCGCATCTTCTTGCTGTTGCTGAACGTGGGCGGATCACAGACCACGAGATCGAAACTGGCGGGGGCGATGGTGGGTAACCACGCCATCACGTCTGCGGCGATGAAGTCTGCGTCCTTCACATCGAGCCCGTTCAGGTGGAAATTCCGCTTGGCCCACTCCAGATAGGTATTGGACAGATCGACCGTCACCACACGACAGGCACCGCCGAGGGCCGCAGAGACGGAAAAGGAGCCGGTGTAGGCGAAGAGGTTCAGTACCCGCCGGTCACGGCTTTCGCTGCGCACCCGTTGCCGCGTTGGCCGATGGTCGAGAAAAAGCCCGGTGTCGAGATAGTCGGAAAGATTCACCTCGAAGTGGGCCTCGTGCTCTGCCACCACTGCCGTCACGTTGCTGCGTGCAAAGTGGCCGTACTGCTCGCGACGGTCACTGATCACCTCACGTCTCTTCAGGTGCACGTTCTCGAGCGGAACCTGCAGCACCTCGGCCATGCATTCGCGACTGCGCTCGAGCCATTCGGCGTGCTGGTCGGGTGTGAGGTGGTGCCGACGCCGGTACTCGGCCGCGTGGACATGGTGATCGTAGAGATCGATCACGAATGGAAATTCCGGCAGGTCGAGATCGTAGAGACGGTAGCACTCCACTCCTTGCGTGCGGGCTTGCTTGCGTCGGTG
>Ga0255219_1000623_pt1 | contig 9929 bp, 3 predicted proteins | sample Miss_Colum_RepA__FD_183037 | JGI IMG/M metagenome (GOLD analysis project Ga0255219, IMG submission 183037) | Freshwater microbial communities from Mississippi River, Louisiana, United States - Miss_Colum_RepA_8d | ecosystem: Environmental > Aquatic > Freshwater > River | place: USA: Louisiana...
GTCCGCCCCGACGCTCATGCCCAACTTGAAAGTCATGATAGAGCTAATAAAGGACAGCATTTATCCGGGATGCGCGCCGATAACCCCGGGCGTCAAACCGTACGCCTTCAAATACAACATTTCCGCCTCGGAAGCGATGGCCATTTTAAACCGTCACGGCATCACCGTGACCGAGCTGGTTCTAAACTACGACTCCAAAATCATCGGGCTTGCAGCCGAAAAGGGCCGGTATGCCGGCATTGTGATGACCGCGGCATCCCCGCTCACGGCGGATCTAACGGACCTGGATTACGAACTCGTGATGATGGACGACCCCAGCATCTGGAGCTCGTACGAGGACACGCTGGCGTTCCTGGCGTTCGTGAGCAAAGAAACCAAGGGAAAAATCCCGTGCCTGCCGCGCATCAACGTGGTGGACGACGCGCACCTCATCGGGATCATGACCGAAACCAACCAGTTCATGGAAATCCGGCCGCACCTGCCGGAACCCATGATCCCCGTCGTGAAAACCAATCCGCCGATGGACCGCATTGCATACAACACGACGAACCAGAATGCCGCCGACGCAGCCGTGCAGACCGGCATTGGTGCTAGCGGGGAAGACCCGGCGCGCGTGCAATACGTGCGGCGCGTGCAACTGGAATCCGACATGTACGACATGTTTCGCAACTCCATGCGCATCCTGCTGAACCAGGTGAAGCACCTGGACAAAAAGAAGCGCATTGAGGACTTGGTGTTTAACGGCTCCATGGATCATGCCGCCAGCATCCGGGAAATCATGCGCATTTGCCGAGAGATGGGCGACCCCATGATCCATTTCACCGCCATGCAACCCGCCGCGCTGAACGCGTTCATTGCGGAACACCGGTTCAAGTCCGAGTCCACTGCCTTCATGCGGTGCATTTCTGCCCACAGTCGGGTGGAATACGGCGCAAACAGCTGCATGCGCATGCGCAGCGGTGCGAATCCGGCGGACAATCAGTGCGTCATCCTACTGCCTCGCGAAAACTTGATCAACGGGATGGACAACCGCACCTTTTATTACGGCAAACTGGCGGACGAGTTGCTGCGGTACACGCGCATTCGGCGCTTCGTTCTATCGGCGTCTTCCTCCTTTGCGTCGCTCGCGCCCATTCAATACGACCTGCACCCCGATGAAATCGTGCTGCTTTACTCGCAGCTGGACGCCTACTTCAAAAATTTGGAACCGGGGGGCGGAACCATTAACCGGTATGCGCGGTACAACACGTTCTACACTGCAAACCCGGAACTGAATCCCGGGGAAATTCCGTCCAGTGCGTACGCGGAAGAGGGTGCCCGAGACGGACCCATGTGCGCCCCGGTTGCGCTGAAGGAGCTGGCCGGACGCGCCAGCGCACACTACTTCCCGAAAACCATGAAACTAATGTCGTTTGAAAAGGCAGAGGGCGAATGCACGTTTGACGCGTTCCTCTCCATGCTGCGAGAGGAAAGAGCCGAACACGCGGATACTACGGTGCACGATCTGAAGGCCGTGCTGGTTGGCCGGTACGGCGACTTGATGCGAACCCACAAAGTGCAGGTGATGAATTACTACAAGCATTTGACGGCCAATCGCACGGTGCTGGCTGCCCGCATGGAGGACTTCATCATGAATTCGTTGCACTACATGACGCACTTGGACCTGTGGATTTTGGCGCAGCATTTTCGCGTGCCGGTCGTGCTGTTTTCGGCCCAGCTGCAGCACCCGCTGGTTGAAAACAAGGCCCCCGCGCTCTTATTATACTACGGACAAGAGCAAGGCGACAAAGTGCCCAAAGACGCGAGCGACGTGCTGGCCTACTTTGTCATGACGCTGGGAAGGCAGCGCGACGTGGCTCCCAGCTACAGCATTGTTCGCAATGCCGCGAACGAAATGAAGTTCGCGCTGGGTCAATGCAGCAACCCCGGGTTTGTTGCGGAAGTCATGAAACAAATCATGGTCGCCGCGGCCCAACCTCCGGACACGGATTATGTGGGAGAATTCATTGCAAACTATGTTCCCGCAGCAGCAGCCAGCAAGCGGGTTGTGCTTAAAGAAGCAACTGATTGACCGACCGAATTCATTTAAACCGGGTGGTGTAAATGAGCAGAATGTGCCTTTTAACGACGTCGCGAACATGATTTTTTTGACCTTGGTCTTCTTGATCTTCTTGATCTTGATTTTACATGATGTTTTTTATGCGACCGAAATTTTCGGCGACGCAATCCACCATTTTGATTTTTTTTTATAAGTTGATAATATTTCGTAACAACCTCATTATTATCGGGATTATGCTCGGGTACGGCTACATAATCTAACTGATTAAGCTGGTCATAGTAAATAGTGGGATTTTCGCCAGGAGTAGTACTCGCCCAATAACTTTTACTTTTATTTTGTTTACCAATACCGCCAATATAATAAAGGTTTCGGAGATTATCATAATATAGATTAGAATATATTTTTTGTGGGTCAACCGTATCAATCTGTGTGTGTTTCTCTTGCCAAGGTGGACTATGTATTCTAGAAGGAGGAGGAGGAAAAGGGTCGTATTGTGGTGGAGGAGGTCCAGGAGGAGGCGCGTATTGTTGCATAATGTTATAATCTAACTAAATAAAAAAAATAATTTGAAATGCTTCATTTATGCGCGATGCCTGGATAACCGTGTCCTAGCAGACCTGGTCTTCTTATTCCCGGGTGATGCCGACCGGGCTTTGCCTCGCGAAACTGTTTTCATTAACGGCGTGTATTTGCAAAAAATCGGCGACATTTTGCAATTTGGCGAACGGCGCGTTGCGCTGCATTTGCAGGTGCGCACCACTTCTCTCGCCAATGGTTTCGGTTGATCCGTGAACCGCTCCATCACCAGTCGGCTGAGTCCAGCCATGCCCGGCGTCGTCCTCCATTTGTCATGCATTGCCCGTCGGGGGGCGTGTCGGATCACGTTGTTCACATTGACTTCCAGTTGCAGCGCCCTTCCCCGTTCCGCATCGGTTTCCAGGCTTCGCATGTGCGCCGCCGAAAGTTGATACGGGCAACGAAACCGGGTGGCGTATTCAACTGCTAAACGCACCAGTTCGGCTTCATCGCATGGTTCACCCAACGCGCATCCAACGATGGCGGCATCAATTTCCTTGCTGAGAGCCCTTTTCTCCTTGTCCATTGTTATGTATTTATTGCATATAAATATTCTAAATATATATTTGCATATTTGCATATTGCATTCAGTGACGGCGCTGTTTGCATGTTTTGTTTGTAACCCGGTTGTGTTTTTGTTTTTGTTTAGAAGATCTTGTGCGACCACCCACGCTGCGCTCGCTGTCACTGCTGTTGCGTGGGCTTGTCTGCGCGCCCAGCAAGCCCTCGTCGGGCACTCTGCACGCATAAACCACCACAAAATCGTTGTCGGGGTCAATCACTCCTTCTAGTATTCCTTGATGCAGGAGGTCAGACAGTTTGATGCGGCCCTTGTACAATTTTTTCATTTTTGCAGAGTATTCAAACTTAGACCCCTTGTGCATGCACGCGATAGTGTCGTCTATACTTTGAATTCGGCCGATTTTCATGTCAACGAAATATGGGTCGACGCTCTGCGCCTTTAACTCTGCCAGTTCGGATTCCGCGCTCATTTTTGCAGCTTGTAACATGGACAATGCATCCGGGTGGTGCGGGGACATCGTACGAGTGGCATCTACCTTCTTTTTTTTTTTTAACCCGAACCTCGTATGAACATCTTGAATTTCCCCCGTTTCCAGGTCAAACATTGTTACACTTTCCGCCACGGGCACTGCAGGATTGGGCCCAAATAAAAACAGGTCAGTGATTAGACTGTCTTTTTTGTGACAACGAATTTTATTTTCAGCATACATCACGACATCTTCATGTTGAGGGAGGGCTCTTGCATGGACTAATGTGTCTTTAATGAGTTTTCTTAGTTGCAGTTTCGTTGGCTGCGTTTTCATCGTAACGCGTTGGCGATTAAACTCGCGGACAAAATCCACGAATGGTTCATCACAACGCAAATCACTAAAGAATGAACATCCAAAACTGGCAGTTGTGAACGTGTCCACGGGTGCCTTAAACGATGTTACTTTTTTGAGTTTTGCCATGCCCATCACCGGCAATGAAAATGCAGTTTTGTCATCCTGCATTGGCATGCTTCCATGAGAAGATAGTATGAAAATACGTGGCATGGTTTATTATTATATATTATATAAATAATAAAAGTTAAATATTAAAACTCTGCACTTGCACGATGCAATGCGCTGCGCCGTGTGCTGCGCCTACCAGGGCTGCGCCGTGTGCTGCGCCTACCAGGGCTGCGCCGTGTGCTGCGCCTTCCAGGGGTTGGTTCACTATTTGGCCGCCCACGAGTTTTTCGGATCAGCATCATTTTGGGCCATAACACTTTGACGCGACACATAGGACACTCATCTTTTTTCACGTCATTCACGCACACGGTGTGCATGGGATGAAACCACTTTCCTTTTTCGTCTTTGTGAAAAACGATTGGCAAAAAAACGGGACCCCTTCCTTTCGCAGGGCGTTCAATGAATGCTTCCATGCAAATAGGACAGTTGGGTTCCATTGCATCACCGCCCATGGCTCTGAACTCAGCCACCGTTCGGGCAATGTGTGTTTCAGCTCCTGGTGCTTCTTCGCGCATCCGCCTGGCAGCCTCTTGGGCCACAAAAACCGGATTTACCCATTCAGCATGATGCAGTGCCAATAGTTGCAGATTTCGCGTCATGGGCTGAACGACTCCAATCATGAAGTCTTCGGTAGGGGGTGTGATGCCTGGAATCAAATCAACATCAAACTGATAGGAATGCCCATACACTTGATTGTACACTTGAATTGCCATAATCAGAATGTTCATTATGCCTGGATGAATTGCCTGGCCGTTTTCATACCGGTGAGCAATCGCGACAATTCCGTAGTCAACAAATTCTCTCAATTGGTCTTCAAAGTCTTCAAGCAAACCGGCGTGAGCGTCACGACTCAACCTGGTAAATACATCAACAAGGTTTTGATAATCCGCTTCATTGTATTCTCCAAAAATATAACTACGTTGGTTGTTCAACCTTTGAATAATTCGGTTGACCCTAGGCTCAAGTGCCAACCCTCTTAAAAATAAGTTTTGCATTTCAATCTTAATATTTTAATAACTGATTATAAAAAATTTTTTTATGTTACAGAACAAATGAACAAAATGAAATGATAAATTAAATTAATATTAATATTGCAATGAATATTGCATCCTAGAACCCGACGTTGTAGTTGTCCGCGCCATGGCCCAGGTCCACCTTCTGGATGCTGCCCACATTGGACTCAATGGTCAGCTTCTCAAACGCGCACGCGCTCGTGTCCATCGCAGCCGAGCCCATCGCCTCCGCAATCTCCGCCTGCTCGTTCTGCGCCTGGAACGCCACGTCCTCCATTTTGGCAATCATCTGCGGCAGGTCCAGCATGACCTGGAAGCTGCTGGTGCCGTAGTACCCCTCCTGCCCGCACATGACATTCGCCGAAATGCCGCGCATTTGGTCCAGCTCCGCATGGCGCGCGGCCTTCAAGAACATCTCCGGCGTCTCCTCAAACGACGCCTTGGCAATGGGACCAATGTTGTCGTTGTTGATGCCGTGCCGGAAAATGGACACCATGCCCGCACTTGCCGTCATGCGGTCGCACAGCAGGCTCAAGTGGTGGTAATTGATGTACGTGCCGTCGTTCTCAAACACGCCCGTCATCTCCGACAGAAGCGCCTCGCGCGCGGCCTCAATGCCCAGCACGCTGTGAATCTCCTGAATGTCGTCGCTGATCGTGCGACTGACGTCAATGTAGTCCAGCGCCAGCACGTCCATCAAGTTGGTTCCCTTCGTGTCTAGAACCCACGTCTCCTTCTTCACGTACGCGCCGTCCTCCTTGTGCAGCGTGTCCATGAGCTTGCGCAGCGTGACCTTGCTGATGTTTTTCAGCCCGCGCAGCACAATGTTGTTCAGCAGCTGGTCCTGGAACGCCTTCAGCAAGTAAATCTTGTCCGACTGGTCCAGCGGGTTCTCCTTCGGCTTCAGCGGCTTCTTGCCGTTGATGTTGTTCATGCGCAGACGGAACACCAGCTTGTCGGCATTGTAGTCGGCGTAAATGCAGCTCACGTCGTCGCCGTGGCTGTTTTTAATGGCGAAGTGCACGTCGTCCATGGTGATGCGCTTGTCCAGCATGGCCTCGCGGCTCATGACCATGCGGATGATCCACTTGGAACGGCCCGACGAGTCATTCGGGTCAGCCTCGGCCACATCTATGCCCGCGCACTCCTGCAGCATGCGCTGGTACTCGTAATACTGCAACATCGTGCTGCGATCCTCCTGAATGAGCGTGTTCAAGTCGTCGGGGTCAAAGCAGATGGACACGCTTTCCACCAGCTCGCTCAGCTGCGTGAGCTCAATCTGCGCAATGAGCTCCTTGGCGCGCTCGCAGTCCGTCTCCTCGTCCTTCTTCAGGCAAATGGTGAGCGACGAGTTCTTCGGGTTTTCGGTGATGGACAGCAGCTCCTCAATGCGGGGCACACCGCGTGTGACGTTCGCCTTCATGGCAACACCGCTGCCCGCAGTGTGAAATGTATCGAAAAGTGCCATTCCATTTTCAATGATGAATGTGCGTGTTTCTTCAACCGTGAAATCATACATCCATTCAGTCGGGTTTGGAATTTCTTCAATGCTGACAATCTTGTCAAAGCGAACGTCCGGAAATGGGTTGGTTCCAATGATTGCGGCCAGTTTGTTGCGATTCATGTTTGCGTGCACCTTTCCGTTGTGTACAAATGTGGGAATGACATCATTCACTTCTGATGATTTAGATACCTTTGCAATTTCATCCAATCGGGCCTGTTTGTAATCAATGAACAAGCGCATTTCATTTGCAAATTTGACAGCACCATCCGATTTGACAGATATGGTGTATCCTTGCAATATGTTTTTGCTACCACGATTGTTTGTTTCACATTTAGTTGGCTTGGATATTTTGCTATAAATTCCAAATCCAAATCCCAACATGGTTTGAAGGTTTTCAAGTAATTTTCTGGAAACACTATACGCACTGATGTATTTTGCTTTTTTGCCAATTGCCCCATCTCCACCGAAATAACCACTTAACACGCCGCGCATGAATTCTTTGTTTCCATTCAACAGTTCGGGATGAATGAATTTGTTGTCAGAACCTTTTCCGCACAATGTATTCAATATTTCAGTCAGCAGTTTTGAATAAATTCTCAAATCAGATGAGGTCCATCCATCATGGTTTTTGTTTGAAACAACGTAATACTTTGTGGTGATACCCCAGCGAAGCATCAATGCATTGATTGGTTCAAAGAACCTCACGTCGTTGTTTGAAATTGAGATTTGTGTTTTTGTGATGCATCCTTCTGCGCAATATGCACCAATCAAATAACCGAACTCAAAATCGTATGGTATTTTTTCCGGAATTCTTGATTGTTTCCCTTTGTGTTTCAAATACACAATGCCTGTCTCAAATGATTGTTTTGAATTTGCGCCTTTGCGACATTTGCCGCTTGTAGCTTCAAGCAACGAGTCACTTCTTGTATAAGGCACTACGAAATCAATGTTGGCATGATTTGCCCACCAGTTTCGTTCATGACAATACGACAATGCCTTCATTATTTCACTCCCGAATGAATACTCTGATTTTTTCAAAATGATAGACACATCAAACGAATCGTTTTCTGGCATTTCAAACGCCCTCTGGTTGATCGGAATGTAATCTCCAACTTTGAGGTCTGACCCATTCGTTGCAGCCAATTGGTTCTTGGCATCAATGGATAAGAATGATTTTGCCTTAGTTGCAATGACCTGTCTGCCATCTTCGGTTGTGACTCGCAACACAGTGTTCGTTCCATCTGCATTCACAACAGGATGGCGCGTGACTGCTTCAACGCGTTTCCAACTCGTAATGCCGAATGCATCAACCGATGGAACAAACACATCTTCGCCCGCATTGATGTATCCAAGCTTTGTGTCATTTGGATGATCTTCCATGCGTTCCGCGGTTTCAATGTATTGGTCAATGTATTCTCCAATTTGACAAACTTTGATTTGCCCGTCAACTTTTAACATTATGCGCGTGTCGTATGACACACTGTTGAGCGTCAACTGCGTGGTGGGCTCACCAATGCTCTGGGCGCTGATCATGCCCACCATTTCGCCCGGCGCAATGAGCGAGTTTTTGTATTTCAGCACGATCATTTCCAGCAGCACGGTCAGCGCCTTCTTGTTGAAGCGCTTCACCATGAGCAAGTCCTTCGGCGACAAGTAATAGAAGTACATCACCTTGAACAGCTCAGTGGGCGCGCAATAATGCATGCCTTCTAAACGTTTATAAGCCGCCTCAATCATGGCAAACGCTTCAAGCGGCGTGATGTCCACGATGGAATTGTTGCTGATTTGCTGCAGGCCCTTGACGTTGTTAATCGTGTGGGCGAACGCCACTGGCAGGAACACGCGGTCGTTGTTCTTGCTGCGAAACACGTGCTTGATGATTTTCTCGCGCTCCTCAATCATGAAGTCAATCCACTGCTTGCACTTGGCATCATTCTCGGCCTTCTGCTTCTTCATGCGCGAAATGACGCCCTTGGTGAATGCCGCCGTGAACACCACGTCCTTCGGGTCGCTGCTCGGCATGTGGTAGTGCGCGTAAATCTCGTCCAGCCCCATGTTCACGAGCGGCACAATCTGGCTCTCCACTTTGACGGGATCAATGCCGTCTTCACCGTAGCTGAACTGAATGACGCGGCCCTTGTTGTTGCGCACCGTCATGTCGTACTCAATCTTCAAATCCTCCATGCCCTTGATGAGTCGGCGCTGGATATATCCAGTGGAACTGGTCTTAACGGCGGTGTCAATGAGACCCACACGACCACCCATGGCGTGGAAGAAGAGCTCCTCCGGCGTGAGCCCCGAAATGAAGGAGTTCTCCACAAAGCCGCGCGCCCCCGGCGAGTCGTCGTATTTTGTGAAGTGCGGCAGCGTGCGGTTCTCAAACCCGTAGGGGATGCGCTTGCCGTCAATGAGCTGCTGTCCGAGGCACGCAATCATCTGCGAAATGTTCAAGTCGCTGCCCTTGGAACCCGCCTTGACCATGGTGACAAATCGGTTGTCCTTGTCCAAGCTCTTCAACCCGATTTTGCCCGAGTCGTTCGTGGCCTTGTTCAAAATGTTGGTGACCTGGAACTCAAACTCGTCCTCGTTGGTGTTGCCCGTTGCGTTTTCAAAGATGCCGAGATACGTCTGGTCAATCAAGTTCTTCACCTCCTTCTTTTTCGTAGTGATGGACTGCGTGATTTGCTCGTTTGTCACGCGGTTGGCAATGAGGTCGCTGATCCCCACGCTATACGCGCTGGTCTTCATGTACTCCGTGACGATGTTCTGCAGGTTGTCAATGAAGTCGGATGCCGCCATGTTGCCGAAGTCGTTGCAGGTGCGCGTGATGAGGCCGTTGCTGCCTCCGCCGAGCACGTCCTTGTCCAGCTGCCCGCGCAGGTACTTGCCGTCCACAATCTCCAGCACGCCGGGCGACGTGGCAAAGTCGTCGTTTTCGCCAAAGCCCTTGGTCTTGTACTTCATGGTGAACGCCGGCATGATCTGCGACAGGATCTGGAAACTGGTGATGCGCTCCGCATGGGTGGCAAACAGGCCCTCGTTGACGCCGTTGTACGCCATGAGCAGGTTCATGGCATCGCGCGGCGCAAACGACACGCCCGGACGGGTAAACCGGTAGGACCCGAGCAGCGAGTCCTGGAAGATGCCGATGATGGACTGGTTTTTCGCCGGGCTGATGATTTGGTACGGCACGGCTGCCAAGTTCTTCAGCTCCGCCTCTGCCTCCTCGTCCTGCGGCATGTGCATGTTCATTTCATCGCCGT
>Ga0255219_1000624_pt1 | contig 9927 bp, 7 predicted proteins | sample Miss_Colum_RepA__FD_183037 | JGI IMG/M metagenome (GOLD analysis project Ga0255219, IMG submission 183037) | Freshwater microbial communities from Mississippi River, Louisiana, United States - Miss_Colum_RepA_8d | ecosystem: Environmental > Aquatic > Freshwater > River | place: USA: Louisiana...
GATTCCATTTATTGCGAGTGGTGCTGATGGGCGGACATTTGATGACCTTCGCGGTCTTATTCCTGGTGCGCTTGGTAATTTAGGTGCGCTAAATCCCGTACAACTTTTCAACGGATTTACAGCAGGAACATACCCGGATTGTGCGAAAGTGACATTACAAACGGTAGATAATGATAACGTTCGTAGAAATGAAACGCGTCACATAGCACTTGTAGAAATGGTGGAAATGAATCCGTGTCATTTTCCTGGGAGGTTTAATCCGGCATCTGGAAAAATTTGTCAAAGTCGTGTAGAAGGAATGGGTAATTTAGCCGGTTCGTCCGGTATTGCGTATCAAATGTCGCACCGTAGTCCGATGAGTTATACACCTACGCACAGTGAGTTGTCCTATGATACGTTTACACGTCAACGAGGGAAGAATACAATGGGTCCGGCAGAGAATGAAAATGAACTCAGTCATTTAAACGCTAGAGAAATAATTGACCGTCATAATAAAAATGTTGGGACATTTTATAATTCCCCGATGACGGAAGTGATAACGGTAACGGCGGCGAGTGAAGAATCTTCCGTATACGATGAAATGATTTATCGTTTGTCACAAATACTTGGTTTACAAAGCGATGATGCTGATAATACGACAGATACTGATGCAAGTGTTGGTAATATTGATTTATCAAGCCTTCGTAATGACCCTCTATCTCAAGTCTATTATTATGGGCTGATGGCAGTTTTACTGTATTTGTTATATCGTATGCTATACAAGATGAATTTTAAGTAGTTGAATATGAAAACATCACGAGAATGGTGGTTTCATAATGAAGAACAATCAATTATTTACGGAGAGTTTGATGGCGATTGCGACGTTTGTGATGACGATGTGTCTTATTCTTTTTCATCGTTTGAATGAAATGGTTTTTGCCACCACTAAATAGTGAATTGGATTTGTCTTGTTCGTTAGGTATACTTGGAATGGCCGGCGCAGGTGTTTGTGCTTGTGCTTCCTGTGGAGGTGCTTCCTCTGAAGGTGCTTCCTCTGGAGGTGCTTCCTCTGAAGGTGCTTCCTCTGAAGGTGCTTCCTCTGAAGGTGCTTCCTGTGGAGGTGCTTCCTGTGGAGGTGCTTCCTCTGAAGGTGCTTCCTCTGGAGGTGTAGGTGTCTCCTCAACAGATGGTTCTGAATCGGACTCTGAGTCTGATGATTCTGAAATAGGTGCTTCGAACGGTTCACTGGTTTTTTCTTCAACATCATCCAAACCTAATCCATCCACTGGAAAACCGTTCTGGTCTGCATGCTTTTTTAATGCAATCTGCAATTGAGCAACTGAACCTTTAATTGCAAAAAAGGCTGCAATCATTTTCGACATTTCACTAGTATCTTTTGCGAAAGACTTGTCTTCTTTTTTTTTATTTTTTAGTTTCTTATTTTCACGCTTCAAATCTTCATACTTTTTACGAAGTGTTTGTATTTCCTCTGCGAATTTATCAAAATCAAGACCGTTTTCTTCATCTTCGTTGTCGCTGTCGTTGTCGTTGTCGCTGTCGCTGTCGCTGTCGCTGTCGCTGTCACCTTCACTCGCACTACTTGCTTCTTGAGTTTCGTTTGCGTTATTTTTACTACCGGAAGATGAATCATTCATTCCAAGCGCACCTTTTAATTTATCCATCATACTGGGACCTGATTCATCTTCAGGAGCAGGCGCAGATTCAGGAGCAGGCGCAGATTCAGGAGCAGGCGCAGATTCAGGAGCAGGAGCAGGCGCAGGCGCAGATTCAGGCGTAGGCGCAGATTCAGGCGCGGTTTTACCTAAACCAACCACATTTAATGCCTTATCTATCATAGATGGTTCTTTATTATTCACATCTACTGAACTGTCAATTTCTGTAGACGATTCAATTTGTTCGGGTCTCGAATTTGGGTTCTTTTCTGGTTCTGATTTACCTATTCCTAAAAAGTCAAATACACCACCACCTTTTTGCGCGGATTGATGTTTTGCATATTGCTTGGTGATTTGAGAAATACTCGGCATAATTGCTATACTATTATAATATAGCAATTTTATATTTATTCATTAGTTTCTACTTTTCATTCAGAACTTGATGCGCTTGTGAAGTTCAAGCGCCACGAGACCACCAGCAACCTGGGCGAGGATGTAAGGAACGGCATCCGACATTGGAATCTTTCCAGCAGCAGCCATCATCACAGTGACGGCAGAGTTGAAGTGACCACCTGAGATGTGACCTCCGAGCATAATTGCGATGGCTAAAGCCGCACCAATGGCGATGGCATTGCCAGTGGCAATAATGACATAAAGAAAAAAGACAGTTCCAAGGAACTCGACCAAATACTTGTTTAACATTACGAAATACGCGTGTTATACAATAATTTAATAAAAAAAGATTATCCTAAACAGATTGTTCTCGGTGAACGACTCAATCAACGCCCAGAATGAAAAGAATGGTTTGCACCCTTTTTGGCGGGAGCCACACAACCACCTGAACGACAACGACGAAGTGCCTCTTTTTGAACTTGAAGAACGGGACTTTTAAACGTCAATGTATCGCCTAAAGGTGCGCGGGTAGAACTATATCCGATGGATTGAATACGGCGAGATTGAATATATGACGATGAATCCGTAGATGTAAATGTTTTCGTCTTTTTATGGAGAAGAGCGTTGTATTTGACATCATCCGCACCGACCGCGCCAGCAGTGCGTAAATAAGATGCGCGATTCATTGCGAATAAGGTGTCGGCAGCAGAAGGACCGAATTGTTCAGGCATATTGATGGTGCGTTGCGTAGGCGTAGGCGTAGACATAATATACGAATGAAGAATGGAATAGATTCGTTTGTATATTATGATAAAATAATGTGAGCAAGCGCCGTCAGCAATCAGCAAGCGCTAGTACCTCCTAACTAACTAACGTCTGCGAATTGCGCGAATTGCCGACTGCGCAGCATTGTTGGCACCGCCAAAACCGGCATCATTATAATTGCGGTTTACGGCCATTTGCTTACGGAAACGGGTATAATCCGAACCATCGTATACAAATTTGGTGTTACACGTGGCAGAAGGAACACCCGTGCCATCGGACATTGCATGGACGCCACCTGCTAAACCGCGCCAGCCGGAAGTAATACTTTGACGCGCACTAGTGACTTGGTTGGAACCGCCGGATGTGTAATACTCACGAGAAAGGTAGTCGCCGGCATTGTTCACCACGCGGAAAGGAGTCGCGGCGGGGGCGCGACCGCCATATTTCTTGCTTGCTGCCGAACCATTCCACGCCTTACGCAAAACGAAACGCATCGATTCTAATTCTGAACTGCCTTTCATTGTTCCATTTGAAATAGGGTGAGGAGAGATTCCCTTGACATCACCTCCTAAAGTGAAATTCATTGTGCTTCTGCTTATTGTAATATTAAGATATTATATATTACCATAAATAAAATAATAATGTGCTAAACTTACTTTTTCCTTTCCGGAAAGCGATTGTCAAGAACACGGTTCACTGCCCACGAAGTTGCGCCGCCAATGACGCCTCCGGCGACAGCCTTGCCAACATACACAGCACCCGCCACGACAATCGGGGCGAGTTTTGCGTCGGGAGCATTGGAGAATGTGACACACGGGGTAACGGACGGTGTAACGGACGGAGATGAAAAATCCATAGTTATTGTTATATTATATAGGTTATTATTTATTATTCATTATTCATTATTCATTTCATAATATGAATCCATTATTACTGTGTGACAATCCTCGGCGCCACATTCATCGTCGTGAGTTCTTGAAACAGTAACTTACACGCATACGGTATCTGAACCAGCGCAAAGTCCGACCGATTCTCGCATATCTTACACAAGTGAATACTTCGGTCGTCATTATATGACGCAATCATACCACATTTCCGGCATACGTGGACTTCATACTTATCCGAACAGTCATACATTCGCCCCCTTGTGAAACGTGAGGCACCGTGACCTACTGTGGCATCACGCTCCATCTCTCCGAATCGTAAACCACCATCGCGACTACGACCTTCCGCTGGCTGATGCGTGAAGTTCACCATTGGTCCAATCGACCGACTATGCTGCTTGTCGTTCACCATATGTTTCAGACGCTGATAAAACACTGGACCGATGAAGATATCTGATTTGATTTGTTCACCCGTGAGACCATTGTATAACAGTTCGTTCCCGTTCATTTCAAACCCGACCTTCAGGAGTTCCTTGCTAATGTCTTTAATATCGTATTCGCCGAAGGAAGTCCCATCCCCGAAGAGTCCAAGGTTCACAAGGACTTTCCCGAGGAGCGTCTCTTTCAATTGTCCAATCGTCATACGAGACGGAATGGCGTGTGGATTGATAATAATATCGGGGCGAATACCGTCTTTCGTAAATGGCATATCGCGCTCTGGAATAATGTTGCCAATGGTGCCCTTCTGCCCCATTCTACTGGATACCTTATCACCAATGACTGGTTTGCGAAATGCGCGGACACGGACTTTACAGAAGCAGTATCCTTCGCCGTTGCTGTCGATATAACTCTTATCCACGTAACATTCTTCTGATGTATGATACACGCGACTGATGTCTTCATATTTCACGATTTTGGTGGGGTCGTTACGGTTGTCCTTGATGGGAATCACCTTCCCCATAATGATGTCGCGGTTTTCGATAAATGTATTCGCTGGCATTACGCCGCGTTGGTTCAGTTTGTCGTAGTTCCCGAACTTCATTCCCTTCGTCTTGGACGCGTCAGGGTGGCATCGGATTTCTTCGTCGCCATTGATTTTCTTGTCCTCGTCTTTCTCTGTGTGATAGATTGTGGCGGAGAACATCCCGCGGTCGATAGCGCCTTGATTCACGAGGACGGAGTCTTCTTGATTATACCCGGTATATGACATAATCGCGACGATGAGGGGGGCGCCGGAGGGGATTTCCGCGAGTTGAATCATTTGCATCAGGCGAGTGTCTACAAGGGGACGGTGAGGGTAGGTGAGGACATACGCGGTCTTGTCCATACGGCGCTGGTAATTCGTGACGTAGATGCCGATGGCTTGCTTACCCATCGCGCACTGATACGTATTCCTAGGCGCCTGATTGTGCTCTGGGAATGGAATACACGACGCCAAAATCCCGAAAATCGTGCTCGGGTGGATTTCACAATGCGAATACTTGTAAATATAGGGAGACGTCGCCGCTTGTGTTTCATTACGCGACAAATGCTTCGGGCGCATCGCAATCATACTAAATGCTTGCTCGTCGGGGTCAATGTATTCGATGACAGCGTGCTCACCGTGCTCGCCACGGTCATCGCCGTGCTCCCCCACAATATGCGTCAGGAGGTCATCCCAACCTATCTCCTTCGCCGCAACTCGGTCTATGATTTGCTTCGTGATGAAGAGTTTGTTCGTCTCTTGATTCACGAGCAGGAGTGGTCGCATCATCCGCCCCGCATCATTACAAATCCGAATCTCCGCATTGGGGTAATCAAAGACGACCGACGTGTAAATGTTAATAATCCCGCGCCATTTCTTCAACTTGAATTCACGATACAAGTGCATCGGGTCACGTGTAATCCCCACCCAGATTCCATTGACGAATACCTTCACCTGGCGATAGGTGTCGCGCGGAGTCAGTGTTTCCAGACGCTCAATATATTCGTCAATATAGGTATGAAGTGATGCGGGGTTGCTATGAATCGTCACGTGACTCAAATAACTGATATTCTTCACGACACCAATACTCCCTCCTTCTGGTGTTTCTGCGGGGCAAATGAACCCCCACGAGGTGTTGTGTAGTTTACGCGGTGGAACAAGTTTTCCGCTCTTGTCAATCGGTGTGTTGATACGGCGAAGATGACTCAAACTGGATGAATACGTCAGACGGTTCAGCACTTGCGCGACACCCACTTTGGTGCTTGTCATACTTTTGATTCCGAAATCGCCGGTAGATAGCGCACGTTTCAGTCCATTTTCGATGGTAGCCGATTTAATGATTTTATACATATTTGTAGAATTGATAATGTTCAAGTAATCCTCCGTTGACCGCCACGAACCGGTATTGATTTCGCGGATAACCTGCTTTGACATATCCTTCACGAGTTTGTTGAAATAATTGCGAAACAGGTTGTTCAGAAGTGCGCCAGTGAGGTCAACTCGCTTGTTGAGATACGAATCGCGGTCATCCTGTTTGTTGATTTCAAAGAACGCGCAAAGAAGTTTATGTGCCATATATCCAAGGAAGAATATCCTTTGTTGGTCAGTGTTACAATGCGGGAACAGGTCATTGTGAAGAACCTCACGCGCGAAGTCGCGCTTTCGGATTGCGCCGGTCTCTTTATCCATATTGATGGGCGTGAAGATGACTTGGGATGTGAAATACTTCATCGCGTCTTCTTGGGTCATAATGCCGTTCGCGTCAATAATGGATGCTTGAAGCGCACTGAGGAGTTTTTCTGTGACAATGCTTGCACCGTCGTCATTTTCACTGGTCGGCGGCGAGGACGGAGAATGAATATTGTAGACAATGTATTCACAAATATCACGGTCAGAGATAACCCCCAGCGCACGAAACACAATAAACAATGGAATCGGTTGTTTCATTCGTGGAATTTGAATGACGAGCGGATGTCCGAACCCGTTCTGTTTCGCAGTGACCATCATATTGATTTGTTTGGGTGAAATACATTTCGAATCAGGGATAGATTTGATTTCTGCCGAATACAGATACTTCGTATTGTTTTTCGCGACATTATAACAGAGAACCTTGTTTTCGGCCGCACGTTCTTGCCCCAAAACGGTTTTTTCACTTCCATTGATGATGAAATACCCGCCTGCGTCATAGGGGCATTCGCCCGTGACATTGTGGTCAAGGTGTTTATTTTGTGTCAAGACACAAATACACGACTTCAGCATAATTGGCAGTTTGCCGATTTGGATTTGATTGAATACCTTGTGATGGATGGTTACATCACCGGATGATGCTGCTGACTCGCCGTTGCCGTTGCCATTGCCATTGCCATTGCCGTTGCCTCGAACGATATACTTCACCGACATATCAACTGTCATCATTGACGCATAGGTGAAATTGCGAAGTCGGGCTTCTTGGGGAAATAAGACTTTGGTGGCCCCGGTATTTTCGTGAATTTGCGGACGTGACAAATACAAGTTATCAAATGTGATTTCTACTTCCAGACGGTAATTGTGTGTCGTCCGGTTGTAATCCTGCTCAGAAGCGATACGGACTGGATTAAACATATCCACGGTTCTCTTCAGTTGAACATTCACCATATAGTTATAGGATTCAATTTGATGCCGGACGAGCTGGTCGAGATGTTTTCCTTCAAAGTAAGAACCGATAATGGTCCACGGTTCTTCGATATATGTTCCGACACCGAGTTTGTCTTCGTGGTCATTATCAACAGACCCCGATTCTGCCACCACCGCCGCATAGCGCGGATTTAACATTTCGTAGGTTGGTGTTTCATTGTTATTCTCTTCAAGCAACGTAGCATTGTCTGGGTTGACGATGGCTGCGTGTGCGGGTAGTGGTGTTTCGGTGGATACTTTCGTTTTCCTGACAAGTTTTGGCATACGAATTGACTCTGATTGGTGTATATCAGAGTAAACTATATAACAACTTCAATTTATTTTTATGTCACTTTCGTGATTCAGCACTGATTCGTTTTTGTTGAATGGTCTTACAATACAATACGATATAAACATATATTCTTGTATTCTATTACCCTGAGACATCTCGTGCGAGACCGTCATTTCATTTCATTTCATTTCATTTCATTATGTCACAGAAACCTCCGAACCCAAACGGTGAACCGCCCCGTAAAAAACGTCGCTGGTATTATAAATCACCTAACCCTCCGAATAATGAACCTCCTGTCACTCCTCCCATTACAAATGTTTCTCATCAAGATATTGTAAAACGGCGTGAAAAAGAAAAGGCCGAAAATGAAGAGAATGTTAAAAAAATCGAACGAAGATTACACGAGTATTTTCAGAATACAAATACGCCATATTCTTATTTGGACGAGACGGGTGTTTATAAATATACGCCTGCCGCCGCTCCTCCTCCCGCCGCCGCAGCTCCTCCTCCTCCCGCAGCTACTAATCCATTTATGAATCTAACCTATACACCATTTACTCCTTCATTGTTTTCAGAAAAAGCATTTCCAAATGTATGGGCAACTATTATTCCGATTCAATTGACAACGTCATCACAAACTCCTGCGCTGGCGCCACCCATTGCTGCGCAACAACCAATCCCGAAACTCGAATCTATTGACATCCGTGAAAATATCCAACACATTGACGACTTGATTGCTCTTTGTGATAAGTATCCATTATCAGAAACCAAGAAATATAACATCAATATGACGGCAATACACGCCATTCGCGAACCATTGACAGATTTATCAAATATGATTGGAATGGATACAATCAAGCGCACGATTGTAGACCAAATCTTGTATTATTTACAAGACCTTCATATACCTGAAAAAAAGAATCAGGAGAAAAAAGAAAACGACCATCGTGAAGAAGGGTCCACTACGAACACATTGAATCCATTTGCGACACCATTTACATTTCCAAACCCATTTGCGAATTCGTCGAGTGCCTCTGCATCAGCCTCTGTCTCTGGCAACTTTGAATTCAAACCAATGAACATTAAAATTCCACCTCCTTGGGCAAATGGAGGTAGCGGTGGTGATGATTTCGCGTCTCCGACAAAAGGTGATTTTATGCACACGGTTATATACGGTCCGCCTGGGTCTGGCAAGACTGAAGTTGCCAAAATCATTGGTCGTATTTTCAGCAACCTTGGTATATTAACCAAGAAAACCTTTAAAAAGGTAAGTAGAAATGACCTAGTTGCTGGATATTTAGGACAAACCGCAATTAAAACGAAGGATATGATTAAGGCTTCTCTAGGCGGTGTTCTTTTTATTGATGAAGCATATTCTCTTGGAAATTCGGAAAAGCGTGACAGTTTTGCCAAAGAATGCGTGGATACATTATGCGAAGCATTGAGTGAACATAAACATAACTGGATGGTGATTATTGCTGGTTATGAGAAAGAACTCAATAATTGTTTTTTTAACCTCAATGAAGGATTGAATTCGCGATTTACGTGGCGATTCAAACTGGACGCATATAAACCCGATGAGTTGAAATCTATTTATGAAAAACAAGTGCGGGATTATGGATGGACGACTACAAACACATCCACACTTCCAGAATCGTGGTTTGCAGCACGAATGGATTATTTTACAACATACGGACGTGATATGGAAACGTTATTTACAAAAACGAAAATCGCACATAGTCGCCGCGTTTTCTGTCTTCCAGTTTCTGAAAAAAAGATTATCACGATGGATGATTTAGAGAATGGATATAAACTATTTATTGAAAACCCGGAAGTGAAAGAAAGAAAAGAACGTGTAGGTGGTGGCGCATATATGAAGACGTTATATTTGTAAAAAACCTAAGTATCTTATACATAATTATAATATACGTAGCGGAGCGGACTCGCGTCGCGTAAGTAAGTAAAAGTAGCCACAATGAGTGAATTAAAAAAGAGTATCGTTATTGATTCACAATCGCTGCTTGGAGGTGGAAGCACGAGTGGGTCAAAACGAAAATCACGACGAACTGGAGAACGAAAGATACGACCGAGTTCAATCGTCCAACCCAGCACACTTAAAAAAACATTGCTTGAGAGAATAAAACAACATCAGAGAATTCGTGAACGCTCGAGAGAAAATACGGATGTAATCACCAGTGGCAGTGGCAGTGGCAGTGGCAGTGGCAGTGGCAGTGGCAGTGACGCGAATACTAGCGACAGTCTAACCGGTAAGAATGATAATTTCACGCAGTCTATGAACTTTCTTCGCGAACTTGCTTTAAAACG
>Ga0255219_1000626_pt1 | contig 9909 bp, 11 predicted proteins | sample Miss_Colum_RepA__FD_183037 | JGI IMG/M metagenome (GOLD analysis project Ga0255219, IMG submission 183037) | Freshwater microbial communities from Mississippi River, Louisiana, United States - Miss_Colum_RepA_8d | ecosystem: Environmental > Aquatic > Freshwater > River | place: USA: Louisiana...
ATCATCATTGGGTTTATAGTCAGAGCCGAAGCCCAAGTGAATGACGAGAAACATACAGCACAGCACAACTAAACCAGGGATGAATGGGCTGTCTTGATGTGCGAAGTAGTAACCAAGCAACACGCAATGAGAAGCCAATAACCAAAGACGAAGGGTTTGCATTTCCAATTCCCCAATAGAAAAAGCCCTACGTCCGAAGACGTAGAGCCTAGGTTAGATTGTGAGGGTGTTAGATCAGGGCTTCGGGCACTTCGGCACGAATGTCACCACGAGCGAACACGCTGCCTTGGTTTGTCTCGGCTGCAACGTCCACATCAAGGGACTGCAAAGCCTGAATGACATCTTCCAAAGAGAAGGCCAGCTTACCGTCCTTGTCCTTAGCCAGCATCACCGACTTGATGATGTCAACATTGGAGATGTTCGCAGCATGGGCAGACTTCCACAATGATGAAGCACGCTTAGCCACATCATCCACGGTTAAGGGCTTGACCTCCACTTGAATGTGACGTTCAGACCACGACCACACATTGTTCAATGGGTCTTGAGAGAACTTCTCCCAATTGCCCAATGCCTCAATGTAGCGCTTCTTGGACTTCTTGTCAAAGATGCCTTCATCCGTGTTGAAATGGTAACCAGCAAAGTGTTTGAAGAATTCCAACACGACACGCTTGTTCATAGGTGTCAACACCTTGATGAGCTTGTTCATGTAATCAATGTTACCGTAGTCGTGCATGGCCTGAACGATGTTATTACACCACACCTTCAGGTCTTCCTTAGTGACACGCTCAGACGCACTGACACGCTCCAACATTGGAGCAAAGCCAGCTTCGAATTGTTGCTTGGACAGTTTAGCCATGATAAATACCTATTGTTGAAGCGATACGGAATTGTATCCCATTACCCACTGTAACATGGGTAAGGCGGATAGAATCACGAAAGGTTACGTCGGAGCATAAAAGAGAAACCAGGCATACTCCACAGGCGCACCTCAGTATCCCACCAAGACTGTTCCGTTGGATGTTCTTCGTTCCAGATGTCAAGCATATCACCACCACCAAAGGTTGTTACAAAAATCCCACTGACGTACTTCTTCGTCAATGAATGCACGACGAATGTCGCTCTCAATAAGGTAATAATCTACCATACCAATGCTCCAGTTTTGTCCCACAAACGTGAGGACGGAGTTGTAACACGCAGTTTGTACAGAGTCCAGAAGGACGGACTTGTGACCTGGTGAATCTTGCCACAATTAAGAAACGTAAGCTTATACATTTGCTTCCCTTTCTGACTAACACTAGAACCAATCAATGACTCTAGTGTAAGCCAATCTACCCCCTCTGTCAAGCCCCTAGCCAACGTATCGACTAGGGGTTTTCCCTTGTATCCCCTATCGTTTTTCGCTTCGTGTATCGTGGTGTATAGGTGTGCCATTTCGCAACACGTAGGGACGATAGCGTGCCTGGCATAAGCCAGACAAGATAGGAGATTGTCAAAAGAAAACAAATGACAAAAGGGGTAGATTGTAAAAGAACATTTTCACATACATTAACACGGTCACGCCCAGTGGGTTATGTCAATCCGTGAAACCACGCAAAAGCCTTTATTTCATGTTGATCTGTCTATGCCTCATTCTAAGGGCAGGGCTTATGCATCCAGATACTAACCAATGGCACACCATTGGCACTCAAAAGATACACTTACCCCTTCCATACGGAATTCAGCAAAGACAGCATGAGACGCCATCCAATGCGGGTTGTATGTTACTAGTTTTTAATGAACGAGCCGTTAGGCAGTTCCTACAATGTAACGTGCTATCATCTCTTTTGTCAAGCCCTTTTGGTCGTTACTTGGCAAGCCATGCTAAAGCGCATAGTATGCTGCCTTTCCCAGTTAAACACCGAAGAACTAAAAACCAGGGAGCGAACCCCCTAGAGATAACACGTCACATTGTTAAAGAACGAAGCCCGAAGGCATGACTAGATTGTCGTTTGTTTTGACTCTCTTAGTCAACCCCATATTTGAGGGGGCTACGTTTTCACCCTGGGTGTCAACGTGTTCACATCATCGTATAAAAACACTGTCCCGCACAACGGTAGAAACCCCTATTGACAATGTATATAACAATGCTATACGCGCGTGCGCGCATTCTCATATATGTTGACGTTCGCTTACGCTCACAATGCCGAAGGCGTACCAGGATAACCCCTTGATTTGTAAGGGTTTTATCTTGAGCTTGACACTTGAGGGGTGATTGTGAGATAATGAAAGGGGGCAGGTGTATGCAATACACAAATATACCCTAGGGGGTATGTCTTGAGCCTATTCCTTGAGGGGCACACCAGGGGGTAGGGGTAGGTAATTCTAGGTGCATTGCACCCTAAAAATTTCTCCAGAAAATTCGGACAATTGGAAGACATACAAAATATTTACAGTTCCCTCCTTGAGTAGAGCTTGAGGAGAGAGCTTGAGAAGGAATACTAGGACGCCTTCGGCATTTTAAACGAAGGAACGAATGTCCCGTAGGGACGTAATTAGAATGCACGCTAGTGCGGAATAGGAATATGAGTAAAATCATTCTTAACGATGTAACGAATATTGATTCGATTACGACAATTAACGACAATTTCGATAAGATTGAACAAGAGCTTCAGAATAAGGTTTGGTATCGGAACAATCCAGTAGGAGAACCTAATGGACTTGTAACGAATGTAGACTTTAATGGGAAAGACTTGCTCAATGTTGGAACAATCTTTACAGCAGATGGAAGTGCTTTTGCTTCAGCAGATCAGATTTATGAAGTACAGAATGCTGTAGAAGCAGATAGGGGAGAAGTAGCTGCTAATAAGGCAATTGTTGAAGCAGATAAGAACACCACTGTAGCTGCTAAAGATGCTGCTGTAGCAGCGTTAGATAGTTTTGACGATAGATATCTTGGAGTTAAGAGTGCAGATCCAGCATTAGATAATGATGGTAACACTCTCCAACAAGGGGCCTTGTATTTTAACGATCAAGTACCTAAACAGATGAAGGTGTATAATGGCTCTGCTTGGCAAGCTGTAGCTACGTTCAGTAACACTACAACCACATCTATTGATGGTTCCCTCTATGCTTCGCAAGTGGAAGCGGAACAAGGAATTAACAATACGAAAGTGCTAACCCCATTGCGTACAGCTCAAGCCATTGCAGCTAGTACAGCTATTGTTCATAGAACAGGGGATGAGACAATTGCTGGAGTAAAGACATTCTCCAGCTCTCCTAACGGTACGTACGGTAAGCTTGTAGCTACAACTGTCTATGTAGGTGGACGTACTGGAGGAGGAGATCCTTTTAACGATACGTATACGTTCACTGCTAATGCTCTAACTCGTTTTGTAGAGGTGGTGTTAGTAGGGGGTTCTGGAAGCTCAGGTTCATTGTCTTCTGGTGCGTCAGGGACAGTACAGGTAGCTCCAGCAGCAGGTGCTGGTGCGTATATGCGGGTACGGTTTAATAATCCTTGTAGCGGTGCAACAATTACTCTAGGATCGGCTCCTGATTCATATTCAGGAATTGGTTGGTCTGGTGAAGATGGTGGAATTGCACGATTTACCAGCGGTAGTTACGAAGCCATCTGTAACGGAGGCTTGGCTGGAGGAGCTACACAGAGTATTACAACATTCCCCACAAAGGTTTTGAACAAAGGCACTGGAACCATCTCTGTTACAAACGGAACCATCTTAGACTTGTTCTATGATGAAGATCCGCAGGAAACAATTGTCCTAAGCACCACACAAGCATATGTAGGCGGAGGTAATGGTCCTAAGGGAGCAGGGAAATCTAAATTCATGCTCATTGATGCGAATAAGCAGTTTGGTCATCCTGGGCTTCCTTACAATCTTCAATACACACTTTCGACTGATTTCTATGAATGTGGAGCCTCTAATGGAGCAATTATCGTTTCAGGAATCTACGGAGGAAGCTTCTCCAACCGAATTGGTCAAAGATCCTGTGTAATCGTATATGAATACAGCTAATATGACACATCACGATATAATCGAACAAGTGCCAGATTCAGCTAAAGTATTAGCAGCAGGAGTAGCCCCTATGGCATCGCTAATGGGATTGACAGTGGAAGAATGGTCTTTCGTTCTTTCTGGCGTAGTAGCTCTCCTCTTCATTGTCGAAAAGCTATATAGGTTTTACCAATGGGCACGAAGGAAAGAGAATGAGCATTGCGAGCCAAAATAAATGGCTCATAGGGACAGCTTCGGCTGTCCTTATTGGAGCTGCAACACTATGGGAAGGAGTTAAATATGTTCCCTATTACGATGTGGGTGGAATTCCAACTGTCTGTATGGGATACACTGGCCCGGGAGTGGTTCCTGGCAAGCGTTACAGCCACCAAGAATGCACAAAACTTCTTAAACAAGAATTAGTTGAGCACGGAAACGGTGTACTAAGCTGTATTTCTAAGCCAATGAAGGAGAACGAATACAACGCATTCACCCTTATGGCTTACAATATTGGCGTTAAGGGGTTTTGTGGCTCTCAGACGGCTAAGCAGTTTAATGCAGGAAACACACAGCTTGCTTGTAATCTAATTGCTTTCGACTACAAGGGCAATCCAAATTGGAGCTATGTAGGAGGAAAGTTCTATAAGGGCTTGCACAATAGGAGGCTCTATGAGCGTTCAATGTGTCTAGGTGATTCCAATGTATACAAAAGCTAAAATAATCGCTTCTGTGGCTGTTTTAGGGGCTTTATGGGCTATCCATGAAATAGATAAGAGCTACGCCATTAAAGAAGCAGTGGCAGAATGTAAGAAAGCCTCTAAAGAAGCAATTACGAGGACTGAAAGAGCCACTAAGGCTCTTGAAGCCTCCTCCGTTAAAGATAAAGAACAGCTATATGAAAAAATCAACCGCATTTCTGCTGAGCGCGACGTTGCTGTTGCAAGCTTGCGGAACCGTCCGTTACGTTCAAGTGGCTCCAAAGCTTCCCAATCTACCTCCTCCTGCACAGGAAGAGAGCTTTACAGAGAAGATGCAGAATTTCTTACAAGGGAAGCTGCAAGAGCCGAAAGAGTAATGGAAGAACGTAATTTTTATTGGAACGAATACGAGAAAGCTCGTAAAGAATTGGAGAACATAAATGGCAACTAAGAAAAAAGATACATGGACAGCTTCTGATGAAAAAGCTTATCAGGAACGTAAGACTCGTCAATACGCTGCCCAAAGTGACCTTAGAAATGCAGAGAAACGAGCAGATTCTTTGTCCAGCCCTTCTAATCGGATTATGGGAACTATGAATTACCTTGCTGGTAAAGAAGCTGGAGATGCTGCAGAAGCCTCTCGTAAGAAACGCTTGGAGATTGCTGATGCAGACTCAGACAGAGCACGTGCACGATATGAGGCAGCTTCTCGCCCTCCTATGTCTAAGAAATGGGTTGAAAAATGATTGATAAGGACAAACTGCTTGATGAAGCAGGACGTCCTCTCACCCAATCTTTGTTCCTTGAAATTGGATATACAGACTATGCTGTATACACACTAAAGGAACAGGATTACGAGTATAACGGAAAACACTATCCATCACTAAAACGTCTCTACCTAGAAGCTGAAGATCCTACAGAATACGATTTTGCTTCTACGCATCTCCTTGGATGGAGACATTGGCAAAGACTGTGTGAGAATAAACAAATCCGTAAGTACATCGACGAATGGCGAGAGGAACTTGAGTACAAACTACGTTCTAAAGCTGTTAAGTATATGTTGACATCAGCAAATACAGGAAACTATCAAGCAGCTAAGTGGTTTGCAGATAAGGGATGGGCTCAAAGAGCCGCTGGACGACCAACTAAAGAGGAGCTGGAAGGACATAAAAAGATGAACGAACGCCTCTCTAACGAGTATGGTGAAGATGTCATTCGATTGTTCCAGAACACTAAATGACTATTGAAGAAGAACAATGGCGGAAGGATGCCAAAACTAAGTTGGAAAAGATGCCTGAAGAGGCCAAGCAAATTAGAGAATTGGCTCTTCAAGATTTGTTCTTTTTCGCTAGATTGGTAAATCCCGGATATGTCTACGGAGATATCCACAAAGAACTTTTTAAGTGGATGCAAGAGTATAATTTGTTTGGTTCAGGTGGAGACCTGTCAACAAATAAGCTAATCATGCTTCCACGAGCACATTTGAAGAGTCACATGGTTGCTACATGGGCTGCTTGGATTATTACAAGACACCCAGAAGTAACAATTCTTTACGTGTCTGCTACATCAGAGCTTGCTGAAACACAGCTTTACGCTATTCAGAACATTATTGGAGGCACTGCCTACCAACGATATTTCCCTGAATACGTAAACCCACAAGAAGGAAAGCGGGAGAAGTGGAGTCAGCGTAAGTTTACTATTGACCATGTAAAACGAAAGAATGAGGGTATTCGCGATGCTACAGTGTCCACTGCAGGGTTGACAACCAACACTACAGGATGGCACGCTGACATCATCATTGCGGATGACTTGGTTGTTCCAGAGAACGCATACACGGAAGACGGCAGAGAGAGCGTTATGAAGAAAAGCTCTCAGTTCACCTCTATTCGTAATGCTGGTGGCTTTACAATGGCCTGTGGAACACGTTACCACCCATCAGATGTATATGCTGTATGGAAGTCTCAAGAATACGATGTATACAACAACATGGGCGACATCGTAGATAGACGTTCTGTATGGGACATTAAAGAGTATTGCGTAGAAACTGACGGAGTGTTTTTGTGGCCTAAGTCTATGCGTCCCGATGGTAAATTCTTCGGTTTTGACGCTCAAGTGCTGTCTAGAATTCGAGCTGAGTATTCGGACCGAGTTCAATTTTATGCCCAATACTATAACGATCCAAATGACCCTGGATCGAATAGAATTGACAGAAGTAAATTCCAATACTACGATAGGAAATTCCTAAGACAAGAAAGCGGATATTGGTATTTTAAAAACAAGAGACTGAACGTATACGCGGCAATCGACTTTGCTTTCAGTCTTAGTAAAAAGAGCGACAATACAGCAATTGTCGTAATCGGAATCGACGAGGAAGGCTTTATTTATGTCCTTGACATCGATTGTTTTAAGAGTGATAAGATTTCTGAGTATTTCGATCACATTGTTCAATTGCATTCCAAGTGGGATTTTAAAAAGCTTAGAGCTGAAATTACTGTCGCTCAGGCAGTTATTGTAAGAGACCTAAAAGACAAGATTCGTTCAGAGGGCTTGACAATTTCTATCGATGAACATCGCCCTACACGTAACGAAGGAACCAAGGCAGAACGTATTGCAGCAGCACTAGAAAACAAATACGATAACCAATCAATTTGGCACTATAAAGGCGGTTATACGGACGTTCTTGAAGAAGAATTGGTATTGGCTAGACCACCCCACGACGACATTAAAGATGCCCTTGCATCGGCTGTAGAGATTGCTGTTAAACCTAAACGATCTCGTGCCCCTGACTCTGCTAAGTCAAATGTCGTACAATTTAATGGACGTTTTGGAGGCGTAGCCTTCCGTTAAGATAAAGGATAAACATGGCTCGTAAAGCCCTTGAAATCAATAAGACATTTGGACGAGACAACCTCGCTAAATACATTGCTCACACTTGGGATAGGTTTAATCGTCAACGTGACACACAAATCAATCTTTGGAAGGAACTCCGAAACTATGTCTTTGCTACTGACACAACTACAACGACAAATAAAACTCTTCCCTGGAAGAATAGCACTACTTTGCCAAAACTGTGTCAGATTCGAGACAACCTTCATTCCAATTACATTTCTGCTCTCTTCCCTAACGATCAATGGCTGAAATGGGAGGCGTATAGCCTTCAGGATGCGTCTAAAAAGAAAGCTAGTACCATTGAGGCATACATGGGAAATAAATGCCGTGAAGGGCATTTTAAGCGTACTATGAGCCAACTGCTGTACGACTATATCGATTACGGTAATGCCTTTGCCACTGTGTCATTTGAATCCTCTTGGAGAGAAGACGCACGTGGGGAACGTGTCCCAGGCTTCATTGGCCCTAAGGTAGAACGTATTAGCCCATATGACATTGTGTTCAATCCTTTGGCTGATTCCTTCCGAGAGAGTTTCAAGATTGTCCGAAAGATTCGTAATCTTGGTGAACTAAAGATTATGGCTGAGGAAGATCCTGATAATGCTTGGCTTAAAACTGCTTTGGCAAATCGTGAGAAAATCATGAGCCATATGAACGCCTATGGACTTGATGATTTCCATAAAGCAGAAGGAATTCAGATTGATGGTTTTGGTAACATGACCGAATATCTTCAATCCGAGTATGTAGAGCTTCTAACCTTCTACGGAGACATCCACGACAGCACTACAGGCGTTCTAGAGCGTCAAATGGAAGTGACTGTGATTGACCGTATGTGGGTTATCAATAAACGCGCTATTCCTTCTTGGTTTGGTACAGCACCTATTTACCACGTAGGCTGGCGTCTTCGTCAGGACAACCTATGGGCTATGGGTCCATTGGAAAACCTTGTTGGAATGCAATACCGAATTGACCATCTGGAAAACTTGAAAGCAGATGCGATGGATTTGGCAGTCCTTCCTCCCCTTGTTATCAAGGGAGAGGTAGAAGACTTCGTATACGCACCTAACGCAGAAATCCATATTGACGAGAACGGAGAGGTCACAGAACTGGCTAGAAACGCTCAATGGGTGATTCAGGCAGATAATGCTATTGATCGCCTAGAAATGCGTATGGAACAGTATGCAGGGGCTCCTAGAGAGGCTATGGGTATTCGTTCTGCAGGTGAGAAAACTGCTTTTGAAGTACAACAGCTTCAGAACGCAGCAGGGCGCATTTTCCAAGAGAAAGTAAACACTTTCGAGACAGAGCTTCTGGAACGTGTTCTCAACGCCATGTTGGAAACAGCCAGACGTAATCTGGATACAGACGATGTGATTAAGGTGTTGGATAACGATCTTGGAGCTGTTACTTTCCTTGAGATCAATCGTGACGACATTACAGCTAACGGAGTTATCCGTCCTATTGGAGCACGTCACTTTGCTGCTCAAGCACAATTGGTACAGAACGTAACGCAGCTTTCTAATACACCTATCTGGCAACAGATTGGTCCTCATGTCAGTACGAAACAGTTGGCATTCCTTGTCGAAGACGTGTTAGGATTGAATCGTTATAGCATGATTAGACCTAACGTAGCAATTAGTGAACAACAAGAAACTCAACGAATGGCTAACCAAGCTGGTGAGAATCTTGAAGTAGAAATGAGTACACCACCAGTCCTATGAAAACAATTCTAACAGCAGGCATTACGAAAGAACAATCTGAAATCGTAACGAAAGAATTTCAGCAATGTCCAGCTTTCCGTGAGCGACTTATTGCCGTCTTGAACGGCAAGAAGGAGTCTCTGCGTTCAGAAGCTACCTCTAAGACGTCTTACGACAAACCTTCCTGGGGGTACTTTCAAGCAGACGCTAATGGTTACGAAAGAGCAATTTCTGAAGTAATTTCTTTGTTACTGTCTAAAAACAGCTAAATTTCAGGTCATAGACTATGTATATAGTATATATCGTAGTCGTGAGCGTATGCGAACACTACGGATAACGTGAGTAGTTATTTTAGTAGTTTTAGTATTCCTTAGTAGTGAGCGAAGCGAACACTAAGTATATACTTATGTAGTAATGAGCAGGTTTGGTATAGAGGTAGTGCCTTAGCCTTCCAAGCTAGTGACAGGAGTTCGATTCTCCTATCCTGCTCCATACGAATAATTTATAAAGGAACAGACGAATGACAGACCAGTCTTCGATCTTCGGAACGAATTCTTCTCAGGTAACCCCTGACCAAAACAACGCTCCTAGCAACGGAGCACCCACTGGTGGTTCTTCTGCTATCACTGA
>Ga0255219_1000630_pt1 | contig 9886 bp, 8 predicted proteins | sample Miss_Colum_RepA__FD_183037 | JGI IMG/M metagenome (GOLD analysis project Ga0255219, IMG submission 183037) | Freshwater microbial communities from Mississippi River, Louisiana, United States - Miss_Colum_RepA_8d | ecosystem: Environmental > Aquatic > Freshwater > River | place: USA: Louisiana...
GCACCGTGGTCCAACACGACCAGCAGGCCGGAGCCCCGCAGCCAGTCGGCGAACACCACTCGGCCCGGATGCACAGCACGCACCGGTGCGCCTTCCACGGCGCTCAGCACGATGCCCTGGCGGTGCAGATTGCCATCGCTGTAGGCGTCGCCGAAGCGGTTCAAGGGGGCGCCGTCGACGGGGCGCGGCAGGCGGCCGCGAGCCTCGGCGAAGGGCGCCAGGTCCTCCGGGGCCGGAATGTTGATGACGATGTCGCGGATCTGCTGCACCAGGCTTTCCAGCTGTTGCTGGTCTTCCCGCAACTGTTCGAGTTCGGTGCTGCGTGCTGCCATTTCCCGGGCCAGTTCCGCCAGCAACTCCTCTCGCCGAGCTGTCTCGGCCGCCAGGGCGGCCTGCGCATCCTCGAGGGTCTGTCGCGACAGTGCCAGTGCCTGCTCGGCGTCGAGAAGGCGGGCGGCAGTGGTGTCGAGTGCCAGCAGGGTGCTGCGGTAGGCCGTGATGCCGTCAAGGCGCGCGCGGTTGAAGTCATTGTAGTAGCGCAGCATGCGCGCACTGCGGGAGGGGTCTTGCTGGGTCAGCAGCAGCTTCAGGTAACTGTCGCGACCGATGGTGTAGGACGCGCGCAGCGCCTGGCGCACCAGAGCTTCCTGGCTGGCCAGAGCCTGGTCCAGTTCACGCTGCTGGCGCTCCAGCTGCTGCAGATCCTCGCGCAGTGCGAGGATCTGTGCCTCGGTGTCGAGGATGGCCGTGCGATTGGCGGTGATGGCGGCGTTGCTGTCGCGCAGAGCCTGCTCCAGGGCCGTGCGATCGCTGGCGGCCGCCTGCAGCCAGTCTTCGATCTGTGCGATGGCGGCGCCCACCTGCGCCAGCTGTTCCTCTGGCAGTGGCTCGTCGGCCGCCATGCCCGCTGCGCTGGCCAGCAGCGCGACGCTGAGCAGCAGCGCCGTGGCGTGCCGGCAGGGACTCAGGCGGACTTGAGCACGAGACATTGGCCGGTCATTTCTGCCGGGACGGGCAGCTCCATCAGGGCGAGCATGGTGGGGGCGATGTCGCACAGGCTGCCGTGGCTGCGGAAGCTCCAGCCACGCTTGCCGACATAGACCAGGGGCACCGGGCCACTGGTGTGGGAGGTCATGGGCTGACCGGAATCCGTGTCCACCATCTGCTCGACATTGCCGTGGTCGGCCGTGATCAGGCACTGGGCGTCGTGGGCCTCGATGGCCTCCACGAGTCGGCCCAGGCAGATATCCAGGGCTTCGACGGCCTTCACCGCCGCGTCGAAACTGCCCGTGTGTCCCACCATGTCGCCGTTGGCGTAGTTGCAGATGATGGCGTCAAAGGTGCCCGCGGCGATGGCCTCCACCAGCTTGTCGGTGACCTCGAAGGCGCTCATTTCCGGTTTCAGATCGTAGGTGGCCACCTGCGGCGACGGCACCAGGATGCGGGTTTCGCCCGCATAGGGTTCCTCGCGTCCGCCGCTGAAGAAGAAGGTCACGTGCGCATATTTCTCGGTTTCGGCGATGCGCAGCTGGGTCTTGTGCAGGGCGCCCAGGTATTCGCCCAGGACATTGTCCATGGTCTGCGGCGGGTAGGCGCACAGCACGCCGATGTCGGCGGCATATTCCGTCAGCGTGACAAAGTCGCCCAGCGCGGGCTGCACGTGACGCACGAAACCGGTGAAGGCCGGGTCACTGAGGGCTCGCGTCAGCTGCCGCGCGCGGTCGGACCGGAAATTCATGTAGATCAGTGTGTCGCCATCCTCAATGTGCACGGGGGTGTCATCAGGGCCTGCCACCACGGTGGCCTTGACGAATTCGTCGTCTTCGCCGCGGGCATAGGCGGCAGTCAGCGCCTCCTCGACACTCGCGCTGTGGAAATCGGCACGGGCTTGGGTCAGCAGCTCATAGGCAGCCTGCACGCGATCCCAGCGATTGTCGCGGTCCATGGCGTAGTAGCGGCCGATGAGGGACACGATGCGGCCGCAGCCGGTCTCGCGCAGCCGCTCCTCGGTGCGCTGCAGGGACGCCAGCGCGCTGCGCGGCGGAGTGTCACGGCCGTCGAGAAAGGCGTGCAGGTAGATGCGCTCGGCACCGCGCTGGGCGGCAAGGTCTATCATCGCCAGGATCTGGTCCTCATGGCTGTGGATGCCGCCAGGCGAGAGCAGACCCATGATGTGCACGGACTTCTCGTTGAGAATGGCCTTGTCCACGGCGTCCACCAGCGGCTCGTTGAGGAAGAAGGTGCCGTCCTCGATAGCCTTGTCGATGCGCGTGAGGTTCTGGTACACGATGCGGCCGGCACCCAGGTTCATGTGTCCCACCTCGGAATTGCCCATCTGCCCCTTCGGCAGGCCCACCGCCTCGCCGGACGTCGTGATCAGCGTGTGGGCGCAGCGCTGCCACAGCTCATCCCAGACGGGCGTGCTGGCGGCACTGATGGCGTTGTGCTCTGTCTCTTCGCGGTAACCCCAGCCATCGAGAATGAGCAGCAGGGTGGTGGAACGGCGGGCGATGGTGTGTGAACTCATGAGAACTGTGATTCCGGGGAAGGTGAACGCAAGTGGCGCGCATTATCCCGAAAAGCCCTGGGCAAGGCGAGCCTGCGTGGGCTGCACGAACTTTCTAATGCCCGGGAATGCTGTGTATACTGCCCACCTTTTTTGCGCGCCCGTGGGGGCTACGGCTGCCACGCGCGCGTCTGCCACCGCTGCCGTGCGGGCGGCCGAAAACACGGGGATATATGGCGCAATTCATTGAATTTGTTGGTAATCACTGGATGCTGTCCAGTCTCTGGGTAGGTCTGGTCATTGCCCTGATCTTTCATCGCAACAAGACCTCCGGCGAGACTGTCAGCGCCCAGCAGGCCGTGATGCTGATCAACCGCTCCAATGCGGTGGTGGTCGATATCCGCGACAAGAAGGACTACGACAGCGGCCATATCGTCGACTCCTTCCACATTCCGCTGGCCAAGCTGGGCACGCGCGTGTCCGAGCTCGACAAGCACAAGGGCGTTCCCGTCATCGTGGCCTGCAGGCTGGGCCCGCAGTCCGTCGATGGCGTCAAGGTGCTGCGCAGTGCCGGTTTCACTCAGGTGCTGCGCCTTGCGGGCGGCATGACCGAATGGCGGGCTCAGGGCCTGCCTCTGGTGCAATGACAAGAAATTCCTTCGGGAACACAAGGCAGGAACACTTCAATCACTCACGAACGACGCAGGAATCGACATGGCAGAGAACACTCACGATCAGAACACCCCGACAGCGCCGGAAGCCGGTGCTGCCAATGGACAGCAGGCAGCCAACCCCGGTCCGGCCTTCGCTCTGCAGCGCATCTACATGAAGGATGCCTCGTTCGAATCTCCCCGCAGCCCGGTGGTCTTCCAGAACCAGTGGTCCCCGAAAGTGACCTTCAACCTTGGCACCAAGAGCGCCCGCATTGCAGAAGGCGTCTTCGAAGTCGTGTTGACCGTGACGGTGGAAGCCAAGGTGGATGACGCTGCGGCCTTTCTGGCGGAAGTGCACCAGGCGGGCGTGTTCTCCTGCGTCGGCATGAACGATGCCGATCTGGAGCACGTGCTGGCGTCTGTCTGCCCGAACATTCTGTTCCCCTACGCCCGCGAGGCAGTGGACTCCCTGATCATCAAGGGCAGCTTCCCCCCGATCAACCTGGCACCGGTGAATTTCGACGCCCTGTACCTGCAGACCAAGCAGCGTCAAGCCGCAGACGCGGCCGCCAAGGCCGGTCAGCCCGCCGCCAATTGAGTGCGAGTGCCGGGCTGCTGCCTGCAGCCCGACACACGCTCATTCACCGAACGCGAAGTCTTGCTGGCGTAAGGCTTCGTAAATCACCACTGCTACCGCATTGGACAGGTTGAGGCTGCGGCTGCCGGCGCGCATCGGCACGCGCAGCAGCTGCTGCGGCGAAAGGCTGTCACGGATATCCTGCGGTAATCCCCGTGACTCTGGTCCGAACAACACCACATCCCCCTTCTGGAACGCCACCTGCGTGTAGCACCGCTGTGCTTTCGTGCTGAGCGCGAACAGGCGGCCTGGCGGTCGCGCGCCCAGAAACGCCTCCCAGGACTCATGCGTCTGCACGCGGGCCATCTCGTGGTAGTCCAGTCCCGCGCGGCGTACCTGTTTGTCGTCAATCGCGAAGCCCAGCGGCTTGATCAGGTGCAGTTGGCACCCCGTATTGGCGGCCAGGCGAATGATGTTCCCGGTATTTGGTGGAATTTCAGGCTGATAAAGCGCTACGTGAAGCACGGAATGGCTCGTTCGAGTTGATCAAAATGTTCCCAAATATAGCCGCTCCTCATTTTTAAGCTCAACGTCTTCAGCACTTGAGTTGTATAAAAAATAAACGGGAGTGCCCTGTATCGGCAGGCAGTCCGTGGACGTCAAGTACTGCAGATTCTGGAGTCCAAGGCACAGGCAGGAGGCTTGATCGCAGTGTCGTTTGGCCAGCGTCATTTCGGCATTGCCAAAGTCACTCGCGACCGCGATTCGCCCCGTCTGGCGCACTGCACGCGACGCCGTGCGGGCTCCCCGCGACTCCTGCATCAGCCTGGTGTAGGTTCGGCCGCATTCACTGGCAGGCAATCGACAACCGTGCCACACCCCGACTCAGGCGAGTGGGACAGCGCGCTCGACGCTCAGTCCAGATCGTCTCTACCGGCGTCCATGCCGAGTTCCTTGATCTTGCGCGTCAACGTGTTGCGGCCCCAGCCCAGCAGCAGCGCCGCGTCACGGCGCCTGCCTGCGGTGTGTTTCATTGCGACCTCGATCATGGTGCGTTCGAACAGGGGCGTGGCCTGGTTCAGGATTTCCTTGTGTCCCAGATTGAGTTCCTGATCCGCCCAGTGGTGCAGCAATTGTGACCAGTTGCCCGCGCTGCTGGTCTGGGCCTGGGTTTCCAGAAGTTCCGGCGGCAGATCGTCGATGTGCACTTCCCGGCTGGACGCCATCACCGTGATCCAGCGGCAGAAGTTCTCGAGCTGCCGCACGTTGCCAGGCCAGTTCAGGCCCGTGAGGTACTTCTCCGTTTCCGGGCGCAGCACCTTGGGCTCTGTCTCCAGTTCCTCTGCGGCCTTGAGCAGGAAATGCTGGGCCAGGCGTGGAATGTCCTCCCGGCGGTCGCGCAGGCGCGGGATGTGAATGCGGATCACGTTGAGTCGGTGGAACAGGTCTTCCCGAAACAGGTGTTTCGCCACCAGGGCTTCCAGATTCTGGTGGGTGGCCGCAATGATGCGCACGTCCACCTTGATCGGGGTGTGGCCGCCCACGCGATAGAACTCGCCATCGGAGAGCACGCGCAGCAGGCGCGTCTGCGTCTCGGGGGGCATGTCGCCGATCTCGTCCAGAAACAGGGTGCCGCCGTTGGCCTGTTCGAAGCGGCCCGTACGCTGCGTAGTGGCACCAGTGAAGGCGCCCTTTTCATGACCGAAAAGTTCAGATTCGATCAAGTCCTTCGGAATCGCTGCGACGTTCAGGGCAATGAACTGATTCTTTCTGCGCGGGCTGTGGCGGTGCAGCGCATGGGCGACAAGCTCCTTGCCTGTGCCGGACTCGCCATTGATCAGCACGGTAATATTGGACTGCGAGAGGCGCCCGATGGCACGAAATACCTCCTGCATTGCCGGCGCCTCACCGATGATGTCCTTGGCTTTTTCCAGCGCCGGGGGCAGCACCTCGATACTCTTTTCTTTCGCATGCTCCAGCGCCCTCACCGTCATTGCCACGGCTTCGTCGATATCGAAGGGCTTGGGCAGGTATTCGAAGGCGCCGCGACTGTAGGACGATACCGCGCTGTCGAGGTCGGAATGCGCGGTCATGATGATCACAGGCAGTTGTGGATACTGGTCGAGCACCGTGGAAAGCAGATCGAGTCCATTGATGCCCGGCATGCGGATGTCGCTGATGATGGCGTCAGGACGCTCCTTCTCCAGGCGGTGCAGCAGGTCCTCGCCATTCTCGAAACATTGCGTGTGCAGGCCGTTTTTGCTGAGGGACTTTTCCAGTACCCAGCGGATGGACTTGTCGTCATCGAGTACCCAGACGCTGTTGCGCTTGCTCATGTTGCTTGTTCCTGTTCTTCAGTCTGAATGCGCTTGCCCCGTCTGATCGGCGCCACGGGGATGCAGATGGCAAAACGTGTGTGCCCGGCCCTGCTGTCACACTCGATCATGCCCTTGTGCTGATTGATGATGGAGTGGGCGATGGACAATCCCAGCCCGGTGCCCTCGGCACGTCCGCTGATCATGGGGTAGAAGATGCTGCCGATGAGGTCCTCGGGGATGCCCGGTCCGTTGTCGATCACTTCTATGCGTGCCGCGAGGCGATGGAAGGCGGTGCCGATGGTGATGTTGCGCAGCACGCGCGTGGTCAGCTCGATGCGGCCTGCGCTGTGGCGCACGTTCGGGCTCTCCAGCGCCTGCATGGCGTTGCGCACGATGTTGAGCACGGCCTGTATCAGCTGCTCGGCGTCGGCCATGACGTCGGGAATGCTCGGGTCGTAGTTGCGCACGATGTGGATGTCCTTGTCCATGACCTCCACGGCGATCAGGCTGCGCACGCGCTCCAGTACTTCGTGAATATTGATGGGCTTCAACTGGGGCGGCTTGCGCGTGCCCACCAGGCGGTCGACCAGATTGTGCAGGCGATCTGCCTCTTCAATGATGACGCTGGTGTAGTCGGTCAACTCGCCTGCGGGCAGCTCACGCGCCAGCAGCTGTGCAGCGCCCCGGATGCCGCCCAGGGGGTTCTTGATCTCGTGGGCGAGTCCGCGCACCAGTTCCCGTGTGGTCTCGTGGGTATTGACCAGGGCTTCTTCCTTGCTGATGCGCTCCGCGTAATTGATGGTCTGGATTTCCATCAGGATGTGCGCATCCTCCAGGTCCACGAGGGGGGTGATGGTGTAGTCCACGCAGATGGTGCGCCCCTGCAGCAGGGTCAGCTCAGCCTTGCGTCGGGTGAAGCTGTGGTGGCTGCTGCGCGCGTTCTGGATATCCTCGATGTCCTTGGCGGCGCCGAGAAAGATGTCTCCGATCCAGCACTTGGAGATCTGCCGTCCGCTGATGGCCAGCATGCTCTCACCGGCCAGATTGATGTAGGTGAGCCGCAGCTGCTGATCGAAAACGATCACGCCGGTGCTCAGATTGTCCAATAAGCGTTTGTGGAGAGGGTCGATGGCCACGTCTGCTGCTCTTTCGCGGTGCACACTATTCGTACATCGCATGGGTTTCGACGAAACATGCAATAAGCAAACCAATCGCGGGCGCGCTAGAATCACGGGACTTGCGCGCCTGTCGCGGTCCTCAGTGGCAGGACTATGCACCACTATGGTGCATTGCTCAAGGATTGGCTGTTCCAGAATGGCGCGCAGACACGCCAGCAGCTTTCTTCCGGCAAAAAAAAGCCCGGCACATTGGCCGGGCTCTTCGTGACGCTGCAGCGGATCAGACGCTGTAGTACATGTCGAATTCCACCGGGTGCGTGGACATGTTCAGCCGTGTGCAGTCCAGTGACTTCAGCTCGATGTAGGCATCGATCAGGTCGTCGCAGAACACGCCGCCCTTCTTGAGGAACTCGCGGTCCTTGTCGAGGGATTCCAGCGCTTCGTCCAGGGAGTAGCAGACGCGCGGGATCAGCGCCTCTTCTTCCGGCTCCAGGTCGTACAGATCCTTGGTGGCGGGGTCGCCGGGGTGGATCTTGTTCTGGATGCCGTCAAGGCCGGCCATCAGCATGGCGGCGAAGAACAGGTAGGGGTTGGCTGTCGGGTCACCGAAACGCACTTCGATGCGCACGGCACGCGGGTTGCCGCCCAGGATGTAGGGGATGCGGATCGCGGCTGAGCGGTTGCGCGAGGAGTAGGCCAGCAGTGTCGGGGCTTCGAAGCCTTTCACCAGGCGCTTGTAGGAGTTGGTGGAGGCGTTGCCGAAGGCGTTCAGAGCCTTGGCGTGCTTGATGATGCCGCCGATGTAGTACAGGGCTTCCATGGACAGACCGGCATACTGGTCGCCCGCAAACACGTTCTTGCCATCCTTGGAGATGGACTGGTGCACGTGCATGCCGCTGCCGTTGTCGCCAACCAGGGGCTTGGGCATGAAGGTCGCTGTCTTGCCGTAGGCGTCTGCGGTGTTGTGCACGCAGTACTTCAGGATCTGCACTTCGTCGGCCTTCTTCACCAGGGTGTTGAACTTGGCACCGATTTCCAGCTGGCCGGCATTGCCTACTTCGTGGTGGTGCAGCTCGATGGTCAGGCCCATTTCGGTCATGGTGTCGCACATGGCGCAGCGCAGGTCCTGGAAGGAATCGATGGGAGGGACGGGGAAGTAGCCGCCCTTGACCTTCGGACGGTGGCCCTTGTTGCCGCCTTCGATGGCCTTGTCGGAGGACCAGGCGGCCTCGTCGGACCCGATCTCGAAGAAGGAGCGGTTCATTTCTGTCTTCCACTTCACTTCGTCGAACACGAAGAATTCGGGCTCGGGGCCGAAGAAGGCCTTGTCGCCGATACCGGTGGACTTCAGGTATTCCTCGGCGCGACGGGCCACGGAGCGCGGGTCACGGTTGTAACCCTGCATGGTCTTGGGCTCGATGATGTCGCAGGTAATGTTCAGTTGCGGGTCGTCTGAGAAGGGGTCCATGACGGCAGTGCTGTCGTCCGGGCGCAGGATCATGTCGGACTCGTTGATGCCTTTCCAGCCGGCCACGGAGGACCCGTCGAACATCACGCCCTCCATGAAGGTCTCATCCACGACAGCCGCCGGGAAGGTTACGTGCTGTTCTTTGCCTTTGGTGTCGGTAAAACGGAGGTCAACCCACTTTACGTCGTTTTCTTTAATCAGTTTCAGAGTCTTTTCAGACATTCTTGATCCTCCGTGAGATCGAGAAAGAGACGGCTGGCGTCTTGGTTTAATGGCAGTTACCACCGAGAAATTCGGAGCTCCTGTAGAAGGCCTTGCTTGCTGTTGTCTGCCTTGTTTGAGCGCTCGCGGGCAGGCATCCTGCAGCCTGCGCAACAAGAGAGCGTTGCGCCGCAATCATAGCGCGCAAGCTGGCCTTGTGTGCAGAGGTGGAGCAAAATATATGCCAGTCATCCATCTCCCTGCAGGTGAGCATTTACGCGGCCCCCAGGCCGGTTGGTAAGTTCTGAAGCGTCGAAGATGCACCATAAATGGGCGTGCTAAAGGCGCTTGCACCAAAATAAGGCAGTCGATTTCCACCCCCCGAGCACACCCCGGGCATTGGTCTATTGCTGCGAGTATGCGAGCTGCTGATGCCAGATCTGGACCGCGTCGCGGCACACACTCTGACCCACTCCGCCAGCCGGCTGCCGAGGAAACGCTTCTCCCTGGCTTGCGCCTTTCTTCACTGCCAGGGAGCGCAGACAGGGGCTGCCGATGGTGCGCGGCTTTGGCCGTCAACTCGAGGGCGCGGCACCGAATGCTTGCGGACCTGCCCCCCATGGCTCAACGCTGGATGGCCGCATCCGGGATACGACTGTGGTCTTCGACGTGGGCGCTGTGGGTGGTGAAGTCGTACAGGATCAGGTACAGACTCGGCACCAGGAACAGCGTGATCACGGTGGCGAACAGCACGCCGAAACCCAGGGAAATGGCCATCGGCACGATGAAGAAGGTCGCCGGGGTCGGGGTCACCATCAGCGGCACCAGGCCGATGAAGGTGGTCATCGAGGTCAGGAAGATCGGCCTGAAGCGGGCCACACCCGCCTTGGCGACCGCCTCGGGCAGACTGTGGCCCGCATTCACCTCGCCATTGATGTAGTCCACCAGTACCAGGCTGGAGTTCACCACGACGCCCCCCAGGGCCACGATGCCGATCAGCGAGAAGAACACCAGCTCTGCTCCCATGATGAAGTGTCCGATGATG
>Ga0255219_1000633_pt1 | contig 9866 bp, 11 predicted proteins | sample Miss_Colum_RepA__FD_183037 | JGI IMG/M metagenome (GOLD analysis project Ga0255219, IMG submission 183037) | Freshwater microbial communities from Mississippi River, Louisiana, United States - Miss_Colum_RepA_8d | ecosystem: Environmental > Aquatic > Freshwater > River | place: USA: Louisiana...
TATCAGTTTTAATTATAAATTGAATAATATAGATATAATATCTATAATCTTCCCATTTAACATTAAGTGATAAGTCTGAAAATGCAAACTTAAGTCTGTTATCAACACGAATATCTTCTACAAATGTACTTTCATTACATATACTTTGAAGAAGCTTATATCTAAATCCTTCTTCTAATAAATAATCAAATACAATACTTTTCCATATGTTAGTTAATCTTTCAATAAGAGAAACAGAAAGTTTCAAATCCCTTTTAATAACTCCTTTAAAAATATTCCAAAAATATGTTGTACCAACCTCATATTTACGTTTAAAAGTAAGATCTTCATCTTTTACATGTTCTAAACACATTAAATACAAGTCTTCAGAGAAACCTCCTTCATCTAAACATTCAATACATCTAATTCTAATTGGAAAATTAAATTCCTTATTATTAATTAACCACAATAATATACTTTTCATAAGTGAATTTTTACGGATTGAATAACTATTTATAACTGAATTTACACACTCTATAATTAAATTTTTATCGCGATTGTATAACTCTGAAATTAATTCCTTTCTTTGAATAGAAGATAAGTCTTCATTAAAAAAAGATATTAACTCAGTGTCACTTTTATCTTTTATATTAACTTCTTTTTCCTCTATTTCAATATTAGAAAATAAAGTATCATTTAATAATGTAGTCATTTAATAATCAACCTTTACGTTTTTAACTATTTTTATTTAAAATAATCTAACTCTTATTATAAAATGAAAAGATATATTCATATTGATAGTAGTTATAGAGATAGAATTACATATCCTAAGATAGGTGATTTTGTTATTGAAACAAACGGAACTATTTTAAATGGTCCTGATATTGCAAGAGATCCTATTATAGCAGCCTTCCCTTATGAAGCGAATCAATTATCTGGTGGTTCTACTGCAATTCAAATTGCCTTATCAGTAACATCAAGTAATATTCTTAATTTCTATCGTGATAGCTTTCTCGAAATTAATGGTGAATTTAGAAAAATTACTGCTTATGATAATACCACACAAATTGCTACTGTTGCAACAGCTTTTAGTGCTGCCCCTCCTGCTTTAACTAACTATACTATTAGAAAAGAAGTTCCAGCTGAAAGAAGTACAACTTCTGCATTAAGTTCAGCTACAAATAAAGTCTTTTTAAATGCTGGTGCTTCAAGCATTAACAATTATTATGTTAACACTTATTTATTCATACCTGGAGGTGTTCCTCCTACAAGTTATCAATGGAAACGTATTACAGCATATAATGGAACAACAAAAGAAGCTACAGTTGCTGGAGTTTTTAGTGCATTAATTCCAGCTGGTACTACATATGAAATTTTACGTTTTACAAGAGAAAATGTTAGACCATTAAACTACCAAGGTAGTCAAACTTTTAGTAGTAATACTTGTGAAAGTTTAAGATTAATTAGTCTTATTGTACCTAATAGAAATATTAAAAATGGTTATGGTACATTACAAAATTATTCTCATGTTTATGTTACTATTTATAGTGAAAGAGCACAAAGTTATAGCAATCCTATTATTAGTAATGCACCTGCAGCCCAAAAAGCACTCTTTCAAGTTCCTGTTACATTTAATCCAAACACATCATGGCTTACATTACAAGGTAGTTATATGACACAAAATTTATCATTCAAAGAAAATGATACGTTACATATAACTATAACATTACCTACTGGTGAAATATTAGATTTTGAACCATACAATCAATATACTTATTTTAGCGGTTTTGGGTTTCCTATTGATAGTGATCCTGGTACTCAAGTTCAAGTAGTTTTAGAAGTTACCCGATAAATTTGTACTTGAAAATATTCTTTGTGCATTATCTTGTTCAAATCCTTCTCTTCCTCTTTGAACTAACTCTACAAACGCATATGGTATGTACTCCATTTTACCATCTTTAAATGTATATTTTACAGTATCAGACATAGTAGCTGTTTGTATTAATAATTTATCTTTTGATACCTTATATAAACCTCCTTCATAATTCATCTTTATACCTGCTTTAATACATTTCTCTGTTGCTAATTCAATATCATCAACTTCTAATGCTAAATGATTAATATGCCCTTCAAATAATATTGTCCAAGCTAAATATGAATTTATATTATTAATTTTTTCATAATCAATATAATTATTTATTAATGGAATATTCTCTCCTCTATATCTACTTATAAATAATCTTGGTATTTCATTATCTTCATTGGCGTACCATCTTGCTACTGCATTATATTTATCAAATGTATAAATATCAGGTTGCAACCTATATGTTGTACTAAGTGTATTATCTTTTAAAAATCTAAATGCAGCGTGATCTATCTTACCTGTAGAATTAATAATATTTTTCACCTTAAAATAAGTTGGTGTTGCTAAGAGATAGTTTTTAACAAGTTTGTTTAAAGTCATTTTATTTATAATAAAGTTATTTTTTATTATAAATAAAAACATTAATTGTCAATTAAATACATCTCGACTATTTTTTCAGGTACATAATATAAAAAATTTTCGTGTGTAGATTGTCCTATAATAGGTGGAGCATATTTAGGACTAGCTTTATATGCTTCTACCCATCTTAAAGCGCATATGCACCAAGTATCTCCCTCTATTAAACCTAAAAAATTCCCTCTTGGTGTTATCAAATCGTTTCCTCTTGATAATGTAAATTTTAAAAAGTCATTCGTCATAACACAACATACTATATGAGTTCCTTTATCATCATCTAAAACTTCACATCTACCATTTCTATTATAACCTGTTATTTTACGTCTATTACAATATTTAAGTTTTTCTCCATAAACGTTTCTATGTGTCATTTATATATTGAAAATATTTTAATTTAAATTATCGACGTGATTTACGTGATGTGTGAGAACGACGTTTGTTAATTTTTTGTGTTCGTTTTCCGCTTCCACGACGTGACCCTCTACCACGGTTAGACCCTCTCCCACGGTGAGAGTGCTTTCTTAAATATTGTGCTGGCGCTACAACACTTTTAATATCACTAGCTACTTTAATCGCTGTTGTTGCTGGTTGTGATGTTGCTAATGTTTGTCCTATAGATGCAACTTGTTCTTTTGCTGCTTGATATTGCGCATGTGCTTGCTCTGCTTGTGCTTGTATCTTTGTTGCTTCTTCGTGTAATTTTTGTGTTGTCTCTACTGCTTTACTTGCTAAAACTTCTGCTTTCTTTTGTAATTCTTGACTTTTTTGAGATGCTTGTTTTGCAACTGCTTCTGCCTTACTCTTTAATTCACTTGCTTTAGATGTAACATTAGATACTGTTGAAGATGCTTTCTTTAAAAAGGAACCTATACCTTGTGTAGGAGCTATACGAGGTAACATTAAAGCATCTGAAGATGATATACTTTGAGATGGATAATAGCGTGTATGAAGTGCTTCCATCGGAGAAAATCTATGTGTTCTCATTTATTATTTATAAATAAAATATTATTTTATTTATAAATGAACTGGATATTATTCATTATCATCGTAATTATACTTATACACGTTTATAATTACCATATACTTGAACTTTTTATTAATGATAAAGTATATTTTATGGATAAGAATGAAGTTGAAGATTTCTTTAAAGCAGATAGCGATGATTATGTTAAAAACTTAAGTAATCTAGATATTATCGCTTTAAAATCAACTTCAAAAGATGATTACATAAATAAAAGTATAAGTGATATTAGAGACTTTACTTTTAGAGATAAAAGTATATTAATAGATGCTTGTAATAAAGCAGATAAATTTCTTTCTACATTTAATGGTGAAAAGAACATTAACTTTAAAAAGATAGCTGATATGAAATGGAAATTAGCTAAAACTGAAGGTAAATGGTATGAAGCAGGTTATCCACATACTCGACAAGATATTATATTTATAACACCTGATGTTATAAATCATAAAGAAGTTGTACGTATAATGATACACGAGAAAATTCATGTATTCGAAAGATTATATCCAAATGAAATATTAGAATGGATGAAGTCTGAAGGATACACTCCGTATAAAAAATTTAAAGATTATCCTATGGGAAGAAGTAATCCAGATTTAAATGGTATTGTATATAAAGATCGAGAAGGTAATGAAACAATTGCCCTATTCAAAAATATGAATCCAAAAGGTATTGATGACTCCCATTATCCAGGTGGAAAAGATTGGAAATACGAACATCCTTATGAAACTTTAGCTTATAAAGTTGATTATGCATATGCTGGTGAGAACTTTTAATTGATTTTTATAAATAATTTTATTTTATTTATAAAAATGAGCGTCCAACATTTAGATATTTTATTTAAATTAGCATCTTCAGAAGAAGCAATAAATAATAGCTTACAAATTATTAATAATTATATTAATAATAATAATATCGAAGATATAACAGAATATGTAAAAACAAATTTAGCTTTTATTTATAATATATTACCTTTTTTATTTTGTAAAGTAGAAAAAATTGGAAATAATTATAAAAAAGATTACTATGGTCATAAGCATATCTTACAGAATATACCAAAATCTATTATACCTGATGGATTCCAATGTTTATATACTGAAGAAAGAACCTTTAAAATAGTATGCGATCTTTTAGGTTATAAAACTGATAAAGATAGATATATTCTTGCTTGTTGGAATGGTAATTTTTTCAATTTAAAAGATTCTACATTAAGATTTTCTTTCCCTGATATTTAGTTTCAATTATTTCAATTTCTTAGTTGTTCTTTTTGCTACTGGTTTTTTAACTTCCTCTTCCTCTTCTTCTTCATCATCTTCATCATCTCTCTTAAAATCTTCAGTTGCTTTATTCATTCTATCTTCTTCCTCTTCTTGAATTAATTCTTTACTCTTAATATATACTGTAATTGTTCCTAAACTTCCTGTATTAATTTCTATCTTTAATCCATTATCATCATCCACATACACTTGTACCATTTCTGCTTGGCCTGCACATTTAACTAAACCTGCAATGTGCTCTGTATGGAAATCTTGTTTAAACATCTTTTTAATATGACAATTATCCTCATCATTCTCATTACCAATTACTAATTCTCTTGAAAATAAATCATCTCCATAACAATAAAATTTAATATAATTCAATTTTGATGTAATTGTCATTGTCTTTGAAATAGGGTGTAAATTCTTTAATTTTTGAAATTGTTTTCCTTGAATATTAATAGGTGGTTGATAACCTTCTGGTTTACCAATAATAACTGGTTGAGACATAATAATTTTAATATCTGAAACAACCTTATTATTTTCATTACCTTGGTCTATACAAATAAATAAACTTTGTGGCTTATCTTCAGTTATATATAAACAAATTCCATCCTTCTTTTTAATACATTTTAACATCTTATAAAGTAATCCTGAATTAATACTAAATGTAATTGGCTTAGGACATCTATATGGACTAAAATATTTTCTCTCGAGAGAGATATCAATAAGTTGTTCATTTCTAAGGTCACTTTGTAATAAGAAAATACCTTCTTCAGTTAATCTAAATTGAGCCATTTGAAGACGGTGACACAATAACTCACCTATAATTTTAATAATAAATGCTTGTGATGTCTTCGCTTGGAATAAATAATTAACACTACTCATTTTATTAATTACTTTAACTTGTTCTTAAATCATTTTATTTTTTTCATCTTCATTATCTAACATTTAAAGATGGAGACGTAAAATTGCCATTTAATATTATAATAAGCTAATATTAAATGGGTGTTATAAGCATCATTAGTATTGACATTGGATTAAAAAATTTAGCCATTTATAAAGAATACTTTGACACTGATACTGCTAAAAATATTGTTATTCCTAAATTACGTTATAATAAACTTGGGGAAGCTCATACTGAATTCAAAGAATACATAGATAAAGTAGCTCAATGCGGACAATGTGTTTTCATTGATAAACATGAATTAGGACAACGTAAAGATATGTTTAATAATAAGGTCTTTTTAGAAATTATAGATTACTTTGATAAACTTAATACACAAGGTATATTTAACGATGTAAATGTAATTTTAATAGAAAAACAACTTAAAATTAACGGTATCGCATCAATCATCATGCATCACATTCATTCTTGGATGATGATTAACTTTCGTGACTTTAAGAAAACCATATTGTATCCTGCTTCTATGAAAACAAGAGTTATAGGCGCTCCTCTTAAGGAATTAAATGAAGGCGGGAAAGCTACAAAAGTAAATAAAGCATTTAGAAAAAAATGGGCTGTGATACGAGCAGAAGAACTTTTAAGATTGCGTGGAGATAATGAAACTTTAAGCATATTTGAAAAGAACAAAAGTAAACGCGATGATATATCAGATTGTATGTTAATGGCAGTTAGTTATAGCGTTAAAAAATTGATAAAATAAATTATAATGATTTTTAGAGGTTTTTTCGAGGGATTTTGGTTGTTTTTGGAGGGTGATGTGAAGGTGTGGTTGATGTGTATTATGAGTAATGTCGATGTGAAAATATTCAAACCTAACGCAAAAAGTTTTTTACACTCAAAATTTTTGGACAGTTTCGTGTCCGTCCCGTCCAATTTTTATAAAGCGGTTTTTACAAGTTAAATTTAGATACAAATATATGTTCTATTTTACAACATATATTTCACTCTGGACATAACCTTATATACACGGGACGTAGCTTTGAAAATGGGACGAAAAGTATTTTTTTAATGCTTGATTTTATATGATAACCATTTTCGTCCATTTTCGTCCCAAAAAATTAATTATTTAAAATTATCTTTTGTAATTATAAATGGAGGGTATAATTAAAAATGTATGTGAATATTGCGGAGCTTCTTTTAAGCAAATTCAACATCTTAATAGACATATAAAAACAAATCAAAAATGCTTAAACTTAAGAGGTATAAAAGAAAATATAAAATGTATTTGGTGTAATGAGTGTTTTATATCAAAAACTCAATTTGAAAAACATAAAATTGTTTGTAATATTGATAAAGATATAACTTATGCAATGATATTAGAAAAATATAATTCATTGTTAGATAAGATAAAAGAAAAAGATGAGTTACTTGAAGATAAAGATAAGCAAATAAAAGATCTTCAAGATAAATTATTTACTATTGCCAATAAGACAACAACCACAAATAATACTTATAACAACGTTACTTTAATATGTGGAAAACCCTTATCTCTAGATAAAAATAGAGTATATGAAATAATGAATAGAACATGCACTCCTGACTATTTATTAAAGGGAGGAGAAGGTTTAGCAATTTGGTTTGTAGATAATGTATGTAAAAATAATGAAGGAAGAACATGCATACAATGTACCGATAAAAAGAGAAAAATATTTAAATATATAAATGATGATGATAAATTAGAGATTAAAACAGAAGAAGAAATATTTAGTTTAATTAGCGAATGTAAATTTAAATTTTGTAGAGAATCTGACTATTATAATATAGATTATATTAATATAATAAATAAAATGGAAAGCGAAGAGGGAATGAGAATGAAGGGAATTTTTGTTAAACATGAAGAAGCTTTTATGAATAAACTTATTGAATTAACTTACAAAGATAATCTTATAAAAGAAAATGTAGTTTAAATAATATTTACTTAATATTAAATAAATATTATAAATGGAAGAAAACAATAAAGGATGCATTTATGTTTTATATAACCCTATGTTTGATAAATATGGAGAATGTTATAAAATAGGACAGACAAGGGACATAGCTAAAAGAATGGTTCAATATACTACATCTTATCCTGAAAAATGTGAGTTAAAATATTGTTCTAAATACTTATCAAACTATAAACTCGCTGAAAGGGTAGTACATAAAATATTAAAAGATGAACGTATATCAAATAATAGAGAATTCTTTAAAGGTAAATTAGAAGATATAATTAGTTTAATAGATGAAGTATGTAATTATAAGAAAGAAGAACTCTATAATATCATCGAAGACAATGAAACACATATAAATAATATAGAAGAAAATGAAGAAAAACAACCTAAAAAAGAATATGTTTGCGATTTTTGCAATTCAACATTTGAGTTAAAAAGAACATTGAAAATACACATGAAAACGAGTAAAAGATGCCTTTATAGAAGACCTAAGATAGATTTATCTTGTGTATGGTGTTCTATGTCATTTTCAATAAGAGAAGACTTAGATAAACATTATAATAGATGTGACGGAGATAAACTTCTATTGTATAAAGAAGCTCTAACCGAGAATAAAAGACTTAATGATTCTATAATTACAAGAGAAAAAGAGTATCAAGAGCAATTAGAAAGAGAAAAAAAAGAATTAAAACAACTTATGATTGAGAGGATGGATAGTGAGTTAAAATTAAAAGATAATGAAATCAAAAGGCTTGATGCAATTGTAAAAGACTTAAGTTCTAAATTAAAAATAACTAACATAATAAAACCTTCTTCATATAATAAAGTACTATTATGTAGTAAACCTCTTAATTTAGATGAAGAACTTATAATGGATAATATTGAAAAAAATCCTCCTAAAAAAGGAGATAGTATTGCATCTTGGTTTGTAGATAATATTTGTAAGAATGAAGAAGGAAAAATAACTATACAATGCACTGATAGAAAAAGAAAAACTTTCAAGTATATAGACGAGGAAGACAATTTACAAACTATAAAAGGGGATGAAATAGAAATGCTTTTAACCGGGTTAGGATTACAACTTAACAACCAATTTATAAAAAATTTAATGGAGTTAACATATAAAGATAATATAGTTAAATAAAATAAAATTAATATATAAATGACTTCAATTAACGAAAGAAAAGGATATGTTTATGTAATATATAATACAGTGTTCGATAAGTATGGAGAATGTTATAAAATAGGACAGACAAAGAATATAGATAATAGAATAAAAGATTATGCTACATATTACCCTGAAGATTGTGAGTTAAAATATGTAAAAGAATTAGATAATTATAAATATGTTGAAAAACAAGTTCATAGAGTTTTAAAAGAATATCGTATTAGTTCTAATAGAGAATTCTTCAAATGTAGTTTAGATACTATTATAGACTGTATAGAAAAAGTTTCTTCTACTGTTATAGAAGAAATTAAAGATGAAGAAAAAGAATATTTAGAAAATATAAACAACGATACTATATTTTCTTATCTTATGAAAGAAGACACTAGTTGGATAGAAAAAGGTTCAGACACAGATTGTGTAGGTGTTATCTTAGCAGAATGGTTAATGGAAAAATTTACAATTTCAATTGTTGGTAAAAATATGTTTTCTTTAAAATATAAGGAAAATAATATAATTATAACTCGTAATGAATTGTTTAAAAGAATATATACATATGATGTAAAAAAGAAAATTGGATTTTGTATATTTGATAAAAATGCAAAGGAAGAAGTTAATTTATTAGGTTATCGTGTAAAATTATTAGATAAAACAAATACTATAAAAGATGATTTTATAAATACGATAATTAATAACATTTAAATTTTAAGTTTAATATTTAAACTTAAAATTCTAATTTACACTTCCACTTACCTCTTATTTACCTCTTTTTAAACAAGCTTTTAACATTCTTCTTTTCATCTTCATCTGATATATCACTAGTATTTAAATCAATATCATCGTCATCTTCAGTGAATTTAATGTTACTTGAAACGTTCAAGTTACTTTTTACAGGAGCTTTAACAGGAGGTTTAGATTCAATTATCCCGCCAACTTTTTTTAAGATAGCAACTTCATTTTCTAGGCGTTCAATTCTACTAACAAGAGCAAGGTACATTTCTTTTGTAAAAGAAAAACCATCACCTGAAGTTTTAACATCGTTCCCACGGG